>Ga0310811_10009378_pt1 | contig 12627 bp, 14 predicted proteins | sample YCmetagenome_FD_207642 | JGI IMG/M metagenome (GOLD analysis project Ga0310811, IMG submission 207642) | Soil microbial communities from experimental microcosm in Duke University, North Carolina, United States - YC | ecosystem: Engineered > Artificial ecosystem > Soil microcosm > Unclassified ... | reverse complement strand
GCCCCTCGCCGGGAACGTAGGGCGGCACCGGGTAATCAGGCTGCCTCCGTCATCGGGTCGAGAACGGTACGCACCTCGGTGATCTTCGTCGCCGGAAAGCCGCTGAGCTTGGCGTGCTCCTTCACCGCGGCTTCGCTCTCGGCGAGGTAAATACAGAAGGTCTTGTTGTCGACTACGTAGGAACGCTCCCACTGGCACTTGCCGGCGAGCTTCGCCAGCGCGCCATTGGATGTTTTCGCCACGTCCTTGTACTGCGCGCCGTTCATCGCCCCGATGCCGGGCACGTCGCGTTCGATCACATAGCGTTTCATTGGTTTTGACTCCGTTTGGTGCGTACGGAGCGAAAATCGTTTCTTTTGCAGTCATAAACCAGATGTCATTATTGACAATATACATAGGCGATTATGCCAAAGCCGGCAAGCCACTGGCACTGCAGGGAAAAGCGCTGCTACGGGCGCAGATTTTCCGGATATTCGCCGTGCGACACCATTACCGTGATTTCGTCGGTGACGCCGCAGGTGAGGTACTGGTGCCCGGACTTTCCCGACGCGGCGAGGGCGTCGATGAGAGCCGCGAAATCGTCGGCCGATTGGGGACGCAAGGTCCATTCGAGACTCTCGTCACGAAGCCGCATCCCCGTGTCACGCCGGTTTGCACGCATCCTGACGGTGACTGTCTTCCCGTCGACAGCTTCGCAAAATTCGCTGAGGGTCATGGCGCTGGGAACGACCAGCATCTTGCGCAGAAGATCACTGAGCGCGCGCATTCCGGCGGTGTCACCCCAGAGCAGGACTGTGGGGCCGCCGTTGAACGTCGCGGAATATGCGGATTGCAGCGCCATGGCGCCGCCGGCCTCCCACCGGATTCTCAACCTGTAGGCGAGTGGTTCCTTCGGGGCCCTTAAAAGATAAATTCAAATTGTATGGATCTGGAGTGACGCTTACTCCGCGGCCTGAGCCGTCGGCAGACGGTAGTCCTTGAATTGCTGCCGAAGCGAGAGTTTCTGGATCTTGCCGGTCGCTGTGTGCGGGATTTCTTCGACGAACGCGACGTCATCCGGAATCCACCACTTCGCGATCTTGTCCTGCATGAAACCGAGTATCTCTTCCTTGGTGGCGGTCTCGTCCTTCTTGAGCACGATGACGAGCAGCGGCCGCTCGTCCCATTTTGGATGCGAAACGCCGATCACCGCAGCTTCAGCCACTTTCGGATGACCGACCGCAAGGTTCTCAAGGTCGATCGAGGAAATCCATTCGCCGCCCGACTTGATCACGTCCTTGGCACGGTCGGTGATCTGCATGTAGCCGTAGCGGTCCATGGTGGCGACGTCGCCGGTGTCAAACCAGCCGTCTTTTTCGAACACCGTGTCGCCCTCAACCTTGTAATAGCCTCGCGCGACCGCTGGCCCGCGGACTTTCAGCCGGCCGAAGGTCTTGCCGTCCCAAGGCAGGTCTTTGCCACTGTCGTCGGTGATCTTCATTTCGACGCCGAATGGCGGATGCCCCTGCTTCATTTCAATATCGAGCTTCGCCTCGCCGGTAAGCGCGGCATATTCCGGCTTCATCGTGCAGAGCGAGCCGAGCGGGCTCATTTCCGTCATGCCCCACGCATGCACGACCTCGACGCCGTATTTTTCCTGGAAGGTCTGCGTCATCGCGCGCGGGCAGGCCGAGCCGCCAATGACCACGCGCTTGAGATAAGGCAGCTTGCCGCCGGTCTTCTCGAGATCCTGCAGCAGCATCAGCCACACCGTGGGCACCGCGGCGGTGAAAGTGACTTTGTAGGTGTTGAGCAGCTCGTAGATCGAGGCGCCATCGAGCTTGGGACCCGGCATCACCAGCGAAGCACCGACCATCGGCGCGGAAAATGCAAGCGACCAGCCGTTGGCGTGGAACAGCGGCACCACTGGCAATACGACGTCGCGCGAGGATAGGCCCTTGCAATCCGGCAACGCCGCTATGAAGGAATGCAGCACATTGGAGCGGTGCGAATAGAGCACGCCCTTCGGGTGCCCGGTCGTGCCGGACGTATAGCACATGCCGGCCGCAGTATTTTCGTCGAAACTTTTCCAGGCGAAGTTGCCGTCGACTTCGCCGATCCAGTCTTCGTAGGCGACTGCATTCTTCAGCGTTGTCTTCGGCATATGTGCTGCGTCGGTAAGGACGACGTAGCGTTCGATGGTCGGCAACTTGTCGGCGATCTTCTCCAGCAGCGGCACGAAGGTGAGGTCGGTCATCATCACGCGATCGCCGGCGTGATTGATGATCCAGGCGAGCTGTTCAGGAAACAAACGCGGATTGACGGTGTGGTAGATGGCGCCGATGCCGAGAATGCCGTACCAGGCCTCCAGATGGCGCCAGGTGTTCCAGGCGAGCGTCGCCACCCGGTCGCCGAGCTTGATCCCGTCCTTTTCGAGCCGCTGTGCGACTTTCAACGCGCGGGCTCGAACCTCCGCATAGGTGGTGGTGTGGATCGGACCCTCCACCGATCGCGAGATGACCTTGCGCTCGCCATGGAACTTGGCGGCATGGTCGATGATGCGATGGCATAGCAAAGGCCAATCCTGCATCAGGCCGTGCATGGCATTCCCCTCCTGGTTATTCGTCTTTTGGGCCGGCGCCCCTCGCCAGCCAGGCCTAAGGTTAGCTGCCGTAATGGGCAGCGCAACGGTTTCGTGAATGAGATACGGGCGGTTGGCGTTTCCGGTTGCACCTTGATCCCGTAGAAATGCCTCAATCGCGGCCGACATGCATCGGATGCGGCTTTTGTTTGCGCTCCTGTGGCTGGCCGGTGCCGGCGGTGGCATTGCTGTCGCCGAGGAGATGCCTTTGCCGCGGCCGCGTCCGCCCGTCTGGGTCGAGCCTCAGTCGTTCCGCGAAGCTGCCGGCTTGGAGTTCGACTCGGCAGACGTCACCGACGAACCGACGGAGTGCGACAAGCGCATCCTGGCCATCGCTGTCGCCGAGCCGCTGCCGCGCTTGGTCGGACCGGATGCCTGCGGGGGAAGCGACATGCTACGGCTTGCGGCCGCGCTGCGCCCCGATGGCACTCGCATTGAAATCAAGCCGGCGCCGGCGCTGCGCTGCGATTTTGCCGAATCCGTCGCCGCTTGGCTGCGCGATGAAGTTGCGCCGCGTATCGACAAGCTCGGCGCGCCGCTGCGTACGGTCGAGATCTTTGACGATTTCGAGTGTCGCGGCCGCAACCGTGTTGCCGGTGCGAAGCTGAGTGAGCACGGCAAGGGCAACGCCGTTGACGTGCGTTCATTTGTATTGGCGGACGGCCGCTCGATTGGACTGACCGACATTTCGGTTGCGAAGGATTTCCGCGATGAGATCCGTGACAGCGCCTGCCATCGCTTCACGACAGTACTCGGCCCCGGCGCTGATGCGCAGCATGAATCGCACATTCATCTCGATTTGATCGAGCGCACAAACGGCTATCGAATGTGCCAATGGGACGTGCGCGAGCCAGCCAAAACCGAAGTTGCCGCACAGGTTCCACTGCCGCCGCCGCGTCCGGCGGTTCCGGTCGTTCGGTAAACCATGCGCGGAAGTTTCAATTGCAAATCCACACTCCCTTCATAGGTTGCGGCTAGCCCATCCCTGATGACGACACTTGACCCCATCGCGCGCCGCCGTCTTGAGCCGCGCCTGATCACCCGCCGCGGCCTGATAAGAGGTGGTGCCGGCCTTGTTGGCGTTGGCGGGCTGATGCTGACCTCGACCGGAGCTTATGCCGCGGCGCAAGCCGCGCGCGATCTGGTGATTACCGAATATCGCCTTTCCCCGCCCAACTGGCCGAAAGGGCAACGTCTCACAATTACCGTGATAACTGACCTGCATGCCGGTGGGCCGAACATGGGCGTCGGCCGCATTCGGGAGGTCGTTGATGCCGGAAATTCGCTCGGTAGCGATCTTGTCGTTGTGCTCGGTGACTATTTCGCGACGCATCGTTTCGTCACCGAACATGTGACGCCGCCGGCCTGGGCGGCCGAACTTGGACGTCTGCGCGCACCGCTCGGCGTGTACGCGATTCTCGGCAATCACGACTGGTGGTACGGCATTGACGGCGTGCGCAATGCGCTGCACAACGTCGGCCTGCCGTTATTGCAAAACAGTGTTGTGCATATTGCCTCGCCCGACCGGCGCTTCTGGCTGGCGGGACTGGACGACCAGATCGCGCACCGGCTCGGACCGAATCGCTTTCGTGGCGAGGACGATCTGCCCGGCACGCTGGCGCGCATCTCGACCGACGATCCCGTTATTCTCCTCGCGCACGAACCCGATATTTTTGTTGAGGTGCCGGCGCGTGTGGCGCTGACGATCGCCGGCCACACGCATGGCGGCCAGATTCGCTTGCCGTTTGGGCCCCCGCTCTGGGTGCCATCGGCTTACGGCGCGCGTTTCGCCTACGGTCACATCGTCGAGAGCAAGCGCCACATGATCGTCTCAGGCGGCCTCGGCTGCAGCGGTGTGCCGCTGCGCCTCGGCGTGCCGCCGGAGATCGTGCGTGTAACTTTGGGCGTCTGACCTGTGGCTGCTACCAGAAGCGGTAATTCACGCCAAATCGAACGATGCTGGTTTTGAAGCTGACGTTGGTGTCGACACCGCAAGCGGCGGCTCCGCAGGTCGAATTGCCCAGGTCCGCATAAAGATATTCGATCTTCGCGGACCACGGACCGAGAATTCCGTATTCAAGGCCTACACCGGCTGTCCAACCGGCGCGGTCGACAGTAACCGTCCCAGCGCCGGCCGACATCTGAACATCGCCGAAGGCGCCGCCTGCGGTGACGTAGAACAGGGCGCGATCGAAGGCGTAGCCCACACGGCCGCGCGCGGTCCCGAACCAACTGGTCTGAATCGTGCATCCCGGCACCGCGCAGATTCCCGTTCCCGAGCTGGTTGTGTTCCGCATCCAGTTGCCGGCAAGGTCGCCTTCGAGGCCGAAGACCAGCCCCCAGTTCTGCACGTTGAAGCCGATGGTGCCGCCGAACAGGCCGCCAGCCGGATCGGTTGAACCTGCCGTAACGCCGCCGCTCCAGTCGGATGTGCCCCAGCCGTATCCGCCGATGAGTCCGACATAGAATCCGCTCCACGTGAAGTACGAGGGGGCAGGCTCGGCATAACGGCCGCGTGGCATATCGGCGGCGAATGACGGCAGGACCGATGCGAAGGCCAAGGCGCACGCACCCGCGGCAAGTATGAAGCGTTTCATCGTGTCATCTCCTGGATGTCGTGGTTGGCCCGAGCGGGAGCCTTCGCGGACAAACGATCTGCGCAAACGCAATCGTGACGCGACAGGGACCACACGGAGTCGGTAGGCGAGTGCCGCCATCAGGCCAGATTCGTGGTTAACGAATCCTTGCCGGGCCGCGCTATTTCAGACGGGGCTGCACTACCGGCCGTGCAGGCCCTGACGCGCCAAAAACCCACCCAAATGGTTCCAGGCGGCCTCTGTTGACCTAAATCAAAGGTCCGACCGCCTTTCTGGTTCATGAGTGAGCCCTCAAAAAGGGGGCGTTAATGTACGTTCGTAGCCTTGTTCTCGCCGCGGCGGTTTTGTCTGCAGCGCACTTTAGTCAGCCCGCGTCCGCTCAGACGGTGGGTTATGCCGATGCGATTGATCAGCTTGGCACCAGCTGTGGCCCGGACATTGCCAAGTTTTGCAAGAACGAAAGTCTCGGCGGGGGCCGCGTACGCGAGTGTCTCCAGCGCAACCAGGGCAGCGTCTCGCCACGGTGCATCGCGTCGATAAGCGCATTGACCAGCCTGCTTGAGAAACGCGCGGCGGCGCGGGTCTCTGTAATGAAGGTCTGCGACGTCGATATAAAAAGAAGATGTTCCGGCGACGGGAATCTGCTCGAGTGCTTCTTCAAGACGAAAGAAAATGTGAGCACGCCTTGCCGTCAGGCGGTCGCTGACGCCGGTTTTGACGTGGGCCTTGCCTCACCTTCGACTACCAACGCTCCCATCAAGCTGACGCCCGGCGAGCTCGTCAACAGCCTTCAGGGCGTCGAAGCGCCGGCGACCAGGATCAGCGCCGCGCAGTTGCGTCAGCTTGCTGCCCAATCCCTTGCCGACCCAGCCCGCAAAGAGCGAGTCAATCGAGCACCACTGTTCGCGCAGCTTGACCAGCTTGCGCAATTCACGATCGCGGTTCAGTTCGATTTTAATTCAGCGCGGATCCGCCCGGATTCCTTCAGGGCCGTGGGCCTCATGGCCGACGCTCTCTATTCTCCATACCTGCAGGGATACAAATTTCTCATCGTCGGCCACACCGACGCGAAGGGAACCCGCGAGTATAATCTCAAGCTGAGCCAGCAGCGGGCCGACGCAATCCGTGATGCGTTGATCAATCCCTTCGGCATTCCGGCGTCACGGATTGAAGCCGTCGGATTAGGCGAGGAGCAGCTGCTGAACAGCGCCAAACCTGATGCAGCCGAGAATCGGCGCGTTCAGCTGATCAATATCGGCAAATAACCCGATCACGCCTTCAAAAAAGAACGGCGCCCAAGCGGGCGCCGCGTTCAAAATCGGTTTCGATCAGCTCAGTTGCTGCGGAACGGATTGACCGAGGCCAGGCGCGGGTTGGTCGGCGAATCGCCCTGGTTCGGGGCGAGCACCACAACAACCGTTCCCTGCTTCACGCGCTTGTAGAGGTCGATGACGTCCTCGTTGGTCATGCGGATGCAACCCGATGATATAGCCTGTCCGATATATTCCGGCTGATTGGTGCCGTGGATACGGTAGAGCGTGTCCTTGTTGCCCTCGAACAGATACATCGCGCGCGCGCCCATTGGATTCTGCGGGCCTGGGCCTACGAAGTTCGGCACGTCCATGCGCTTCTTGATGTCGTCTGTTGGCGTCCAGGTCGGCCATTCCGTCATGCGCCCGATCTTTGCCACACCGGAAAATGCAAGCGCTTCCTCGCCGACGGTGACGCCGTAGCGGATCGCCTGGCCCTCGGGCAGCACGTAGTAGAGGTAGCGTGCGTCAGAATCGATGAGGATCGTGCCCGGCGCTTCCTTGCGGTGATACGCCACGATGTGGCGCTTGTACGGTTCCGGGATCGTCGCTTTTTCGTAGGGTGCAGCCGCCAGCAGCTTTCTATCGCGCGGCGTAAGGTTCGCGTCCGAGGCCACCTCGACCGTGGACTGCATGCATCCACCGAGAACCAGGCCGCCCAGCAAAACGACCGCCAACCCCCTGACCGCCATTGTCTTCCTCGTTTTCCCGGTCGCCATTTCGGGCGCCCGCATCATAGTGCCTACGCCGTAATTAGCCGAAAAATCCCCGCCATTGCTACGTTTCCAGGGGGCTTGTGATCACCTTCCTGTGGACCTGTTGCAGGAATGTCGCAGTGCACCAATGTCGGGCAACTCACAAAATGACTTTGGCCGCAACAGCTTAAGACGGGGTTTACCATGGCCGCGCCTATAATGCGGGGCGCGACCGGCCGATCTCAAATGTCACGAGACCATACGATTTGCCGCGCAATTCCGCCCCACTCGTGCACCATCTTGTGGGCTTGGGACAAACGCAAGGAAGGACTGGAGTTCAGGACTATGGAAATGACCAAGGCAACGGAGCAGAAGCAAGACTCCGGACGCAAATACACAAACCTCGACAACCGTTACGGCAAGATCGGGATTTCGGCCGTTGCGGCGGCGGTGTGCCACCAGGGTGGACAGCGCCATGTGACCGAAGCCCATCTCGAGCCCTACGATCGCGACTGACGTGCCGTAATCGCCGGCTGTCTGTTAGCCGGACAGCTTTCGTACTTCACACCGCCACGACAATTGTTGCGCGGCCGGAGCGGCTGCGCCGAAGCAGCATTTATATCTTGCGCAATTCCGCGTGATCGAGTCATGAGAGGTGATCCGACCGCGGCGTGATCGCGGGAGCGAATCGCGCGCAAGATGGTGGCTGCATGCTTTCGGTCTACGTCCCGCACGGCACGACGCTCGAGCGCATTGCCGTCGAACCCGGCTCGTCGCCGCCGGATAATGCGGTGTGGATCGACATGGTCACGCCGACCGTGCAGGAAGACAAGCTGGTCGAGCAGATGCTTGGCATCGCTGTGCCGACCCGCGAGGAAATGCAGGAGATCGAGGTCTCCAGCCGCCTCTATGTCGAGAACGGCGCGCGCTACATGACGGCGACGCTGATGTGCCAGTCGGACACACCGGCACCCAAGACAACGGCGGTCACTTTTATTCTCTCCAGCCACCGTTTAGCGACGGTGCGTTACGATGACCCGCGGCCCTTCGCCATCGTCGAGCACAGGCTCGCGCGCACCTGCCCCCCGAAAGTGTCCGGGGAAAGCGTGCTGATGGATCTGCTTGACGCCGTTGTCGACCGTTCCGCCGATATCCTTGAGCGCATCGGCGGCGAGGTCGACCAGGTTTCGCATTCGATTTTCGAGCCGGAGGAGGAGGTCAAGCCGCCGTCCTACAACGACGTGCTCAAGGCGCTCGGCCGGAAGGGCGACCTCACCTCAAAGGTGCGCGAGAGCCTGGTGTCGATCGGGCGGCTTTTGTTGTTTCTCGCCAACGAAGCCGACAGCATGAAATGGCCCAAGGACATGCGCGCGCAATTGCAGTCGATGCAGCGCGACGTGGGCTCGTTGTCGGATCACGCAACCTATCTGACCAACAAGATCACCTTTTTGCTCGACGCCATGCTGGGCGTGGTCAACATCCAGCAGAACAACATTATCAAGATCTTCTCAGTGGCGGCTGTGGTGCTGATGCCGCCGACGCTGGTTGCCTCGATCTACGGTATGAATTTCAAGCACATGCCGGAGCTCGAATGGGTGGGCGGCTATCCCTTCGCGCTGTTCCTGATGCTGCTGGCGGCGGCACTTCCGTATCTCTATTTCAAGTGGCGGAAGTGGTTGTAGCCCGATATCGGCGTCGCCGTATTTTAACGAAACGGCGCGTGACGGGTCGCACTCACACGTGCTGGCCGCCGTTGATATGGATCTCGGCGCCGTTCACATACGAACTCGTGTCTGTGCATAGCACGTAGATGATCTTGGCAACTTCGTCGGTGGTGCCGAGCCGTTGCATCGGAATCTGCTCGACGATCTTTTCGGTTCCCGGCGACAAGATCGCGGTGTCGATCTCGCCGGGCGCGATGGCATTCACACGGATGCCGAGCCGTCCAAAGTCGCTCGCCATCTCGCGGGTGAGCGCCGCAAGCGCGGCCTTCGATGTCGAATAGGCCGCCCCGGCAAACGGGTGCACGCGCGAGCCGGCAATCGACGTCACGTTCACCACTGAGCCCTTGGCGGCTTTGAGCTCTTCCATTAGCCCGCGCGCCAACATGATCGGTGCAAAGAAATTCACCTGGAATACGTGGTGCCAGTCGTCGTTGCTGGTGTTAAGCGTTGAGAGTCGCTTGCCGCCATCGGCCTTCGGCGAGATCGCGGCGTTGTTGACCAAAGCGTGCAGCTCCTTGTTGTCGAGCCGCCGTTTGATTTCTGCAATTGCTTCGTTCGTGTTGTCTTCGTCCGCAAGATCGACCTGGATGTGATCCTCGGGTCCCGCTTCCCACGGACAATTTTCCGGGAACGGATGCCGCGAGCAGGTGATAACGCGCCAGCCGGCGGCCGAAAAACGTTTCACCGTCGCGTGCCCGATGCCGCGGCTTGCTCCTGTCAGAAGCAGCGTGCGGCGCGGCTGGTTCGTCTGCGAGTTCGGCATGCCGTTCCTGGAATGGTTCTAGCGTAGCAATCGTTCAACGATGCTAGCTCACGGATAGAGCCGCGTCTTGTTCCACCCATCGCCTGGGCTATCGCGCGTGAACGCGATGCGGTCATGCAGTCGAAACGGCCGCTCCTGCCAGAACTCTATCGACAGGGGGACGATGCGGTAGCCGGACCAGTGGGGCGGGCGCGGTACCGTGCCGATGGCGTATTTTGCGGCATAGATCGCGACCGCCTTCTCGAAGGCGAGCCGGCTCTCCAGAGGGGTTGACTGCTTGCTTGCCCAAGCCCCGATCTGGGCCTGCTTCGGGCGCGAGGCGAAATAGGTGTCCGCCTCGGCATCAGTCACTCGTTCCACGCTGCCACGCACCCGCACCTGGCGGTTGGAGGATTTCCAGTAAAAAACCAGGGCCGCCTGCGGGTGTGCACCCAACTCCTGCCCTTTTTGGCTGTCCATATTGGTATAGAAGACGAATCCCCGCTCATCGGCGCCTTTCAGAAGGACCATTCGGGCATTCGGAAGGCCGTCGGCATCGACGGTGGCGAGGGTCATGGCGGTGGGGTCACGTGGTTCTGAGGCCGTTGCGTCGGTCAGCCAGGCGGCAAACAGCCGCAAAGGCTCGTCGGCTGCGGTGAAATCACCAGTCGTTAACCAACTTGGGTGTTCAATTGGCGTGGTGTCGGACATCTGCTGGGGTGCTTCACGTGACAGGGGCTAAGACCCGTCAAATCTGCGGTCCTTATAGTGGATGCGCGTCGCCGCGCCTATGGCGCAAGGTGGCTATTGCCGCGCTGCTCGCAATCCCCCTCGGCGGATGCAGCCTGTCCGGCCAGTTAGACTCTTTCTTTCCCTCCAGCGACAAGTCAGACCGTACCGGCACGGTCATATCATCGAGTGCGAAAGAGGACGCACAACAACTGCCGCCACCCGCCGACCTTGCCTATGCGCGGGCTGCTGCAAGCGCCGTGCTCAGCCGCGGCGACAAGGACTCAAGCATGCCGTGGGAAAACCCGCGCACCGGAACGCGCGGGACAGTCACGCCGATCGCGACAGCCTATACGCAGGATGGACAGACGTGCCGCGATTTCCTCGCGAGCTTTGTCTCCGGCAGCTCGCAATCCTGGGTGCAGGGAGAAGCCTGCAAGCAGCAGCAGGGTGATTGGCAGGTTCGCTCGTTCAAGCCGTGGAAGCGGTCGTAATTACGCTTACTGCCCACGCGCGTTGCATCTGCGCTTGTGGAACCCCACATTGATATGGTGAAACGCAGGCGTTCGGCCTGCGGGCAGGGGAATTTACGGGAGTTTGGATCGGATGCGCGACCCCTATGACATTCTGGGGGTTTCTAAGGGTGCGAGCGAAGGCGACATCAAGAGCGCCTATCGCCGGCTGGCCAAAAAATTGCATCCGGATGCCAACAAGCACGATCCAAAGGCGGCCTCGCGTTTCGCCGAACTAAACGCCGCCTACGAGATCGTCGGCGATGCCGACAAGCGCAAGGCGTTCGACAGGGGCGAGATCGATGCGGAAGGCAAGCCGCGCTTCCAGGGTTTCGAGGGTTTTGGGGCGCAACCGGGCGGTGGTTTCAATCCGGCCGGCGGTGCGCATTTCGAGAGTTTCAGTTTCGGTCCTGATGGTTTCCGCCGCTCAGGTGGCGGTGGTGGGGGCGGGTTCGGCGGCGGCGGCATCGACGAACTTCTGCGTGGAATGTTTGGCGGTGCCGCGCGCGGTGGTGCGCGTCACGGGTCCGGCACGCCCTTCGAGGGCGAGGATTTCGGCGCGGGGCAGGATCTGCATGCCTCGCTCACCATCCCGCTCGACGATGCAGCCAAGGGGACAAAGACCCGCGTCCATTTGCCAACCGGGAAGGACATCGAGGTCAAGATTCCGGCAGGGATTGCGAGCGGCCAGCAGATCCGGCTGAAAGGACAGGGCTGGCCGAGCGCGAACGGACGGGCGGGCGATGCGCTCATAACCGTGAATGTCGCACCGCATCCCCTGTTCAAGCCCGATGGCAACGACCTGCGCCTCGAGTTGCCGATTACGCTCTATGAGGCGGCGCTTGGCGGCAAGGTGCGTGTGCCTACGCTTGACGGCGCGGTAGAACTCGCGATTCCGCCCGGCACGAATTCCGGGCGCACCTTCCGGCTCAAGGGCAAAGGCCTGAAGGCAAAAAGCGCCGCCGGCGATCTGCTCGCGACTGTGCGTATCGTGATGCCTGAACGCGTCGACGACGAATTCAAGGATCTCATGAAGACGTGGCGCGACAAGAAGCCCTACGATCCACGCGGAGGCATGGAGTAGGCGAATTCATTCAGCACGAGCGTTACGACCTCTTCGCGTCGTCACTTTCCATCTGCTCGTAGGCCGCCTTCGCCACTTTCTCGAGCTTTTCGCGGTCGGCCGGCCCGCTCACCACATACGCAACCTTGCCGTCGGCCCAGTAGAACGCGGCGGCGCGCTCACCGGCCGTGTAGCGGAACGCGCTTGGCGGCGCGCTTGCCTTCGCGCAGTAGATCGTGAACCGCTCGCCTGATGTGCCTTCATACATATAGAAGGCCGCCGCGCCGGTTGGACCCGGCAGCAACCGGCCACCGACAAGCTTGAGGCCGACTGACTGCAGGTCGGGCACGCGCAGTTCCTCGCCGACGCGCTTGGAGAGCCACTGCGTCATGTGCTGGCGCTCGGTGCCCGGCACTTCGACGGGGTGACGCACCTCGACGACATAAAGCCTGTAGGCATCCAGTGCCCCATTCGCGACAGCAAACGAGCCGCTGCGCGTGCCAACGGATGCGCCATGCGCAAACCAGCCGGTCGCGCCGCCTGCGAGGAACGCGATAACGGCGGCGGCGGCCGCAAAGGCCTTCCACGACCGTCCATTGGCGCGATCGTTGCGGATGATCTGGTCGAGCGTGAGC
>Ga0310811_10009374_pt1 | contig 12630 bp, 11 predicted proteins | sample YCmetagenome_FD_207642 | JGI IMG/M metagenome (GOLD analysis project Ga0310811, IMG submission 207642) | Soil microbial communities from experimental microcosm in Duke University, North Carolina, United States - YC | ecosystem: Engineered > Artificial ecosystem > Soil microcosm > Unclassified ... | reverse complement strand
TGGCAAACGACAGTTGGCAATCGTGCGCGGCAAAGGAGCCCTGTTGTGGGACGAAGAGGGCCGCGAGTACATCGATTGCGCTGGCGGTCACGGTGTGGCGAACATCGGCCACGGGCGTAGCGAGATTGCCGCAGCCCTTGCCGCTCAGGCACAGCGCCTGATCACCTGCCCCGAAATCTTCTACAACGACGTACGGGCTCGCCTGCTGGAGCGCCTGGTCCAGATTACGCCTGAAGGACTTTCGCGTATCTTCTTCTGCAATAGTGGTACCGAGGCGATCGAAGGAGCGTTCAAGTTCGCACGTCTGGCGACCGGGCGCACCGGCATTATCGCAACACTGCGCGGCTTCCACGGCCGTAGCATGGGAGCCCTCGCCGCCACCTGGGAGCCGCACTATCGTGAACCATTCGCGCCGTTGTTGCCGGATGTCTCGCATATTCGCTATAACGATTTGAATGCAGCCGAGCAGGCAATCAATGAAAATACCGCTGCTGTGATTATCGAGCTGGTGCAGGGCGAGGGTGGCGTACACGTGGCGAGCGAAGAGTTTGTGGCTGGTGTAGCTCGACTCTGTCATGAGCGTGGTGCGCTGCTGATTGTCGATGAGGTTCAGACGGGTTTAGGGCGAACCGGACGACTCTTCGCCTGTGAGCATTATAATGTGCAGCCTGACATCCTCTGCCTGGCGAAGTCGCTTGCTGGTGGCGTCCCAATGGGCGCGGTCTGCCTGGGCGAACGCGTTATCAATAGCGGTCGCATCAACAAGGGAGCGCATGGGAGCACCTTCGGCGGCAATCCGCTGGCCTGCGCTGCTGCTCTGGCGACGTTAGAGATTATCGAGCGTGAGGCTCTGCCGGAGCGAGCGGATCGCCTGGGGACCTATGCTCTTGAACGTCTGCGAGCCTTGCAGATTCCGCTTATTCGCGAGGTGCGCGGGCGTGGCTTACTGATTGGTATCGAGCTCACGCGCCGCGCACAGCCATATCTGGAGGCGTTGAATGAGCATGGGGTGCTGGCCCTGCCTGCTGGACCGAATGTCGTTCGTCTGTTGCCGCCGCTGGTGATCACTGAAGAGCAGCTCGACCGGGTGCTGACAATTGTAGCCCAGGTTTTGAGCACGCCTCCTGCGTCCGGCAATGGACGTGGTCCGGCCCGGAATCCTGGACAGCGCAGTAGCACGCCGACCAGCGAGCAGAGTACAACTGTCGCTCCTGTGCAGACGCAGAGTGCGCCGACGATCGATAGTACACCGCGTGGGGGCGTTGCCGTTGCTGCTCCTCCTGCTCCGACCGCGACTACCACGTCGTTGGCGATGATGCAGGCGCTGACCATCGCGCAGAGTGCACGTGTGGGCACCACACCTTCTGTAGAGCTCCTTCTCAATATGGTCACTATTCCGAGCCTTTCGCGGGAAGAGAGCGTTCTCGCTCACTTCCTGGCCGAACAGGCTCGCTTGATGGGACTCTATGCAGGAGTTGACGAGGTCGGCAATTTTGTGGCCTGTACGCACCCATTGGATGCGCAAATGCAGCCGCAAAGCGAACTGCAACCGGTGATCCTGCTGGGGCATATGGACACCGTCCCCGGAAACATTCCCGTGCGCATTGAAGATGGTATTCTGCACGGACGAGGGTCGGTTGACGCGAAGGGGCCGCTGGCCTCTTTTATCTGCGCAACAGCCCGCCTTGCGAGTTGCGGTCCGGTCGAGCGTCCGGTGATGGTCATTGGCGCGGTCGAAGAGGAAGCGGCAACGTCGCGAGGCGCGCACGGTGTGGTCAATAAATATCGACCACTGGCCTGTATCATCGGGGAGCCAAGTAACAGTCAGAGTGTTACGATTGGCTACAAGGGCCGCATGTTGCTCAACTGCTCCGTGACCCGTTCGTCCAGCCATAGTGCCGGACCACTGGGAAGCAGCAGCGAGGCCGCCGCAGCCTACTGGGAGCGCATTCGTCAGTATGCCGAACGCTGGAATGCCGAGCATTCTCCCAATTCAGCATTTGCCTCTTTGCAGCCCTCGTTACGCACGATTAATAGCGAACAGGATGGACTGCAAGATCGAACGCTGATGACCATCGGTTTCCGCCTCCCGCCCAATTTCGATATTGAAGCATTTCGCCAGCAGTTGAGCGATTGGGCTCGTGAGGACGAAGTAGAAATGAACCTATCCGGTGTTGAGGTTGCCTTTCAATCGAATCGTACGACGCCACTGGCGCGAGCCTTTATCCAGGCCATTCGTGCGACCGGTTATCAGCCGACCTTCAAAAATAAGACCGGTACATCCGATATGAACGTCGTAGGACCAACCTGGGGACAAAACATTGTCGCATATGGACCAGGGGATTCGCGCCTGGACCATACGCCACAGGAGCACATCCGTCTTGACGAATACCTGCATGCAATTCAAGTGCTCCAGAACGTGCTCCAGAACCTGGCTACCGGGGGATGTACAAGCGCGAGCGAAGCGAGCAGAGGATAAGGAAACGCGATTATGAGAAGACTTACCGTACTCGATTCGACGCTGCGCGAAGGTGAGCAGTTTGTCAGTAGTTACTTTACATTGGATCAGCGCCTGGAAATTGCTCGTTTGCTCGATAGAGTCGGCGTCACTTTCATCGAAGTGCCAACACCGGTTGCTTCAGTAGAGACGCGCCGGGCGATCGAAGAGATTTGCAAGCTCAATCTGCGCGCACATATAGTGACGCATGTGCGCTGTGCCGAGGCTGACGTTGAGGCGGCCCTGGATACTTCGGTTTATGGACTGAATCTCTTCTATGGCACCTCTGAAACGCTCCGTTCGTATAGTCACGGACGGCGCGTGGATCAGATCGTGCAGGAAGCGGTGCCGCTGATCCGGCGCATTCGCGATGCCGGACGCTATGTGCGCTTCTCTGCTGAAGATGCGTTTCGCAGTGATCTTGTAGATCTGTTGACCGTCTTTGATGCGGTGGTCGAGGCTGGTGCGCAGCGCATTGGCCTGCCCGATACGGTCGGCATCGCCACACCAAGACAGGTTGAGCGTATCATTCGCCTGTGCTCTGAGCGCTATCCGGATGTCGGCATTGAGTTCCACGGACACAACGACACCGGTTGCGCAATTGCCAATGTTATCTCCGCTTATGAAGGTGGTGCTGATTGCCTGGACGTCACGGTCATGGGCATCGGCGAACGCAATGGTATCGCCTCACTGAGCGGCCTGATTGCACAACTCTATATTCATTATCCTGAACAGCTGGCAACCTATGATCTGACTCAGCTTCCTGTGCTGGACCAGTACGTCGCAAGTTGTTTGAATATACCCATTCCTTTTAATGCTCCGATCACCGCCCCTTCTGCGTTTACGCACCGGGCCGGAGTACATACAAAGGCAATTTTGCAAAATCCACATGCCTATGAAGTCCTGAATCCAGAAGATTTCGGTCTTGTGCGGCACGTTGATGTGGGGTCCCGCCTGACTGGACGTTATGCGGTCGGGCACCATGCTGCATCGCTTGGGTTGCAGCTCAGTAATGACGAAATTAACCAACTCACCCGCGCCCTGAGGGAACGTGCCGAAAGCGGTGCCCTGAACCAGGACGAGGTTAATAATTTTATACATCAATGGTATCAGGAACAGCAGAAAGGACATCTCGTATGGGAACGCTAGCCGAAGAGATTTTTAGTCACAAGCTTGGACGTACTGTCGAGCAAGGCGAGACGATTGTTGTCGATGTCGATCGTGTAATGAGTCATGACACAACAACCCCTCTGGCCATTCAGGCATTTCGTAAGTTGTCTGCACAGACAGGCGGACGCGTTTTTGATGCAAAGCGTTCACACTTCGTCTTCGATCACATTATTCCAGCGGCGACAATTGCCGCCGCGACCTTGCATCGTGATATCCGTACATTTGCTCGTGAGCAGGACATCTCTATTCTGCAACAGGGTATTTGCCATCAGGTCATGCCTGAGATGGGCTATATCGTTCCCGGTGACGTCATCGTTGGAGCAGATAGCCACTCCTGCACGTATGGTGCTCTGGGAGCGTTCGGCACAGGCATGGGCTCGACGGACATCGGCGTGGCGTACGCAACCGGGCGCACCTGGTTCCGCGTGCCTACCACGATCAACGTGCACATTACCGGCGAATTGCAGCCTGGCGTCTTCGCCAAGGACGTGACGCTGGAGATGGTTCGTCGCATTGGCGTCGACGGTGCGAACTATCGCGCTCTCGAATATACTGGCGAGACCATTGAGCGCATGTCACAGAGCGAGCGCTTCACGTTCAGCAATATGGCGATCGAGATGGGCGGTAAGGCTGGTTTGATCGCAGCAGACGAGACCACCCGTGCCTGGTTGCATGGCCGAACTGAGCGCGAGTATCCGATGCTTCGCCCGGTCAACCCACGCTACGAGCGGGTCGTCGAGATCGACGCCTCGAAGTTGCAGCCTTCCGTGGCCTGTCCCCCGGACGTCAATATCGTCAAGCCGGTCGGAGAGGTCGAGAATGTCAAGATCGATCAGGTGTTCCTGGGTACGTGCACAAATGGACGCCTGGACGACCTGGAAATCGCCGCTGGCATTCTGAAGGGCAAGCGCATTCACCCTGATATCCGTATGGTCATTGTGCCCGCCTCACGCGAGGTCTATCTCGAAGCGATGCGCCTTGGCTATCTTGAGATCTTCGCCGAGGCCGGAGCTTCCGTTGGCACTCCTGGTTGCGGACCCTGCATCGGTCGTCACTTCGGCGTCCTTGCTCCGGGTGAGCGCGCTTTGACCACGATGAACCGCAATTTCACGGGCCGCATGGGCGATCCGACCGCTGAAATCTATCTGGGCAGCCCGGCCACTGTTGCCGCAACCGCGCTGACCGGCCATATTACCGATCCTCGTAACTATCTCTAACGCGCATGATCCAGAGGAATGTGCGAGATGAGAAGGCGCATTCCAGGATGCTTGAAAACGCTGCCACTCAGGTCGCTGCCGCGGCCTGAATGGTCTGCAATGTGAAAGGACCAAAAACTCATGGCTCGCATCTGGAAGCTTGGGGACAATATCAATACTGATGTGATTATCCCTGGACGTTATAATGTCACAACCGACCGCGCACAATTAGCGCGCTATTGCCTGTGTGAAGTATTGCCGGAATATCCTACGACGGTTCAGCAGGGCGATGTAATGCTGGGAGGGCACAATTTCGGTTGTGGTTCATCCCGTGAACATGCCCCGGCGGCCTTGCAGGCATCCGGCTTGAAGGTGATTATCGCGCGTAGTTTTGCGCGTATCTTCTATCGTAATTCCGTCAATATCGGTTTGCCCGTGCTCGTTTGTGAGGAAGCGGTATTGAACAGTGAAAACGGTCAGGAGATCGATGCCAACCTGGAGACCGGCGTTATTCGTAATCTGACGACCGGCCAGACCTTCCAGTCTGATCCGCTCGATCCCTTTGTCGCACGTATTGTGGCAGCAGGGGGAATCATCAATCTTATTCAGCAGGAAGGAACCCTGCGATGAAGCGGCCAGATCTTCAGCGGCCCCCGCAGGTCTGTGTGGTTCCCGGAGATGATGCGGCCCCTGAGGTTGTGCGTCCGACGGCAGAGCTGTTGCAGCGTCTGGTTCCAGAGATTCGCTTTACTGAGGCCATTTGTGGACGTGAAGCGCAGGCACAGTATGGCGAGGCCTTCCCCGCTCAGACAAAAGCTGCTATCGATGCCGCTGATTGTACGCTCTTTGGCGCAAGTGGTGGCCCGAGCAGACCCATTCTCTGGTATCTGCGCTGGGGAAAGCAAACGTACTCCAATATTCGTCCCGTACGCTGGCTGCCTGGATACAGTAGTCCGATGCGCAATCCCGAGCGTATTGACTACGTGATTGTGCGCGATAACCTGGAGGGCATGTATCCGCCACGTGAGGGGGATATCAGCGAACTGAGTGCTCTGACGAGCAGTGCATCCTGGTGGTTGCCCGTGCCGACGGATAAGCAGGGCGCGTACGCCATCAAAGTTTCTACGGATGAGCAGATGCGACGTGTGGCGGTCACTGCTTGCGAACTCGCAGTGCAGCGGCGCGAAGCTGGTTATCCCGGTCGGGTAACGTTGGGCGCGAAATACTCGATTCAGCCGCGCACGGATGGGCGTTTCCGCACGATCGTGCGCGATGCCGTCAGTGAGTATCCCGAATTGAGCTACCAGGAATTTCTCGTGGACGATATGGCGCGGCGCATCGTTGCAGTGCCCGAGACGCTGGACGTGGTTGTGCTCAATAATGAGCATGGCGATATTCTGGCGGATGCTGCCAGTGGCACGATCGGTGGCCTTGGTCTGTGTCCGAGTGCCTGTTATGGTGCGGACTATGCCTACTTTGAGCCCGTGCATGGTTCCGCTCCTGATCTCGCAGGGAAGAATAGTATCAATCCTACAGCGATGCTCCTGACCGGAACGATGATGCTGGAGTATTTTGGCTATGATGAACAGGCCAATCTGTTAGCTCGAGCGATTCAAGAGGTGTATAGTCAGGGTGAGGTACTTACCAGCGATCAGGGTGGTCAGGCCAGTACCAGCGATTTCTTCGCGGAAGTGCGCAAGCAGTTGTTTGCGATTGCCTGATAGCAAGCCGCACGAGCCCGTCCGACAGACAAAAGATTTTTCATGTTTCTCGTTTATAATGCAATGAGGGTTGCCAGCCGCACGTTGGCAGCCCTCATTGCATTATACGTATTACAAACACGAGTGAGCACCACTAGAACAGTACGCAAGAAAAGTTTGCATATGGCGTTCTCTCTATGGAGTCCAGAAAGAACTTCTAGTTTCCGTGTTTTGAACGCATAATCTGTATCATATTGTTTCAATAATACCCTTTTTATGTGACCTTTCCTGCGCACCGTGCGTCTCAATAGAGAGAAAATCAATTGGCGTAGGTGGCGTTGTATGGGTGGTAGATGTATGTTGACTTTCGCGAAATGAAAAATATAAGCAAATTTCCGAAGGATAGGATATGAATATGCTTATGAGAAGGAATGGGAACACACCGCTTTTTTTAGGCTTCTCGGCCTTTTTTTTCTGTTGTAGTGCTGCTTTTCTTTGTTATGTAATCTTCTTCAACACAACCTCAGGATTGTTGTACCTCGTCTGCCAGTTATTAGCGGCTCTGGCTGTGATTATGCTCATCAGTAGTATGATGGTGATGACAGCCATTAGTAGCAGTAGAATGACCTTGAAACAAAACAAGAGATAAGGCTTGATGCGCATTGATGGCATTAACCCCCGGGACCAAAGGGCGATATGTTGGCGGCATGCTGCGGTTGGCTCCAGAAAAGCAGCACTGCGAAGATCACTGCCGCCAGCATGATTGCGATCGTAATCACGAGGACGAGCCGTATCAGAAACATCTTATCTACTTTAAAGAAAATGGCGATCCTATTCTTCATGGTATACCTCTCCCTTGCTAGCATCTTTCCTCAGAATGGCAAATCACATTACACAACCCGCTTGCTTGTAGTATAGCAACTCAGCTATTCTCTCGCGTATAAAGTGATCTGCTTTGCACTCTGCTGGTTGTTATCAAAATAGTCCTCTACTTTTTGTTGGCGATGTTATGCTATGATAAATAATATCGATAGATTACAAGTGGTGACTTTCCGGGTTTTCCTCTGAGATCAGAGAACACAAGAAGCTACTGTGATAAAATAAAGCAAGAGCATAGATGCTGAGAAGAAGAAACGGCTGTGCTGCTAAATAGGGAAAACGACGATGGATTTCTTGACGATGTTAGAACGTGGGCTACTGCTGCGTTGCCCGGTTTGCGGTAAGGGCAAACTGTTCCGGGGCTTTTTTAAAATGAATGAGCGTTGCCCATTTTGTGGACTGGTCTATGAGCGCGAGGTGGGCTATTTCAGCAGTGCCATGGCAATTAACCTGGTAGTAAGCGAGCTGCTGATTACGGCGGTTGTTTTGCCATTAGCCTGGAATGCGCAGATACCTCTGGTACCCCTTCTGCTATTCGCCTCTCCGATGCCATTTTTATTGCCTGTGCTGTTATATCGACACAGCCGCTCCTTCTGGTTGAGCTTCAATTACTATTTCCACCCGCTGAATAGTGATTTATAGCTGGTATAACTATCAGGGGAATGTTTCCGTCTGCTGTGCTGTTTCTAGGTGAAGAGTATCTCTCCAGCAATACAGGAGAGATTTTTATTGTGGACTGTAACAGAAGAGAGAAGGATCTGATGGGCGTTATTTCGCAGGAACATCTGAACATTCTTGAAAGCACGGCGCTGGCTCATGTGGCAACGATAGGCCCTAAGGGAGAGCCTCAGAATACGCCGGTCTGGTTTGCTTGGGATGGCCAGTATTTGTTATTTAGCCAGACGAAGGGACGGCAGAAATATCGCAATGTGAAGCGCGATCCGCATGTCGCTCTCTCAATTGTCGATCCAGCCGATCCTTATCACTATATTGAGATTCGTGGTAAAGTTGTGCGTATCGATGAGGACCCGGATCTGGCATTTATTAATTCTATGGCGAAGAAATATCTGGGTGTGGAGAAATATCCTGGACATCGTCCCGGAGACGAGCGCGTTGTGATTGTGGTTGAGCCTGAACGCACTTCTTCGATGGGCTAAGCGCGTCTTTGTAAGCGAAATCCTGCAACGGCATTGTAGAGGTGCAGCTTGTTTGCAATGTCACGGAAATGATAGGAGATTCCCCTTATTTCCGTGACATTGCGGCTTGTCTGCGACCGGGTTGCTCTCCGATCGGAGATTCTCGTCATCGCCCCGGTCGCAGACAAGCGGCGACTCTACGGGATTGATGGGAGATTCCTGTATTTACGTGATATTGCAGACAAGCCGCGCCGCTACGGGGACGACAGGTGCCAGCTATAGCCATTCCACAGCCAGGTTTGACTGTTGCCGATGGTTTTGTTGGGCGTATGGACGACATAGGCTACGATCTCCTGCTGGTTGCTTTGATAAGCGCCCAATGTGTAGAGGCCGCCGGGAGCCTGAGCGCTGATGCGCTGTGTCCAGTTAGTGCCATTCCAGGTCCAGGTATCATTGAGATCGGTTGGCGCGCTGCTTGCTCCAGCGAACAAGACGGTCTGGTGATGAGCCTCATCGTAGACCAGCGCCGCCCCCGAGCGAGCTGGTGGCACAGTCTGAGGATGGAGCTGTTGCCAGTTGGAGCCGTCCCAGGTCCAGGTCTCGTTACTTGCACCGGAGAGTGGATTGCCGCCGAAGAGCAGGACATAGTGTTGAGCGGCATCATAGGCCATACTGGCGCGAACCTGAGCGGGTGGACTTTGCATGGTTGCGAGCTGTTGCCAGTTGGAGCCGTCCCAGGTCCAGGTCTCATTGCTGGGGGGCGATGCGCTATCGGTACTGGCTGCTTCGCCACCGAAGAGCAAGATACGCTGATGGGCGGCATCGTAGGTCATGCTAGCAAGCGCACGCGCAGAAGGTGCGTTGTCAGGGTGGGCCTGTTGCCAGGTCGTGCCATTCCAGATCCAGGTATCGCCGAGCAGAGCGCCCCGGGCATCGACCCCCCCGAAGAGCACGATCTGTCCATGCACTGCGTCATAGGCCATACTGGCCTCTGTACGTCCGGGCGGGTTGGTGGCAGGATGGGCCTGTTGCCATGTGTGACCATCCCAGAGCCAGGTATCGTTGCGATCACTGCCGCCGAAGAGCACCGTGACGCTACGTCGGGCATCATAGGCGAGCGTCCCTTCCAGGCGTGCCGGGGCAATCTGAGTATGCTCGACTGTACCAGTAGCTGCTGGTGATGTAGTTGCCTGCGTTGTTGGCTTCGCGCTTGCGGCAAGGTTGGGTGTTTCCTGGCCACAGGCTGCCAGCCAGCAAGGAAGGCAGCATATCGCTAGCAGGAGTGCCAGGGACTGGCCGCGTGAACAAAGCTTCATCGAAGAGTGCATCCTCTCATTTTTTTCAGCAACAAATAAACATCTATGCAAATAAACGCACAGATCGCTCAAAACGACTTATTTTTTGAGCTTCTCTAGCGTTTATGCAAAAAGAGATGCAGAGATATCCTTGCTTATTGTATCTCTGCATCATGACGTATTCATCTGTATGTTGTGGATACCTGTGCCCCCTCAGGAATAGCAGGAACGTGATTGACCATATCTGCGGGGCGTATCACCAGAATTGGTAGCCGTGAGGCCCGCAAAACACGCTCAGTGATGCTGCCAACAGCCCAGCGCAAAAGGCCACCATGACCATGTGTTGTCAGAACTAGCAAATCACTGCACTCGCGAGGCAGCGTGCCATCACCGTGTTCTGCAATGGTGAGTATCGTTTCTGCCACGTCGTGACTGACAACGACCGAACTGGTGAGGTGTGGTATACCAGTGGAAGGCAGCTTTGTTTGTGTCTGATCGATCACCATATGCAGGTACTGCTCGGCCCGTTGAATGCGCTGCGCCAGCTCGATAGGCTGATGCGTCTCTTCATCTTCGTGCTCGACGATAGGCGGTTTGACCACGCGCAACAGATGAACTTCTCCCGTTGTCTGTTGAGAGAGTCCCGCTACCAGTTGCAGAGCTGGCTCCAGGGCACTGCGCGCTCGTGCCGAACCATCCAGCGGCAACAGGGCACGGAAGCTACGCGCTGGATCAGTATGAGAGTGGGTCAGAGGGCCTCCCTCATTTAAGATCAGGACAGGTATGGTGGCATGGAGCGCGACCTTTTCGGCAATGCTGCCCATCAGCCAGCGTTTCATTCCGGTATAGCCGTGGCTACAAAGCACAATCAGTTCGGTCGCATAAGATCTGGCGAGCGTGAGAATGGTTGAAGCAACCGGACCAATGATGGCGACCGCTTCGGTTTCTATCTCTGCCAGATCGGGATGACGAGCCATTCTATTGAGGTACTGCTTCGCCTCATCCAGGTCTGCATCTATTACTGTTTGTACCATAGATTCAGGCTCTGTCGCCATATAGGGCCAGTACTCCGTTGAGGTGCTCACTACGCGCACCAGCACTATTTTACCGCCAACGGCACGTGCCAGTCGCCCGGCTGTAGGAATGGCCTGTTCAGCACGAATTGAGCCATCCAGTGGAACGAGTAGACGCTGAAACATGATCAAATCCTCCACAAAGCATTAAAAGCGTGCTTGCTCTTGTTTGCTGTTATCCTTTTATTTATCATACTCGACCAGGGTAATCAGCCCTCCCATCTGGCTTTCCGTCTGCCCCGGGTTCATTAAATGGGCCAGGATATGGCAGTGGAAAGGATAGATGCTGCCCGGAGCGCCTGTACCCTGGATGGTCAGGTCATAGGTCTCACCAGGGGCTAACTGGATGGTGTCTTTCTCAATAGGGGCGCTAAGCATATGCCCGTCTTCCGCAACGATCTGAAATGGCTGTCCATGCAGGTGCATTGGATGCATTGTCTCGCCAGCACCAATCAGGCGGATATGGACAGTCTGGCCATGTTTGAGCTTGATTGGCTGGGTATCAGGGAAGGATTTGCCATTAATGACATAATAAGGGCCCATCTCACTGACGATTTCCGTATATTCAAGGTCGGCGTGAATGGCCTGCTTTGCTTCCTGGCTACCAGGGCGTGGATCGACAATAAATGCGCCGTACAGGCCACCAGGAACCTGGCTATTATCATTGTAGTGGCTGTGGTACCAGTGCGTGCCGACATCCTGATCATGCACAGTAAAGTCATACGTAAAGGACTCATTCTGCTGGATCGGTTTTGTCATGCCCAGACCGACAACGCCATCTTGCGTTTCTGGAACTACCAGGCCATGCCAGTGTATAGCCGTGCCCTCGGACATCGTATTGTGGAGGGTGACGCGAATATGGTCGCCAGCGGTCACGCGAATAGCCGGAGCGGGCACCATGCCATTAATGGTATAGGCTTTTTGTGGCTGGCCGCCCGTGACCGGCGTCCACATGACCTCTTTAGCGGTAAAATTGAAGTGTTTGGCCCCGTCTTTATCAAGGGTATAGTGGGCTAACTGGCCTCCCTGCGCCTCCGTTGCCTGCGGAATAGTGCTATCGCTGCTCGACGATCCGCCCATATTCATATTAGTCGTTGACGATCCACTGGATATGTCACTGCTGGATTTCGCAGTGTTGACTCCTAACCCGAGACTGAAACTTACAATGGTGAGCATAATAAGCACGGATATAAATAAAATGCCCAGAGGAGATAAAAGCTCGCCAGCCACGCGACGTGTGCGCGGGGAGAAGGGAGGTGGTACTGAGGGACTTTCTGGCTCAATACGCTCTACGTGTGCATCTTGCGCTGGCGCAGTTTGGGCGCTTCTGTTGTCGACTTCCATGTCGTGGTCCTGAATAGCCATGTGTATTTTCTCCCACATGTATGGCGGATACATTACCGTATTTCGCTGCATACTGATTTTTATTTTCCTGCTTGTACTATAGTTGTCGCAGGTCACATGGCTATCACAGGAAGCTTTTCAGTAATCACGCATGTGTCACAAGGGGAGAAGATGGTGATACATGCGTGATAAGCTATTAATTTTTTACGCTATATCCCAGGGACACGAGCGATTCTTTCACGTTTCGCATGATCTCGGAAGAGTTTTTCGTGTCACTGTGCACACAGATCGTCTTGATCGTTTTAGATGCGGGATTGTTCAGCAAGCTCTCTACCCGTGC
>Ga0310811_10009373_pt1 | contig 12631 bp, 10 predicted proteins | sample YCmetagenome_FD_207642 | JGI IMG/M metagenome (GOLD analysis project Ga0310811, IMG submission 207642) | Soil microbial communities from experimental microcosm in Duke University, North Carolina, United States - YC | ecosystem: Engineered > Artificial ecosystem > Soil microcosm > Unclassified ... | reverse complement strand
TGCGGCGCCGGCCATGCCCGCGAACGAGCAGCCGGCGGCCACCGGCTCGGCGACCATCCGCGGTGCGGGCAGGCCGGCGGAGACGGCGGCGCCGGCGAGGACCGCCTGGCGGCGCGAGCCCCAGCCGGCGGGGCAGGTGAGTACGGCGCCGGGCACCGGGGCGCCGGCGACGCGCTCCGCCTCGGCGGCGACCCGGCGCAGTACCGCCGCGAACACCTCGGAGACCGGGAACTCCTTGCCGCCGAGCAGCAGCGTGCCGTCGTCGACGCTGCGCTTGGGGTGCGGCTCGTAGCCGCCCGGGTAGGCGCGCGCGGCGTGCACCGCGTCGCGGCCGACGAGCAGCGTGCCGTGCTCGTCGGCGCAGACCGCGGACGGCAGCAGCTCGGTGCCGTCGAAGACGAGCGGGCGGGGCCGGCCGTCGGGGCCGGACAGCACCGCCACGGTGGTCGACGTGCCGAAGTCGACGCCGAGTCGCGGCGCGTTCATCGGGTCTGCAGCACGACGAGCGCGAACACCGCCGCGACGGCGAGGAACACGACGAAGAAGACGGCGGTGACGACGCCGCCCGCGACCCGGCGGGCCGGCGAGGGCCGGTAGCCGGACCGCCGCCGCCGTTCGGCCAGCCGCCGGGAGTCCTCCGCCATCTGCATGAACCGGCGGCCTGCATCGAAGTTCGGGTTGCTCACGATCGTCGTCCCCTCGTGGTGACCGATTCCGGACTACTGCCACCCGAGGATCCCGCCGTGGCGGGCTGTGCGGCATCGTGGTACCCACCGAGAAGATTTCCAGCGGACGTGGGCGTGATGCTGATCGAGCGGGAGCGGGACCTGGCGGCGCTCGACGCGCTGCTGGGGCGGGCGGCCGGCGGGCAGGGCGGCACCGTGGTCGTGGAGGGGGCGCCGGGCATCGGCAAGACCGCGCTGCTGGCCGAGGTGCGCGCCCGGGCGGCCGCCCGCGGCCTGCGGGTGCTCGGCGCGGCCGGCGGCGAGCTGGAGCAGGACCTGCCGTTCGGGGTGGTGCGCCAGCTGTTCGAGCCGGCGCTGCGCGCCGCGGGCGAGGCCGGGCGGGCCGAGCTCATGGCCGGCGCGGCGAGCCTGGCGGCGCCGGCGTTCGGCCCGGCGCCGGGACTGCCCGGCGAGGTCGAGCGGGGCGGGGTGGTGCACGGGTTGTACTGGCTGTGCTGCAACCTCGCCGAGCGCCCCCTGCTGCTGGTCGTCGACGACGCGCACTGGGCCGACGAGTCCTCGCTGCGGTTCGTGTCGCACCTGGCCCGCCGCCTCGGCGACGTCGGCGCGCTGCTGGTGCTGGCCAGCCGGCCCCGCGCCGGCGGCGAGGACACGTTGAGCCGGGCGCTTTCCGGGGTACACCCGCGGCTGCTCGTCCTCGAACCGCTGAGCGAGGCCGGTGTCGGCCGGGTGGTCCGCGACGAGCTCGGCGCCGAGGCCGACGACGAGTTCTGCCGGGCGTGCGCCCGGGCCACTGGCGGCAACCCGTTCCTGCTGACGGAGGCCCTCGCGAGCCTGCGCGAGGGGAAGGTCCGCCCGGTCGCCGAGCACGCCGCCCGGGTGGCGCGGCTGCGCCCGGACACCGTCAGCCGCGCGGTGCTGGCCCGCCTGTCCCGGCTCGGCCCGCAGGCCGAGGCGGTCGCGCGGGCGGTGGCGGTGCTCGGCGCGGCGGCCGCGCCCCGGCGGGTGGCGGCGCTGGCCGGGCTGCCGATGGCGCGGGTGGCGACGCTGGCGGCACCGCTCTACGCCGAGGCGATCCTGGCGCCGGGCCGGGAGATGCGGTTCGTGCACCCGCTGGTGCGCACCGCCGTGTACGGCGACGTTGCGGGCCTGCAGCGCGCCGCCGGCCACAAGCGGGCCGCGCTGATGCTGCGCGCGGACGGCGCCGGCCCCGAGGAGCTCGCCGCGCACCTGCTGCACTCGGAGCCCGACGACGACCCGTGGGTGGTCGAGGCGCTGCGCGGCGCCGCGGCCGCCGCGGTGGCCCGCAACGCGCCCGAGCCGGCAGTGGCGTTCCTGCGCCGCGCGCTGGACGAGCCGCCGGCGCCGCAGCTGCGCGCGGCGCTGCACGCCGAGCTGGGCCGGGCGCTGGGCATGGCCAACCGGCCCGACGAGGCCGGCGACGCGCTGCGGCGGGCGATCGAGCTGACCGGTTCCGCCCCGGAGCGGATGCCCCTCGGGATGGAGCTGGGGTGGCTCATGCTGCAGACCGGGCGCAGCCGGGCGGCGATCGACGTCATGCGGTACACCCGGAGCCTCCTCGAAACGCACGACGGCACCCTGCCGCTGCAGCTGCAGGCGGCCTTCGCGATGCTCGACATCATCACCATCCGCCCGCGGTGTGGCTCGCCCGGCTCGACCCGCTCCTGCCGTCGCTGGCCGGCCGCACCGACGTCGAGCGCATGCTGCTGTCGATCGTCGCGTTCGGCGCCGCCACGACCGGCGACCGCCCCGCGGCCGAGGTCGCCCGCCTCGCCCGCCGCTCGTGCGAGGGCCCGCTGCCGGCGCGGGACAAGTGGATCCTCGTCAACATGGCCTCCGCCGCGCTCGCCGTGGCCGACGAGCTGACCGGCTCCCTGGAGCTGCTCGACCGGGGCATCGACGCTGCGGTACGCCTTGGCAACGCCGCCGAGTTCCGCTACCTCGCCGTCCTGCGCTCGCACACCGCCCTCTACGCCGGGCACCTCATCGACGCCGAGGGCGACGGCCGGGCGGCGATCGAGCTGCAGGAGGACACCCGCCCGCAGGACCTGCCCCTGGCCGCGGCCGTGCTCATCGACGCGCTCGTGGCCCGCGGCGCTCTTGACGAGGCGCAGCGGGTGGTCCGGGAGGGCGACCTCGAGGGCGAGCAGCCGATGGACACCCTCGTCGCGCACTTCGTCCTGCTCGCCCGCGGCCGCCTGCGCCTGGCACAGGGCCGCCCGTCGGAGGCGGCCGAGGACCTGCTGGAGTGCGGGCGGGTGCTCGACGGCGGCGGGTACGCGAACCCGAACTTCGCGCACTGGCGCGCCGCCGCCGCGCAGGCCCAGCTCGCCCTCGGCCGCACCGCCGAGGCCGCCGGCCTGGCCGAGGAGGACCTGCGGCTGTCCCGCGCCTTCGGCGCACCGACCGCGATCGCCCGCGCGCTGCGGGTCGCCGCGCAGCTCGACCCGGCCACCGCGCTCGAACGCCTCGAGGAGGCGGTCGCGCTCACCGACGGTACCCCCGCCCTGCTGGAGCGGGCGCACGCGCTCATCGAGCACGGCGCGGCCCTGCGCCGGGCCGGCCGCCGCGCGGCGGCCGTCGACCCGCTGCGCCAGGGCCTCGACCTGGCGGCCCGCTGCGCCGCCGCCCCGCTCGCCGCCCGGGCCGGCGAGGAGCTGGCCGCGGCCGGCGCCCGCCCCCGCCGCGCCCGCCTGACCGGCCGCGAGGCCCTCACCGCCGGCGAGCTGCGCGTCGCCCGCCTGGCCGCGTCGGGCGCCACCAACCGCGAGATCGCCCAGTCGCTGTTCCTGTCGATGCGCACCGTCGAGATCCACCTGACCAACACGTACCGCAAGCTGTCGATCGGCAGCCGCCAGCAGCTCGCCGCCGCCCTCGCCGGGTGACGTTTGACCTCTCCCGAATTGGGGACGGGTGTCGTGATGGGCGACATCAAGGTCGGCACCGCGTCGTGGACGGACCGGACGCTGCTGGATTCGGGCTGGTACCCGCCGGAGGTCACCAGCGCCGAGCAGCGCCTGGGCTACTACGCCGGCCAGTTCCCGCTCGTCGAGGTCGACGCGACCTACTACGCACCGCCCAACGAGCAGACCACCCGCCTGTGGGCCCAGCGCACCCCGCCCGCCTTCACCTTCAACGTCAAGGCATTCAGCCTCCTGACCGGCCACCCGACGAAGGTGAGCGCGCTGCCGAAGGACCTGCGGCCCGACACCGGCAAGCCGAACGTGTACCCGCGCGACCTGTCATCGGCCGTCTACGACGACGTGTGGTCGCGCTTCCTGTCGGCCCTGGACCCGCTCGCCGAGGCCGGCAAGATCGGCTCGCTGCTGTTCCAGTTCCCGCCGTGGTTCACCATCCGCCGCTCGAACAAGCAGACCCTGCTGGAGGTGGCGTCGCGCTGCAAGCCGCTGCGCGTGGCCGTCGAGTTCCGCCACGCGTCGTGGTTCGACGGCGACAACCGCGACGAGACCCTGGACTTCCTGCGCACGCACGACCTGCCGTACGTCGTGGTCGACATGCCGCAGGGCCACCGCTCGTCCGTCCCCCCGGTCGTCGAGGCGACGTCGGACCTGGCGGTCGTGCGGTTCCACGGCCACAGCGAGCGCTGGACGAGCAAGGACATCCACGAGAAGTTCGGCTACCTGTACTCGTCGGCCGAGCTCTCCGACTGGGCCCCACGGCTACGTGCCCTGGCCGCGAACACGTCCCAGACCCACGTGCTGATGAACAACTGCTACTCCGACTACGCCCAGCGCAACGCCGCCGAGCTCATCGACCTGTTGAGCGCGGACTAAGCACCGCGTCCGCCGGTGCCGCCTTCGGGGGCGATCTCGGCGATGCGGGCGAGGTCTCCGTGGTCAGGGTCAGGTCTGCCGCGGCGATGTTCTGTGCAACGCGGCCGGCGTTGCGCGATCCCGGGATGGGCACGATGTAGTCCTGCTTGGCCAGCAACCACGCCAGCGCGAGCTGTGACAGGCTGATGCCCTTGGTCTCGGCAAGCCTGGTCAGCTCGCCGGCGACGGCGGCGTTGCAAGCAGGTCGATCGCGTCGATGTCGAGGTTGCGCAGGCTGTTGTCGACGACGTCGCGGATGTGCTCGGGCCGCGAGTGCGATCCGTAGGACGGCGTGAAGCCGAACTTGGTCGCGATCGTCACCTCGCCGCGGATCGGTGCCAGGGCGTGGCCGAGCAGCCTTTCGCCTGTGCCCCAGCCGTACATCTCGGCGGTGTCGAAGTGGGTGACGCCGAGCTCGTGAGCGTGCCGGATCGCGGCGATCGACTCGGCGTCGTCGGTGGGGCCGTAGCCGACGGCGGTGCCCATCGCGCCGCATCCGAGGGCGGACACAGTCAGGCCTTGCCGGCCGAGCGTGCGCTGCTGCCTAGGGGTGCTCCTCCAGTACCAAACCAAACGGTTCGGTTTGAACGAACCGCGTTGATCGCGTGCCACCAAACCAAACTGTTCGGTTGGGTATTCTGGAGGTATGGCCACCGCCAGCAGGACGGACTCGACCGGCGACCGGATCATCGCCGCGGCTACCGCCGAGTTCGCGCGGTACGGGATCGCCGGCGCCCGGGTCGAACGGATCGCGAAGGCGGCCAGGACCAGCAAGGAGCGGGTCTACGCGCATTTTCGCAGCAAGGAGGCGCTCTACCGGTTCGTCGCCGCGCGGGAGCTCGCGGCGATGACCGTGGCCGTCGAGCTGGACCCGGCGGACCTTCCCGCATACGCCGGGCGCGTGCACGACCACCTGGTCCGCCATCCGGAACGCCTGCGGCTGATGATGTGGGGTCAGCTGGAGCTCCCGGCCGGGCAGGCGCCGCCCGACGATCCCTTCCAGGCGTCCGTGCGCCACAAGGTCGAGCAGCTGCGCGACGCGCAAAAGGCCGGCGCGCTCGATGCCGTCTGGGCGCCCGAGGACGTGCTGGTGTTCGTCAGCCAGCTCGCCACGTCGTGGGCCGCCCAGGCCGACCACGCACCCGCCGGCGCCGATCGCGACCGGTTCATGGCGGCGCGCCGGGCGGCCATCGTCGCCGCCGTCCAGCGGCTCTTTCCCGCCGCTGCGAACAAGGCCGCGCCCGACGAAGGCTGAGCGCGACGCTCGCGGCTCACCGAGACGGGGTCGGGTTCAGGTAGCGGCGGGCGATGGCACGGAAGTCGGACACCAGGCGGCCCTTCTCGGCCGGGCGGGTCGCCAGGGCGACCGTGCAGGGTGCCACGCCGTGCAGTGGCACCTCCGTCAGGTCCGGGCGCAGCGCCGCGAACCCGGCCGGCATGATGACCACCGCCTCGCCCGACGCGATCAGCTCGAACTTGTCCTCGACCGACGTCAGGACCGGGCCGTCAGGGGCGGGGCGGCCGTCCGGGCGCGGGTCGGCGAGCCAGAACGACGCCCACGCCGGGTCGACGCCGGGCAGGCGCGGCATCGGCTCGTCGGCGATGTCGTCCAGGGTCAGGGAGTCCTTGCCGGCCAGGCGGTGCGTGGACGGCAGGACGACGGCCCGCGGCTCGTCGTAGAGGGCCGTGACGCTCAGGCCGTCCGTGTACGCCGGCAGGCGCAGCAGGGCGGCGTCCACCCGGTGGTCCAGGAGGGCCTCGCGGGGCTCGTGCCAGGCCAGGTAACGCGTGCGCACGTCCGCGGACGGGTGGCGGCGGCGCAGCTCGCGCACGGCGGCGGTGACGATCGTGCCCGGGATGTACCCGATGGTGATGCGGGTCGGCTCGGCGGCGGACCGGGCCTGCGCGACGGCCTCGGCGGCCGACTGCAGCAGCGCCCGCGCCCGCGGCAGGAAGGCCGCGCCGGCCTCGGTGAGGTCGACGCCGCGCGGGGTGCGGTCGAAGAGCACGACGCCGAGCTGCTCCTCGAGGGAGCGGATCTGGCGGCTCAGCGACGGCTGGGCGACGTGCAGCGCGGCCGCCGCCCGGCCGAAGTGGCGGTGCTCGGCGACGGCGGCGAAGTACCGCACCAGCCGCAGGTCCAGGTCCACCACCGCACCGTAGCTCGGGCGATGCCCGCACCGCATGGCGCAGTGCCGACCAGGACTTGGACGCCCGCCCCGGCGCGGGCCGACGATGGCGAGCATGAGACCTGCTTGGGTGCTTGGGGCGACGGGGCGGACGGGGCGCGCGATCGCCGGACGGCTGGCGGCGGCGGGCGTGCCGGTGGTGCTCGTCGGGCGCGACGGGGAGCGGCTGAGGCGCGCCGCAGAGCACGTGGCCAACGATCCGGCGATCGTGGTGGCGGCGGACATCGACGCGGCCGTGCGACGGCTCGCGCGCGAGGCGCCGGGGGTGGTGGTCAACACCGTCGGGCCGTTCACCGAGACGGCGGTGCCGGTGGCGCGAGGTTGCCCGCCGGGCACGCACTACGTCGACCTCTCCAACGAGCTGCCGGCGATCTCGGACGTCCTGGCGCTGGACGCAGACCAGCAGACGCTCGTGGCCGGCGCCGGCTTCGGGGTGCTGGCCACCGAGAGCGTCGTACTGCGGCTGTGCGCCGGCGAGCCCGCGCCGGATCGCGTGCGGGTCGACGCGCTCGCGGTGGTGCGCAACGAGGCCGGTGTGATCGGCGAGGCGCTCGCCGCGTCCGTGGTCGGGGCGCTGGCCGGGGGCGGGCGGCGGTACGAACAAGGCCGGCTCGTCAAGGTCCGGCTCGGCGGCGACGTCGAGCGGTTCGCGCTGCCGGACGGGACGGAGGTGGTCACCGGGGGCGGGCCGTCGGGCGAGCTGGAGGCGGCGCATCGGGCCAGCGGCGCGCCGTTCGTGGTCGCCGCCTCCGCGCACGTGCCGACCGGGCGCGCAATGCGAGCGGCCCTGCCGGTCATCGCAACGCTTGTGTCGGTGCCGGCACTGCAACGGTTCGCGGTGCGGCGGGTCGCCGCCGTCAGGACGACCGCGAGCGAACCGAAGCGGCCGCACTCGTGGGCGCGGGCCCGGGTCGAGTGGGGCGACGGTCGGCAGCGGACCGGCTGGCTGCGGGCCGGCGAGGGGATGGACTTCACGGTCGCGGCGGCCGCCGAGGTCGCGGCGCGGCTCGCGCGCGGCGAGGGACGGCCCGGGGCGTACACCCCGGGCGCCCTCTTCGGCCCCGACCTGGCCGAGGCCGCCGGCGGCGCGTTCCAGTGATCGCTACTGCGCGGCGACGTAGTCCGCCAGGTGGCGGCCGGTCAAGGTTGCGCGGGACTCGACCAGGGCGGCGGGCGTGCCCTCGAAGACGATGGTGCCGCCGTCGTGGCCGGCGCCCGGGCCGATGTCGATGATCCAGTCGGCGTACGCCATGACGGCCAGGTGGTGCTCGATGACGATGACCGACTTGCCGGCGTCGACGAGGCGGTCGAGCAGGCCGAGGAGCTGCTCGACGTCGGCCAGGTGCAGGCCCGTCGTCGGCTCGTCCAGGACGTAGACGCCGCCCTTCTCGGCCATGTGGATGGCGAGCTTGAGGCGCTGCCGCTCGCCGCCCGACAAGGTCGTCAAGGGCTGGCCGAGGCTCAGGTAGCCCAGGCCGACGTCGGCGAGGCGGGCCAGGATCGCGTGCGCGGGGGCGTTCTTCGCCGGGCCGGCGTGGAAGAACTCCTTGGCCTCGGTGACCGGCATCGCGAGGACCTCGCTGATGTCGCGGCCCCCCAGCTTGTACTCCAGGACCGACGCCTGGAACCGCTTGCCCTCGCATTCCTCGCACACGGTGGCGACGCCCGCCATCATGGCCAGGTCGGTGTAGATGACCCCGGCGCCGTTGCAGTTCGGGCAGGCGCCGGCCGAGTTGGCGCTGAACAGGGCCGGCTTGACCTTGTTGGCCTTGGCGAACGCGGAGCGGATCGGGTCGAGCAGGCCGGTGTACGTGGCCGGGTTGCTGCGCCGCGAGCCGCGGATCCCGGCCTGGTCGACGGAGACGACGCCGGCGCCCTTCGGGATCGAGCCGTGGATGAGCGAGCTCTTGCCCGAGCCGGCCACGCCGGTCACGATGACCAGCACGCCCAGCGGCACGTCGACGTCGACGTTGCGCAGGTTGTGCCGGGTGGCGCCGCGGATCTGCAGGGCGCCCGACGGGGTGCGGGTCTGCGGCTTGAGCCGGGCCCGGTAGTCGAGGTGGCGGCCGGTGAGGGTGCCGCTGCGGCGCAGGTTGTCGACGGTGCCCTCGAAGCAGACCGTGCCGCCCGCGCCGCCGGCGCCGGGGCCGAGGTCGATGACGTGGTCGGCGATGGCGATGGTCTCCGGCTTGTGCTCCACGACGAGGACGGTGTTGCCCTTGTCGCGCAGGCGCAGCAGGAGGCCGTTCATGTTCTGGATGTCGTGCGGGTGCAGGCCCACGGTCGGCTCGTCGAAGATGTACGACACGTCGGTGAGCGACGAGCCGAGGTGGCGGATCATCTTCGTGCGTTGCGCCTCGCCGCCGGACAGGGAGCCGGACGGGCGGTCCAGCGACAGGTACCCCAGCCCGATCTCCACGAACGAGTCCAGGGTGCGCTGCAGCGTGCCCAGCAGCGGCGCGACCGAGCGGTCCTCGACGCCGCGCACCCACTCGGCGAGGTCGCTGATCTGCATCGCGCAGGCCTCGGCGATGTTGATGCCGCCGATGCGGGAGGCGAGCGCGGCCCGGTTGAGCCGGGTGCCGCCGCACTCGGGGCAGGCGGTGAACGTGACCGCGCGCTCGACGAAGGCGCGGATGTGCGGCTGCATCGCGTCCTTGTCCTTCTGCAGGAACGCCTTCTGCACCCGGGGCACGAGCCCCTCGTACGTCATGTTGATGTTCTCGAGCTTGACCTTCGTCGGCTCCTTGTACAGGAAGTCGTGCAGCTCGCGCTCGGTGAAGTCGCGGATCGGCTTGTCGGGGTCGAAGAACCCGGAGGCGGAGAAGATGCGCACCAGCCAGCCGTCCACGGTGTACCCGGGAATGGTGATGGCGCCCCCGGCGAGCGATTTGTCCCGGTCGAACAGCTCGTCGAGGTCGATGTCGCTCGTGGTGCCCATCCCCTCGCAGCGCGCGCACGCGCCGGCCGGGGTGTTGAAGCTGTAGTGGAACGCGGGGCCGGCGCTCGGCTCCCCCAGCCGGCTGAACACGATGCGCAGCATGGCGTTGGCGTCGGTGGCGGTGCCCACGGTCGATCGGGAGTTGGCGCCCATGCGCTCCTGGTCGACGATGATCGCCGTGGTCAGCCCCTCGAGCAGGTCGACGTCGGGCCGGGCCAGGCTCGGCATGAACCCCTGCACGAACGCGCTGTACGTCTCGTTGATGAGCCGCTGCGACTCGGCGGCGATCGTGCCGAACACCAGTGAGCTCTTGCCGGAGCCGGAGACCCCGGTGAAGACGGTCAGCCGGCGCTTCGGGATCTCGACGCTCACGTTCTTGAGGTTGTTCTCGCGGGCACCGTGCACCTGGATCAGGTCGTGACTGTCGGCAGCATGCATCGGGCCACCGTATCCGGGATCACGCCCCGCGGGCGACGCTCCACGAGCGCAGGGCGTCCTCGAGCGTCGAATAGGCCCGCAGGTGGGTGTGGCCGAGGGCGCCCTCGCCGTCGAGGACGCGCCGCCCCGCGGCGTCGACGCCGGCCAGCCACAGCCGGGTGCCGGGCCCGGCCCGCAGGTCGTCGTCGAGCGTCAGGAGCATGTCGGCGACCGCCACCCCGATGCGGGCGGAGTTGGCCAGGTCGAGCACGACGACGTCGGGCGACTCCGCGTTCGCCCGGTCGAGCACCGCGACCCGGACCGGCTCCGCGTTGCCGAAGAACAGCGGCTTGTCGGGGCGCAGCACCAGCGCGCTGTCGCCGCCGAGGTGCTCCTCGCCCAGGTTCGGGCGCGCGCCACGGCCGGCGAACAACACCAGCGACAGCACGACCGCGACGGCCAGGCCCGCCAGCAGGTCGAGGCACAGCACGCCGAGCAGGGCGGCTGCGGCGACGGCGAACGCCGGGCGCTGCAGCCGCCAGTACCGCACGAATCGCCCCACCCGCAGGAATCCGCGCAGCGCCACCACGATGATCGCGGCGAGCACCGCCTGGGGCAGTTCGGCCAGCAGCGGCGTGCCCAGGCCGGCGGTGAGCACGAGCGCCGCGGCGAGCAGCGACACCATCGGCGTGCGCGCGCCCGCGCCGGCCACCGCGGCGGTGCGCGACGCGCCGCCGGACACCGCGAAGCCGCGGAACCAGCCGACGGCCAGGTTCGCAACCCCGAGCGCGACGAGCTCCCGGTTGGCGTCGACCCGCGGCCCCCGCCGGCTCGCGTGGCGCGCGGCGACGCCGGCGGACTCCGCGAACACCACCAGCGCCGCCCCGCCCGCTCCCGCGGCCAGCAGAAGCCAGTCCCGCCAGCCCACGCCGGGCGCGGCCGGCCTGGTCAGTGCCCGCGGCAGCGCCCCGACGACGTCCACTCCGCGGCGGGCCAGGCCGAGCGCCGCCGACGCCGCGATCGAGCCGGCGAGCACCGCGATGGCCGCCGGGACCCGCGGCAGCCAGCGCTCCAGCGCCAGGAGGGCGGCGAGGGCCACCGCCGCCGTCGCAGCGGTCTGCGGCTGCAGTTCATCCAGGTGTACCGCGATGTGCCCGGCCCGCTCGAAGAAGTTCCCGTCGCCGCCGGAGACCCCGAGCAGCGTCGCCGCCTGCCGCACGACGATGACGAGGGCCATGCCGGACAGGAACCCGGTCAGCGCCGCGTCGGACAGGAAGCTGGCCAGGAACCCCCAGCGCAGCAGCCCGGCGGCGACGAGCAGCAGCCCGCACACCATCGCGAACGCCGCCGACAGCACCGCGAACGAGCCGGCCGCCCCTCCCCCGGCCGCGGCGCCGACGGCCGAGGCGGAGATCACCGCGGCGGCCGACGTCGAGCCGACCAGCAGCAGCCGCGACGTGCCCAGCAGCGCGTAGGCGACCAGCGCCACCGGCGCCGCGTAGAACCCGTGCTGCGGCGGCACCCCGGCCAGCTGCGCGTAGGCCACCGCCTCGGGCACGATCACCGCCGCCGCGACCACCGCGCCGGCGACGTCGCCGCGCCACCATTCCCGTCGATAGCCGGTCAGCCAGCCCGGCAGTGCCCGCGTCACGCAAAGACGATCACAATTCGCGGTACCGCCGCGGACCACCCGATTCAGGTGACCTCTCTGCGGGCCCTCAGCTCGCGCCCCACGGCAACCCGACGAGCTTGCCCACCTTCGTGCCTTGCTCGAGGTCCGTGTGGGCCTGCCGGATGTCGTCGATCGCGTAGCGATGGACCGGACCGAGGGACACCTCGCCGGCGGCGATGCGGTCGAGGTAGCGCTGCAGCACCTCGGCGGGCAGGTCGTCGCTCTCGCCGCCGTACGCCGAGAGCCGCACGCCCCTCGGCAGGTACCCGATCGGGTAGAAGTCGTGGACCAGCCACTCGTTGGACAACATGCCGGTGAAGCAGACCGTGCCGTGCACGCGCGTGGCTCGCAGCGTGTCGGGCAGCGTGGGCGTGCCGACCAGCTCGAGCGCCGCGTCGACGCCGTCCGGGAACAGCTTGCGGACCTGCCCGGCGACGTCTCCGTCATCGATGAGCGGATGGTCGGCGCCCATGGCGTCGAGGCGTTCCGGCCGGCGCGTGGTGGCGAGCACCGTGGCGCCGAGATCCCGCGCCAGCGCGGCGGCGGCGAGGCCGACCGAGGACGTGCCGCCGCGGATGAGCAGCGTCTGGCCGGGCCGCAGGTCGAGCCCGACGGTCAGCGAGCCGTACGCGGTCTGCAACGTCTCGGGCACCGCGCCGATCGTCGCCCACGGCAGCGCCGATCGGAACGGGATGACCTGCTCGCGGGGCACCACCGTGTACTGCGCGTAGCCGCCGTCGAACGTCCGCCCCATCCCGCCCATCATCGTCACGACCTGCTGGCGCTCGGCGAGGTCGGTGCCGTTGGGGTCGTCGACGACGCCGGACGCCTCGATCCCGGGAACCCGCGGAAACGTCACGCCGTCGGCGAGG
>Ga0310811_10009372_pt1 | contig 12633 bp, 9 predicted proteins | sample YCmetagenome_FD_207642 | JGI IMG/M metagenome (GOLD analysis project Ga0310811, IMG submission 207642) | Soil microbial communities from experimental microcosm in Duke University, North Carolina, United States - YC | ecosystem: Engineered > Artificial ecosystem > Soil microcosm > Unclassified ... | reverse complement strand
GCATCGGACGACTGGTGACGCGAGCCGAATCCGCAAAGGACATTGCCGCGGTTTCGCCGAAAATACTTTTCTGGCGGCCTGGCGATCGCATTTGGTTCGCAGGCGGCACTTTCAATTTCTGGACGGGTCGCAACGGTCACGTCGGCTATCGCAGGCTGGATCGGGCACGATGGAATATGCCCAAGGCAATAGACTTTATTTGTGCTTGCGCCATGCTGGTTTCCTGGCGGGCCTGGCAGGAAATAGGCGGCTTCGATGAGCTGTTTTTTCGCTCCGCTGAAGATCTGGATTGGTCTTTGCGCTCCCGTCGGGCCGGATACCGCCTGCTTTATGAACCGGAGGCTGTGGTCTGGCACCGCGAGTCTTTCGACATACTGCACAACGATGGTCCAGCCCGCCAGATGTATTTCTATACTCGCAACCAGCTGGCCGTGATGTGGAAACACGCCAAAGGGCGGCACTGGTTAACTTTCCTGCCATATTTCGGGTTGCGCTGCCTGCAACGGGTGGTGTGGGCTAAAGGCGATTCGCAAATGCTGCGCCAGATCCCACGCGCATGGAAGGACTTTCTGGCGCTAGTGCCCAGACTGCAACGCTGGTCGCGGCATGCGCACCCTGTTTCCAACATTGGCGCTCCAGGTGAGCAATGGCAACGTGCCTGGAGGGAACGTAACCTGCCGCGAGAGGTTGAACTGTGCCGCCATCGCGAACTGCGGCAGCACCTGGCCAATGAACTGGCGGCCATCCCCGATCCTGTGATCGTGGAGGCGGGGTGCGGCAACGGCGCCTGGGTTGCTCATCTTCAGCAATCTCAGCACCGCGTACTTGGAGTGGACAACTATGTCCCCGCACTGCAGGAGTTGAAGCGGCACTTCCCGCAAGCCATGGCCGTTGCCGCCGACGTGCGCCGCATGCCCTTTCCCGACAACTTCGCTGATGCCTGTATATCGTTGGGCGTGGTAGAACACTTTCCCGCCGGTCCGCAGCAGGTCTTGAGTGAGATGCAGCGCATTCTGCGCCCGGGAGGACTTCTGTTTCTGACCGTACCCTACTACAACTGGCTGCGGCGACTCTTCATACATCCGCTGCGAGCCGGTTACATGGCCCTGCAGAAGCGAGTGCGCCGCCGGCCGCTGCGCTTTGTGGAATACCGGTTCACGCGCCACGGCATAACCCGCGCTGTTGCGGAAGAGGGATTGCAGGTATTGGCGGTGGCGACCGATGAATACGATGCGCGTGAGGCGAATCTGGGCTTGGGCCTTTACGTTGATTTACCCGCATTCCGCGGAAATTATCCGGGAGAACTAAACCGGCTGGGCCGCCTGGTGCGGACGATCGGAAATGCCATTAATCCATGGTGGGTCAGCGGCGGAATCCTCGTGGTTGCTCAAAAGAGGATAGCTGACGCTCATGCCGAACCCGCCCACCAGCTATTGTCCGCGAGCCTGGTGGAATGAATATCCTGTTCTTATCGGCGCACCTGCCCTCGCCTCACGCCCGGCAAGCCGGACAAAAAATCAGCTACTATCTCTGCCAGTTTCTTGCCCAGCGCCACTCTGTGCAATTGCTGGCCCTTTGCCCGGACAGCGAACTTGAAAGGTGCGGCGCTGATTATGTCCAGACGTTCACTTCCCGTACCGTCATCTCCGTTACGGCAGCCTCGCGCCTGCTCGGCATTGTTCGAGCACCCTTTCTGCCCCTGGGTGTCGCGGTCAGAAAGCAAACGCGCTTCCGCCACGCACTTGCTTCTGCCGTGCGGAGGAAGCCTTTCGATGTGGTTATTTTTGATCACATGGCCATGTGGCAGTATGCGGGTCATGTGCCCTCGACCGCTATTCGGACCGGCATCGCTCACGATGTGCTTTCGCAGCTCTGGGCTAGAAAGGCGAACAACGACGTCGCTTTGGCAGCGCGGCTGGAATCGTGGCGGCTGCGCAATTGGGAACGGGCCGTTATCCGCGACCTAGACCTTATTTGCGCCCTCAGCACTAAGGATTCTCAACTTATAGCGGAGTTGGGAGGTGACCTGCCGCGCTGCGTTCTGCAGCCGTGGTTCTCCCGAGCATCTGGTTCGGATACCCCCGCTGCGTCCAGGAAAGAGCCGGCCCTGATCTTTACCGGCGCATTTGACCGCGACGAAAACGTTGACGCAGCGAAGTTTGCGGTTGCTGAGATCCTGCCGCAGGTCACGCGCGCGGTGCCGCAATTCGCATTTTATTTAGCGGGCGCCTCTAGTGAAACGCTGCCCAGGCAAGTGAGGCGACACGCCGCCGTTCGAGTTGCGGGGTTTGTCCCCGACTTGCGGTCCTTCCTTTTGCACATGCAAATCGCCCTGCTTCCCCTGCGCTTGGGAGCGGGAATCAAAACTAAAGTGTTGGAATGTATGGCCGCGGGATTGCCGGTGATCACGACACCGGTTGGAGCCGAAGGCATACCGGGGCGGGACGGTGTTCATTTTCTCATCGGCCGCACGGCTGAAGAACTTGCCGGACACGCTATTCTTCTGCTCCGCAACCGATCTCTGCGCAATCGCATAGGCGAAAGTGCCAAAGAGTTTATCCGAACTAATTATGATTTTGAAAGCTCCGCCCGGGAATTCGAGCGCATGTTGATGCAGTGCGTTAGCCAGCGGCAATCGGGAAAGATGCGAATGAACGCTCCTGCGACGAAGAGCGAATCTGATATTGGCGCTTCGCGCGCCCGGTAGACACCTCGCGGTTGAGAAACGCTGTCGGATGCTGCGCGATTGCCAGCGAAATACCCCGCATTAACCAGAAAAGCGCCAAGACTTGCCATACCGCAAGCGAATTCTCAGCCAGGCTCTCCAGCAAGATGGCGCACGAGGAACAGAACAAGGCGGCGCGCAGGGGCTGCAATTCGGGAGCCGATACCAGCCTGGGGCGGAAATCCGCGCGTAGGGCAGCGCCCACAAGGGCCAGAAATGCCGCCAGGCCGAACACTCCAAGTTCGGTCAGATTCTGTACCACCGAATTGTGAATTGAAAACTGAGCCATGGGATCGCCGAGGGCCCGATCCGGGTAGTTTCGCATGCCTATGCCAAACCAAGGGCTCGTACGGAACAGGGACAAAGCTTCGCGATCGGTAATCCAACGCATATTGACTGTGGCCAGCTTTCGCGGCCCTCTCAGTTCAAGCCGATCCATCAGGGCCATGCTCTCGGGCAACGACGCCGTGGATCCCACATCTGGCGGTGCAAAACGAAAATGAAACAAGGATAGCGAGATCACCACTGCCGCGGCACACGCCAGTGCAGTCCATGCAGGCCGCCGGTTTTTCACTAAGGCTATAAACACCGCAGAGGCCAGGAAAAAGGCCAGGGTCGGTGTCCGTGTGCCGGTGAGCGCGATACCTGCCGCCAGCGTCAGGTACCAAATTAGCCCAATGCCGAGCTTGCGGGGCGTATCTGCGCGAACGTGGCGTAGCAGGGCAAACGGCGCCGCCACGTTGAGCACCGAACCTAGATAACTGGGGTGTACCCAGTTTCCCGCTAGGCGCCCACGCCAGCCCCAGCCCACGATCCACCACAGGTCCTCTCTGCGGTACAGGACTGCCAGCGCGCCACGTATGGACGGGAAAGCGACCGCCTGCAGGATTGCAAAGAGGACAGTGGAGATGGCCAGCAGAACCAGCACGTTCAGGCAAAGCTCGAGTTGACGGCGGTTGCGTAGAAAAAAATGCGGGAATAAAAGGAAGCAGAAACCCAGCGAGACTTCTATCAGTCCGCGTGTCCAATGCAAATGCGAAACACTGTGCCAACCTGACAGGCCAACCGCCAGGAGGTACCAGGCTACGGGAAGCACAAGAGGAAACTTCCATACGCGGCGGAAATGTATAGCCGCGAAACCCGAGAACAGGAGCATGCTTCCGCCCACAACGATCAATGACGGTGGAACCACGGTGCGTCCGCCAATGCTGAACTCGCCGAACAGTCCCAGGTAGATGGCCGGCAGCACGATGAAGCAAAACAACTTCCACGCATGACGACGCATGGTTTTTGACATGCCCGAGATGAGGCTCGCGGATGCGGTCATTGCCACAAGCGGAAAAAGTAACCAGTAGGCGGTCCCAGAGGTCTGTTTCCACTGCTGTAGGAGGGACACCAGGCTTACGCAAAGGCTACACAAAATTTGTGCTGGGCCGAACTACCCAGTCGGGCCATGCCCGGAAGCGTCTCGATTGCCCAACACGGAGGGGCCGTGCTAAGTCCGGTTGCCTGCAACGAGAATTCCGGTGCGATCCCGGAACTCGATCACCACGGACACTGGTTTCAGGCGCGGCAAATTTGGGCGGAACAGCTGCGCCGGGCGCTCTTTTTACTTTTGCTGGTGTTAGTGGCAGCGGCTCCTTTTGCGCCCCATTTCGTCCAGCTTGTTTCGCGGCTTGCCTTGGGTTGTTGGATCGCCCGTGTAGTCCTCATCGGCCACGGGGTGAAAATCCGGCCTTTGTTCCTTCCCTTTCTCACTTTCTTCGGTGTCGCAGGGCTGTCGGCCCTGCTTTCCTATGATCCCCTGCTCAGTTGGACCCGCGTGGGTTGGTTCGGTATGGGGGTACTGATCCTGATTGTGCCCGATCTGGCCCAAAGCAGGCGAAATTTGAAACTGCTGCTTCTTGTGCTCCTGGTTTCCAGCTCAATCAGCGGTATACGCACCGCCTGGCAATACACCGTGGGCATCGGCACCAAGCTGGTCAATGTGCGTCGAGACTGCCCGCTGGCCGGCGATGGCCTCTGGTCTGGCGATATGATCCAGGAGATCAATGGGCACCGCACACGCATCCCCAGCCAGTGGCGGCGTGCGCTGCAAATAACCCGGCGAGATCAGAAGCTTAAGCTCCACGTCGCGCGCAGCTACCCTCTGCAACATTTTGACGTCATTATTGAACGCGCCCACCTGGACGGCTGGTTGGCTGATCCGACGGCTTCGGTTGAGCGCGCCACTCCCTTGCGCGCCCAGGGCGGCTTCTATAACTCAATTCCCTACGCCGGGCTGCTCATGGTGCTCGCCGCTTTGTCCTGCGGGCTGTTCCTCACCGCGCCTTCTCTGCCAGACCGGGTGGTACTGGGGAGTCTGAGCGTTCTACTGGCGACCAGTTTGTGGCTAACCGTGACGCGCGCCTACATCGTTGCCCTGCTGATATCGGTGTTGCTGATGCTCTCACAAAGCGCGGGGCAGAAGCTGCGGAGGATCTCGTTTCTAGCCATCGTGCTGGCTGTAGCCGGCACGCTGGCCTGGACGCGCCAGGCCCGCGATCTGCCTGACTGGTACGGCGAACAAAATCAAGCCCGCATAATGATGTGGGAAGACAGTCCGCGCCTGATCCTCCGGCACCCGGTGCTCGGAATCGGCTGGGACAGCGTTTTTTCACACGGCCTGCAATGGAACCTGCAAGCCTACAAGGCCTATCCCGACAAACTGAGCCACTTCCATTCCACGCCCATCCAAGTCGCGGTTGATAGCGGTCTCATCGGCCTGGCGGCCTGGGCTTGGCTGCTCGTTTGCTGGGGGCGCCTGCTGGCACGTAACCTGCGGCTTTCCCGTGAACAGGACTGGTTCTCGCGGGGATTGGCCTTGGGGTTGTTGGGCAGCGCCGCAGGTTTTGTGATCGCGTCCCTGGTGCACTACACCCTGGGTGATGGGGAAGTCATGGGAACGCTGTGGTTTTTGATGGGATGCGCCGTGGCTCTGCATGCCCAGTTGCAAGGTTGCTCTGCACCCGACTGATGTTTAATACGCGTTCTTCTGTGAAAACAGCTGGCGAATGGTCAGCACGATAATTCGAAGATCGAAGGCGAAGGTCCAGTTTTTCAGATAGTAGAGATCGTGCTCGACTCGCTCGACGATGGAGGTATCGCCTCTCCAACCGTTGACTTGCGCCCACCCCGTAATCCCAACCTTCAGATAATGGCGCGTGCTGTATAGAGATACGGTCTGCATAAACTGCTCAACAAAATACGGCCTCTCCGGCCTGGGGCCGACCACGCTCATTTCGCCCTTCAGAACATTGAAGAATTGGGGTAGTTCATCCAAGCTGGCAGCGCGCAACCAGCAACCAATCCTGGTACGCCGAGGATCATCGCGCTTCGTCCACAAAAAATCGCTATTTCCACGCACGGCCGGGCTCATAGTTCGGAACTTGTACATGCTGAAGGTCTTGCCATTTAGGCCAACCCGCTCCTGGCTAAAAAGGATGGAGCCGCGGGTAGTCAACTTGATAGCCAGAGCGATCAGCAGCATTAGAGGGGCGGTCAAAATGATAGCCAAAGCAGCAAAGCAGAGGTCGAAGGCCCGCTTGCCGACCACATAGGTAAGCGACTCGACAGGAAGGCGCTGTTCGAGCCCGCTCGTCCCGGCACTCACGAGACCACGGCTCCGGTTGCGGTCCGACTGGAGCCGCTGGACGCGATTTCCAGGGTCTTGAAGTACTCCAGGTTGTAGTAGGCGGGGTTGTCCCAATTCTTGAACGCGTCCAGATGGACAAAGAGGTGTTGCACGATGCTACGGATGTCGTCACGCGGATGAAAGCTGAGCACGTTGGCAGCCCTTTCAATGCTCACCTTGTAGCTGCGGAATTCGTCCATGTGCTTGATGCATAGGCGGGGACGAATTCCTACCTGCGCCTCCACCTCGAGCTTCACCAGGTCCGCAATTTCGCCTACTGTATAGTTGGCGGAAGCGATGTTATAGATGCCATTCACCGCTGGCGCGCCTTCGATGGCGCGAATGTAGGCGCTGACGGCGTCTTCAATGCTCAGCACCGGCCGCCAGATGGCCGGATTGTTGACCGTAATCAACTGGTGGCGCACCGCATCCCGGAACATGGTGTTCACGATCAGGTCCAGGCGCATTCTCGGGCTGTAGCCGGAGATGGTCCCCATGCGGAGAGCGATTACTGAGAAATCGCAATCCTGCAGCTGCAGTACTGCCTGTTCCCCCTGCAGCTTGGAGATGCCGTAGGGATAATGAGCCACCGCCGGGCTTTCCTCGTCGTACAGCCTGTTCTCCGTGTACCCATATACCGAGCAGGAACTGGCGTACACACAGCGGCGTACCTTGGCTTTTTTTGCTACGTATGCAAAATAAGCAGGCGCGGCTGCGTTGTAGATGAAGTTTTTACCCGGCGAGAACTCCGCCATGGGATCGTTCGAAAGACCCGCGAGAAAGATGACCTGCTCATAGCCATGCAAATCGTCTACCGTCAAATCGAATAGGTCTTTGCGAAGTACGCCGGCGGCGCGCGGCAGGTTGTTCCCAAACCAGAAGAAGTCAACCACATCAACTTCGTACCCGCGCTCCAGCAGCTTGGGAACAAGGCTGCAGCCCAGGTAACCCGCGCCGCCCGCAATGAGGATTTTCATCATCGCTTTAAACCCTCAGGCGGCGCGACGTACTGGAAACGGCTGGCCGTCGGAGACTGTAGCCATTGCTCCAGGGTCGGCGCCAGACGGTCTTTCGCCGATACTCTAACCTCGGCCAAGGGCCACGGGATACCGAGCGCAGGGTCGTCCCATCGAATACCGGATTCACCCTGTTGGTTGTATATTGCGGTGCACTTGTACTGCACCTCCGCCACTTCCGAGAGGACGCAGAAGCCTCTGGCAAAGCCGGCCGGCGCCCAGACTTGGCGGCGGTTTTCGGCGGAAGCCTCAATGCCGAACCACTGCCCCAGGGTTGGTGCGCCCGGCCTGACATCCACCGCCACCAGGTAGGCGGAGCCGACGGTGACGCGCATCAGCTTGCCCATGGGCGCGTCGTACTGAAAATGCAGCCCACGCACCACTCCACGCGTAGATTGCGAATGGTTATCCTGGAGAAATTCATGTGGCAGTCCCAGGCTTCTGAACTGATCGGCTCGGAAGCTCTCCAGAAAGAAACCGCGATCATCGTGGAAAGCCTCCGGCACCAGCACCACGACTTCTCCGAGAGCTCGAGTCTCAATATGCATACACATCGCGCAACTCCGGGACGACAACAAGTCTTCGCGACCGATGCTATTCGAACAGGCCAAACATGCTGACGCGCCGTTTCACAGCCCGGGGGAGCCATCGTTCATTCCGGCCGAGCACCAGGCCAGCGAACTTTGCTGCGTCCTGGCAAATCCCACCGCCTCGGGCGGCAATGCCGTAATGATTCCCGGAAATGTCGAGCTTGGCCCGGACCGAGCGCAGGCCGTCGCGGAACAGCATGGACCGATTGATGCCGCTCCAGATGTTCAAGCGGCGGTAGACGACCCCTATATCGAAGTATCGCCGGAAGAGCCGAGTAGCGGAAAACTCATGGCTGTGATAGACCGCAGCGTCGGGTTCGTAAACGATTTTCCAGCCCGCGTCCAGAATACGTGCGGCGATGGCGACATCCTCACAAACATTCATATCTTGAGGAAACCCGGTCTGCTGCCAGACCTTTTTTCGAATCGCGCAATTTACGGTCGAGAAGTGGTAATAGCGATATCCCAGCATGGCCCTGCAGGCGGCGCTCTTAACCATGCGGGTGGGTCCGTACATTGTGTCCAGCACATCCCGCCGCTCGATACTCGCATCCGGCCGCGCCACATGCCGGCCGTACACCGCGCCCACCGTGCTGTCGGCGAAATTGCGCAGCAGCGCAGCCAGCCACGTTTGAGCACAGGGAAGAGCGTCGGCCGCCAGATAGACCAGATACTCCCCTTGCGCCAGTTCGGCGGCCAAATTACGGGTGCGGGCATGATGAAAGGCATCTGGGGCAAGGCGATAAAGCTTCAGCGGATAACCGCTCGCTACCTGCACTGTGTCGTCACTCGATCCCGAGTCAATGAGAATGAGTTCGGGCCGCCCGGGCCAACTCTGGGCCAACAACAAGGGCAGAGATTTTCTGATGTTGTGCGCCTCATTCCTGGTCAGGATCAGAATCGAGACATTCGGCGCCTCTGACTCCGATACTCCCAAATGATCCGCGCGCTCCTCAGCCAGACGCTGTTCAGCTGGTGTTTGGGGCGGGGCATAGCAAATCGGTCTGCTTCTTGTGCTCATGCCGTGGTTGTCGCATCGGGACAGACAGCATTGCGCGGTTCCGCGTTACGTAATTTTCTTCAGACATCTTTCCTGTAACTTCTTCCGCCTGCTGGCTGTCAGACCACAACGAGCGAAGTGAACTTCGTAACCAAGGCAAAGTTGAACTAGACGAAGGTAAGAGCGAAAGCGGTAATCAGCGAGGAACCAGGTGCGGAGCTCAAACAAGGTTGTGTTCTTCTTCCCATCGTTCTCCAGCATGGAAGCTACCGCTCCCCTGGGACTATTGGCGATCTCTACACCCCTGCTGCGCGCCGGCTATGAAGTTCGCATCGTTGACTCCACCATAACTCCCGGTTTCAAACAGCGCGTCCTCAGTGAAGCTCGCGATGCCCTCTGCTTGGGCGTTTCACTTGTGACCGGACCCATGATCCGGGAGACGGTGGAGATAGCACGGGCCGCCAAAGCTGCCGATCCCTCCTTACCGGTCATCCTGGGCGGCTGGCATCCTTCGCTGTTACCCGATCAGACTCTGGCGGCCGAATTTGTAGATATTGTGGTCTGTGGCCAGGGCGAAGACACCATGCTGGAACTCGCCCAGTATTTGCAGGCCGGCGATCCTCTGGATAATGTCCGCGGCATCGGGTTCAAGCGCGGCGGCAAGCTTGTGTTCACAGCCCCACGTCCCCTGCGACCCCTCAGCGAAATGCCGCCCAAGGCCTATCACCTGGCGGATTTTGATGCCTATGAGCGGGTCTGCGGCCGCCGCTGGGCTATGTACACCTCCAGCCTGGCTTGCCCTTTTAACTGTGCCTACTGCACCAATGCGGGTGTCTACGGGCGCAAGTGGAACGCCTTGCCGCCTGAACAGTTCGTCGAGGAGACCCTGGACCTGACCCGCCGTTACCGCCTCGAACTGCTCTGGGTAGTGGATGACAACTTTCTGGTTGACCTGGACCGCGCCCGCTTGATCGGCGAGGGACTGGCCAGGGGCGGCGGCAATTTCAAATGGAGCATTCAGGCTACGACCAACCTGGTGGCCCGCCTCAGCGCCGAAGATCTCAAGCTGCTGCATCGTGCCGGGCTGCAGCAGATTTGCCAGGGTGCGGAATCAGCATCGCGCAAGGTTCTCGATGCCATGAATAAGGATTTTCAGGATCTGGAATCTATTCATGAATCGGCTGCGCGCTGCCTGCAGGCCGGAATCCGGCCTTCCTACAACATCATTTTCGCCTTCCCCGGAGAAGGCCCCGCAGAGCGCCGGGAAACAGTCCGCTTCATGATGGATATGTGCCGCCGCTATCCGGGGGCGGAATTCTGGACCAACATTTTTACCCCCTACCCGGGAGCCCCGGTGATGGCCAGGGCGAAGGAGATCGGCCTGGACCTGCCGGACTCATTCGAAGGCTGGGCCGACTTCTTTCCACGTTACACGGTGCTGCCCTGGCTGAAAGGAAAAGAGCACCGGCGGCTGCAGGTGATGCGGGATTACCTGCGCATGGCATTCGATCGCGTGCCAATCGCGGCCCAGCGGGAAAACCCGGCAATCCACGCGATACAACGCGTCATCAGCGCGCCCGCTCGCTGGCGCCTGGATCACGATTTCTACGCTCTTCCCGTGGAGTTATGGGTCCATCGCCATTTGAAAACCTGGAAATCAGCGGTAAAGCCGAGCGTGGACGCCAAACGTCTGGAACCGGCTCCGGCAAGTTGCTGACAAAGGATCGTAGTGAAGAACAAGGTTGTACTTTTCTATCCTCGCTATGATGGCCCGCCGCTGAGCGCGCCCATGTGCCTGCTGGCGCTGGCCTCGCCCCTCCTGCAAGCAGGCTATCGCGTTGCCGTCATTGATGCCGCCGTTACCGAGAACTACGAGGACAGAATTGAGCAGGAGATCGCCGATCCGGAAACCGTCTGCCTGGGCATCTCGGTCCTGACCGGGCCCATGATTCGCGGCGCCATTCGCGTGGCCCGCCGCACGAAGCGCCAGCATCCCGGCCTGCCCGTCATTTTTGGCGGATGGCATCCCACTCTTCTGCCCGAGCAGACTCTGCAGCCCGACTTTGTGGACGTTGTGGTCCGCGGGCAAGGAGAGTTGACCTTGGTGGAGGCTGTAGATCGCCTGGCCCGTGGCGACGGCCTGGAGGGAGTGCGCGGCACGTCGCACAAAACCAACGGCAAGGTGGTGAACGAGGCTGAACGGCCGGTAGTGAATATTAACCAACTGCCGCTCCCGGCGTATCACTTGGCCGACCACGACGCTTATGCCCGCATTTGCGGCGTCCGCAAATTAGCTTACGCCACCAGCGTGGGCTGTCCTTACGCCTGCCATTACTGCACGGATCAGGTGTTTTACAGCCGGCGCTTCAACGCGCTTACCGCGGCACGCACCATCTCGGAAATGGTGGAACTGGCGCAACGTTATCGCGCCGACGAGATCGCGCTCCTGGATTCCAATTTTCCCGTTGACGTACATCGCGCGGTGGCCATAGCTCGCGGCATCTTGGACTCCGGCGTCAGGTTTCGCTGGACTTTTCAGGCCTCCACCGATTTCCTTTGCCGCATGAGCGACGAAGAAGTCCAGGTGCTGGCGGCCAGCGGCGTCACCCATATGGGCTTCGGCACGGAGTCGGCTTCCCTGGAAGTGTTGGCGCTGATGAACAAAAAGCACCAGCGAATTGACCAGATGTATGAGACCGCGCGCAAGGCGGAAAGAGCCGGCATTCACCTCACGTTCAACCTCATTTTCGGCTACCCCGGTGAAACCGAGGCCGACCGCATCGAGACCTTCCGCATCATGGGCGATATCGCGCGGCAGTTCTGGAATGTCAGCTTTTCACCCAACATATTTACGCCTTACCCCGGTATCCCCATCTGGCCGCAACTGCGGGAGTTGGGCGTGCGCGAACCGCAATCGCTGGAAGAGTGGATCGACCTGCCGCTGGGACATAACGTTCTGCCCTGGCTGCAAGGCGAGGAATTGCGCCGCTTGCGCAGCATGATGGAGTTCTTCCTGCTGCACAACCAAATCCGCAAGGCGACGAAGAACTCGCCCTGGATGCGCGCCGGTTTGCGCCGCATGCTGACCGCGCCCGTGCGCTGGCGCGTGCGCACCAACCATCTCGCCTTCCCCTGGGAGCTGTGGTTGGCGCGCCGTGCTGAAAGGCTGGTCACGCGGCGTTCCCTGCTTACTGGCCAGCCCTTGGGCCACAGCATGGACGAGGTCTGTTGATTCAGGAGGCGATGCTTGGTTGATGTCTTGCTAACTCATTCTTACCACCTGTTCTATGACCGTAAACAGGTGCGCAAGATGCAACCCTACCCGCCTCTGGGAACACTGTACGCCGCCGCTTTGCTCCGCCAGCATGGCATCTCAGTTGCCGTCTTCGACACCATGCTGAACGATCCCGAGCAGGGTTTCGCCGCCGCACTGGCGCAATATCGTCCGCAGCTCGTCGCCATCTACGAGGATAATTTCAATTTCCTTTCCAAGATGTGTCTTGCCCGCATGCGCGAGGTAGCCTTCCACATCATTCGTGCCGCCACCGCCGCAGGCATTCCGGTGGTGGTCAACGGCTCGGATTCTTCCGACAATGCTCACGAATATCTGCAGCGCGGCTGTGAATGCG
>Ga0310811_10009371_pt1 | contig 12633 bp, 13 predicted proteins | sample YCmetagenome_FD_207642 | JGI IMG/M metagenome (GOLD analysis project Ga0310811, IMG submission 207642) | Soil microbial communities from experimental microcosm in Duke University, North Carolina, United States - YC | ecosystem: Engineered > Artificial ecosystem > Soil microcosm > Unclassified ... | reverse complement strand
ATCTCTACAATTCAAATCTTTATTGACCATGTGTTCACCAGGTCTCGGAGACCTTATTTCCGACACTCTATGGTATCGCGATGGACTACCTCCCTATACAGGCCTCTGCCATTCCATGCAAGCGAGTATTTTCATCCAGCAGTGAGACCGACACAAAGAAACGCAATCGCATCAGCCCGGTCCTGATGGAGGCCCTGCAGGTGGTAAAGTTTCTCGCAAAAAAAGAACGACTTAACTTTATGGAAGGTTGGGCAGCGTCGCAAAAGGCTATGGAGTATAAGGTGTTGGGTGAGAGAGACAAGGCTAACACTCTTTTGACATTTTCCAGCAGCGGAATGACAGGTGATGTATATGACACCCTCCTCAGAGCTATTGCAGAGGAGGAGTGTGATGACATCGATGATGTTCCTATTACCTATGACATGTGATGTTTTCTTTCTTCATTTTACTTATTCTGGTTGCCTGGCATCTTGCAATGTCTCTCGTGTTGTATTATGATTTCAATTTTCAGCTATTCTCTCTTTGCTTGCTTGACCGTCTCTTTCACCCCTTTCATTTGCTGAGTGTCACCTTGCTCTGATGATCTATGACATCATGAAGGTGACGGTATCTACCATGCATCTTCTGCGCTATAATCCTCTCAGTACCAGGTGCACCTTTTTTTCTCGCATCTTTACGATCACTAAATCATTGCCATTGGCCTACCTCTAATCCCACTATCTCGCATCCAGCCCTGCACAATGCTCGCTATGAAGGGTGGCCCCATCCCCCACTATTATCTCATGTGTCGCACCATTTGCACCACACTCACCAGTCCCATGTCTCGCATCAGTCTCATGTCTCGCATCATTCACATCACACTCACCAATCCCAGTCATGCACGCGCTCACCGGCATGCATGGAAGAAGATGACAGAGTGACGCCCATGCCCTCTCGTCCGCATTCTCTGTTGTTCTCCTTGAACCAGGCTGAGGAGGAGCTGGTAGCAAAGGCACTGGCTGAACGTAACTGGTAATCGCACTTCGTATGCCCCTAGTACTCTTGAACCAGAAATTGTCGACTCTCACTTCCATCATATGGACCTTTGTATCTTACTTCATCAAATGGACGATAACACCACCCATGAAGTGGTGAAGAAGGCGCTGCAAAAAGCATTGAGGCAGCGCATCAAGAAACTGGGTATGAAATATGACCAAGATGTGCGCTCAACTGTTTATTCTTCATGTTGAATGTATCTTACATCCTCGCAGTCCAAGCGACAGTACAGGAAGTCATTCCATGATCATGATCCTAGTGTTCATCTGGATGTGGGCTTCCAGCCAGACACAGTAAGTTTCTCCAATTGTCTGTAATGTTTGGATCTGACATCAACTCTGCAACAGCAAGAGCCACCTGAATGGGCCAAAGAGCTTATGAATGGAATGATAAAAGTCCAAGAGCGTCTTGAAACCCTCAGCCCTCAGTCATTGAATGTGCCCATGCCACCTCGCAGCCAACAGTCATATGCCGAGTCTGCTGTTTCTCGAGAGCAATACTGAGCAGAGACAGAGTATTCAGAAAACATGGATCAGTACGGCCAAACCCTGTGCACTCAATCAAAAATGTCTTCTTAGCCCATTCCTAATGTCGTTTCACACAGTGACGAAGCGAGACGGCAATATGTATTCAGCCCAGAGACGAAGGCGAAATGACAAGACAAGGAAAGATCTCTACTTGGTACATCTGCTCTTGACATCACGCTACCCCTGGCTCAAACGAAGCTTCCTCAACACCCCTTTCACCCATTTCTTCACTCGCCCTTCGCCCACTGCTCCCTCGACTCCCTCAATGTTTCTTCTCACCCCCGTTTGTGATGATCTTCACTTTTGCAAAGCCACATTCCTCCTCTCTGCTTGCTCTGCCTTCATCATGCGAACGTGATCCAAGCTACAATACAACTAAATCAGGTAAGTTTTCCAAACATTGGATCAAAACATTGACTTACATCCTCTTGTGGCCCCATATCGAAGGACGATTGTCGATATCAGATGCAAGTTTAGATTCTAGCGTATGTTGTAGACAGACATTAGCGCTGCCTAATTTGGAACCAGGCCTTGGGCCTTGGACCTTTGCTATTATTATCACTTAATGTATTTACTATTTATAAATCAATACAAATATATTTTATATCTATTCTAATTTTAAATGCGGCTGGAGCAGGCTGGAGCTGGCTTGAAGACCTATGAAACGGCTCAAATGACCGGACCGAGCCATATATTATGTAAGCTTAATTTGGTACACAGCTAGCCTAATTGTAGCTCCGCTCTCGGCTAAAGCCGGCCTCAAGCCAGAGCTGCGGCAACACTAGCGCCAACATCACCTACTTTGGCCATCATGCGCCTACCAAACCCCCCAACTGGCCATCACATGCCTTTGCAAATTGATATCCCCCCCATTCTACCAATGCCATCATGCGTCGGCCCTCCTTCCCTAACTACACATCATGCATGGCATGGCACCCGGGATCACTTCTTTCTCACAGCAAGCAGCAATGGCTTTCCTAGCAGCTCAAGCCCAACCCTTTGCACCATCGCATAAACGAATGCACCCCCCTGCAGAAGAAACACCTTCCACCAACAAGAAGGTATGAACTGTTCACCCTCTTACCTTTTCAGGTCCACTACCCTGCTGTGCAGTATGCTTGTGTCGGAAATTTCTAAAGGGGGCTTGGAAGGCTGCTATATTTGGACTGAATTGTGATGCCTTCCAATTTCATTGCATCTGAGTTTCAAGTTGGACTAAGTCTATTTTGAGTATCTGGCAAAGGCACTGACTTGTTTTGGTGCCTTGCAAGATGCTGTGCTGTGTTTCAACAGGCTGACAAAGGTCCAAGGGGCTCGGAAGGACTATACAGTTTATATTAATAATCAGCGACACTCTTGGTGATTCAGACTATCATATTGCCCTGAGACTGCCACATCACACTTGCAATCACTGATTTGCCTTCAATCATCAATCAATCTCTTGTTAATTTTGTATTTTAGATGTCATCTACACAAGGACAGGCCTATGTACAGTCAACAACTCAATCCTCTGCACAGGTCCGATGTAAGTTCTGTCAGAGATCATTTTCTGCTCATGGCATCAAGTCACACGAGGGGAGCTGTTCACACAAGCGGGAGAAGAAATGGTGTGACAAGGAGTGTGCTGATATTGCAGCTCAGGTAGTTGAGGCCCAAAGGAAAGGTACACCATCATTCCAATTCATTTACTTAGTTTGCTGGACTTCAAATGTTATGATGCATCAGATTTTATATTGACATATGTTGATCAGAACATCGAAAGGATAAACAACGCCTCCGAAATGAACACAAGGTAGCTGTGGCTGGCACTACTAGACCTTCACAACCAGCGGATGATCAGTGCGCCAATTATGACATAGAAAATGTCAAAGGTGCCAATGACAACATGTTTGGTGATGTGGAGGATGGTGTTATGAGCATTGGGGGGGATTCCCATCTATGTATTTGTATCACTCTTGCACATTTTGTTTCTAACTTACATATAATGTTTTATTATTAGGATCAGGCTCAGACACAAGCATGTTGACAAGCAGGTCTGCAGTAGCAACTGCAGTCCCTATCGCTTGTGATACATTCAAAACTGAATATCACCCGAACAGTGGACATGCCCCTGCCATTGAGACCTTTTCCACCTTTGGACACCCTGTTGAGGCAGAGGCCAGTTCCATGCCCATTGTTGACAACACACCTTGGCAACCCTTTACATGCCGCACAGATTTTGAATTTGCAGAACTTGCCCACCAAGCAGCACTCAATAAGGATCAAACCAACAAAATGCTGCAGTTGATATAGCAGATTGCTGAGGGGCAAGTGAAGTTTATGTTCAGATCTCACACTGAAGTGTCAAAGGCCTGGGATTGAGCAGCCACTCAAATGATGACTGTGAGATGTTTTAAATTTCATTCACTCTGCTTACTGAGTATTCAGGTATAATCCATACAGTTTGAGAAGCATGTCATCTCCATCCCTTACAAGAAGGAGGAAATCAAATTCGATGTACATACACGACCACTGTGGGATTGGGCTATGGACTTGTTGCAAGATCCCCTGTTGGCACTGCACTTTGTTTGGGACATGCAGTGTTTGTACAAGCATGATGGTACTGACTTTAGATGGGTTATTCATGAGCCTTGGACCGCAGATTGGTGGTGGCAAATTCAAGTATGCACTATTATGTATTTGTGTTTTGTAGTATGCTGCTAATATATGTGTTATACATATCTGTACTCGATCTATCATATTAGTCATTGTTGCCAAACAACGGTGTTCCATTTGCCTTCATCCTCTACACCGACAAAACATATCTCACTTCATCTGGGCATGTGAAGGCATACCCAGTGATAGCTCATTGCACAAATCTTCCTGTTCACATAAGAAACAGTGATGGAATTGGAGGAGGTCGCATAGTGGGCTGGCTGCCGATCGTGAGTGTTTGAGTATCAATCATAATATTAGTAGGTATGCACAACAAGTTCTAATTCAACAGGTTCCTACAGATTCAAATGAAGATGGAAAACTCAATTACATGAACATGAAATGCATTGTCTGGCACAAGGCATTCATCAAGTTGTTGGAATCCATCATTCTGTACTCCAAAACAGGCTTTATGCACAGATGCTTTGACACCATCATGCGATGGCTATACCCACTAATCCTACTTCTGTCCGCAGATTATGAAGAACAGTGTGTATTCTTGAGGCTTGTATTACATCACACTAACTAACATTTTACAGATGTGTGATGGCATTAATTCATGGGCTACATTCAAATTGTCCCTGCCCTGTCTGTTGTATTCCCTTGACAAAACTTTCTGACCTCAATGCAACATATCCTACTCAAACCGTCGAAGATGCAAAAGCTTTTTTAGAGCTGTATTTGAGGGACTGCATTACTGGGGAAGAAGTCCTGAAGGTGCATGGTTTACACCCCATTGCGGTGAAGGAACTAAGTCTGACTGTGGCGTGCACAATCAATCTCTAGATGTGAGATCAACAACACTGCTGGTTAGGCAGTATGTCGGGTCTCGCTGCGCCTAGGCTGCTATGCCTGAGACAGACGTGTTCGACCCTAAAGGGGACTGCTACCACACACAGAACCAGGAATAGAGAGAACTCAAGTAGACAGGGGATGTGCACAAGGATATAGAAAGGCACAAGGTGCATGATGAGAATGCGTATTAAGCGGAGCACGGGAAGCGCGGGAAGGCATGCGCCTATAGTGCATGTGGGCGCGTGAAAGCACGCAAGTGATGCGGAAGGCAAGGAGTGGTATAGGAAATCATAATGAGTGTGAAATGGCGTGAGTGAAAGTGAGCGCGATGTAAATTGAGAGCAAAGGCGAAGCAGACAAAAAGCAAGGCTTGATTAGGTGATCTAATCTAAGCCAAAACACGATAACCACAGGGCGCACGCCCTAATGGTGACTACTACTCTAAAGTAAAACCCAAATGCTAGGGAAGTACAGTAAAGGGGAGTAATGAATAGTAGCGCTACTATCAGGCTTTATACCAAGTAAGATCTCACCGGATGCGGAAGGGATAGGGAGAACATGCGCAATAGTGTGTAATGACATGTAATAGCGCTGCAGTCCTTGTTACACTCATGCAGCATGTAGTATGACATACTAGAGGGGTGCTCGGACATGGATCGGTCCTCCTGGATGATAGGCGATAGAGCGCAGGAAAGCATGCGCCTTTGGCGCGCTATACAGGGAAGTGTCATGCAACTCCATAGTGCAAATGATCAAATGACAGCTCATGTAAATATGGCCTTTTCACGCCCACAGAATTATGATTCTTTACAGCGGTTTGTGTTTTTATTTTGTTCATAAGCTAACTTAATTGACTACCATTAGAATGCACTCTGGGAAGTCAACAACTCCGATCCTCACAAGATGCTCTCATTTGATCCCTTACATGTCAATGACATTGGTAACTGGGGCAACCACCTTTTCAGGGAGCTCAAAGTTTGTGCAAAAGCACTTGGTTGCGAGGCCGAGGTGAAAATCGATATACAGTAAGTATATTTCGTATTACCTTCAACATTAATATTGCTTACAAGACTCTGCAGGTTCAACATGTTTCCAAGATGGTGTGACTTGAATCATTTCAAGTCCATCATGATGATATCATTTAGCGATGGCAATAAACTCAGAGATATTGCAAAGGTATGCTATTTGATGTTGTATATCAATATACCTACTAACATTCTCTGGACTCTAGCAAATGCTGTACTCAGCACAAAATGTGTTGAAGCGCAGTGAAGATCTTGTTGGCTATGTCCTAATGCAGTGTATATGTAGCTACCTGCAACTGACTATGTACATAGTGCTCGATGTGCATACCAAAGCGACACTCACTGCTGGTGAAGCAGAACTTTGAGTATTCAGGACACACTTACATGTATGTATATACCATTTTCCTTTGACTTTTAGTTGTATCTAACATATTTTCAGGCATATATTGACATCCAGGGCGAAGATTTGACGAAGAACTGGAATTTCCCTAAGGTGCATGCTCTGACACATGCTTTCCCCAACATTTGCATGAAAGGAGTAGTCCACAACTTCAGTACTCAACTGAACGAGAAACAACATGGACCATTGAAGCAAGCATATTTATGCCAAACAAACCACAAGGATGTTGCCAATCAGGTGTGCAATTGTCCCAAAACTGCCTGCAATGCCAACAACAACACACAGGTCCTCAAGCTTGATCACATCAGTCTGGTCTCTGAACTAATCCGCAGTCATATTTCCTACCTCAGTGAAGATCAGCACAAATGCACAATGTCACAGGGACAAATTCAAGATGAGGATACACTAGACGATCAACCATTCGCAGGCCATCTTCATATTGGTGCTCCTCAAGTTCTTGTCACTCTCACTGCAGTGGAGGAAAGCAATGCATCTAACCATGCCTTCCAGGATTTCCAAAAGAAGTTCACCAAGTTTCTCAACACTTTCATTGCATCAAATGATATTCCTTTGGCCGATGGTGTTATGTGGTTGCAGCCTTCAGCTAACGACAAGGTTTGTTCATTCACCCGCATCATTCTGAATATCTGCTGATTATGGTTTATCATAGCTCCAAGAACATCACTACCTCAAAGTAAACTATGAGTCTATTGTCAACTGGAAACTGACTACTGACTACCTCTGATGTAATCCAAACTTCCATGGGTGTGAACGTCATGATTGTGTCTTGATCTGCACTCTAGACAAGAATGGGATCAACAAGTGCATCTTTGTTCAGATATTGTTCATGTTCAAGTTTATGGTCAGCAATCACACTTTCAAACTTGCATTAGTCCTACCCATGGATGCTCCCACTGGTTCCAGAGGTGGTGTGGATCATGATCTGGGGCTGACTCGCCTTTGTGCACAATTTCTAGCCTCCTCGGAATTCATTTCTCTGCAGTCTATCATTTGCAGCACCTTACTTGTGCCAGATCATGATCATGATCATGATTTCTTTCTTGTCGATCTCATTGACACAGACATGTTCCTCCATGCAAAACTTTCAAGGTCCTTCTATGGTAATGGAGGCCCACACTTTCCTGCACCCTCACTCCCAATCCTCATCTAACTCACAAGGTCAAACTCCCTCATGCCATCGCATACACCCTTCACCACACAAATCTGCACTCATTGGTCACCTTCACTGCACTTGTCCTTCCCTAGCATTTGAAGAAACACCTCCTTGCTGCTCAGGTATCTTCAGGTCATCACCATCCTCACCTCCAAGGTCATCTGCAATGATACTTACTCAGACAATCCCAAGGTCATCTGCAATGATACTTACTCAAACAAATCTGGAACATCATGGTGAGTACCCCTACCCCCAATCCTTATCAAACTCCCTCTTTCATCAATACACTTTATACTGCATGAAACGGTGCTCATCCTTCTCCAGCACCCAGATTCTTGTTTTCCCAGAATTTAACTGCCCAGGGATCCCCAGGTCACCAATTGTTCATATCCAATACACCCACATGCTTGAAGCCAGCAATAATTCCCCCATAATATTCCTCCAATACACAAACTTTGTAGCTCAGCGGTTTCAGAAGCTGAGGCAGGATATTGCAGATGCAAACATTAAATTTTCAGTCTCACTATCCTCTCCAACACCTACTCCAGTTGAACTTGGTGCCCCAACCCTATTAGCCGTGATGCAGACTTCACTTTTTGGCATTGCAGGGTATTGACCCCCCTCCCTCACCATTTCTATGACATTGCCTCCAGGTATGGAGGATTGTACCACTGTGCTGTATGGGCACCATCATTGCCAGGTATTCCAAAACATGAGTTTGTGATTGCTCAGGCTGATCGCAGCTGAAGGTCACTACAGTCATGGTTGCATGCACGCAGATGCTTTGACACATGAACAATGATGTACAACTTTTCCTATTTGTTGCTCATTTGATGCAGTGTCAAGGTGTGTGATCCCTTATGTACAACTGCAGTCGTGATGTAGTAATAATCTCTAAATCCACCAGGCACCCATTAAATCTTCAACACCCTCACCTAAGTATTGATTATGTCATGCTTCCTCCTGCCAGCGATAAGACATGTCTGGTCTAGACTCATGGAGGTAAGTAGGGTGTGTGTTGATTATATTGTGCTTCCTCCTGCCAGTGATAAGACATGTCTGGTCTAAACTCATGGAGGTAAGTAGGGTGTGCATTTACATTAGATTCAATGGACCACAAGCCTCAGTACGTGTTTGTATATTATACTGTATATAAACATCTTATGGAAAAATTGACAGTCTCAGGCCAAGTTGCACCTCATTGCCCTTTGAACTATACCTCAACCACAGTGAAACCAATTTGCTGAAGATGATTCAGACTTCGAAAGCAATTCTCACGCCAATGAGGACTTGACTGATTCTGACTCCACTGACTCGGATGAAGATCTCATGGAGGTACACGCTGCTATTGCACCTGCTAGAGATGGTGCAACTATTCAGGAAGTCTGACAGGTGTGTCTTGTGGTTGTGACCAGTGTCATTTCCCGCTACTCACATACATACAGGTGCTTGAAATGGCACAGAATCTGCTGCTGAATATGCATGGCAAATGTTGAGAACTATTGCAATGAAACACCCTTCTTGAAGCTACTACAGCCAAAGGATGATGGGAGAAAAACCTGACTGCCAAGGATCTTGCACTCTCTGCCAAAGAAGACATTATATGGGCTCATGGGCATAAATATTCTATGACACACTGTCTATGGATTAATGCTGGGATTTTTCCTCTGTGTGTGCCTCCTAACATTAAACTCTTTGGTAGCGAGCGTTGGCTGTCGCCACAGCCAATAGAAGACAGCATAAAGGCCGAGTTATTCAAGTTCATCCCAGAAATTGATCATGAGTTGATGGGCTACAAGTACTTTGCACCGCATGTAGGGAATGTCTCAGCTTACTTCAATTAACTTGCAACTAATTTCAATTCTGACAGTTTGCAAAGGGTGTCAGTGGCATTTGCTCAGAGATGGTTTCAGACGTTTGCACAGGTGCTATTTTCAGATTGAAATCTGAATTTTTTGTCTGAGGCTACCCTTGCGATACCCAGCCAGAGTGCCAAACTTTGCTTGTAAATCCCCATGGCAAATACACAAAGTTTGCACCAGTACTCTTTCTTCATCCAGAGCATCCCAACAAAGATGAGTTCCTCAAAACAGCTAAGCTTGTTTGGGTGCATGTGTTATTCCACATACATTAATGAAGTCCTGATCACTTCTACAATTACACTTAGGTCTTAAAGGTAGCACTTTTCGGGAAATCCTCCCTCTCCACCACCTACACTCCAGCCCTGAAAACAAAGGGCAAACTTTGGCAATTACAGAATATGACTCCAGGTATGATTGCTGTTGCTTCTGTTGTTGTAAGTATTCATTTAATGTCGTATCTCTGAGTGTGCACTGATTAATATCCCACTGATAGGCAATATTTGTTCTTTCAGGTGACAAGGATCTGTATATGAAAGGTGAAAAAAGCAACATAGTGTACCAACAATATCACAACTATTATTGCCAACATCTAATGACTGGAGGTGCCTGGGCACGAGACATCACAAACTTTTTCAATAGCGCCCTCTTTCCCAAAACCTCATCCTCACATGCCACTCTGGATGTTGCAGATACCGGCACCTTCTACAACAGCTGGGAAGAGGAACTCGAGCACGCTATGGAAGAGGGAGGTGAAGGGCCTGCTTTTCCATTTGATACCACCATCATTGCACCTCAGGCTATTGCACAATCTTCCTCTGCTGCACACCCACCATCTGCCTCAGTCGCATGCCCATCTGCCTTGGTCACACTACCAGCATCTACTCCTGTCACTACCCCTGACACATTGCCACCTGTCTCTGCAACAGCTTCTGTCATCTTGCACTTGCCTACTCCTATCATTGGGGCACAAACTCACTCCATTTCTTCAGCAATGCAAAATCTTGCATTGACAGGTGAGGCTATTGCAGTTGGTGCTATCCCTCCAAAGCCCAAACCAAAGCCAAGGTGGTCCAGGATGAAACAGGTGCTGAGGTCCATAGGTCTGGCCACAAGAAATGAATTCATTCTGATCACACACTGTTTGTCTCTATCTTTTTTCTGCACACTCAAATATCTTCTTTACTATGATATGACGTCAGTCAGAATCACTACTAAATTAGGTTAGAAGTACATACAACCAAACAGCTGAATAAGCAGCTACATTTCCAGTCATGCCAAGTTTACCTCGTCTCTTGAAATCCAACTACCACAATTTCTCTAAGTCCATCGACAATCATTATAATCACTACAATTTCGCTCGACATCAACATTGCTGCAGCTCTGAATCATCAATGTGTCTCTAGACTGGACCATCCACCAACAAACAATTATTCTCCATGTCTAGTCTTTTCAAGTACATCCTTTGGAGAGGCAGGCAATGCTAAGGTTGCTTTCAATTTTGCAGGGAAATGGTGCTTGGACATGTAGCTGCCACAGTCAAAATTTGTGTATGAGGTGTCCCTGTCTTGCAGACTTTTGGAAGCAGCTGTGAATGCTGCTGGGGGGAGAATATTTACCTTCAGTTCATACCATCTTGGCATTCATGGACCTGGCTCCAACATTGATACTCTTTGCATTGTTCCTAAACATGTATCTTGTAAAGACTTTTTCCAAACATTTGAGCCAATGCTTAGAGCTCTAGAGGATGCTATGGAGGTATCGGTGAGTTTTGAGTTTGATCCAATGGTACTGGCTTCTGCAATATGCACTGATGGTGATGATTAGGGTGTGCCAGAAGTGTATGTTCCAATTATCAAGACCAAAATCTCAGGAATACCATTATATTTTCTGATGGCTCATCTGGCATTATCATCTATACCAGACAATTTGTCATTAAAAGATGATAACCTGTTGCGAAATCTAGATGAGCAGTGTGTGCAAAGTCTTGGAGGTAAGTACTGCGTTTAGTATTCTGCACTGAAATTCATATGCATGTAAGTTCATGTGTGAATGATGAAATTCTGTGTCTGGTTCCCCATGTTGAGGTCTATTGAGATTCACTTTGATGTATCAAGCTCTGGGCCCAACATGAGCTATTCTACTAGATGACTTTGGGTGAGGGGCTCTGCTGACACACCACATTCAGGGAGAGCCATCTATTCGAATGTCAATGAATTCTTGGGTGGTGTTGCATGGGCAATCCTCATCACCCAAATATGTCAACTATATCCCAATGCTACCGCAGGGGCAATTGTTAGCCAATTCTTTATCATCATGTACCAATGGTGTGCCTGCTCATGGAAGTTCCTTGTGTGCATGTATACTATTGAAACAGTCTAAGCAGCAGTGCAGTCTACTGTCTTAAAGGTACTGTTATTTTTTAAAAATTTATCCCATCGCCTCTGACCTCACCATTGTCCACCCACTCTCATTGCCATCACCACCAGTCTGTGAGTAGTATTAGGAATCTGATTCAGCTCCAGCTCCAGCAACAACAGCAATAACAAAACAGGTATTTTTTCGTTTGAATTAATATTCTGCCTCTAACACTCCTGATTCAGATCTACACCCTCTTGTTGCCATCGCCGTTACTCCAAGCTGCCCTCAATCATTTCTGGTGCTGGCGCACTCCATCATCATTATATCTTCCTATCCACTCTCCTGCTATGTCTACCATACCATAAGCAACTAGTCTATTAGTAAAAACCATTTTGTATTTTGAACCACCTGCAATTCAATTCTGAGAGTTTCAATGTGATTTCTATAGTTTGAATTTTACTGGTGAAGGGTCAACAATTCTGCTGGCTAGCAGAACTATGTTGGGTGAATGCTGCCTAGCTGCTATTCAACCCAAGGGCTTCTGGACTAAGCTCAGGGCTCAAGAGAGAGAGAGTGTGTGTGTGTGTGTGTGAGAGAGAGAGAGAGAGAATATGAAAATGTCACTCCAGACAATGAGGATAAGACTGTATATCAGGAGTTGTATAGTGAGCTATTAAGCTACTACTAAAACTAATAAGCTGCAAGTCTGGGGAAGCTACTGAATCCTAGAAGGAGAGCTACCAGAACTATAACTGAAAGTCTA
>Ga0310811_10009370_pt1 | contig 12633 bp, 10 predicted proteins | sample YCmetagenome_FD_207642 | JGI IMG/M metagenome (GOLD analysis project Ga0310811, IMG submission 207642) | Soil microbial communities from experimental microcosm in Duke University, North Carolina, United States - YC | ecosystem: Engineered > Artificial ecosystem > Soil microcosm > Unclassified ... | reverse complement strand
TTGGTAGTCGCAAACAAAGGGGCAAATGAAAATACAAGTGTCACCGAATCGAAGAATATTCACTTTGCATTTGACCAAACGACTCTCGACGGTACAAGCCTTCAAGAACTAGATCGACTCGTGGAGTTGTCAAACAAAAATTCATTCGCCCGTTTTGACATAGGCGGACACACCGATAGCACAGGGCCCGAAGGATACAATGAGTTGTTGTCGAACGCGCGTGCGCGTACCGTTGTCAATTACCTAATCGGAAAAGGCATCGACGCCGGCCGACTAAATGCCAAAGGGTACGGCGCGAAAAGACCGATTGATTCCAATGCTACGCGCGAGGGTCAGGCAAATAATCGAAGAGTTGAAGTCATCATATCCTATCAATAACAGTAAAAAATACTTTCACACTTACCTTTAATTCCAAACGATATGCGAGTAGTTAGATCCCATCATCACCGTGCACGCGTTTTAATAGCGTTCATGCTTTTAGCTTTTCTGGCCTACTTTGTTTTATGGCTGTCCACTTACATGAGGTAAATGGGCTGGCCCAAGACTGGGGCATCTGATTTCGGAGTACGGAGAATGTGGAATCGGAATTCCGAGACATCCACAGTGTAAGAATACGCGTGCTCGACGTTCCATTGTTTTAACTACGGTCCGTCCTACAAATGATGAAGCCGTAAAAATTGGCGACCAGTTTATCGACGCGATGCGCAGACTGTAGAGTAGCCTTTGTGTAAAAAAAAAGACATGATAATATTCAACCCCTTTAAACTTGATTGGATTTACGGCTCGAAGCGCCGAATTCGAGATAGCGGGCAAAATATTAATCCTATGTCAGACACTTATAAAATATTGTTTCTAGAGGATAATTCGGATGACGTAGAGTTGATGTTGCATGAACTCCATGAAGCGAAATTGAATTTTACTTCGAAGCATTCATCGCGCAAGCAAGAGTTCATACGAGACTTCGGTGATTTTCATCCCGATGTGGTGCTGGCCGATTATTCTCTTGCTTCGTTTAACGGTATGCAAGCATTTCAATTCGTCAAAGACAAGGGTGTGCAAGTGCCGTTCATCCTGGTGACCGGAGCTATCAGCGAGAAAATGGCCCTTGAATTCTTAAAGGAAGGGGTAGATGACTTTATCTTGAAGTCGAGTTTTAAAAGACTCGCTGCAGCGATCATAAGTGTAGTATCGAAAAAACGCATTGAACAAGAAAACCAACGGATTGGAGAGGAGCTGAAAAAATCTCATGCAGAATTGAGGTCGCTTGTTAAGAAACACCATGTTACTCGTGAAGAGGAACGAAAAAATATTGCCCGTGAGATGCATGATGAACTAGGCCAGATCCTGACGACCCTGAAAATCGATGTGGCCATTCTCCAGAAGAAGGTAATGAATGGAGACGTATCCAAAGAGACTTCTGCGGAATTCAATTCCATTAAGCAAACCATCGATCAGATCACCAAATCGGTCAAGCGTATATCTTATGGGTTGCGGCCTGAGACCATCGATGATCTGGGGTTTTTGGAAGCGATTAAAATTCAATGTGAAGAATTTGAGAAGAGAAATCGTATTCGATGCGTGACAAGCCTCCCAGAGTCACTTTCTCTCGACAAAGACCTCGCCTTGGAACTATATCGAGTCATTCAGGAATCTTTCACCAACATCATTCGGCACGCCAAGGCAACGAGGGTTAACCTCAAAATAAAAGTGGAGGAGGGAAACCTTTTATTGGAAATCCACGACAACGGCATTGGCATTTCAGAAGAGGAGACAGTTAGCTCGAAATCGCTTGGGCTTATTGGCCTTCGTGAGCGCGTAGATCTCCTTAATGGCAAATTCAGAATTATGGGGCACAAAAACAGAGGAACCTATATTTCAGTACAGACCCCGATCGACCACCAAACCGTAAGTGAATATGATAAATCTTATAATAGCAGATGACCACGCAATCGTTCGCTCTGGATTAGCCAGGATTCTTAAGGCTGAAAAAGACATGACTGTGTTAGCCGAAGCTGATTGTCACGGACAGTTATTGTCAAAACTAAGAACCACTCAGGCTGATGTCATCTTGCTCGATATTTCGATGCCAGGAAGAGATGGCCTCGAAACGCTGAAGGACTTGAAACATTTGTATCCGGAAATAAAAGTATTGGTGCTAAGCATGCATCCCGAAAACCGTTATGCCGTTCGTACGATCAAGCTGGGCGCAGCGGGATACTTGGCGAAGGAACTCGCCGCTGACGAACTAGTAAAGGCAATTCGCCTTGTGAACACGGGTGGAAAATACATTACCTCAACACTTGCCGACCAGATTGTAAGGTCATTCACTCATGAAGGTCATGTGCCTTTGCACGAGAAGCTATCGGACCGTGAATTTCAAATTTTCAATCTGTTGGCTTCTGGAAAAGACACAAAGGATATCGCTATGGAGCTTTCGTTGAGCCTCACGACGGTAGCCAATTCCCGACCGAACATTTTTCGGAAACTGAATTTGAAATCAAATGTCGAGCTTGCGAGTTATGCTTTGCGACACAATTTGATCGATTGATTTGGATACCCGGGCCTTGTCATCATCCGAAAATACTTGCACCTTCAGTTCCTTCTGACTAAGTAGTGGCTCCTCGATGACGTCGCTATCAAGGAATTCTGTCAATGTAACATTAATGTAATTGGTCTTCGCGATCACTAGTGAGTTGTGGTCATTAGTTTTACAGTTGTCGTTCGGGGTTTCCACAACGACGACGATGTCAGACAATTATTTCAAAAATATGCCCTAACCACTACGCTTTGGATCAGCCATTAGAAACATTGAGCAAAATAAAAATCATCATTGTGGATGATCATGCCATCGTCAGGGTGGGCCTTAGAAAAATTTTAAAGGATGAACCGGACATAGAAGTCATTGGGGAAGCCGATGGTGCAGACAACTTGTTCTCCTACCTGAAGACAACCCAACCCGACATCGTACTCCTCGACATTTCGATGGACGGCAAGAATGGTCTTGATATTGTAAAAGAAGTGAAACAGGACTATCCCCAAATAAAAACGCTGATGCTGAGTATGCATCCCGGAGAGTTGTATGCCGTTCGCTCCATCAAGGCGGGTGCTGTGGGTTACATCACAAAAGAAGCAGCATCGGATCAACTGGTTGAGGCCATCCGAGAAGTACACCACAAAGGCAAGTATATTACGCCTACTTTGGCGGAATGGCTGGTAGACTCCTTCGAACTGGTCAGCGGGAATAAACCGGCTCATGAAAAACTTTCCAACCGAGAGCTTCAAGTGCTTAGCCTTATCGCCAACGGAAAAAAAATAAAGGAGATTGCAGCAGAACTTTCTTTAAGCCCTGCCACCATCGCTACTTACAGGGCACGCATCCTGGAGAAAATGAGCCTCAAGTCAAATGTTGATCTGGTCAGTTACGCGTTACGCAATCATTTGGTAAATTAAAAAGCGCTTGGGGTATCGCTAAGAGTTGGTCAGCGCTGGTCGTATTAACAAGGCAGTAATCTAACTTATTACTGCATTTTCATTTTTACCGCGACATTCCTGCCGACGGGGGTCTCGTAACTTTACATTCAAACAGTTTCTCGAAATGACAAAGTGGAGGGGTAAAGGAATAGAGGTTTTGCTGGTGGAGGATTCCCCCGACGACTACGAGCTTACGCGCAATGTCTTGGAGGAAAATGCAATTAATTACCATCACGCAAAAGACGGCGAGGAAGCGATAAATTTCGTAACGTCAACTCATGAAGAGAGCTTTTCTGATGAGATACACCTCATTCTGCTCGATTTGAAATTACCGAAACTGAATGGCCTCGAAGTGCTCAAGAAAATCAGGTCTGACATGCGATCGCATAATATCCCAGTGGTCATTTTGTCGTCCACCGATGATGAAAGAGAGATCACAGAAGCTTATGACCTCGGCGCTAACAGTTTTGTAATAAAACCGATTGAATTCGAAAGGTTCGTACGAATCCTCAGCTCTGTCATTGACTATTGGACATTAGTGAACGAAATGTCGAGATAGTACTCCCGCAGAAAATTTCATGTTTTCGAAAAACTGAAATCAGAATGCGCGGTTGGTTTTTTCCCATACCGCTGACTGCTTGCCACGTAGAAACCTTATGGCCCCCACAAAGACTGCTAAATTCATCATAGCAAAATAAAATGGAACGAAAAATATTTTAATCGAAACTTTTCGCTCCCGTTGCATGTAGCCCAAAAGGGCTGCCGCGTAGAACAACATCTGTAACCCGAAAAGCACGCGATAGAAGTAGATCTGTTGTGAGGCCAGCCAAAAACCACTTAGGAAAATAGTCAATAGCGAAAATGGGGCAAGCGTCCATCGTAGCACCCGGTGGGAGATGTACTGAAATGAGAGCGCGCCAAAACGAAATGGATTGATCAATTCAGAAAGCCTCAATACTGCCTGAAGTCCACCGGCGGAGATCCGCACTTTTCTTTTCCATTCGTCCAGCGTCGTTGCCGAGGCCGCTTCGACGGCGTAGGCTTCAGGTTCATATACAAATCGATACCCTTTAGCGGCCACTTGCATGGAGACGTAAAAGTCCTCGATGATGACATCCGAAGAGGGGGGATCGAACAGTTCGGTACGAATTGAAAAAAGTTCTCCCGCTGCTCCTACGATGGAATAAAAATCAGAATCATTTTTTTTGATGAATGATTCGTATCGCCAATATAGGCCTTCACCCGAAGCGGCTGAGTTGTCGTTCTTTTTGGATGCTATTCTTTTCTCGCCCGCCACCCCGCCTACGCTCGCGTCACGGTAATGCCTGGCCATTTTCTTTAGCGCTCCCGTATTTAGTAAGGTGTTGGCATCAGAAAAAACCGTGATCGGTGTCACCACCAATGGTATTGTTCTGTTAACGGCGTGTATTTTCCCTCGTCGTTCGTCCTGATGGAATACAGAAACGGCAGGAAAATTTTTAGCGAGCTCTTGTGTGTTGTCGGTGGACCCATCCGTCACAATGAAAATTTTTCTTTTTTCCACTGGATAATCCAACGCCAACGTATTTTGGATTTTCTCTTCAATAAACCGCTCTTCATTATAGGCGGCGATGATGATGGTCAATGCAGGCAAATCACTTTCGGGAGCAGCGGGAAACCTTCTCCCAAATAAACTCCGAATCTTTGCCAAGCAAAAAATTAAAATAGGATAGCCAATATAGGTGTAGCCGATCACGACCACGCCAGACCAAAAAGTGACTAGAAAAAAGTCTTTCATCGCTGGAAAAGTAGGCAAAAGCAAAAGCAAAAAAAGTAGTCGAATTCCCCTGATAAGACATCGGAATGACGACAGAACAAATAGAATAAATCTGACAATCCGGAATGGACGCTGACTTTACCTTTGGCCGCATCACTGCACATCTATAAAACGTGTACTTCAATAAAAAATAAAGCCAATGGATATCGCGCTTGCTTTTAAATTACTTCTCAAGAACAAATGGTATTTGATCATAGTGCCACTGATTTCCCTATTGATTTCTTTCCTCTTGACTTTCGACATGAAGCCCGAATATAAATCGACCGCGAAACTGGCGACTCGGTTCACCACCGAAGACAGGATCAACGTGACAAACGAAAAATCGAACCTGCGTGATGCGGATGTGAAGTTTAACAACCTGGTGGAGACGATGAATTCGGAACTCATCGTTTCTATGCTTTCCTACCGACTTATCCTTAACGATTTGACAGGCGCGCATCCGTTCCGCAAGCCAGATGCAGAGTTTGCTCATTATTTGGATCCCGACGAAAAGAAGAAGGTCATTAAGATCTTTCAAATCAAACTCAATCGGTTTGAATTGCTTTCGAATTACGACTACGCTGAAAAGAAGTTGCTGGATCTGTTGACCAGCTATGGGTATGTCAATTGGGTTTTAGGCCGAGACTTAAAAGTCGATCGTGTGGAAGGATCAGATTTTGTCAGCGTGACTTACACAAGTGAAAACCCTTTTTTGTCGGCGCTGATCGTAAACACTTTGTGCGAAGAAGCGATTCGGTACGACAACTTTCTCGGGGCGAAAAGAGCCGATCAGTCGGTACGGTTTTTTGAAAACCTGCTCGACGAGAAAAAGAATCTGCTGGAAGAAAAGTCGTCACGCCTTGCCGACTACAAGAAGTCGTCGCGAACGTATGGTGTTGCCGGCAGCTCGCAAGAAACGGGCTCTGGAATAGCAGCTCAGGAAGCGAAGCGAAGTGAACTACAGAGTAGAATCCAACTCTTGAGGCTCTCTATTGCCAGCCTGAGCCGGAGACTGCAAAGTTCTGCTTCTCCACAGCATCAAAACGATGTGAGTGAAAATATTCTAAGGCTGCGAAAGCGAATCGACGACTTGAACGCTTCGCCAAAGGATGCAGCCACTCAAAAGACGGTGAATGATTTGTCCTCTTTGCTGCAAGTCGAGTTGAATAAACTGAGCGAAACTCGGACGCCGGGTAAATCGCGGTCGGAACTGGAAATTGAAAAAGAACAAAAGGAGATTGAGTTAAACGTGGCGGAGACCGATCTGTCTTCCGTGGAGTCCATGATCTACACGTTACGGCAGAATGCTTCTGGTGAATCGGTGCTCGACGCGCAGCAGCGGCAAGTAAACAAGGCCACCGACGAGTACCTGAGTACTTTGGACCGTTACAATACAGAAAGAAGTAAGGCCATGATTTCGAGCCCCCTTCAATTGGCGATTCAAGGACAGCCCAATAGTCACCCTGAATTCCCGAAAAGATATTTGGTGATTGGGTTGGCATCGGTGGCAAGCTTTTTTTTGTCGGGGTTTATGATTCTTTTTTTGGAATTTGTTAGCCCCAAGCCTCGTTCACCTGAGCTACTAAGATTAAAAACGGGCCTTCCGCTCTTGGGAGCAACGACACGGATTGCGCTGAAGAACCTAAAACTGAACGACCTCTTCCTCAAGAAAAACAATGACCAAATAGAACGGTTTAAACGATGCCTTCAAAAGGTTCGATACGAAATTGAAAAAAGCAATTCTCAGGTGCTACTTGTGACTAGCACCAGTGTTGGTCAGGGCAAATCGTTTCTTATTCTCTACCTCTCCGCTATCCTGGCCGTACTGAAAAAGAAAGTCTTGATCATCGACACCAATTTCCCTCACAATTCGCTTTCTCAAATTTTGAAGAAGAAAACCGGTAATGGGAAAGAACCAAATGAACCCAACCACAGCCACGACATGATGGTCATCGACTACCCCAATACTTTTATTTATTCCATTCCGATCTCAGCTAATTTTTCCATTTATGCGGTTGGAAATTCGGGATGTGCCTCGACGCCGTCTGAAATTTTTTCGGGAAGGGATTTTGGTAGGACAATCGACATGTTGAAACGACATTATGACTACATCATTATGGAGGGAGCCTCACTCAATGGATATTCTGATTCAAGGGAACTCATGGATTATGCAGATAAAGCAATTGCGGTTTTTTCGGCTACGTCTGCCATCAAGCCGACCGATTTGGAATCGATTGAGTATTTGAAAAACCTAAATGGAAAGTTCTTAGGAACAGTTCTAAACCAAGTAGATGATTCTGAAATTGACGTTGGCAAATAAGATGATGCAACGGCTAACCCCACAAAAGCAAAACAATTGGATGCTGAATATTTCTGCAGCGTTTGTCGTCTTTGTGTTTCTGATACTTTTTTTGAAAGTTTTATTCTGACAAGGAAATTTATGGTAACTGATATTTTGAAGAAACGCACAAGATGGGAATCAGTTATCGTGGGCGCACTTTGCACTATTCCCTCAGTGATTATGTGCGTGATCGTATCCAGAACAAATGAATATGTTGGATTGGCGTTTCTAGGAATCGTCCTGTTTTGTTATGTTCTCCTGATCGTCTTCAATAACTACCGCGATGGGTTTTTACTGCTAACCGCGTATGCGTTCTTTATGTTCCAACTTTTCCGCATCGTCCGGCCAACGATCGATAAGGTGCCGATGGGTGTTGGTGTTGAGATCCTCCTTTTATTGCTTTTGGTATCCATTGTTGTTCAGAATTCGAAGGTCAAGAGCGAAGACAAGGAGCTTCACAAAAACCCTATTACTTACGCATTGATGATTTATGTGGGGTTTTCATTGCTGATGTTACTTAATCCCTTAAGCAGGGCCGTCATGGGGCGGGTCATGGCACTGCGGGAGATTTCAGCCTTTGCCATTTCGTTCATAGTAGCGCTTCATGTTTTCAAGACGAGGAAATTCATTGACCGCTATTTGCATTTTTGGATTTTGTTCGCATTGCTCGCTGCCTTGTATGGTATTTATCAAGAAATGTTTGGTTTGCAGGATTGGGAACTGGCATGGCTCTACTCACAACCCGACGAAGGAAAGCTCGCCATCGTGTGGGGGCACATTCGCAAATGGTCGTTCTTGTCCGACATCAATTCATTCGGACTGCTGATGGCTTATGGATCTATCATATGCATGATCTTGGCGTTGGGCCCATATACACCGGGTAAAAAAATATACTATGCCATTTGCAGCGCTTTGATGATGACGTCGATGACATTTTCTGGAACGCGCACGGCGATGGCAATGGTGGTTTTCGGTCTCGTTTTTTTTGTGGTAATGACGCTGAACAGCGCTCGCTCCATAATGATTATCGTTGGTTTTGCCGTGGGTGTTCTGGCCCTTTTCTTTGGCCCTTTTTATGGACCGAACTTCAATCGCCTACGATCGACGTTTGACGTAAATAAGGATGCATCGATGAACGTTCGCGACCAGACCCGTGCGAGAGTTCAACCTTACGTGCGTTCTCATCCTTTTGGTGGCGGGTTTTATACTTCAGGCGCACTTGGCCTTCGGTATGACCCAAGCCATCCATTGGCGGGAAAATGGGACCCCGATAGCGGATATCTCAGGACGGCCCTTGAGCGTGGATGGATAGGTTTGCTTGTGCAGCTAGGATTTTATGCGACCATCCTTATTGTCGGTTTGAAATTTTATTTCAGGTGCAGCGATCCCGCTGATGCGACCTTGTGTTGTGCCTATCTCTGTGGATTTTTTGCATTGAGTGTGGCCAATTATGCACAAGACTCCCTAGAGCAAAAGCCCATCAACTTGATTGTCATGGCCTCCGTCGCGTCGATCATTAACCTGATTGCCCTTGAAAAAAAGAAAACGAATTTAAAATGATATGATGCGTGTCGGATTTTTTTTGTTATGGTCGTGTTGCGCTTTAGGGCAGAGCCGGAGTTCAAGTCTTCCGGGAAATTCCATCGAAGACCAACTCGTGGGGCTGGCCTGGAAGAATAGCCCTGCAAGCAAAGTCCTTCCCTATAAAATCCAACTCGCAGAAAAAAATGCGGGCATGGCACAACGCTCATGGCTGGATGTATTTAAAGTTCAAGGGAACCTCAATGAATTCAATCTTCACCCAGAACAATATGGAGGCCGAAACCTCTACTTCCCCCGATATAATTTTAGTGTCGGTTTTTCTTTGGGTGACTTGGTAGCGGTGCCACGTAGTATTCGATCTAAAAAACTGGGTACGGAAATAGCAAGACTGGACGCCGAAGAGCAACGTATCTTGATTCGATCGGAGGTACTGAAAAAATACAATCATTATACGTCTGTAAAAAACCGCCTGGTGATTCACCGAAAACTCGAATCTGAGATAGCCGTCAATCTTGAACTTGCCCGAAGCAAATTCAATCAAGGGAATGAAACTTATGAAGTGTTGAGTGGGCTAACAGAAAAATACTATACCCTTCAACTGGGAACAAAAGAATTGGAAGAGTCTTTAGAAGAAACACGACTCGACATAGAAGCGATGATAGGAGTGAAACTAAATACGATAGTCGAAGATTAGTATGAATTTGGAATTTGAATCAAACCATCGATCACAATGACTGCCTCTCGCAATTCATATTGGCTTTCATCTGGTTTTTATTCCTTTGCTACGAAGGTGGTCGCTGTATTGACGGGGTTCGTTAATTTCTATATTCTCATTCGTTTACTTTCGCGCGTAGACTATGGCGCCTGGGTGTTATTCATTTCTGTGTGCACGGTGATGGAGTTGGTTAAACATGGGTTTATTCGCAATCCGTTGATTCGTTATTTGTCTATGTCTGATCGGAATGATTGGGGAGCATTGCAGACCGCTTCACTCGTACTTAATTTTGGAATAGGGATAATTCAAGCACTGGTCTTGGTCGGGTTTGCTTACCTGCTCAGTGACTTTTGGAGCCTCCCGCAGCTACATTCTCTTTTCCTCATCTACGTCATCACGACCTTCGCGTTAATCCCCGCAAACCATTTTGAAATTATACAACAAGCCGGCGTTCAGTTCAAAGAGATATTCTACTGTAGCCTGATGAAGAACCTGCCCTTATTTGCGTTTATCATTTTTACCCTTTCGAGCCAGTGGCGGATTACGGTGGAGTATCTTGCCTGGGTTCAATGCCTCTCTACAGTATTTTCCGGTATCCTCTCATGGTTCATGAGCCGGAAGCTTTTAGTCATCTCACCAACGATTGACCAGCGTTGGCTCAGTGAATTATTTCATTATGGCAAATTTACGTTCGGCACTAATGTTAGTTCGATGATTGTGAAAAACATCGATTCATGGATGCTTGGAAGAATGATTTCCGCCGAATCGGTGGCTACCTTCAATCCAGCTATAAGAGTATCCAATTTGGTCGAGGTTCCAGCCGATACATTGTCCTTCATTTATTTTCCTCACCTCTCTAAAAAAATTTCTTCAGCGGAAAATGATCAAGTGCACACCGTCAAATATTTTTATGAAAAAGCAGTGGCTACGGTGATGGCTGTTATGATACCGATAGTGGTCACCACTATTTTGTTCGCCGACGAAATTGTGCACGTGATCGCGGGAAGGGGATTTGAAGAGACAGTACCCATTCTAAAAGTGACGATGTTATTTGGTCTATTGATTCCGTTCAATCGATTTCTGGGTATCACACTAGACGCTATCGGTAAAGCAGCACTGAATTTTAAGATGGTTCTTGCAATGGCGGCGATGAACGCGCTGTCCAACATTTTGTTTATACAGCGGATGGGAACCATTGGAGCCGCCTACGGAACACTCACTACATATCTGATTATGGTCAGTTGCAATCAGATTTTTTTGCACCGACGGTTTGGTGTCTCTCTTTTTGCCATTGGAAGGCTTACCCTAAAGATGTACAAAGAGTTCTTTTCGCAATTTGGTTTTAGAGTACAATCCCCCCTAGAAAATTAAAACATGATATTGCCATGCAAAAAGTTGAAGAAATGCAAAGTGGGTTACTAAAACCTCCTTCGTCACCGATATTGTATCAGCGAGCCCCTCAAAAGTTGCAGCCCAAATTGAAGAATGGAGCTACCGACGTAGACATCATTATTTTAACATTGTCGCGGTGGGATGGTCCGTATTCATCTACGGGTTTCTCGATGGCAAAGGAGCTGTCAAAGACACATCGTGTTTTTTACATTGACAATCCGTTCACGATAAAAGATTTCATTTTTGATCTTGGCGGTTATCAAATCAGAAAAAGACTCAAGAAGTTTCTGTTGGGGAAGAACGTCTATCACGATCTTAGCACGGCAGAGAGAAAGCTCATCGCCCTTACTACATCACTTGAGTTACCGATCAATTTTTTGCCTGATGGCCTGGTCTATGACCTACTTTTAAAGGTAAACGATTGGATTTTTTTTAAGGCGGTGAAAGAATTAATGGACCGTTATCGGATCAATAACTTTATTTTCATTAATGTTTTCAATCCTTTTTACGGAATTCAGTTCCCGGACTTTTTTCAGCCGAAATGTTATGTCTACTACACCAACGATGACATAGGCAATTCTCTTTATGTTCAAAAGCACGGAGTCTGCCTGGAAAGTAAGGCATTCCGTGAAGCGTCCCTGGTATTTGCGACATCTCATGAATTGAAGAAAAAAGCCCTCGAACACACAGAACGAGTTCATTACCTACCAAACGGTGTTGACCAATCCCTTTTTTTCAACCGTCATGTTTCGCGCCCCATAGAATTCCGATCCATCCAGAACCCGATCATCATTTTCACGGGCAACTGCGATCATCGCCTTGACTATGGACTGGTAAGGTCCATTTTGCGAAGGCACCCTGACAAAACACTGGTCATGATCGGACCGATTCAAGGTGAAGAGGCTGACTTAGATGAATTAAAAACTTACCCTAATATTAAATTTTTTGGGCGGCGAGATTTGGCCGAGCTACCGAAGTACTTGCATTTCGCCAGCTGCGCGATTATCCCTTACAAATGCAATGCACTTACCAGAAGCATCTATCCACTCAAGCTAAATGAATACCTTGCCTCAGGCACTCCAGTAGTAGCCACGCCATTTTCAGAAGACATCAAAAAATTTGATGGCATCGTCCTTATCGGCGAAAGTGACGGCGAATTCTGCGACAAAATAACGGAGGCTATCGCCAACGATTCCGAGGAAAAGAAAAGGGAACGCATAAGTCACGCCATGAAAAATAATTGGCAAAACCGCGTCAACGAGTTCTGGGATGTGGTTCAACACCACATGGATACGACCCCAACACGCTAAATGAAGAATCATATTCGAAGGCGCCACAGTCATAGTTTTTACTCACAGGCCGATAGTGATTGCAAAA
>Ga0310811_10009369_pt1 | contig 12634 bp, 12 predicted proteins | sample YCmetagenome_FD_207642 | JGI IMG/M metagenome (GOLD analysis project Ga0310811, IMG submission 207642) | Soil microbial communities from experimental microcosm in Duke University, North Carolina, United States - YC | ecosystem: Engineered > Artificial ecosystem > Soil microcosm > Unclassified ... | reverse complement strand
TATAGGTGCAAATCAGTGCAGCTTGAGGCCGCAGGGTTGTTCAAATATTTAACGATTGCATGCTTAACATCAGGCGGAAAAATCTCCTTTTCAAAAAACGGCTGCATCATTTTTTTAAAATTCGCTTTCCATTCGGTACCGTGTGGCTTGGCTTTGTGTTTATGCTCGTTCCAGGTATGCAGGTGTGCAAACTCGTGCACTGTCGTTACCAGGAATGCATAAACGTTCAAATCATAATTTACGGAGATACGATGTCCTTTTCCACCATGCGGCGGGCGATAATCACCAAACTTGCTGTTCCGGTTGCGAGAGATCTTAAATTCACATTGAAAGTAATCGATCCAGCGGCCTATCAAAGGAGCCGCTGCAGGGGGGAGATACCTTTCTAATACTTTTACCTTATCCAATTTTACCTCTTTTCAAAAATACGTTTTTGAGGTGAAAGGATAAAGGCGAAAGGGCAAAGGTTTTCTTTAGATAAAAGCAATGGAGTTAGAAAAAGCCGTTTAGCCTTACCTTTCAGCTTTCGCCTTTATCCTTTTACCTTAAAAGATGGTAGGTAATAAAGCTCACGATATAAGCCAAACCCGTCATATAAACGAACTGCGAAGCCGGCCAGCGCCAGTTTTTGGTTTCACGGTACACAACAGCCATGGTGCTGGCACACTGCATGGCAAAGGCGTAAAACATCATCAGTGAGAATGCTACTGCTACTGTAAATACTGGTTGCCCGTCAGGATTTTTGGCGGTTGCCATTTTCTGTTGAACCGATTCTATTTTTTCGGCATCACCATCCACACTATAAATAGTTGCCATAGTACCTACGAATACCTCACGTGCAGCAAATGAAGTAATTAAAGCTATACCTATTTTCCAGTCAAAACCAAGCGGTTTTATCACAGGCTCTATCGTATGACCTAATACCCCCGCATAGGAATTTTCTAGTTTCTCAGAGGCAACGGCGTGATTAATATCATCAGCGCTCATGTGCTGAGTGTACTGTGGCTCTTTGTATTTCTGTTCTATCCGTTCAAAGCGATTCCCCGGTCCGTAAGAAGCCAGTACCCAAAGAATAACAGATACCGCCACAATCACCTTGCCTGCCTGCAAAACGAAGGCTTTTGCCCGGTTGTACATATCCTGCCCGACGTTTTTCCAGCGTGGCATACGGTAAACAGGCAGCTCCATAATAAAGTAACCACGCTCGCGTGATTTTAATAAGAATTTCATCACAAAAGCTACAGTAATAGCCGATACTAAACTAAACAGGTACATGCCGGTAAGCACCAATCCCTGTAGATTAAATATCCACCAAATGTTACGGTTGGGAACAACCAATGCAATCAAAAGCGTGTAGATCGGCAAACGCGCTGAGCAAGTAACCAATGGCGTTACCATAATGGTAATCATACGGTCTTTCCAGTTCTCAATGGTGCGGGTGCTCATGATAGATGGCACTGCACAAGCAAAACCACCAATAAGTGGTACCACTGATTTGCCATTCAGTCCTACCTTGCGCATTAGCCTGTCCATCATAAAAGTAACACGCGACATATAGCCAGTATCTTCCAATATGGAGATGAACCCGAAAAGAATAGCGATCTGCGGAATAAAGACCATCACACCGCTTAAGCCGCCCAATACCCCATCAACCAAGAGACTGACCAAGGGTCCGGCAGGTAAAATACGGTGTAATGATGTTTGTGCCCATACAAAGAAGTCGCCTATCAGTTCCATCGGGTAGGCTGACCACGCGAATATCGACTGGAAAATGAACAGCAGGATCGCAAAAAATATAACAAAGCCAAAAACACGGTGGGTTAACACCTTGTCGATCTTGTTACTGATATTCTCTTCCTGAGCGGTTTCTTTCTTCTTGACGGTATCGTACAATAAATCGTTGATGAAGTTGTACCGGGCTATGGTCTCTGTAGCCTGTGATTTCTGAGAATGGAAGCTAAACTCCTGTTCCAGTTCCTCAATGCGGTCGCTTTGAGTTGGACTTAAAAATTTAAGTGTTTCATGCTGATGCGCTAATTGCAAAGCATAGTATGGATTCTCTACATCGATCTCTTTGCTGATTTGCGCGATCAATTGCGGGGCAAGAGCTTCTACATCAATGGTGTCCTCCTGCAAGGCCACTTTATTGGCGTGGTTTATTGTAGATTTAAGCTGATCGATACCCTCAATTTTACGTGCAGAGATCGGAACAACAGGTACCCCAAGCTTCTGTGCAAAGGCATTCACATCAATAGTAATGCCCGACTTTTTAGCCAGGTCCATCATGTTCAGGGCAACTATCACCGGCAGCTTCAAATCGGCAACCTGGGTGTATAGCAATAAATTTCTTTTGAGATTGGAAGCGTCAAGAATAACAACCACCAGGTCTGGACGTAAGGGATTGGCTTTATCAGCCAGAACAGAAAATACTATCGATTCGTCCCTGCTTTTGGGATAAAGACTATAAGTTCCGGGCAGATCGATTATTTCAGCACGACGGCCATCGGGTAGATCGCAAAAGCCTGTTTTTTTATCAACGGTGACACCCGGAAAGTTTCCGATTTTTTGATTGAGCCCGGTTAAAACATTAAAGAGCGTTGATTTACCGGTATTAGGATTTCCTACAAGCGCTACTTTCAGATCAGCATCCACTTGTTATAAATTACTGCAATATTATAGTCGAAGCTTCTTTTCTGCGCAGACTTAATTGATAGCCGGAAACATGAATAGCAATTGGGTCGCCAAGTGGCGCAATACGCGAAACGGTGATCTGTTCGCCGGGTAAACATCCCATTTCCATCAACTTCACCGACATTTCCAGATCGGTAAACTCCTTAACTATTCCTGTTTCTCCTACTTCAAGTTGTGAAAGCTTCATGTTATTAATACTTAAACCAAACAAATGTAAACCTTATTTAAATTAAATCCAAATAAGGACAAAATAAATGAGAATATGATATAATTCTGATTTTTGATCGGTTAAGAAATGTTGTTGGTGGGTTTGGTATGAGTTGGCACCTTGCCGAAATGAGGGCACCCGCAGTCTTTTTTAAAGATGCCGCAGGATGAAAGGCTTGCTGCTGCTATCAGGATAATCAGGTATTTAACTTTTTTCATAATTTCTTGCCCTGTCAATTATCATTACTCCAAAAATTGCCATACAGGCGCCGGTTGCGTCAGCAAAAAGATCTGGCCATTCGCCGCTACGCCACGTAAATATGGTCAATTGTAATATCTCAATTAAACCGCCGAATAGTATGGAAATAAAAGTAACTATTGCTGCGGATTTATACGATATCAATAGGCCATTTTGTTGCCTGATAATGCCATTACACCACAAAATTACCAGTAGAAAAAAGAAGCCACAGTGAACCAACTTGTCAAATCCGGGAAAGAATAAAGATTCATGAGCAATATTATCTCCAATTTTAATGGAGCACATGATGAAAATAAATAAGGCCCACAAAACAGTAGGCCTTTGGTATTTTGAAAACATCATATTCAATTATCAGGCGCCAACCAAAGCTTTGTAAGCATCAGCCGAAAGCAGGCCGTCAATTTCAGAAGCATCTTTAACGGTGATCTTTACCATCCACCCTTCGCCATATGGATCAGAATTTACTAATTCAGGCTGACTGTCAAGCGCAGGGTTGGTTCCGTCAACTGTTCCTGTAAGCGGCATAAACAGATCAGATACTGTTTTCACTGCTTCAACAGTCCCGAAAACTTCTTCTTTGTTTACTTCTTTTCCTTTTGTCGGAATATCGACATAAACGATGTCGCCTAATTCGCCCTGGGCAAATTCAGTGATACCGATATAGGCTTCGCTGCCTTCAATTCTTACCCACTCGTGGTCTTTTGTGTATTTTAATTCAGCCGGGAAATTCATATTGATCTGTTTTTTGTGGTTCAAAAATAAAAAAACTTTTAGATAACCTGATTTAATTCTGTTTATATCAATCGACTAAAAAACCTAATATCCAACGATCTCGTTAAAGGTTCAAATAATGAATGGCATAGGAATCAAGAGAATCGTAACAGTTACGATAGTTGCACTTACCATGATAGGTTTGTATGCCTGCAAAGGCAGTGACCAAAAAGAAAAAGTGGAGGCCGATACTTTTCTGAATGATGTAAAGGATACTCTTTCAACAGTAAGTCCCAGCGCATCAGTACCGTCGCGGCCAACAGACAAGGAGCATGATGTTCACCCGGCAACATTAACTCCGTCTGTAAGCGTTAAAGATGTTGAATTCGCCTCAGCAATTACCAATAATGCACTGAATAAAGTGAATACCGGGAAAATGGCTTTGGAAAAATCGACCAACAACCGTGTGAAAAATTTTGCCACTATGCTGGTAAACGATCATACCAAATTGGCTGGCGACTTGAACCAGATAGCAAAAGACAAAAAGATAACCCTTCCTGCATTATCTGGCATGGCGGAAATGCGCCAGGCCGACCGTTTGGCCATGAAACAGGGTAACGATTTTGATAAAGCTTACCTGGATGCCATGATACTGGATGAGAAAAAGGCCCTTGATATTTGTGAAAACGGATCAAAAACCTGTAAGGATGCTTCCTTAAAGTCCTTTGCAGTTAAAACATTACCAGTTCTGAAAATGCACCTCGATTCGGCACAGGCTGTTCGCGGTAGCTTGTAATAAGCATAAACGATATCTTTGAAATAGATAGGCAGACGCTTGCCTTTTTGCTTTTGGATGACAGGATTTTGGAAACAGAATTTCTAAATTGGTTGCTCATCATACTTCGTTATGCTATTCGATCAACAAAATCCAATCAATCAACTTTGCGCCCAGGGAATGCTATTAGAAGGCGAGGCTAAACCCGAAGAAGCCGCCAAGCTATTTATGCAGGCATGGAATGAAGCGACCAATACTGCTGAAAAATTTATAGCGGCGCACTATGTCGCAAGGCATCAAGATAGTGTTGCTGATAAACTCAAATGGGATGATACAGCACTAAGCTTAGCGCTCGGGTTAGATAACCCTGAAGTTAATGGTGCACTCCCTTCGCTTTATCTGAATATTGCGAAATGCTATGAGGATTTGAAGGATTTTGATAAAGCTGCTGAGAATTATAAATCGGCGTTGGAATGTACAAAGTTTCTGCCTGAAGATGGATATAGCAATATGATACGGTCAGGTATCAAAAGCGGGATGGAGAGAGTTAGTTTGTTAAGTCAGTAATAAACTTTTTGAAGTTCTTCAATCCTACTTTCTCTTGCAAAAAGAAGGGTAATCTGTCTGCCGAGACAGATTGTCCTCCCTGAATCCGCTATGAACCGACATGGTCTTGGTAGGATTTTTTCTTTGACCCACAGGGTCTACCGCTTTGTAGTCAATTAATCAAATATTTTTTTGCCCCGTTAGGGGTTACCCTTTACCGAAATTCCAGGTGGAATAATTCGATGCATTTACCTGTCTGATGGAGGGTAGCCACTATGCGGCACAAATAACATTCTTTATTCTTTACTACAAAGCGGTGGGCCCGACGGGCCATTTTTTATTTCTGCTTTTAAACAATTGGAGACTCAAGTAGAAGGATAGAATACCTTTTATTGTATAAAGCCTGATAAAACAATACTTTTAGGTTTTAGAACAAAAGCCTGTCCAATGAAAAAACTTTGCCTGTCGCTATTTCTTCTCATCAGCCTTTTTCAAATTACCAATGCTCAAAAAGGTGATGATTTTGAATCGAAAACTAAAGGCCTGAAAAGGTACTCCGGCTATTTTAATTTCTACTGGAATGATAAGACCGGGCAGGTCTATTTGGAGATCAACCACTTCGACGATGAATTCTTATATGTAAGCTCAATGCCTGCCGGAGTTGGCTCGAATGATCTTGGAATGGATCGCGGGCAGATCGGCGATAGCCGTATAGTAAAGTTCATCAGAGTTGGCAACAAGGTTTTGCTGGTTCAACCTAATTACAGTTACAGAGCTGTGAGCAATAACGCGGATGAACGTAAATCGGTAGAAGAAGCGTTCGCTCAATCTGTTATCTGGGGGTTTACTACTGAAGCACAGAATGACGACAAGGTGTTAGTCGATTTCACCCCTTTTTTGCTTCGCGATAGTCATAACTTAGCGAAAAAGCTGGGCAACAGCAATCAGGGCAGTTATCATGCGGATGATAGCCGGTCAGCAATTTACTTGCCCAATACTAAAAGTTTTCCTGACAATACAGAGTTTGAGGCGATCATTACTTTAGCAGGGAATGGTACAGGTGCCGAGATCAGTTCAGTAACACCAAACCCGGATTTTGTGACAGTACGGATGCATCAATCGTTTATCCGTCTACCGGATAATAAATATAAGCTGCGCAAATTCGATCCACGCTCAGGATTGTATGATGTGGAGTACATGGATTTTGCTACGCCGATCGATCAGCCTATAATGAAACGGCTTTTAACCAGGCACCGTCTCGAAAAGAAAGACCCTTCGGCAGCGGTGAGCGAACCGGTTAAACCAATCATCTATTATGTTGACCGCGGAGCCCCTGAGCCTGTGCGGAGTGCACTTATTGAAGGTGCTTCGTGGTGGAACCAGGCTTTTGAAGCAGCCGGGTATAAAAATGCTTTTCAGGTAAAATTGCTGCCTGAAGACGCCGACCCGATGGATATACGATACAATGTAATCCAATGGATACACCGCTCAACCAGGGGTTGGTCGTATGGCGAATCGATTAATGATCCGCGTACCGGAGAAATTATTAAAGGACAAGTTTCATTAGGTTCATTGCGCGACAGGCAGGATTTACTGATCGCCGAAGGCCTGCTTCAGCCTTACGAAGATGGTAAACCCATAAGCGATAAAATGATGAAAATGGCATTAGCGCGTTTGCGCCAATTGGCTGCGCATGAGGTTGGTCATACTTTAGGGTTCCAGCATAATTTTGCAGCCAGCGTAAATGATAGGGCATCAGTAATGGATTATCCGCCGCCCCTATTTACATTGGGTGCAGATGGAACAATTGACCTAAGCAACGCTTACAGCACCGGAATTGGCACATGGGATAAGCGGACCGTATTATACGGTTACCAGGATTTCCCTGCCGGAACAGATGAGGATAAGGCTCTGAAGGATATCATGACTGAGACACTGAAGGAAGGTTTTCTGTACATCTCTGATGAAGATGCACGCCCTGCTAGCGGTGCGCACCCACAGGCCCATCTTTGGGATGCTGGAACCAATGCCGCTGATGAATTAAATCGATTGATGGTTGTCAGGAAACATGTGATCGATAATTTTTCTGAAAGAGCGATCAGGCAGGATGCACCGATGGCAACTATTGAAGAAGTACTGGTGCCCATGTACCTGATGCATCGGTACCAGGTGGAGGCTGCCTCTAAAATGCTTGGGGGAATATACTATACGTTCGCGCTGAAAAATGACGGACAAATCGTCACCAAATTTGTCCCTCCGGCTGAACAATGGAAAGCTTTTGAGGCATTGATGGGCACCATCTCACCAGACGCTTTGGCTCTTCCGGAAAAATTGATCGAAAAAATACCACCACGACCGATAGGGTATCCGCGTACGCGCGAGACATTTAAATCACGGACAGGACTAACCTTTGATCCGCTTTCAGCAGCTGAATCCGCAGCGAGTAATACATTGACCTTTATGTTAAACCCACAACGAGCAGCACGTTTGGTGGAATATCATTCACGGGACAGTACGCAACCTGGATTAGATGCCATTCTGGCTAAATTGATCGCAAGAACATGGAAGGCGCCGCAACCAACGGGTTATAAAGGAGAAGTTCAGCGATTAGTGAATAATCTTACACTAAAACAAATTTTAGAGTTAGCCGCTGATACCAAAGCTCCTGAAAATGTTCGCGGAATTACTCTTTTGCAAATAAGTGAGTTAAAAACATGGATGAATAAGGCCATGCCAACAGCCAGCAGTGATCAGAAAGCAAACCTGTTGTTTGGTCTATCGCAGATTAAGGAGTTTGAAAATAATCCCGATAAATTTAAACCGGCTGAAACATTAAACATGCCAGATGGTTCGCCAATTGGGATGGAGGAATATTAATAATATCGAATAATGAATTTTGAATGATAAACACCGAAGTCATTAATTCGAAATTCGATATTCAGCATTCGATGTTCAATATTTAAGTTTAACATGCAATCACCTATAAAAACTGGCCTAATGGCCTACGGAATGTCTGGCAGAGTATTCCATGCGCCGTTTATTTATGCGCATGCTGGCTTTGAACTGAGCGCAGTGGTGGAGCGCCACGAAAAGAAAATGGCGGAACGTTATCCCGGCATTATCAGCTATGATAAAACCGAAGAACTGCTGGATGATCAACAGATCGAGTTAATCATCATTAATACACCTAACAATACGCATTTCGACCTTGCTAGAAGATCGCTACAGGCAGGCAAACATGTGTTGGTTGAAAAACCTATTGCAGCAACCGTTGCAGAAGTAAAGGAGTTGTACGACCTTGCCAGGCAGGTCGGCAAACACCTGATGGTGTATCAAAACCGACGTTGGGATAGCGACTTTTTATCTGTGAAAGAAGCTATAGAAAGTGGTCGGCTAGGACAGCTAATTGAAGTGCATTTCAGGTTCGACAGGTACAAAACGATACTTAGTCCAAAGCAGTTCAAGGAAACCAAAAGCATGGCACCGAATGGTTTGGCTTATGATCTGGGTCCACACCTGATTGATCAGGCGATCAGCCTTTTTGGTCGCCCGCTGAAGTTTACCAAAACCACGGCTACTTATAGGGAAGGTTCGCAGGTAGATGATTACTTTCATTTTCATTTATCCTATCCAAATCAGTTGAACGTGTACCTGACATCGGGCTTGCTCATCGCTCAGCCTACACCTTCGTTTGTGGTGCATGGTACATTGGGTAGCTATATAAAAGATCGTGTAGATGTACAAGAGGCACAGCTGGACAAAGGCGTCCCTCCAACTGACGCTGCTTACGGTATAGAACCTAAAGATAGTGAAGGTAAAATGGTAACTTTTGATGAGAACAATCAAAAGAATATCGAATTGACCCCATCATATAAAGGTCAATATATTCAATTATTTGAGGCCGTGTATCAGACTATAAGAGATGGAGCTTTATATCCCATAACAGAGGAGCATATTGCCTGGCAGATAGAATTGTTGGAAGCAAACGGCTGATTTTTTGTAAATTTATAGTAACATCAAACCTCTGAGTTATAAAAACAGTACATTTATCTCCACAATGAAGAAACTAGTTTTATTGCTAAGCCTGATTATTGCTGCAGGATGCACGCAGGCTCAAACCAAACCTGATATTGAACACATCCCTCATTTTAAAATACTAAGAGCCGATAGTACCTATTTCAGCTATACAGACCTAAAGAAGGATAAGCCGGTGATGATCATCTATTTCTCTCCCGATTGCAGTCATTGTCAGCACATGATGTATGAGATGAAGCCTAAAATGAAGGAATTTAGTGATATCCAGATCGTGATGGTAACCTTCACTGAATATAACATGCTGAAGATGCTTAAAAACTTCAACAGGGACTTTGATCTTGCCAAATATCACAATCTAACTGTGGGTACAGAAGGGCATAACTATCTTGTTCAAAGATATTACCAGGTACGTACCACACCTTATATTGCAGTGTATGACCATAAAGGCAACCTGGTTAAGGCCTTCGAAAAAGCACCGACACTGGATACACTGATAACTACCGTAAAAAAAGCGTAAGTTTTATTGCTGCTGTTGTTGCTGCTGCTGCTGCTGTAACAACATTTCCATATAACGCTGATAACTGTTTCTCGGAAATGTAGTTAAAGGCTTATGTTCGGTTTGTTCAGGCGCTTCGATAAATTCGCCGGGCTGGTGCATGGATGGAGCGTCATCCTCATAACCAACAGCTACTGAAACATCCAGCCTGTGATCTGATGCTCCTTTATAAACGCCTTTCATTGGCGAACAATCCAAAAAATTACGTCCAACTGCCAGCCGTACATGGGATTCATTGGCAATGCAATTATTTGTAGGGTCAATGCCAAGCCAGCCATAATCAGGTATATAAGCTTCGGCCCAGGCATGTGTAGCACCTTCGCCACGCATAGTGGTACTGCGATGTGTACAGATATAGCCACTCACGTAACGAGCCGGGATGCCCACTAATCGAAGCATTAGTGTCAGAATATGGGCGAAATCCTGGCAGACACCCGCTTTTAACTTCCATATCTCGTCCATCGTAGTTTCCACCGTTGTTACACCCTTGATATATTGGAAATTATCATACACATACCTAGAGAAGCGCAATACGGCCTGATAGGGTGTGTCATCCTTTGATTTTTCGGCTTCGACCAGCGTTTTCAGGTCATCAAAACCTTCAAAATGTTCTAATCGCAGGAAGTCGATGTAAGGTACCATATATCGCAGCTGCTTTAGGTCTTCCCATTGTTGTGACGGAAAAATGTCGTTGCCGGGCAATGGTTTGTGTTTGGTTTGAACCAAAATTCTTGAATTGATCAGTAGGGTTGAATGCGGTTCGCTATAAGTAAAGCTACCTACTTTGTTGCCGTAATAATCAATAAAGGTATCCACCACAGGATCGCCACTGATCTGTATTTCCTGTTTGATTACCTCCTGCCACTCGTCCTGTATCGGGTATAAGATGATCTGGTTAGCACTATCGCGAACGGGCGCCGGGTAGGTATATTTGGTTAAATGTTGAATCTTAAATTCAGGCATAATTATAGCTCAATGGGTTTATCAATCAGGAGTTGGCAAAGTAATGATTATTCAACGCATTGCCAATACCATACAGCTGGCTGCGTATCTGCGTCAAAAACTGGTGCAATCCTTCGTCCTTTATACTTTTTACTGAACTGTATTTGATATTACTTTGTAACCGACCGATGTAAAAGGAAAGCTCCCGGTAATCATCAATATTACTGTCGTTTTTTAACCGCTCAAAATAGCGTTGGATATGATTGACCGAATAGATCACCGAACGTGGGAAATCATTGTTCAAAACCACCTGTTCCAAAACGTTTTCAGCCTCGAAGCCCTCGCGATATTTTTTAAGATATAACTCATATCCACCCAATGATAGCAGCAAATGTTTCCAATAGGTGGTATCGGTAAGCAAATCGGGATTATCATCTATCGATCCAAATTTGGTGTCCAAAATATCTACCGATTGTATGCCGCGCTCCAGGTATTTGCCGATGTTCATATAGCTACGACCCTCACCGCGTTCCATTGTTATCTCTACAGTGCCATAATATAGCATCACTTGTTTGATGAGTACATCCAACACACTTACAGGGTCGTCTTTTTTAAGAGCATTATCTATGCGGTTGTCTTTTACGGTATGATAATATTCATTGAGGCACTGCCACAAATCTTTGGTGATGTGTTCCTGCACGCCACGTGCATTTTCGCGGGCAAGGGTAATAATGTTCAGAATAGAATTGGGATTGTTCTTCCCAGATACCATATAGCGCATTACTGCGCGACTATCATTTCCCAGTTTTTGCGTTTCTTCATCGTGTCCTGAGAAAATACGAATCACTGGTTCCCAGGTAAACTCCTGCACTGCGTCCTGCGATGAGGCATAATTGATCTTGAGCATACGCAATATACCATCGCTGCGCTCCACATAACGGCTTAACCAATATAAACTTGCTGCTACCCTGCTTAACATTTTTTAGTTTTAATAACGAATACCGAATGCTGAATGTAGAATTTCGAAGTCATGAAAACTGGCCTTTCCGTGTTAGTTATTCAAAATTCGGTGTTCGATATTTTAATTTTTTCGGTTTAAATTAATTAAATCACGCTAATACCCACGTATCCTTGCTACCGCCGCCCTGTGAACTGTTTACTACTAATGAGCCTTCTTTCAATGCTACTCTTGTTAATCCACCAGGAACGATCTCTATACCATCAGGCCCGCATAATGCATACGGACGAAGGTCTATCCTGCGTGGATGTAATCCGCCCTGCATGTAGCAAGGTGCCGCCGATAAACTAATGGTTGGCTGCGCTATAAAATTGCGCGGATCTTTTAATATTTCTTTCTTGTAATCATCAATCTCCTCATCAGTTGATGCATGCCCCATTAGCATCCCATAACCACCGCTGCCATTGGTCTTTTTCACCACCATTTTATTGATGTTGGCAAACACATGCTCCCGTTCATCGCGATTGCTTAATTGATAGGTTGGGACGTTTTTCAGGATTGGCTCCTCATTCAGATAATATTTGATCATCTCGGGCACGTAAGCATATACTGCCTTGTCATCTGCTACGCCATTACCAATAGCATTTACAATAGCGACATTGCCTGTACGATAGGCACCCATAATTCCCGCCACGCCCAGTATGCTTGCCGGATTAAAAACCAGGGGGTCTAGGTATTCATCATCTACACGACGATAAATTACATCTACTTGCTGCAATCCGATGGTAGTTTTCATGTATACCTTCTGATTTTTTACCACCAGGTCCCGCCCCTCAACTAATTCAACCCCCATCAGCCTTGCTAATGTGGTGTGCTCAAAATAGGCTGAATTATAAATACCCGGGCTTAGCAAAACGATGGTCGGATTGGTTATCTGCCGGGGCGATAACGAAA
>Ga0310811_10009367_pt1 | contig 12635 bp, 10 predicted proteins | sample YCmetagenome_FD_207642 | JGI IMG/M metagenome (GOLD analysis project Ga0310811, IMG submission 207642) | Soil microbial communities from experimental microcosm in Duke University, North Carolina, United States - YC | ecosystem: Engineered > Artificial ecosystem > Soil microcosm > Unclassified ... | reverse complement strand
GTTCCCCCACCCCCGGAGCCCAAGCGGACACAGATCGGGTCCGTGACCCACGGGTACCCACGCAAAACATGTTTCACACACGTTTCAAGGAAGTTTTTCAAGTTTTTCCGCGGGTGCCGGCCGGGGTCAGCCGTCGACGGCGTAGACCACGTCGACCGTCTCCTCGTACTTGCCGGATTCGGCCGGGTCGGCGATGTCGCGGATCTCGGCCAGCGCGGCCAGATCGCCGAGCGCGACACCGGAGTCGGCGGCCAGCTGCCGGGCGTTGAGCCGGGCCCGCTGGATGGCGGCGGCACGGGCCTGCTCGCGTAGCGCGCGGTCGTCGGACACGTAGTAACTGACCTGGACCTTGCCGGAGTCACCGGTGGAGTCGGTGACCATCGAGATCGTGGGGGCGGCGGTGGCCAGGTCGTGCAGGGTCGCGGTGATCGTGCGGGTGGCGGCGTAACCGGTGATCTGGACGCCGCCGATGCCGGTCGCCGACCTCAGCAGCCGGCTGCCGACGGGCACCACCCGGGCGGAGCCACCACCGATGTCGGCCGGGGCGACGCCCTTGCCCTTGAGGATCGTGATCGCGGCGTCGGCCTTGGCGTTGGCGCCGTCGTAGGCCAGCCGGACGGTGGGCGCCTGCACCCGGACGATCACCGACAGCAACGCGGTGTCCGGGGCGCCGACGATCGTGCAGGTGCCGTGGGCCACGATGCCGGACACGTTGTCCGAGGCACCCTTCTGGCCCTTGATGGTGCGCTTGCCGCCGATGTCGACACCTAGTTCCGCGCCTCCGGCGGACGGGCCGGAGCACTGGACGTTCGCGGGCAGGGGAGCGGCCGTCGCGCCGTCGGTGGCCGTATCCGGAGCCGGGGCGGCACACGCGGCCAGCAGCATCGCCACCGACAGCCCGGCCATCGACGCCGGCCACGCACGCAACATTCACGACTCCCTGGGAAAAGATGCCGCCGCATGTTATGCGACGGCATCCTTGAGCCTGGAATTCACGAAAAGCGGGACTCTCAGTGAATCCTCCGGATGACTCTCAGTTGATTCTCCGGACCGATGCCGATCGCCGGACCAATCCCTACATTCCCGATCCTCGATCAACTGCTCCATTCGCCGTCCTTGCTGGTCCGCCTGTCGCAGATATCGTTCCGCCCAAGCGGCGCTCACGAGAAGACTGGCCCTGCGGAGCGACTCGGGCAAATCCACCGGATGCCTGTGAACTTCTCAAGAATTGAGGGCCCACAGCCGCTCTCATCGGCAATACATATGTTCCCGTCAGTCTTCTGCCGGTGACACTGACTCCCCCAGTTCACCCCGCTCCCCGCATGGTGATCAGAACTCCGCTGACCCCGCTCCCGCCACCCCCGGCGCGGCCGCTCCCACCGCCCCCGAGCAGTCGTCCGTCGACGCCGACCGGTCGATCCGCACCGCCGGGCAAGGCCGTGTACCGAAGCGCACCGGCCGCGCATCCCCGGACGCTGATGGACATCCTCGAGTCGACCGCCGTGCGGTTCCCGGGAACGTCGGCGATCGACGACGGTGACCGCGTCTTGAGCTACCGCGCCCTGATGGCCGAGATCGAGGCGCTCGGGACCCGGCTGCGCGCACACGGAATCGGCGTGGGTGACCGGGTCGGGGTCCGGGTGCCGTCCGGAACGGCCGAGCTGTACGTGGCGATCCTGGCCGTGCTCTCCGTCGGTGCGGCGTACGTCCCCGTCGACGTCGACGACCCGGACGAGCGAGCGGAGGTCGTGTGGGCCGAAGCGGAAGTCTCGGTGGTGATCGGCGACAGCGGACGCCTCGAGGACCGCGCGGCGCTGCCCGGCGAGCGAGCCGGCTGGCCCAGGCCACAGGACGACGCGTGGATCATCTTCACCTCGGGGTCGACCGGGACGCCGAAGGGGGTGGCGGTCACCCACCGGTCGGCGGCCGCCTTCGTCGACGCCGAGGCGCGGGTGTTCCTGCGCGGGAACCCACTGGGTCCGGGCGACCGGGTCCTGGCCGGCCTGTCGGTGGCCTTCGACGCCTCGTGCGAGGAGATGTGGCTGGCCTGGCGGCACGGGGCCTGCCTGGTCCCGGCGGCTCGCGCCCTGGTCAAGGGTGGTGCGGAGTTCGGCGACTGGATGGGGGAACGCGGCATCTCCGTGGTGTCGACCGTGCCCACCCTGGCCGCACTGTGGACGGCCGACCAGCTGCGGGGCGTGCGGCTGCTGATCCTGGGCGGCGAGGCCTGCCCGCCGGAGCTGGCGACCCGGCTGGCCGCGACCTGCCCCGAGGTCTGGAACACCTACGGACCGACGGAGGCCACCGTGGTCGCCTCGGCGGCGCGGCTGACCGGGACGGACCCGGTGCGCATCGGGTTGCCGCTGCCCGGGTGGGAGCTGGCCGTGACCGACCCCCGGGGCCGGCTGGTCGACTGGGGCGACGTCGGCGAGCTGGTGATCTCCGGTGTCGGCACGGCCCGCTACCTCGACCGGGGCAAGGACGCCGAGAAGTTCGTCAGCCTGCCGCTCCTGGGCTGGCCAAGGGCGTACCGCACCGGTGACCTGGTGCGGGCCGACCCGGAGGGCCTGAGCTACCTCGGCCGCACCGACTCGCAGGTGAAGATCCGCGGTTACCGGGTCGAGCTGTCGGAGATCGAGTCGGTGATGCTGCGGATGCCCGGGATCAGCCAGGCCGTCGTCAACACCCACCAGGCGCGGCTCGGCAGCGTCGAGCTCGTCGGCTACTACGCCTGCGGGCCGGGCCGCACCATCGACCAGCGACAGGTGCATCGCCAGCTGCGGGCGCTGCTTCCCGCCCACATGGTGCCCGCCTACCTCCAGGAGCTGGCCTCCATACCCACGATGACCAGCGGCAAGGTCGACCGCAAAGCCCTACCGCCACCGACCGGGCGGGTCACGGCATCACCCTCGTCGACCACGGCGACCTCGTCGACCTCGCCACCCTCGTCCGCCACCGAGGCCGCACTCGCCGACGTGCTCGCCGAGGTCCTGGACCTCGAGCAGGTTCCTGTCGACGGCCACTTCTTCGAGGATCTCGGCGCGAACTCGGTGCTGATGGCCCACTTCTGCGGTCAGGTACGCCGTCGCGGGCAGCTGCCGTCGGTGTCGATGAGGGACATCTACCTGCACCCGACGATCAGGTCGCTGGCCAGGGAGATCGGGTCGCGCGCGGACGTCGTGCCCGCCCTCGGCGACGTGGGTCCTGGCTGGGAGCCGGACGCGGAGGCGGCTGGGCGCGTGAGCCAGGCCCGGTACGTGCTCTGCGGCGTCGTCCAGGCGGGGTTGCTGGTGGTGATGGCCCTGGTCGGTGCGCTGGTCGTCGAGGCGGGCGCCCGCTGGATCGGGCCCGCCGTGACCGGCCTGACCGCCGCGCCCGGGTTCGCGGCGATGCTGGCCGTCTACGTGCGGGCCGTGGAGGCCGTCAGCGTCGCCTTCTGCGCGCTCGCCGTGCTCCCGATCGTCCTCAAGTGGCTGCTGATCGGTCGCTGGCGGGAGCGGGAGATCCAGATCTGGAGCTGGGGCTACATCAGGTTCTGGGCGGTGAAGACGGTGGTGCGCGCCGGCCCGCTGGCGATGTTCTCCGGCTCGCCCCTGTTCGTGCTCTACCTGCGCGCGCTCGGGGCGAAGATCGGCCGCGGGAGCGTCTACTTTCCGCGCGCCGTCCCCTTGTGCACGGATCTTCTGACCATCGGCGCCGGCACCGTCGTGCGCAGGGGCTGCTCGATGACGGGCTACCGCGCCGAGGCCGGGGTGATCCGCACCGGGCGGATCACCCTGGGCGACGACGTGGTGGTCGGTGACGCCACGTTGGTCGACATCGGCACCCGGATCGGCGACGGCGGGCAGCTGGGGCACTCCTCGTCGCTACATACCGCTCGTGCGGTGGGTTCCGTCGTACGGCGTTCGCGGTGTTCCAGCTGCTGAGCCTGTTGCTCGGGACTCCGCTGCTGATCGTCGCGGCGGTTTCGCCGGCGTCCCGGGTCCCGTGGCTGGCGGAGCTTCTCGGCCTCGATCCGGCCGGCACCAGCCGCGGCGCCGTCCTGGTCGACCAGTTCAGCGCCGCGTCGGTGCTGTTCTGGGGCGGCGGCGCGCTGGCCCTGGCCTTCGTCGTCACCGTCCCGAAGATCCTCAACCTGGCGCTGCGCCCGGACCGGGTCTACCCGCTGTACGGGTTCGCCTACTGCTGCTACCGCGCCGTCGCCCGCATCACCAGCACGCCGTTCTTCGTCAACCTCTACGGCGACAGCTCCTACATCGTCGGATACCTGCGCGCGCTGGGTTACAAGGCGTCCCGGGCGGGCCAGACCGGGTCGAACTTCGGGGCCCAGCTCACCCACGACACCCCGTACCTGGTGTCCATCGGCGCGGGCACGATGGTCTCGGACGGGGTCCGGTTCCTCACCGCCGACTTCTCCGCCACGTCGTTCCGGGTCAGCCCGGTGTCGATCGGGGCGCGGTGTTTCCTGGGCAATGCGATGTCGGTGCCCTCGGCCGGGCGGCTCGGCGACAACTGCTTCGTGGGCACCAAGACGATGATCCCGATCGACGGCGAGGTCCGCCGTGACGTCGGTCTGCTGGGTTCACCGCCGTTCGAGATCCCCCGCAGCCGTCCCGACCGGCAGTTCGACCTGACCCGCACCGAGCTCAGGTCGCGGCTGCGGGCGAAGGACCGCTACAACGTCGCCACGATCGGGATCTTCCTGATGGTGCGGTGGATCCGGCTGTACCTGGTGCTGCTGCTCGGGTGCTTCGCGGTGCGGATGTACGACCTCATCGGGTTCTCCGCGCTCGCCGTGGGCTCGATCGTCATCGGTGTCACCGGGTTCTGCTACTCGGTGGTCGTCGAGCGATTCTCCACCGGGCTCTACGACCTGACGAGCCGGTACTGCTCCATTTACGACAGGTATTTCTGGTGGCACGAACGGTTCTGGAAACTGAGCGTCCAGGCAGGATCGCTGAACGGCACACCCTTCAAGGGAGTCATGTGGCGAATGCTGGGTGTGCGAATCGGACGGCGGGTGTACGACGACGGCTGCAGCATCAGCGAGAAGACGCTGGTGTCCATCGGCGATGAGGTCACGCTCGGATCGGGCTCCGTCCTGCAGTCCCATTCCATGGAGGACGGCATCTTCAAGTCCGACCACATCCACGTCGGCGCGCGCGCCACCCTGGGCTCCGGGGCTTTCGTGCACTACGGCGTGACGATCGGCGAGGGCGCGCACCTGGCCGGCGACTCGTTCCTGATGAAGGGCGAAAGCGTGCCGCCCGGCTCCCGTTGGCACGGCAACCCCGCCCGGGAGCGCCGTTAGGTCCCTCGCCGGGCCGAGGCACTAGCGTCCCCCCAATGGCGTCGGTGACCCGTAAAGCGAAGCCCGACCGGGCGCGGCGGCGTTCCGAGGTCCGGTCCCGGCTGCTGGTGGCGGCCGAGGCGCTGCTGGAACAGGGGCGCACCTTCACCGAGATCAGCGTCGAGGACCTGATCACCGAGGCCGGTGCCGCCCGCTCGACGTTCTACGCGCACTTCGAGGACAAGGGTGCGCTGCTGCTGGAGCTGACCGACCACGTGACCAGCGAGCTGGAGGTCGCCGCGTCGCGCTGGTACCGGCTGCCCCGCGACGCCACCCGCGAGGACCTGCGTGACGCCCTGGCCGAGCTGATGACCTCCCACCTGCGGCACCGATCCACCCTGGCGGCGGTGGCCGAGGCGGCCTCCTACGACCCGAGGGTGCGCGCGGAGTACGACGCGTCGATGGCCCGGCGGTTCGAGGAGATGGAGCGCGGTTTCCGCGGCCAGCAGGCCGAGGGCGGGGTGCGCGCCGACGTGGACCCCGCGCAGGTCACCCCGTGGATCGGGTGGATGACCGAGCGCGGGTTGTTCCAGCTGCTGGGAGACGGGCTGGCCTCGGTGGACAGCCATCTGGAGGGTATGACCACGGTCATCTGGAACACGTTGTACGAGGGCACCCGCTGACGGTCGTTGACTGCGGCGCGGTCTTTCGTACACCATGTTCGAACACCCTGTCGCTTCAGGCTCGCGGCGACACCCGACGGAGGAGCGACGTCCTATGCGCGCAACCACGCTGAGGTGGTGCAACTGGAGCGGCTGGGCATTCCTGCTGCTGTGGCTGATCGGGTTCGTCTTCTTCGCCCACGTGGTGCCGCCGCCGTCGCCGAACGAGGACGCCGGCCGAATCGCCGAGTTCTACCGGACCCACACCGGCGGAATCCGGTTCGGGCTGATGCTGCCGTTGTTCGCCTCTCCGCTGTACGCGTCGTGGTCGGCCGCGCTGGCCGCCCAGATGAAGCGGGTCCGGGCCGCGCACCCGGTGATGGCCGACCTGCAGCTCGTACTCGGCGGCCTGACCGTGTTGGTGTTCATGATCCCGGCGCTGCTGCTGGAGATCACCGCGTTCCGTCCCGAGCGCAGCCCGGAGCTGATCCAGGCGCTCAACGACATCCCCTGGATGATGTTCATCGGGATGGGCGCGACCGCGATCCTGCAGCCGTTCGTCGTCGGTGTGGTGATCCTGCAGGACCGGGCCGTTCTTCAAGGCGCCGACGCCGTCCCCGTCTTCCCCCGTTGGGTCGGCTTCTTCAACATCTGGACGGCCATCCTGTTCCTGCCCGGCCCGTTCTGCGTGTTCTTCAAGACCGGCCCGCTGGCCTGGGACGGGCTGTTCACCTGGTGGATCCCGTTTGTGCTGTTCGCGGCCTGGATGGTCGTCATGATCGTGATGACGGCGAAGGCGATCCGGACCGACGACTGCGACTCCCCGCCCCTCGACCCGGAGCTCGAGGCGCGGATCAACGCGATCGTCGACGCCCGGATCAACACGCTGCGAGGTACCCCGTGACCGCGTCCACCACCGTCCCCACCCTGGACTTCGACCACCACTCGGTACGGGCCTCCCACCAGCGTGACGAGGTGCTGGCCGAGGTGGCCCCGCACCCGATCTTCTGGACCGAGGCCAACGGTGGGCACTGGGTGGTGGCCTCGCACGCGCTGGCCAAGCGGGTGCTGCGCGACCCCGAGGTCTTCTCCTCGCACAAGACCCCGGAGATGACCGGCGGGGTCACCATCCCCACGATCGTCGGGCCGGTGCTGATCCCGGCCGAGATCGACCCGCCGTTCCACCGGGTCCTGCGCAGGATCCTCACCCCGAAGTTCCACAACAAGGCGGTCGAGCGGCTGGCCCCGCAGCTCGAGCAGCTGATCGTCGAGGTCGTCGACGCCGCGGTGGCCAAGGGCGACTTCGACGTGGTCCACGACATCGCCGACGTGATCCCGGCCGGGTCGATGGTCACCTACCTGGGCTTCCCCGAGGACGAGCGGGTGCCGTTCATCCGGTCGGTGCAGACCGCGCTGGACGTGATGCCGTATGCCTCGGACCCCGACTTCGCCACCTCCCCCAAGATGGCCGAGGGCATGGCCGCCCTGGGCCACGCGATCGGGGTGATCCAGTCGCTGGTGGCCGCGCGCCGGGCCGACCCGGTCGACGACGTGGTCAGCCACCTGGTGAACCCGGAGTTCTCCCTCGACGACGACACCGTCATGTGGATGGTGTTCACGCTGGTCATGGGCGGTGCGGAGAACCCGGCGGCGACCATCGGCAACTCCATGCTGCACCTGGCCCAGGACACCGCGCTGCGGGCCCGGCTGGCCGCCGACCACAGCCTGATCCCGGCGGCGGCCGACGAGCTGCTGCGCCAGACCTCCTCGGCGGTGTCGCTGGCCCGCAACGTCACCACCGACGTCGAGCTGGAGGGCGCGCGGCTGCGGGCCGGTGACCGGATCCTGATCTGGCTGCCCGGCGCCAACCGCGACCCCCGGGTGTTCGACCGGCCCGCCGAGGTGGACATCGACCGCCCGTCCAACCCGCACATCGCCTTCGGCGACGGCCCGCACGTGTGCGTCGGCGCGCAGCTGTTCCGCACCTACTTCCACGTTCTGCTGCGTGAGGTCCTGACCAAGATGCCGAACTACACCGTCGAACCCGAGAACTCGGTGCGCTTCGACGACGCCGCCACGATGTGGGGCTGGCGGAGCATGCCCGCGCACGTCAACGGGGACTCGCGGTGATCTCACCGCTGGACGACTCGCTGCACGACCCGGGCCAGGACCTCTACTGGAACGAGAGCGCCTGGTTCCCGATCAGCATCCCGGAGCGGCTGATCAGCGGCTGGGTGATGATCTTCCACCGGCCGAACATGAAGCTGTCGGTGGGTGGGCTCGCTCTGTGGGACCCGAGCGGGGAGAACGCCTACGACTGCCTCTACTACGACTGGGGCGACCTGTGGGCGTTCGACCCGACGTGGAACATGTTCGACTGCCAGCTGCCCAACGGGTTGACCGTCTCCATGCTCAAGCCGCTGGAGGCCTTCCACGTCTCCTACCTGCGCGACGAGTGCCAGGCCGACCTGACCTGGACCGCCACCTCGGAGCCGTTCCACTCCAAGTGGGGTGCGGGTGGAGCCGACGCGTGGGGCACCGGGCACTTCGAGCAGCCCGGGCGGCTGGCCGGCACGATCGCGCTGCGCGGCGACATCCTGCACGTCGACTGCCTGTCCAACCGCGACCACTCCTGGGGACCGCGCACCCCGAAGCCGATGCCCCGCTCGGACTTCCCGTGGGCGTTGGACGAGGACGGCGACGGGTTCCACATGTTCGCCACCGCCACCTCCGAGGTCGTCTACGACCGGGTCGACGGCACCACCGAGAAGCTGCTGTTCGGCTGGAACCGGGCCGACGGGGTGACCCGGCCGCTGGTCTCGGGTACCCGGCGGGCCGTGGTTCGTGGGGACGACGGCCGGCCGCTGCGGATCGAGGTCCGGGGCGAGGACGACCTCGGGCGTCCACTCGTGGCCGACGGAGAGTGCGTCAACTGGCTGCGCTGGCAGGGCTACCCCTACACCTTCCAGTGGTGGTGCATGACGCGCTGGCAGGTCCGGGGCAAGGAGGCGTGGGGCGAGGTGCAGGAGTTCGCGCCGCTGCAGCTCAGCCGCCGCTACTACCGGGGCAAGGGCCTGTAGACCGTTGCTCGCGCTCGGTGCCGGGTGCCCGGGTGCCGGGCGGTCGGTGCCGGGGTGTCCGGGTGCCGGGCGCTCGGTGCCGGGTGCCCGGGTGCCGGGCGGTCGGTGCCGGGCGCCGGCGTGGGTGTTCCGCGGGACACCACCTCGCCGAATCGATGATCATCAGGGCAAGAGCGTCGTCACGCAGCCGACGGAACAGCGCTGGTGCCCTGATGATCAACGTTGGGTCGGGAGCGCGGTCGACTCCCCAGGGGGACCATCGGGAATCCGCCCAGCGCGGCCGTCGCGGATTGTCGGGGGTGGTGTTTAGCGTCTGGCGGCAAGGAATCCCGCTGGCACCCGGCACCGAGGAGGATCATGACCACCCTGGACGAGCGGACCCGCACCGCGCTGGTCGTCATCGACGTACAGAACGGGGTGATGGCCGGCGCCTACAACCGTGACGCGGTGGTCGGCAACATCGCGTTACTGGTCGAGAAGGCCAGGTCACACGATGTGCCCGTGGTCTGGGTGCAGCATTCCAGCGACGCCCTGCCTCGAGGTAGCGACGAGTGGCGGTACGTGCCCGAGCTGGTCGCACGCGAGTCCGAGCCGGTGATCCACAAGCGCTACGGCGACTCCTTCGACGACACCGGGCTGGAGAGGGTGCTCGCCGAGCGCAAGGTGGGTCACCTGGTCGTCGCCGGGGCGCAGACCGACGCCTGCATCCGTTCCACGCTGCACGGTGCCATCGTCCGAGGTTACGACGCCACGCTGGTGGAGGACGCCCACACCACCGAGGACCTCACCCAATGGGGCGCGCCGACCCCCGACAAGGTCATCGACCACACCAACCTCTACTGGCAGCACCACAGCGCGCCCGGTCGCCACGCCGCCACGGTCAGCACCGGGTACGTCGACTTCGACTGATCTCCCCGGCTCGCCGGCGGCCCGGCGGCCCGCGGACCCGGCGGCCCGCCTGCCCGCGGCCCGACGGCCCGCCTGCCCACGACCCGCCTGCCCGACGGCCCGCCTGCCCACGGCCCGGCGCCCCGCCTGTCCGCATTGTCTATCAATATGGTCGACTTAGGGGCATGAGACGTGCCCACGTTGCAGCGAACGCCGCCCTCGTCGGCCTGGCGCTCGCCGCGCTCACCGCGGTCACCGGCTGTGGATCGAACGGCGCAGCGGCGCCCGCCCCGTCCCCGGCGGCGGCCCTGGCCGCGCCGGCCGCCGGCCCCGGCTCGCCCCTGGGACCTGCCGCCCCCGGCGAGGCCGGACCGGCGGTCCCGGGTGTCCCCGCGCTCACCGGCGATCCGACCGACCTCACCCGCGCCAGCCAGGCCCAGGCCGGCACCGGGCAACCGCCGACCACGGTGCTCACCCAGGACGTTGTGGTCGGCAACGGCGCCACGGCCACCGCCGAGGACACCGTCGAGGTCCGCTACACCGGCACCCTCTACGCCGGCGGCAAGGTGTTCGACAGCTCCTGGTCCCGGGGCGACACGCCGCTCAGCTTCCCGCTCAACGCCGTCGTCCCCGGGTTCGCCCAGGGCATCACCGGCATGAAGCAGGGTGGTCGCCGGGTGATCGTCATCCCGCCCGCGCTGGGTTACGGCGACCAGACCCGCGGCCCCATCCCGGGCGGCTCCACACTGGTGTTCGTGGTGGACCTCATCGGCGTCACCTGAGGACAGGACTAAGGGCACACGACGCGCTCACGTCCGCACCTTAGGGTGGTCCGAGTGGCCACCGGCGGCCGTGGAGAAGGGAAGCGCGAGTGCCGTCCCATCATGGGCAGAGGCGAGGACGTCCCGTATCCCCGGACCGGCGCCGGATGCTGCTGGGCGCGTCGACGCTGGTGGCTGTCGGGCTGGGCCTCGTTGTCATCGCCGTCGTCGGTGGTCGTCAGGCGCCTGAAGGGCCTCCCGTTCCCGCTGCCGCCGTGAACGACGCCGGCGCGGTCAGCCCGAGCGTCGAGGTGCCCACCGAGCCTCCCGGGGCCACTCCAGCGCCCGGAGCGGCTCCGGCTCCCTCGGCTCCGGCACCGCAGCCGGCCACCGCCGCCGAGGTCACCACCCGGATCACCCAGCTGCTCGGTCAGCGGCGGGGCGCCCAGGTCTCGATCGCGGCGCTCGACCTCACCGGTGACCGCCGCTACCGGTACCCGTCCAAGACGGCTATCCGGACCTCGGGGGTCGGCAAGCTCAACATCCTCGAGACGGTGCTGCTGCGGGCCCAGCAGACCAAACACCCACTCGACCCGGCCGACACCGCCGCGGCGACCGCCATGATCGAGCACGACGACAACAACGGCGCCGACACCCTGTGGGACAAGTACGGCAGCGCCGAGGGCTTCCGGGCCGCCAACCGGGAGCTGGGGACGAAGCACACCAGCCCGGACATCGACCGCTACTGGGGGCTCGCCACCTCCGACGCCGACGACCAGCTGACCCTGCTGCGCAACCTGCTGGTCGACCGCCCACTCGACGCCGCGTCCCGAAGCTTCGCCCTGGACCTGCTCGGCAAGGTCGAGCCCGCCCAGGCGTGGGGGGTCGCCGCCGCCGCCGACCCAGGCACAAAACCACTGCTCAAGACCGGTGCGATCAACGCCGACAACGACAACGGGCTGTGGACGGCCGGCAGTGTCGGGATCATCGAGGTCCGGGGTCACCGGGTACTGCTGGCCGTCCTCACCCAGCACAACGCGTCGCGCCAGGACGGCATCGACCTGGTCACCCGGCTGGCCACCACCGCCGTCGCGGCCGTCACCGCCCCCACACCGACGGCGCGCTGACCCGGGCGACGGGTCCGCTCGCCAGGCTCACGGGCTCAGGTGCGCAGCCAGCGGGAGACCGCCTGCGCCCGGTTCGAGGCGCCGAGCTTCTGCAGAATGTTGGAGACGTGGGTCTTGGCGGTGCCCTCGGTGATGTCGAGCAGCCGGGCGATCCGGTAGTTCGTCTCGCCGGCGGCCATCAATCGGATCACGTCCACCTCACGGCCGGTCAGCTCGGCGGCGTGGGCCGGCGCGGGACCGGCCACCGGAGCCGCGGGAGGGGGTGACGCGGACCACAGCCTCCCGGGCGCCTGCCTGATCTGCTGAAGCTGGTCGACCAGCAGCAGCCGGCCCAGGTGCGCGGCGAGGGTCTCGGCCACCACCGCCAGCGCGTCGCACTCCTGCCGGTGCACCGCGCGTTGCTGGAAGAAGCAGTCGGCGTGCACCATCCCGATCACGGTCCGCTCGACCACGATCGGCGCCACCCCGTAGTTGTCGGACCTCGAGACCACGGCGATGGGGCGGCAGACCCTCGGGTTGGTCTGCACCTCGTCCACGACCAGCGTGCGCGCGGTCTCCACCACGTCGGTCTCGACGACGGTGTCCAGGGTGGTCGGTTCGTCGCGGCCGGCGGCGACGATGGCGGCGGCCCACTGCGGGTCACGCCGGACGAACATCGTCTCGGGCAGCCATACCCCCGCCTCGATCCGGGAGAGCAGCACCCGGTCGAAACCCAGGTGGGCGATGGCCTCCGGGGCCGACTCGATGAGAGCCCGGGCCGACGTGGCGGCACGGAACTCGGTCATCACGTCGAGGAGCGGCCTCGTCACACCGGCGAACCTACGCCG
>Ga0310811_10009366_pt1 | contig 12636 bp, 9 predicted proteins | sample YCmetagenome_FD_207642 | JGI IMG/M metagenome (GOLD analysis project Ga0310811, IMG submission 207642) | Soil microbial communities from experimental microcosm in Duke University, North Carolina, United States - YC | ecosystem: Engineered > Artificial ecosystem > Soil microcosm > Unclassified ... | reverse complement strand
CGCGGACCTCGTCGGGAACGGCGCCCGGCACGCGGTCCGGCCACGGATACGACACCGAGAGATTCGGCAACCGCACCAGTCGCTCGCTGTAGTGACGCTCGCCGTCGTTGGGCTCCATCAGGTCGCCGGTGAGCCAGGCGTCGATCGACGCCAGGCCGCTGGTGACCGGATGGCCGAAGCCGGTCGCCTGCACCGGCGCGAGCCGCAGCGCCGCCGGCACCTGCACCAGCGCGTCCATGCCGATGTCGAGCCAGATCAGCGCGTCGAGTTTTTCCGCGCCGATGCGTTCGATCAGGCTCTTCTGGTCGAGACCGGCACAGTCGATCCAGCGTGCGTCCTTCCGCAGGCGGTCGGTCCAGTCGTCGGTGAGTCCTCCGAGACGGAACACCGTGATCTCGAAGCGGTCACGCGGCAGATCGGTGATCCAGCAGCCGTGGCTCTTCATCACGCTATGGCGGTAGAGATTCGATGACGCGAAGCCGACGCGGATGCGCTGCCCTCGACTCCCGGTCAACGACTTCGCGTGGTCGGGATAGGCGGCGCGCGCGATGCGGGAGATCAGGCGCCCGTAACGCTCCTGCAGGTCGCGGACATCGCCGCCGGTGTAGTGGAGGTAGAAATCGGTGGCGGAACTCACCGCGTCGAGAATGGCCGGGAGATCCGTCGCCAGATGCGGCCCGACGTCTTCGGTGAGTTGCGCGAGGTCGTCGGAAAACCGCTCTCGCTCCCGGGCGATCTCGTCGTCGCTGCCGTAGGCCTTGGGGAACGACAGAAGCCGCGCCCAGCGCGCACGCCAATCGCGTGGATCGTCGCGGGTCAGCTCATCGAGGGCGCCCCGCCCCTCACGCGTGCGTCCGGCCGAGATCAGCGCCGTCGCCCATCCGAAGCGCGCCTGCCGGTCGCCTGGCCGGAGCGCCAGCAGGCGCTCGAAAAAGCCGAGCGCCTCCTCCGGCCGATGATCGGTGTTGCACAGCGAGCCGAGTTCGAGCAGCGCGTCGATGTGATCCGGCACGAGCGTCAGCACCTGTCGGAATGCGGTCTCCGCCTCGGCGGTCCGGCCCTGCAACCGCAGCACCATTCCGAGCGCCGCGTGCGCATCGGGCCACTGCAGCGCAAGGCGTACCGCGTCGCGGCACGAGCGCTCGGCGTCGGCGGGCAATCCCAGCGCCTGCTCGGCGAACGCCCGCGCGACAAGGAAATCCGGACGCTCGGCGCCGGCCGACTCGACCTCGCGCAGGCGCGCGCGCGCCTCCTCCGGCCGACCGAGCTGGAGCAAAACCTTGGCGAGCGCGATGCAGGCGTCGAGGCGGCGCGGATCGTCCGACGGGATGCCGGCGAATAGTCGTTCGGCCGCGGCGAAATCGCCGCGCATCGCAGCGACCTTGCCGTGATTGAGCAGCCAGCCGGAGACACCCGGTGCCTCCGCCTCGGCGGCGCTCATCAAGTCGTCGGCCTCGTCGAGTTTGCCGTGGGAGGCGGCGATCAGTCCGAGATGATGAAGCGCTTCGGCGTTGCGCGGGGCTTGGGCGAGAATCCGGCGATAGATCGCCTCGGCCTCCCTGAGACGCCCCGCACGGTGATGCTCGACCGCCGCCGCGAGGGCGCGGTTCTGATCGTCGTGCTGTCGCTCGTCGGCGGTCAATCAGACCTTCTGCACGGCGTCGTAGACGTGCCGCTCATCGCCGATATGGCGGACATAGCCGGGTCCGGTGAGGATCACTGCGGAGTACATCCGCGCCTTGTAGGCTTCGGCGATGGCGTGCTCGCGCCAGTACGGCGCGTACTTGCCGCCGATGTACAGGTAGTCCTTGAGGCGGCGCAGCCCGGGATTGAAGCTGAACCCGTGGAACAGCGCTTTCGCGAAGTAGTTGTACTGCACCCGGCGATATTCGATCTGCTCCTCGCCGCGGAACGCGAAATGCACCTCGGAATCCAGCGGATGCCCGCCGGTGTCGTTCTCGGCGCGGATCCATACCTGCAGCGCGCCCCGGCAATTGTGGAGGATCGCCTTCGACGGCTCGATGAAACCCGGGCGGTAGAATTCCCAGTCGTCCTCGCAGTGGAAGATGTAGCGGGTCTTGACGCGCGCATAGGCGTCGTCGATACACTCCAACTGCCCGCGCTTCTGCGGATGTTCGATCCACGTGATCGGAAACTGCGCGTACTTCTTCTTCAGGCGATCGTTGATGCCGGGAACCGCGCTGTCCTCGGTGATGAAGTATTCCTTGATCGGATACGTGTTGAATCGCAGGAACGAGTCGAGCGTGATCTCCAGCAGGTCCTGACGACCGCACGATGTGGCGACAAAGGTGACGTCCGAATCCATTGCGCGTGCTATCCGCTGAAGCGAGCTCGGCCCGATCTCAGGCCGGCGGCATCTTATAGGTCACCATCCGCTCGATCCAATCGGCGAATGCCGCCACCGCCGTTCCGTCGCCGAACGGACGTTCGTGCCGTTCCTGCACCCGTTGCCGCACTCTTTGCCGGAGATCGGCATCACGCCCCAGCCGAACGGCGAGACCGACGTATTCGTCGGAATTGCCCGCGATCAGTTCGTCGAGACCGGCCATTTTGAGGACTCCGTACGCGTGCCGCGCCCGCACGGTTTCGCCGGGGCAGGTCACCACGGGAGCGCCCATCGCCAGCGCCTCCATGGTCGAGTTGAATCCCGACCAGCCGAAGGAATCGAGCACGAGGTCGGCGTCGCGGTTGGCCGCGAGGAAATCGCCCTGGGCGAGCCGCGGCAGGAACACGATGCGATCCTCCGTCAGTCCGCGCGCCTGCAGGCGTGCGACGAGTCGCTTCCGAACCGCGTCGGTGACCGCGGCCGCTCCATGGGAGATGAGCACGAGCGTCGCATCGGGCACGCCCTCCAGGATGCGGGCGAAGACGTCGTCCTGCTGTGGAATCAGCTTGAACAGCGACTGAGCGCAGAACATTACGAGTCGGCCGTCGGACTTGAGCCGCCGCATCTCGGCCGGCGTCTCGCCGACGGCGTCGCGCGGCCATGGATAGGCGACCGACAGGTTGGGCAGCCGGACCAGCGGCTCGGTGTAATGGCGATCGCCCTCCAGCCCTTCCATCGCATCGCTCGACAGGAACGCGTCCATCGTCGCGAAGCCCGTCGTCACCGGGTGACCGATCCCGACCGCCTGCACCGGCGCCAGTCGCAGCGCCGCGGGCACCTGCACCTGCGGATCCATACCGATGTCGGGCCAGATCATCGCATCCAGCGATTCGCCCGCGATGCGCGCGATCAGCGCCTTCTGGTCGAGCATTGAGGCGTCGATCCACCGCGTCCCGGCCTTCAGCTCCTCGGTGCGCCAGTCGCTCGGGCCGCTGAGCTGGAACACCACGACGTCGAAGCGGTCGCGCGGCAGATCGCTGATCCAGCAGCCGTGGGTCTTGGTCATGCTGTGGTGATTGAGGAACGATGACGCGAATCCGACCCGCAGGCGCCGCCCCGCCATGGGCGGTCGCCTCAAGGGCAACGCGAACTCCGGATACGCTGCGGCGGCGATGCGGCCGATCAGTCGCCCGTAGCGCTCCTGCAGATCGCGGACGTCACCGCCGGTGTAGTGGATGTGGAACGGCGTGCCGAGATTGACGGCCGCGGCCATGGCCGCGGCATCGGTCGCCAGATGCGCCTCGACGTCGCGCTCGAGCCGCGCCAGCTCGTCGGAAAAGCGCCGGCGCTCGTCCGCGATCTCGGCGTCGCTCTCGTAGACGATGGGAAGCGCCAGCAGATTGGCCCAGCGCACGTTCCAGTTCCGCGGGTGCTCGGCGGCGAGCTGTTCGAGCACGGGCCTGCCCTCGCCGACGCGGCCGGCGGCGACCAGAGACGTGCCGAGCCCGTAGCGCGCATCGATCGAATCGGGGCGCACTCGCAGCGCCCGCTCGAATGTGGCGATCGCTTGCTCCGGCTGCTTCAGCGACTGACGCACGAGCCCGATGTTGACCAGCGCGTCGACGTGCTCCGGCTGGAGGCTGAGCGCCCGTGCGCAGGCCGCCTCGGCCTCGGCGTAGCGGCCCTGGCGCCGCAGCACGTAGCCCAGGTTATTGTGGGCATTGGCCCAGTCCGGCGCGCGATCGACCGCGCCGCGGCACAGGAGCTCGGCCTCGACCGCCGAGCCGGTCTCCTGCTCGACCAGGCCGCGCGTGGTCAGCAGGTCGGGGCGTGCCGGTGCGAGCCGCGCCGCTTTTTCGAGCCACGGCCGCGCCGCCTTGGCATCCCTGAGTTGCAACAGTACCGAGCCGAGCGCGATCAGGGCGTCGACGTTTCCGGGCTCGGCGTCGGCCGCGCGCTCGAACAGCGCGCGAGCGCGTGGCAGATCGCCGCGCATCCCGGCGAGACGCCCGTGGTTGAACAACCAGTCGGCATGGCGCGGCTGCAGCTCGAGCGAGCGCGCCATCAGCCGGTCGGCCTCGTCGTGCCGACCGCTTGCCGCGGCGATCAGTCCGAGATGATGCAGCGCGTCGGCGTTGGCCGGGTCGCTCGCGAGGATCTTGCGGTAAATGCGTTCTGCGGCATCAAGTCGTCCGGCGTCGTGCTCCGCGAAGGCCTCGGCCAGTGTGGCCGCGGCAGTCACTTCGTCAGCTCCGCAAGCGCGCTCACCGCCAGCGCCAGGATCACGGTGTTGAAGAAAAACGAGGCGATGCTGTGAATGAGCGTCGCGCGACGCATGTAGGTGCGGCACACCTGGACATCCGAGACCTGCGCTGTCATCGCCACGACGAACGAGTAGTAGAGAAAGTCCATCGCCATCGGCTCGTCGTCGCCCGGGAAGATCAGGCCTCCGGCGTCGCGGTGCTGGCCGCCGTCGAGCGCGACCTGGCCGTAGTAAAGGTGGGCGTAGTGGAAGGCCATGATGGTGTGGAACGTCAGCCATCCGAGCGGCACCCCGGCGACGGCCAGCAGCAGGTGCAAAGCGCCGGGCTGTTGCGGATAGCCGAGCAGCGTGACGATCGAATAGAAGCTGATGACGACCGCGAACAGCGTGATGAGGACAATGAGGGTGATGCCCTCGTCCTCGCTGGTGGCGCGCTCGCGCAACTGCTTTGGCGTCGCGGCCATGAACGCCAGCGCGACCGACACCAGGTAGCTCGCGAAGAACGCGTCGCCGGCGGTGACGGCGCGCAGATCGGGCGGGAATCCCGTCATCGCCAGCCAGACGACGATTCCGACCAGCGCCGAGAGGTAGAACCGGAAGTGGTGGCCGACGTGGCCGAGGGTTCTGGCGATCATCGACCCCGTCGCGGTGTCACCGCGCCGGCAGCGAGCGGTCGAGGAACCCGAGCGCGTGCGACCAGCGGATCGTACGCACCCCGGCCGCCTTCTGCTGATCGGCAATCGCCGCGTGCAGCGCCTTCATCTGCGTCCAATGCACCTTCGGACGATAGTGATGCTCGGCATGATAGCCGTTGTTCATCCACGTCCAGTTGTAGAGCCGGCTGTAGGTCGAGACGCCCCAGGCGATCGGCCGGTCGGGGTCGGCGCCGAAGTGCTCGTAGAAGCCGTTGAGCGACGAGAGCGACTGGCCAAAGTAGTAGAACGGCACCAGCGCCAGCACGGCGCGCCAGTCGAGCCACAGCAGCGCAACATAGAACACGGCGACGATGCCGAGCTCGATCTTGGCGAAGCGCGCGTCCTCGGGATGCTTCACCGAGATCTTGCGCAGGAGCTCGCCGGGATCGTCGCGGAAGTAGCTCTTGAAGGTGTAGGCCCACGGATTCTCGGCGCGCCCGTCCTTGCCGTAGCGGTAGATCGACAGGTAGTCGATGGTGTTTCCGTCCGGGCCCGGACGATCCATGTTGCCGACGTGGTGCCACAGATGGACGTAGTGATACATCGCCTGGGAGAACCCGATGGTCACCGACAGCAGCACGCTGAACGCGCGGTTCAGCGGATGCCACGTGAAGTACGGGTTATGGATGAAATTGTGGGCGATCGAGTTGATGCTCCACGACAGGCTCACCGCGTACAGGAATCCGCAGGCGAGGAACAGCGGCCAGCTCATGGCATGGAAGGACGCCACCAGCGCGATCACCGCCGCGCAGTGCAGGATGCCGAGGGTGACCGGGATCGCGTCCCAGCAGGAGTGCGCCAGCAGCGGGCAATTCGACTTGAGCGACCGCAGTGCCGCGGATTGGCGCAGGTTCGGTGTGGCGTCGTCCATGTGTGAAAACTCGTTGTGCGGCGGGACTATAGCAATAAACCCGGAGCAATAAACCCGGAGCCTTCCGCCGCAAATTAACGTCCCCGCGAGCGCGCCTTGGCCATCGGGTTGGCCTGGCTAAAACGCCATGTCATAGTCACGGTCCCGGCCCTCCGCACCAGAATAACATCGGGACCCGCGCCGGGAATGGGAGGCATCGATGATCGGTTTTCACCGCGTCTTCGCGCTCGTGATGTGGGGCCTGCCGCTGGGCCTTGTCGCCGCCTCGTCCGCGACGGCGGCCGACCAACCGGTCCGCACCGGCACCGCCGCCTTCGGCGACTGGAAGACGGATAGTCCCGGCGTCCGCCGCCTGATCCGTCCGCAGGACCTCCCCGAACCCTACGCCACCGGCGCCGCCGCGTCGCGCGCCGAGCTCAAGCCGCTTCCGGCCGGCAGCGGTCCGCAACTGCCGCCGGGCTTCAAGGCCGAGATCATCGCCAAGGATTTGAGGACGCCCCGCGTTATCCGGGTCGCCCCCGATGGCACGATCTTCGTCGCCGAATCGGGCGGCCGGAACGACTTCGCGATCTCCGAGGACGGGGAATACATCACCGGAAAGGGCAGCGTCCGTGCCATCCGCTTCAAGCCCGACGGCACCACCGAGAGCGCGACCTTCGCCGGCAATCTCGCCCGTCCCTACGGCATCGCGTTCTGGCCACTGGGCCCCAACCCGCAATACGTCTACGTCGGCGAGACCGGACGCGTCGTCCGCTATCCGTACAAATCCGGATCGCTGACCGCCGCCGGCAAGATGGAGGTCGTGGTCCCCAAGATCCCGACCACCGAGCGCGGCCACTGGACGCGCGACCTCGCCTTCTCGCCCGACGGCAAGACGCTCTACATCGCCACCGGCTCGTCGAGCAACATCGCGGACCGCGGCATGCCGGCCGATCCGCCCGGCGGCCTCGACGCCTGGATCAAGTCGCATCCGCTCGGCGCCGCCTGGGGACCCGAGGAGCGCCGCGCCGACGTGCTGGCGGTCGATCCCGACGGCAAGAACCTCAAGGTCTTCGCGACGGGGCTGCGCAACTGCGCCGGCATGACGGTGCAGCCGGCGACCGGGCAGCTCTGGTGCGTCGTCAACGAGCGCGACGGCCTCGGCGACAACCTGCCGCCTGACTACGCGACCCACGTCCAGGCGGGCAAGTTCTATGGCTGGCCCTGGTACTACATCGGCAGCCACGAGGAGCCGTCGCTCAAGGGCAAGCGCCCCGACCTGAAGGATAAGGTCACGGTGCCCGACGTGCTGATCCAGCCGCACTCGGCGCCGCTCAACATCGCGTTCTACACCGGGACGCAGTTCCCGGCGGAGTACAAGGGCGATGCCTTCGTCGCCGTGCACGGCTCGTGGAACCGCGACCAGCGCACCGGCTACAAGCTCATCCGCCTCAAGATGAAGGACAACAAGGCGACCGGCGAATACGAGGACTTCCTGACGGGCTTCGTCGACGCCAACGGCGGCGTCCTCGGCCGGCCGGTCGGAGTCGCAGTCGCCAACGATGGATCGCTGTTGTTCTCCGAGGACGGCAACAACACCGTGTGGCGCATCACCTATAGCCAGAAGCAGGCGGCGCAGTAGCGCCTCGACCGAGGGAGCCGCCACCGGCGCATGGGTGCCCAGTCCGCGACCGCGCCGGCGACAAGCGACGCGCTCGGCCACCCCCTCTTCGGTCATCCGAGGGGCCTCGCGTTCCTGTTCGCGACCGAGATGTGGGAGCGCTTCTCGTACTACGGGATGCGCGCGCTCCTCATTCTCTACATGGTGAAGTACCTGCTTCACCCGGGCACGGCCGAGTCGGTCATCGGGCTCGTCGGATTGAAGACAGCGCTCGAGTCCATCTTCGGCCCGCTCGACGTCCAGCCGTTCGCGTCCTTTGTCTACGGCTGGTACACCGCGCTGGTGTACCTCACGCCGATCTTCGGCGGTCTGCTCGCCGACCGCTTCATCGGCCAGCGCCGCACCGTCGTCATCGGCGCCGTGCTGATGGCGTTCGGCCATTTCATGATGGCGGTCGAATCGCTGTTCCTGTTCGCCTTGCTCGCGCTGATCCTCGGCAACGGCTGCTTCAAGCCCAACATCTCGACCCAGGTCGGCGGGCTCTACAAGCCGGGCGACCCGCGCCGCGACCGCGCCTACTCGGTGTTCTACGTCGGCATCAATCTCGGCGCCTTTCTGGCACCGCTGGTGTGCGGCACGCTCGGCGAGGAGGTCGGCTGGCACTACGGCTTCGGCGCCGCCGGGGTCGGCATGCTGATCGGCCTCGGCACCTACCTCTACGGCACGCGCCACCTGCCGCCCGACGAGCGCTACAAGGCGGCGGCGACGGAGCGGCAGCACCTCAGCCGCGACGACCGCAACGCAATCTTCTCGCTCATCGTCATCTGCCTGCTCGTCACATTCTTCTGGGCGACCTACGAGCAGCAGGGCAACACCATCGCGCTGTGGGCGGACGAGCGCACCGACCGCACGGTGTCGCTGCTCGGCCTCGCGGTCGAGATCCCGACGACGTGGTTCCAGGCGTTCAACCCCTTCATGATCTTCGCCTTCACGCCGTTGGTCGTCGCGCTGTGGGCACGCCAGGCCAGACGCGGGCGCGAGCCGTCGACGCCGACCAAGATGGCGCTCGGCTGCTTCGGCGTGGCACTCGGCAACGTGGTGATGATCGCGGCGGCGATCCTTGCCGGCGCCGACGGCAAGGCGAGCTGGCTGTGGCTGTTCGCCTACTTCGCGCTGGTGACCCTGGGCGAGCTCTATCTCTCGCCGGTCGGGCTGTCGCTGGTGTCGAAGACCGCGCCGCGCTCGCTGCTGTCGATGATGATGGGCGTGTGGCTCGCCACCAGCTTTACCGGCAACTTCGTCGCCGGCTGGCTGGGCAGCCTGTGGAGCGCGATGGGCAAGCCCGAGTTCTTCGCCATGATCGCCGCCATCGCCGCGACTGCGGGACTTGCGATCCTCCTGTGCTCACGTCCGCTGCGTGGAATGCTGCGGGATTGAAGCGGGTCACGCCGGCTCGATACTTTTACCGAACAGATGCCGATGTCGGCCGTCGGCGGAAAGGTAATCGTCCGGCAATCCAGCCGTCAGCAGCATCGCCGCTGCGTCGAGGATCGTGACCTCCTGACCGTGGATCTCGAGGAGTCCCTGTTGCCGCAGCGCGCGGAACGTGCGGCTCACATGGACCGGCGTCAGGCCCAGCGTATCGGCGATGTGTTCGTGGCGCAGCGGCCAGGAGAACGTCTGTCCATCGACTCGGCCCCGGTGCGCGAGTCTGGCGTAGGTGTCGAGAACGAGCCGCGCGACCTTTTCGAGCGCCGTTCGACGCCCGAGATCCATAAGCCGATTGTCGGTCAGGATCGTGCGTTGGATGCAGGCGCGCTCGGCCTCGGCCGCGACCGCCGGGTGGTCCTTGACGAACGCCTTGAAGCGCTCGGCGTCGAACACGCACAGCATCATGTCGGTGAGCGCCTGCACCGACATGTGCATGCGCGCCATGTGCAGCGCCTCGAGCGATATGATGTTGCCGGGGAGATAGTAGCCGAGGATCTGTCGACGGCCATCGGGCAGCAATAAAAACCGGTAAGCCCAGCCTTCGAGGACCGTGTAGACGTCCTGCGGCGCCTCACCTGCGCGCAGGATCATGCGCCGCGCGGCGACGCGCCGGCATTCCCGCCGCACCTTGGAAATTTCAGCCGAAAAATCGATTCCGCGCGCGCCGTACAGCGCCAGCGGCTTTACCGCACAGTCCGCACACGACGCCGCCGGTTTCGGCGACGCAACCGTCAAATGGGAGGAAGACAGCGGCATAATGGGCACTACGACCCGTGGATCACGATCGGGAGGTCTAAGTGACGCATGGGCGTGACTTTGTGAAGCTCCAAATGCGGAACCACGAAATTGTGTGCTGCGGGGGACGTCGAGTTGATCCAGATCAACGATCTATGTTGTCGCCGTTCGATCCTGCGATATCGCCATGCTCGCCGTTCGCACGCATGTCCGAAAATAGTATTTCGGATTTTACCGGCGCTTAGCGCGCATCGCTTGAGATGGCCGTCACGGCGCGACCGTCCGCACGGGACAGCCGCTCTGCAACGCCGACGAGGACTGGACGGCCAACGATGCGCAAGAATCTTCCCGTAACCGCGACGGAATATCCCATCACGGACGACATGCTGATCGTGTCGAAGACCGACACGAAGGGCAAACTCACGTTCGTCAACGACACCTTCCTGAAGGTCAGCGGATTCGACGAGAGCGAATTGATCGGCGCGCCGCACAATATCGTGCGCCATCCCGACATGCCGGTCGAAGCGTTCGCGGACCTGTGGGATACGCTGAAAAGCGGACTGCCGTGGACGGGCGCGGTCAAGAATCGCTGCAAGAACGGCGATTTCTATTGGGTTCTCGCGAGCGCCACGCCGCTCCAGGAGAACGGAGCGATCACCGGCTACATGTCGGTGCGCAAGGCCCTGCCACAGGAAATGCGCGACGCCGTCAAATCCGGCTACGCGGCATTCGCGCAGGGACGCGCGGGACAAAAGCAGATCTACCGCGGACGCATCGTATCGACCTCGGTCCTCGGCCGATTCGCGCGCCTCAACCGCTCCATGCGCGCGCGGCTCATCCGTCATGCCCTGCTCGTTGGCGTCCTCTTCGCCGCCGGCACCCTTTTCGCCGCCATCGGCACGGCGATGCCATGGGTCTACGGCACGAGCGTGGCCGGCGCACTCGTGGCGATGACCTCCGGATGTCTTGCGGCGCGACGTCTCGACCGCGACTGCGATCTGATCACGGCGTGCATCAAGGACATCATGCAGGGGACCTATGGTGGCGACATCGATATCGCGCGCGACGATGAAATCGGCAAGGTGCTCCGTTACCTGAAAGCGCTGCAGACGAAGCTCGCCTACGATCTCGAGGAAAAGCGCATCCTGACCGCCCGTCAGGAACGAATGAAGGCCGATCAGGAGCAAGCGGCACGGCGAGCCGAACAGGACCGCAAGGCAGGCTTGCGGCAGATCGCGGACGATTTCGAGACGATGGTGCGCGGCGTCGTCGAGACAGTCTCGTCGGCGGCAACGGAAATGCAGGCTACGGCCAAGTCGATGACCTCCACCGCGGACCGGACAAACCACCAGGCGACGGCCGTCGCCGATGCGGCGGAAGAGGCGTCGGCCAACGTCCAGACCGTCGCCACCGCCGGCGAGGAGCTATCGTCCTCGATCCAGGAAATCGGCCGCCAGGTCGGGCAGTCGAGCGACATCACGCGCCAGGCAGTCGAGGAGGCGGATCGCACCAACGCGCAGATCAAGAGCCTGGCCGCTGCCGCCGATCGGATCGGAGATGTCGTCAAGCTCATCAACGACATCGCCGGCCAAACCAATCTGCTTGCTCTCAACGCCACCATCGAGGCCGCGCGTGCGGGCGAAGCGGGCAAGGGCTTCGCCGTCGTCGCGGCGGAGGTCAAATCCCTTGCCACCCAGACCGCCAAGGCCACCGAGGAGATCAGCGGGAAGATATCGGAGATGCAGAGCGCGACCGGCGACTCGGTGCAGGCCATCGAGACCATCACCCAGACCATCGGCCGCATCAACGAAATCGCCGCGGCCGTCGCGGCCGCCATCGAGGAGCAGGGAGCCGCAACGCAGGAGATCGCGCGCAATGTCCAGCAAGCGGCCATAGGTACGCAGGAAGTGTCGAACAACATCGGCGGCGTGACCCAGGCAGCGACCGAGGCCGGCGCTGCGGCGACCCAGGTCCTCGCCTCGTCGACGGAGATGTCGAAACAAAGCGAGCTGCTTCGCGAAAAGGTGGATTCGTTCATCGCCAGCGTTCGTGCGGCGTAAGCCGGGAAGAACGAATGCGTCTGGCGTCTCGTGGCCGGGTGGCGGCCTAGCGCGGATCCCCATCCCCAACGCGCCGCACCTCGTCGTCCATCCGCCCGAGGCACATCAGCCAGAACATCCGCGCGTCCCCGGCGATCGAGCGCCACGGGTTCTCGAAGGTCGCCGGCATATTGCCCTCGATGGTGAGATGGCCGAGCCAGGCAAACGTGTAGGCAATCACCGGAGCGGCGATGACGAGCCAGAGGCTGCCGTTGATCGCCGCGACGACCAGGCACGCGAGCGCGAGCGAGGTGCCGACGAAGTGCAGCCGCCGCGTCGTCCGGTCGCGGTGCGCGCGGACGTAGTGATCCCAGAATTCGGCCTGGGATTTGTAGAGCGCCATGATCGCCTCTCCGTCCCACCATTTTATTCCTTCGTCGACCTTCGCGCACCGGGCTGACGGTGTCCTCTGAGTCACCGAAGCCCCGCCCTCTTGCCTCTTGCGAGGCTTGGGGGCGGGGCTGGTGAGAGGCGTGCTTTCTCGGCACCGCGGATGACTTCCGCGATGTGAGGGCTGGCGCCGGTGACCGCGAAC
>Ga0310811_10009364_pt1 | contig 12637 bp, 11 predicted proteins | sample YCmetagenome_FD_207642 | JGI IMG/M metagenome (GOLD analysis project Ga0310811, IMG submission 207642) | Soil microbial communities from experimental microcosm in Duke University, North Carolina, United States - YC | ecosystem: Engineered > Artificial ecosystem > Soil microcosm > Unclassified ... | reverse complement strand
GCCGCGACGCGCTCGAGGCGGGTTCGCGGGGCGCGGTCACCTCACTGCAGCTGATCGGCATGACCGCCGATCTACTCCGCGGAGCGGCGCTCACCGCCGTGGCCTTCGCACTGCTCGCCCCCCTCGCCGATTTCAGCATCGCGCACTGGCACGTCGATGCGCGCCTCTCGCGCAGCATGGCAATCACCGTTGCCGCGAGTGTCGCTGGCGGCGCGGCGTGGAAGCTGTTTCACTCCACGCACGGCGCGCGCTGGTTCTTCGTCGGCGGTTTGGTCGTGGGCCTCTTCATGCTCTTCCTGCGATGACGACGGCGACGATGCCACGCGAATCCGCCGTCGCCTCGCTGCCGCTCAAGACGCGGATCGCAATTTTCGTCCGGCTCCTCGCGATCCAGGGAGCCTGGAATTACGAAAGCCTGCTCGGCAACGGCGTCGGTTTCTGCCTCGAGCCGGCGCTGCGCCTGCTACCCGAAGGAATTCATTCCACGCGATTCAAGTCCGCCCTGGCGCGTGAGAGCCACTACTTCAACGCGCATCCTTACCTCGCTTCGGTGGCCGTCGGTGCGCTCGCGCGCGCGGAGCTCGACGGCGAACCGCCGGAACGCATCGAGCGCTTTCGCACCGCGCTGTGCGGACCGTTGGGAAGCGTCGGCGATCGGCTCGTGTGGGCGGGGTGGCTGCCGTTCTGCTCTCTTGCATCGCTCGCGATCTTTGGACTTGGCGCGAACACGGCGGTCGTGGTCGCGTTTTTCCTGCTCGCGTACAACGCCGGCCACTTCGGCCTGCGGATCTGGGGGCTGCGGACGGGTTGGAGGCACGGGCTCCACGTCGCGACGGCACTCGCCAATCCAGTGCTTCGGAAAGGTCCGCAGCAGATCGGCCGCCTCGCGGCCGTCGCCACCGGCATCGCAATCCCGCTCGCGCTCGGCCGGGTGATTGGTCCGGGGCGCAGCTTCCTCGGGGCCGTGCTCGTCGCGGTGGCCTTGGGTTCGTTCGTGATCGTTCGCTTGAAAGGCCGTATCGAAGGCTGGCGGCTTTCTCTCGTCGTGCTGGCGGTGCTCGTCCTCATCTCCGTGATCGTCTAATGCCTGAACGAACCGTTCAGATCGTCAATCGAAACGGCTTGCACGCGCGGCCGGCCGCGGAGATTGTAAAGCTCGCGGCCAGGTTCAAGGCCGACATCACGATCGTGAAGGACGACCTCGACGTGAACGGAAAGAGCATCATGGGCGTCATGATGCTGGCCGCCGAGCACGGCTCGACGATTACCTTTCGAGCGGAAGGTCCCGACGCCGACCAAGCCCTCGACGCGCTCGCCGCGCTCGTCGGCAACAAGTTCGGAGAGAGCTGAGTGGATCGAAGGCTCCTCGGCATTCCAGCTTCGCCCGGCATTGCGGTCGGCCGCGTGCATCTCCTGCGCTGGGAGATCCCGGAGGTCAAGCATCGCATCATTCCGGACGAAGCCGTTCCCGCCGAAGTGCAGCGTCTCCACGCCGCGCTCGACGGCGCGAAAGAGCGCCTGAGCCACATCCGCGACCGCGTCGAGCGCACGACCGGTCCGCAAGAGGCGGCGATCTTCGACGTGCAGCGCTCGATCCTCGGCGACCAGGAGCTCATCACCGCCGTCGAAGATCTGATCCATCAGAATCTCGGCGCCGAAAAGGCATTCGAGATCGTGATGTTCGAGTGGGGCCAGCGATTCGGACGGGCCGCCCATCCCATGCTTCGCGAGCGCGTCGGCGATCTCAAGGACGTCGAGATTCGCGTGCTCACGCTGTTGCTCGATCTGCCCGACCACGACCCGGTCGATCTGCCCAAGGGATCGAACGCGATTCTCGTCACACACGATCTCACGCCGAGCCTTACCGTGCAGCTCGATCGCGAAGCGATTGCCGGCATCGCCACCGATGCGGGCACGCGCACGTCGCACGTCGCGATCCTCGCTCGGTCGCTCGGCTTGCCAGCGATCGTCGGTTTGAGAACAGCCACGCAGGAACTGGTCGGGACCGAAACCGCGATCCTCGATGGCTCGACCGGACTGCTCGGCATCAACCCGTCGCACCAGGACATCGAGTCGTACCGCGAGCGAGCCCGCCAGGAAGCGCTGGCCGAAGTCGAGCTGCGCCATCTCGCCAGCCTCGAGGCCGTGACCACCGACGGGATTCGCATCACGCTCCGCGCCAACGTCGATCTCCCGGAGGAAGCCGACCTTGGAGCAACGAGTGGGGCGGAAGGCGTCGGTCTGATGCGCACGGAGTTCCTCGTGGTCGGTCGCGCCACGATGCCCGACGAGGACGAGCAATACCGCGCCTATCGGCGTGTCGTCGAGGCATTCAAGGGTCATCCGGTCGTCATCCGAACGTTCGACATCGGCGGTGACAAGCTGCCGGTTGGCGGCTATGCGAGTGAGCCCAACCCGTTCCTCGGGTGGCGCGCGATTCGTATGTGCCTCGACCTGCCGGAGCTGTTCGGCGTGCAGCTGCGCGCGCTGCTCCGTGCGGCCGTCCACGGCGATGTCCACATCATGCTCCCGCTCGTCGTCACGGTCGACGAGGTCCGTCGTGCCCGCGAGATGCTCGACGCCGCGGCGCGAGAGCTCGAGGCGCGCGGCGCCGAATTCCGCCGCGACGTTCCACTCGGCGTGATGATCGAGACGCCGGCCGCCGCCGTCGCCTGCGACACCTTCGTTGGCGATGTCGCGTTCTTCAGCATCGGCACGAACGATCTGGTGCAGTACACGCTCGCGGTCGATCGTGGCAACGCCAACCTCGCGACCCGGTTCACGCCGCTCCACCCCGCGGTGCTCAAGCTGATCCGTCGCACGGTCTTTACCGCGCGACAGCACTCGCTCGACGTCGCGGTATGCGGCGAAATGGCGTCGCAGCCGCTCATGGCGTTCGCGCTCATCGGTCTCGGCGTGCGCCAACTCAGCGTCGCCCCGCGCTCGGTACCGCTCGTCAAGCGCATCGTGCGCAGCATCTCGGTGGAGGTCGCCGAAGACGCGGCGAGTGCGGCGGCAGCGGCAGGCACCGCGGCCGAAGCAGAAGCGGTCTTGAGCGGGACGCTCGCGGGAGCGCTCGGCGGTCAGACATTCATGGCGGACGGGTTGCCGGGCTGAGACGCAGAGCCTAGGGTTCAACAACCAGGCGCTCGCCTCTCAACTTCCGCCACCGCCCGCTGTGTACGATCGTCATCTTTTCACGTCCGAGTCGGTGACGGAGGGCCATCCCGACAAGGTCGCCGACGCCATCTCGGACGCCGTGCTCGACGCGATCCTTGCCGACGACCCCACCGCGCGCGTCGCCTGCGAGACGCTGGTCACCACCGGCCTGGCGTGCGTGGCCGGGGAGATCACGACGTCCACCTACGTGCACGTCCCCGACATCGTGCGCGGGACGATCGATCGAATCGGCTACACCGATCCTGCCTACGGATTCGACAGCAAGACGTGCGCGGTGATCAGCACGATCGACCGACAATCACCCGACATCGCGATGGGCGTCGACACCGGCGGCGCGGGCGACCAGGGGATGATGTTCGGCTACGCCACCGACGAGACCGCCGAGCTCATGCCGATGCCGATTCAACTCGCGCATCGCATCACTGAGCGGTTGGCCGAGTGCCGTCGGAGCGGCGCGGTCGAGTGGCTGCGCCCCGACGGGAAGGCTCAGGTGACTGTGGTGTACGAAGACAGGCAGCCCGTTGCGGTCGATACCGTAGTGGTGTCGACCCAGCATGGCGATCACGTCGCCGCGCGCGAGATTCGCTCGGTGATCATGGAAGCGATCATCGAGCCGACGATCCCGCCGGAGCTCCGCTCGAAGAAGATGAAGTACCACATCAATCCCACCGGACGATTCGTGATCGGCGGTCCGCAGGGCGATGCGGGCCTCACCGGTCGCAAGATCATCGTCGACACGTACGGCGGCATGGGGCGTCACGGCGGTGGCGCGTTCAGCGGAAAGGATCCGTCCAAGGTCGATCGCTCGGCGTGCTATGCCGCGCGCTGGGTCGCCAAGAACATCGTGGCGGCCAAACTGGCCCGGCGTTGCGAGGTGCAGCTCGCGTACGCGATTGGCGTGGCCGAGCCGGTCTCGTTGATGGTGGACACGTTCGGAACATCCGTCGTGCCCGAGTCGAGCATCACCGATGCGGTACGCGACGTGTTCGATTTGACGCCGCGAGGGATCATCGATGCCCTCGCGCTGCGAAAGCCGATCTACAGCGCAACGTCGGCGTACGGCCACTTTGGCCGTACGCCTCGCAAGGTGGGCCGCGGGCGCTCCGCCATGACGTTGTTCACGTGGGAACGAACCGACCGGGCGGCGCAGCTCGCGCGCGCCGTCCGGTGATGCCGGGTGTCGTATGATTGAAGTCGTCGTTTCGAAGTTGGGTGTCGATCCGGGTTCGCAGACATACGTCGTCGTCCTGCAGGAAAAGGGCGGCGCGCGCCTGCTCCCGATCTGGATCGGCCAGGTGGAGGCCGAGTCGATCGTGATGCACATGCACAACATGAAGCGCTCACGGCCGCTCACTCACGACCTGTGCAAGTCGCTCATCCTCGCGAGCGGCTCGCGGCTCAAACGCATTCAGATTACGCGCGTCGAGAACAACACGTATTACGGCGAGCTCCATCTCGAGCGCGATGGCAAGATCGTCCAGGTCGACTCACGGCCGTCCGACGCCATCGCCATCGCCTTGCGTCTCGACGCGCCGATCTTCGCGGCTGAAGCGCTGCTCATGCGCGCCGACGAGGAAGAATCGGAGGAGAGCGAGAGCTACGGCGTACCGGAGTCGCCGGCGCCCGACGCCACGGAGCTGAGCGCCGATCAGCTGAAGCAGTACCTCGAGCAGCTGCGTCCGGAGGACTTCGGAAAGTTCAAGCTGTGATCTCGCTCGAGCAACGCGCGGATTCCACGACGCCCATCCGGCGCGTGGATGGACGTGTGGTGCGAGGGACGCGTCGCGGCGAAGTCCCGGTGGCGCATCAGTGGATCGTGCTGCACCGTGTCGGACCGGATCGCGCCGGCCCGATCGACTCGACGCGCAGCGGGGCCGACGGCTCGTTCAGCATGCGCTACCGGCCGTCGGGCGACACCACGGCCGTGTATTTCGTGTCCACATCGTACGGCGGCGTCGCGTATTTCACGACGCCTCTGCGCGCGCCGATCGTTCGCGGCGACGACGCGCGCCTCACCGTGTTCGACACGACGTCCGGACCCGTCGGGATCAAGATTGGCGGCCGCCATTTGATCGTCGGCAACCCACTGCCCGACGGACGACGGCCGATCGGCGAAGTCTACGATCTCGAGAACGACAGCACCGTCACGGCGATCGCGCGCGACAGCGTCACCCCAGTGTGGGCCGCCCACATTCCTGAGGCGGCGATCAATTTCCAGTTGAACCGCGGCGGCGATCTCGCGCCGGGCGCGGTATCGCAGCGCGGCACGTCCGTCGGGCTGTTCGCGCCGCTCAGTCCGGGAATTCGGCAGGTCGCATTCACCTACGATCTGCCGGCGCGCGCATTTCCCCTTAGCCTGCCGATCGAACGGCCGACGGGCGTGCTCGAGATTCTCGTGCAGGAGCCACGAGCGCGCGTCACGGGCGCGCGGCTCCGCGAGCTCGCGCCGGTGAGCACCGAGGGGCGTACGTTCCGCCGCTACCTCGCCCAGGATGTTGCCGCCAACACGGTCCTCGACGTCGACGTTCCACCCGTTGTCACCGCGACTCGAGAGCGCGTCTACGGCGGCGTCGGCATCGCGCTGAGCCTCACGATGGCCGCTGCGCTCGTCCTTGCGTTGCGCCGCGCTCGCCCGAAACGCGTCCTCGTTCAGCCGCTCGGCGAGCGACACTCTCAGACGCTCGCGCGTGCGATCGCCGACCTCGATGCGGAATTCGAGCGCGCCCCCGGTGATGCGGACGCACGTGCGTCGTACGACACGAAGCGCGCCGAGCTCAAGGCGCAGCTTGCCGCTGCGCTTGCCGCTGAACGCCGACCCATCTAGATTCGCGTTCACAACTGAAGGCGAACGCGGGACACGGAAACCGGTGTGATGCCGGTGCGGCCCCGCCACTGTAACGGGCAGCGAAGCGCGCTCACGATGCCACTGGCCACATGGCCGGGAAGGCGAGCGATGCAGCCCGAAGCCAGGAGACGACCCACGTTCGCGCCACACTTCACAGATCCTCGGGGGAGGACTGGTGGCGACTCGGCCGCGAACCGTCGCGTCCCGCGTTGCGGGCATTCTCCTCCATGGAAGGATGCCCGTGTTTCGTTCTATCGCGTTCGCGCTGCTCGCTTCGGTTGCACCAGTCGCCTGCCGCCAGGCGGAGAGCTCGCGTCACGTCGACACGGCGCTCCGCGATGACTTCGGCGCGTCGATTCGCATCCCGGCGACGCCGCCCCAGCGCATCGTTTCGCTCAATCCGGCGACCACCGAGATTCTGTTCGCGATCGGTGCGGGTCCGCGAGTGGTCGGCCGGTCGCAGTATGATGAATTTCTGAAGCCCGCGCGTGCCGTGCCGAACCTCGGCCCCGCGCTCCGGCCGAACGTCGAAGCGATTCTTGGCGCGCACCCCGACCTGGTCCTGCTTCACGCCGGCGCCGAGAACGAGGCTGCCGCCGGGCGCTTGCGCCAGGCCGGAATCGCCGTGGTCGCGCTGCGCATCGACCGCATCGAGCAGTTCGAGCGCGACGCGCGGCTCATTGGGCGCCTCACCCGCGACTCGGTGCCGGCCACGATCCTCGTCGACACGATCGCCGCAACGCTCGCGCGGGTACGCGCCGCAACGGCTGGGATGCCGCGTCCCACGGTGTTCATGCACGCCTGGGAGCGGCCACTGATCGCGATCGGAGGTGGCAGCTTCCTCAACCAGCTCGTCGATATTGCCGGCGCGCGAAACGTCTACGAAGACCTGCCGCAGCCCTCGGCGGTCGTCACCCTCGAGGACGTGATCCGCCGCAATCCCGATTACGTGATGGTCAGCCCGGCTGCCGCGCCGGCGTTGCGTTCCAGCGAACGTTGGCAGGCCCTTCCCGCCGTGCGGGCCGGACGTCTGCTCATCTATGACACGCTCGTCGTCGGCCGCCCCTCCGTCACGCTCGGCGAGGGGGCCGTGTCCCTCGCTCGACTGCTTCATCCGGGCTCGGTGCATTGATGTCGCCCTGGCGCTGGCTGCTGCTCGTACTGCTCCTCTTCGCCGCGTGCGTGGCGGGAACGGTGATCGGCACGATTCGACTTCCATTATCAGTGATCTGGGACGGCGTACGGGGCGTCGGCGACCCCAACTCGATGATGGTGATTCGCAACCTGCGCCTTCCCCGCGTTTCGCTCGCGGTACTGGTCGGCGCGGGGCTTGGCGTGTCGGGCGCGGCGCTCCAGGGGACGATGCGCAACCCGCTCGCCGAGCCGTATCTCCTCGGTGTCTCTGGAGGGGCGGCGGTGGGCGCGGTAATGGCGACGAGTCTCGGCATTGGCGCCGCGCTGCTTCCTCTCGCGGCTTTCGTCGGCGCGATCGTCGCCGTGCTCGCCGCGTTCTTCGTCGCGCACGCCGCGGGCTCGCGGGGCGACCCTCGAGTGCTCCTCATGGCGGGCGTCGTCGTCGGCGCCTTTGCCAACGCCGCCATCATGGTGCTGCTGGCCAACGCCGAGCCGAATGCCGTGCGCAATGCGCTCTGGTGGATGATGGGATCCGTCGGTGAAGCAACCTGGTCGCAGACCGGATGGCTCGCTCTGTATCTGCTCATCGGCGGCGGCGCCCTCGTCGTCGTCGGACGCGAGATCGACGTGCTCGCCCTGGGCGAGGAGGCCGCCGCCGGGCTCGGGCTCGACGTCGACACGGCGATTCGGCGCGTCTTTCTCGTCGCATCGCTCGTCGCCGCGGCGACCGTCGCCGCCGCCGGGTTGGTGGGATTCGTCGGACTCGTCGTCCCGCACATCGTTCGCGCCGCCGGCATCCGCCGCCACCGCGCATTGCTCATCGGCAGCGCGCTCGCCGGCGCGACCCTCGTCGTGTGCGCGGATCTGCTCGGTCGTGTCCTGCGACCGCCCGCCGAGTTGCCGCTCGGCGCCGTGACCGCGCTGATCGGCGTTCCGTTCTTCCTCGCCAAGCTGCGGCGGCTCACATGATCGATTTCCGCGATGTCGCCGTTCGCTATCCCAACGCGGAGCAGGATGCGCTGTCCGGCGTGAGCTTCACCGCCGCACGCGGATCGATCACCGCGGTGGTCGGACCGAACGGCAGCGGCAAGAGCACGCTGGTCCGCGCGCTCATCGGACGCATGGCAGTATCGCGCGGCAGCATCCAGCTCGACGGCCAGCCTGTGGACGAGATCCCCCGGCATATTCGCGCGCAGCGCATCGCCTTCGTCACGCAGCGCGAGGAGCTCGCGTTCCCCGTGCTCGTGAACGAGTACGTCGCCCTCGGACGGTTTCCGCGCCTCGGGCTGTGGCGCGTGGCCGACGAGCAGGATCGGCTCGCGATCGGTAAGGCGATGGCGGAGGCGGGCATCGAGTCGCTGCGGTCGCGTCGCCTCGACGCGCTCTCCGGCGGCGAGTGGCAGCGCGTGCGGCTTGCGCGGGCCCTCGCGCAGGGCGGTGACGCACTCGTCCTCGATGAGCCGACGGCGTTTCTCGACGTCGCGCACGAGATGGGCGTTTTCGAGCTGCTCGATCGCCTCGCTCGCGGCGGACGCGCCGTGATGCTCGTGAGCCACCAGCTCAACCTCGTGGCGCGATTCGCCGCAACCCTCGTCCTGCTGCGACAGGGCGCCGTCGTCGCGACCGGCAGCCCCGGTGAAGTCATGCAGGCCACCACACTCGAGCGTGTCTACGACTGGCCGCTCGTCGTCACCAACGACCCACTGGTCGGCGCGCCGGCGCTCGTACCGCTTCGCGCTCGACCAACCGACTGACACTCCAACTCCACGAGAATTCCCCATGCACGGACGCCGTTCGCTCGTCGCAATCGCCGCTTTGTCGCTCACCGGATCGCTGCACGCCCAACAGACCGACACGGCCCAGATGGTGCCCGTTGTCGTCACGGCGACACGCGTGCCAATCGGCGCGCTCGACGCTCCCGCCGCCGTGAGTGTCATCACCGGCGATCAGCTGCGCCTCCGCGGGAGCACGTCACTCGCGGCGGCGCTGGCCGGGCTGCCGGGATTCGATTTCGCGCAGTCCGGCTCGTTCGGCGCAACGACGTCGCTCTTCGTCCGCGGCGGCGAGAGCAAGTACGTCAAGGTGCTCGTTGACGGCGTCCCACTCAACGAGCCCGGCGGCGCGATCGACTTTGGCTCGCTCACCACTGACAACATCGAGCGCATCGAGGTGGTGCGCGGACCGGCGAGCGTGCTGTACGGCGCGGATGCCGTGACCGGCGTGATACAGATCTTCACCCGTCGAGGGCAGGGAAAGCCGCACGCCATCCTGTCGGCGCGAGCCGGGAGCTATGGCTCCGGCGATGGGGACGCCACCGTGCTCGGGTCCTTCAATGCCGGCGATTATTCGCTCGCCGGCGCCCGCCACGATACGCGCGGTATTTACGCATTCAACAACTCGTATCACAGCACCGTCGGAAGCGCGGGCGTGCACCTCGCCCTCGACCCGAACACGACTCTTGCCGTATCGGTGCGCTACAACGACGGTCAGTTCCACTATCCGACCGACGGCGGCGGTGAAGTGGTGGACAGCAACGCCCAGCAGTCGCAGGAGCGCACCGTGCTCGCCGCCGACTTCACGCGCCGAGTCGCCACATGGATGGATGCGCAAGTCAGCGTCACGTCGTCGTCGACCACGGGTGGCACCGACAACCGGCCCGATACCCCGGACGGCAGCGGGACGGAGTCGATCGATCGTACGCGACGACACGGCGTCGACTTGCACACGAATATCAATCTGCCCGTGCGGACGACGCTTACCGCCGGCGTGCAGGCCGAGCAGGAGGACGAGCGCTCGGAGAGCCAGTTCGTGTTCGGCGGCTCGCAATCGACGTCGGTCTTCCATGCCTCACGCCGCAATACGGCGGCGTACCTGCAGGGCATCGTCTCGCCGGTGAGCGCGGTGACCGTCACCCTTGGCGGGCGGCACGACAGCAACGAGCGATTCGGGAAGTTCGACACGTATCGCGTTGGTGCGGCATGGCGGCCGCGCGCCGGCACGCACGTGCGCGTCGCGGCCGGGAGCGCATTCCGCGAGCCCACGTTCTTCGAGAACTACGCCACCGGTTTCGTTACCGGAAACCCTGCGCTTCATCCCGAACGTTCGAGCTCGTGGGAGGTCGGGCTTCGGCAGTCGTTCGCCGCGGACCGCGTGTCGATCGGCGCGACGCACTTCGACCAGCGATTCCGCGACATCATCGACTACACCGGTTCCACCAACTCCTGCGGGGCGAGCTACTGCAATGTCGCTCGGGCGTCCGCGCGCGGCCGTGAGTTCGAGGGCCAGCTGCGCCTGACGTCGAACCTGACAATCGACGCGAACCTCACGCATCTCGAGACCAAGGTTCGCAAGGCCGGATACGACACGACCAGCGGCGGACTGTATCACGCCGGCGAGCAACTGATCCGCCGTCCCACGACGAGCTGGAATGCCGGTGGCTCATGGCTCAACCGGGCCGGAAGTGTCGACCTGCATGTCGTGCACGCCGGCGCGCGCTCCGATCGTGATTTCCGCCCGTTCCCGGCGATCGCCGTGGTCGATCCGGCATACACCCGAGTCGATCTGGGGGGCGTTCTGCCGTTCGCGGATTTCACGCCTCGACTTGGCGATCTCGAAGCCACCCTCCACGTCGAGAACCTGTTCGATGCCAGCTATCAATCGGTGTTCAACTTCCTGAGTCCGCGCCGGACGCTGCTCGTGGGAGCCCGCGCTCGATTCTAGGCGGGTGGGGAGCGCGCGGAGCGCGCGCGCCAGTAGCTTTCAGATCATGGCACTCGTCGTGACCGACGCGATCGTTCTGCACGCGTTCGATTATCAGGAGAGCTCGCGCATCCTCCGCATCGTGACTCGCGATGCGGGGGTACGCTCGGTGCTCGCGCGCGGAGCCAAACGATCGAAGCGACGATTCGGACCCGCGCTCGATCTCTACGCTCAGGGAACGGCCGAGCTTCAGGTAAAGATCGGCCGCGACCTCGACACGTTGAGCGCATTCGACCTCACCCGCGCCCGTCCGAGCCTGGCGTCGGAGCTGGGGCGATTCACCGGCGCGAGCGTCGTCGCCGAGCTGATTCTCCGGTTCGCGCGCGACGCCGCCGATCCCGACCTGTTCGACGCCGTCGCCAGCGCGCTCGACGAACTCGCGGGCGCGCCGTCCGACCGAGCGCGCGACGTCACGATCGCCGCCGGCTGGCGCGTTCTCTCCCAGCTCGGCGTGGCGCCGACGGTCGACTACTGCGCCGAATGCCACACGGAGATCGCGTCGGACGCGCCGGCGATGTTCAGTCATCCGGCGGGTGGCGTCCTCTGCCTGCGCTGCAGTCACCTCGCCCGCGGCGGCCGCGTTCTGCCCGCTGCCGCGCGCGCCGCGCTTCGCCAGTGGCTTGGAGGCGAAGCGCATCCCATGACCGACTCGAACGAGGCGCGTGCGCACCAGCGACTGTTACGTGAGTTCGTTCGCGAGCACCTCGCCGACGACCGGCCCCTGCGCGCCTTTCAGGTCTGGGAGCAGGGCGCGTGGGTGGAGGCTGGCGCATGATCCTCGGGACCGCTGGCCACATCGATCACGGCAAGACGACCCTGGTATACGCGCTCACCGGCGTCGACACCGATCGGTTGCCTGAAGAGAAGCGGCGTGGGATCACGATCGAGCTGGGATTCGCGCCACTCGCGATCGAAGGCGTCGGCACGATCGGCGTCGTCGACGTGCCGGGGCATGAGGCATTCGTTCGAACGATGGTCGCCGGCGCCAGCGGTATCGACCTGGCCCTGCTCGTGGTTGCCGCTGACGAGGGTGTGATGCCGCAGACGCGGGAACACCTTGCGATCCTCGAGCTTCTTGGCGTCAACAATGGAGTCATCGCGCTCACCAAAGTGGATCTGGTCGACGAAGACTGGCTCGCGCTCGTCGAAGAAGACGTACGACAGTCCGCCATGCGCGCGCTCCAGGGCGCGCCGGTCGTCGCGACGTCGACACGAACCGGACGAGGCATCGCTGAGCTTCGTGCCGCGATCGCTGCCGCGGCGGGCGCCGTCGCGCCTCGTCAGAATGGTGACCTGTTCCGCATGCCGATCGATCGCGCATTCACGATCAAGGGGACAGGGACCGTCGTTACGGGCACCGTGTGGACGGGTACGCTCGCCCGCGACGAGGTGGTGCGGATCCTTCCAGGAGATCGCACGGCCCGCGTTCGCGGCATCCAGGGCCACGGCCAGCAGCTCGATTCGGCCGAGCCCGGCGCCCGGACGGCGATCGCCCTCGCGGGCGTGGAAACCTCCGACGTCCCGCGTGGCTCGACGATCGTGACGGACGCCGCATGGACGCCAACGACCGTAGTCCGAGCCGATGTGACCGTCCTCCCCGGCGCGGAAGAGTCGTTCGGACCGCGCACGCGGCTTCGATTCCACGCCGGTACCTCCGACGTTGGGGCGCGCGTGGTCGCCCGTGATGTCGCCGTCGGACATCCGTTCGGGGCGCGAGTC
>Ga0310811_10009363_pt1 | contig 12638 bp, 15 predicted proteins | sample YCmetagenome_FD_207642 | JGI IMG/M metagenome (GOLD analysis project Ga0310811, IMG submission 207642) | Soil microbial communities from experimental microcosm in Duke University, North Carolina, United States - YC | ecosystem: Engineered > Artificial ecosystem > Soil microcosm > Unclassified ... | reverse complement strand
GCGGCTCTGGCCAATCCGGTAAAGGCCCTCCGCAGCGAGTAAGATCGCATCCCCTGACACTTGCTCATGCCCTGCCTTCCTAACCAGAAATATCTTAAAAGGTCAATTAAATTGATTTTATTTACATAAGGTCAATTAAATTAGTGTAAATTCGCAATAAAACTTGTGCAATTATGCAATAATAATCGTGTAATTTGTCAATAAATGCCGTGTAAATTAGCAATAATTAACGTGTAATTTAGCAATATCATGGCCCCGCTCATTCCAAGACATTTAGCATCCGTAATCAATGCCCAACGATCAAAATTTCCCATCCTGGCGCTCACGGGTCCTCGACAATCGGGTAAAACAACTTTGCTAAAAGAGCTATTCAAGGAATACCGGTACGTCTCTTTGGAGAGTCCTAATAACCGGTCATTTGCGGCTGAAGATCCGGTAGGTTTTCTGGAACAGTTTAACCGGAAAGTGATTTTCGACGAAGTACAAAGAGTTCCGGAATTATTCTCCTATCTCCAAACAAGAGTGGACGAATCCGGCCAGATGAGTCAGTACATCCTTTCGGGATCGCAGAATTTTCACCTGCTCAACAGCATCACTCAGTCCCTTGCAGGACGGGTGGCCCTGTTTAAATTGCTTCCCTTTGACTTTGGGGAATTAAAAGCAGCAGAATTGCTTCCCGATTCCTATCCATCCGCTGCTTTAAAAGGATTCTATCCGGCTATTTATGACAGAGACATTGATCCGCCCGTTTTTTATTCCAACTATCTTCAAACCTATATCGAAAAGAATATAACCGAGCTATTGAACGTCCGGGACGTAAAACGGTTCCGAACCTTTATAGGTCTTTGCGCGGGAAGAGCAGGCCAACTATTGAATTTCAGCGCTCTTGCAAATGAATGCGACATTGCGGCAAATACGGCAAAGGCTTGGCTGTCGCTTCTGGAAAGCAGCTATATCACTTTTACCCTGCAGCCTTATCACGATAACTTTAACAAACGACTGGTCAAGAGTCCAAAGTTGTATTTCTACGACACGGGACTTTTGACTTACTTGTTGGGAATAAAAAGCGCAGAAGAATTAAATATCAATCGGTTAAAAGGACAGATATTTGAGAACTTGATCGTTTCGGAATACCAAAAAAGGAATCATCATTTGTATAATCACAAAGAGTATCACTTTTGGCAGGATAGTCATGGTCATGAGGTCGACATGGTAACAAAAGAGAACCGGGGATTTTCCCTTTTCGAAATTAAGGCTACAAAGACGGTAACGAGCGACCTGTTCCAAGAAATGAACCGCTTCGAAGAATTGGTCGCCCCGGCTGAAGTGAACAAAACACTCGTCTACGGAGGTGCAGAAAACGAAAAAAGAACCAGGTATAGGGTTTTGAGCTGGCGAAATATTTCAGACTAAGATCCGTTCCTTATCTTCGCCCCATGCCCTCTCTCTACATAAAGAACATGGTCTGCAACCGCTGTATCTACATGGTTGGCCAGCTCGTCACACAAGCCGGCCTAAACCCCCAATCCATCAAGCTCGGCGAAGTGCAGCTCTCCGCACCGCCAACCGGCGAACAGACAAAGATCCTCGAACAAAAACTCCACGAATTCGGCTTCGAGCTCCTCACCGATCAAAAGCGCCGGATCATCGAAAAGATAAAGACCCTCATCATCGAACATATCCAACAGGACGACCTCCTGAAAGAAAAGGGCCCGCTCTTCTCCAGGCTGCTGTCGGAAGCCCTGCACAAAGACTATTCGTCGCTAAGCAAGCTCTTCTCCGAGGTCGAAGGGATCACCATCGAGAAATATCTCATCGAACAAAAGATCGAGAAAGTAAAGGAATGGCTGGCCTACGGCGAGCTCACCCTCAGCGAAATGGCCGACCGTCTGGGCTATAGCAGCGTCGCCCACCTCTCCGCCCAGTTCAGGAAGACCACCGGTTTCACCCCTTCCGCCTTCCGCAAACAAAAGGATCACCACCGTCGCCCGCTGGATAAAATATAACGCTTTCCCAGGATTCTGTAACGACTCCCGATCAACCAGCCAATACCTTTGTAAGAAAAAAATGACCCACACATATAAGGTGACCGGCATGACCTGCACCGGCTGCCAGGCAAAGGTCCACAGTCTTCTCTCCGCAGTCCCCGCGGTAAAGAATGTTTCTATCGATCTCCAACAAGGCGAGGCGACCATCGGGATGGACCGGCACATCGACACCCGCGACCTGCAGGCCGCACTCAAAGATCACCCAAAATATCAGTTGACCGAAATTCACGGCCAATCCCACGGAGTAGCCGCAAAGGCCCTTGAGCCGGAGGACGCCGCCAAATCCTGGCTATCCACCTACAAACCCATCCTGCTGGTATTCGCCTATCTCCTCGTCATCACGGTCCTCACCAGCCGCGACACTATGCAGGGTATGCAACACTTCATGGCTGCCTTCTTCCTCACCTTCTCCTTCTTTAAAATGTTGGATATTCCCGCCTTCGCGGACAGCTATAGCACCTATGATATCCTCGCCGCCCGCTGGCGCGCCTGGGGTTTCATCTACCCCTTCGCAGAAGCCGCCCTCGGCATAGGCTACCTCGCAGGTTTCAACCCGATGGTGACCAACAGCGCCGCCTTTCTCCTCATGAGCCTCAGCATCGTCGGCGTCCTCCGCTCCGTGTTGCAACGTCGCGCCATCCGCTGCGCCTGCCTCGGCACGGTGTTCAATCTGCCCATGAGCACCATCACCATCATCGAAGATGGCCTGATGATCGTCATGAGCGCCATTGCGATCATCACCGCGCTTTAGCCCTCGTCCGCGCCGCCTTCTTCGCCGCCGCCGCCGCCCGCTTCGCCGGTCCTTTGGTCCGCGCCGCTTTCCTGGCAGCCGCCGACCGGTCCGATGCCGAACGGCTCTTCGCCGCTGTCTTTGCCTGCTTCGATAACGCCTCATGGGATGCCGCAGCCGTTCCCTCCTTCTTCAACGCCTTCTCCCTTGCCTGGCTCCGGCTCTTCGACACCGGCTCGTGCCGCTGCCCCTTGCTATATGCGCTTTCCGCACTACGACGGGTCTTCTCCGATGTCTTGCCCGGGGCCGGCGGCTCCAATGGAACTCCCGCTCTGCGGGCCTCCGACAATCCGATCGCAATGGCCTGCTTCGTATTCCTCGCCCCATGCTTTCCTGACCGGATCTTGTCGATCTGCTCTTTTACAAACTCCCCGGCCTGCGTGCTCGCAGATTTTCCCTCGCGTTTGTCCTGCTCGGCGCGTTGCATTGTTTTCTTTTCTGGCATAACACTATATTTTTCATAGGGCCAGCAATTAATGTGCCTTTGCATATTTCGCCAGTTTCTCCAGCGACAGCTCCGTCCCTTTCTCATTGTCCTCCGGCCGGATCCCGGGTGGGATATTGGTAAAGGTCATCTCGACCCTCGTTCCCGTTCCCTCCGGTATGAAGCCCACCTCCATGATCATTTCGCCCATGAACTGCGCATCCCTCGTGTCGAACTCGATTGCCTCGACGATCCGTTTGTTGGGCCGCAATTCCACAAACCGGGCGCAATACCTGTCCTCCTTCGCATCGCTCTTCCCCATCGCCCCGTCCGTCTCGGGATAATACAGCGACATGATATATCCGCCGCCCTCCCGCAGCTCGAATTGGTGCACCTTCCCCGTCATCTCCCCGGGCGCAAGCCATTGTTCCAGGGCTTCGGCATCGGTAAAGGCGCGGTAACACGCTTCCGCAGAAGCGTCGATCAGTTTGCTGTTTTTTGTCGTTGTCATAGGTTAGCGTGTGCCGTGCCGGCTGGCATGGCTTTTATTCATAATAATTTATTTATGAAAAGACACGCGATTATCATGCCCGGCAAAAAAATGATCCTCATCCTTTTTGTCATCTCGCTTATCGCCGTGGCCGCCTTCTCCGGCTTCCAGGTACATACTCTTTCCGAACAGCAAAAAGCGATAAAACGGGACTACAGCGCCATCAACAACGTCAGCTTCGGCATCCTCTCGGTCAGCCGCTGGCGCGACCTCCTCGTCGACGCCGTAGGTACGCAGATCGACAGCTTCCGCCTCACCACCGCCGAACGCGACTCCCTCCGCAAAGAGGTGGAAACCCTCCTCAACGCCCTCATCGATAAAGCCGACAGCATCATCAGCCGCCCCCAGAAAAGCCTCGGCGGCAACATCCGCAAGCTGGTCTTCCACGCCTTCGTCAAACCCGCTAACCTTCATAAGGAAACCCCGGCCTTCGCCAACAAGATCATCGCCGAGGTCATGCGGCCCCAAAGCAGGCGGCGGCTCTCATCAGTGGCAAAGAGCAAGCTCGAAGAGCTTGGCGAGCAAACCTATGACAGCGCGTATGAACAACAACGCACAAGATTCGACTCGATCTTCAAACGGTATTCCGTCGCCGACCTCGACGGCTTCAACAAACGCACAGGGGATGACCTCTCCGTGATCCATAAAAAGATGATCCTCTTCGTATGGATCATGCTGGCTTCCCTCGCCGCCCTCCTCTGCGCATGGTACCTCCTCAGGCGACAAAAACCGCTGCTGAGTACCCTTTACATCCTCTCCATCTTCATGGCCCTCGTCTTCCTCGTCACCGGTCTCACCTCCGTTACGATCGAGCTCGACGCCCGCATCGATTCCCTCGACTTCCACATCCTCGGCGAGACGATCTCCTTCAAAGATCAAGTCCTTTTTTTTCAATCCAAAAGCATCGTCGACGTCGTCACCCTGCTCCTCCGGTCCGGGAAATTCGATACCATCGGGGTAGGCATCCTGCTCCTCTGCTTCAGCATCATCTTCCCCATCGCCAAGCTGGTTTGCACCGGCTTCTACCTCATCGGCAGCCGCCAATGGACAAAAAGCCGCCTCGTCGACTTTTTTGCCTTCCGTTCAGGAAAATGGAGCATGGCCGATGTGATGGTTGTTTCCCTCTTCATGGCCTATATCGGCTTCAACGGCATCCTCAACGACCAGATCAGCGACCTGAATATCCGGAGCAGCGCCTTCACCAGCATCGCGACCAACCGTACCTCTCTCCAACCCGGCTACCTCGTCTTCGTCACCTTCGTTCTCTTCGGCCTGGCCTTATCCCAACTGCTCCAATGGATGAATCCTAAGCCGGATTGCCGCGAAACATCCCGGCCGCGACTGCCCGCAAATCGATAATTATGTAAATTTGATCAAACTACCCGCCATGCCAGCACTCCGCAAAACATCCTTCAGAAACATCCTTCTCCTTGGCCTCGCAAGCCTCGCGCTCACACCCACCCGGGCCCAGTCCAAACGAGTGCTCCTCGCCCTCTCCAAAGCCGACCACACCCTGGCCCTGGTCGACCCGTCTTCTCTCAAGATCATCGGCCGCCTCCCCGTTGGCTCCGATCCGCACGAGGTCATTGCCTCCTCCGACGGTACAAAAGCCTATGTCACGATCTATGGCGGCGGCAGCTTCCATGAAATAAATGTCCTCGATCTCACCGGGATGAAGGCGCTGGATAATATCGACACCCGCCCCTTATATGGCCCCCATGGCATCGATTTCGTCGCCGGTAAGGTCTGGTTCTCCGCCGAAGGCTCAAAAGCGGTCGGCCGCTATGACCCCGCCACCGGCAAGCTCGACTGGGCCATGGGAACCGGCGAAGACCGTACCCATATGATCTTCGTCACCCCCGATGCAAAAACCATCTATACGACAAACATCAACTCGGCCACCGTCAGCATCCTCTCCGACACCATCTTTCAGCCCGGCCCCACCGCCCCTCCCGGCGCCCGCCCCCGGGAAGAATGGCGCCAGACCCTCGTGCCCACCGCCCGCGGATCGGAAGGATTTGACGTATCACCAAAAGGAACCGAATTATGGACCGCCGCCAGCGAGGACGGCTCCATCACCGTTATCGACCTCGGAAAAAAAGCCCTCGCCGCCCGCCTCGATGCCAACGTAAAAGGGGCAAACAGGTTGAAATTCACGCCCGACGGCAAACAAGTATTCGTCGCCAGCCTCGGTACCGGCGACCTCACGGTCTTCGACGCCGCCACCCGAAAAGAAGTGAAGAGAATAAAGCTCGGCCGTGGATGTGCCGGCATCCTCATGGATCCCGTGGCGGGCCGCGCCTTCGTGGCCTGCTCCGCCGACAACAATATTGCGATCATCGACCTCAAAACCCTCCAAGTCACCGGTCACCTCGATGTTGGCGGCACCCCCGACGGCCTCGCCTGGGCTGGTCAGTAACCCCAACGTCCGCTGACGCAAAGCATCCCTAAAGCGGCAAAGCTTCGCGAACGGTCTTCGTCAATCGTTGCAGATCGAATGGCTTCGATAAAAAGGAATCCGCCATACACGTCGCTACACTCTTCTGCATCTCGATATTCGCGGAAAAAAGAACCACCGCTATATCCCTCGTCGCCGGCGACGTCTTCAGCTTGAGACAAAGATCCCGGCCATCGGCGTTGCCCAGCGAAACATCCAGCAACACCAGCTCCGGCCGGTAATCATGGATCGTATCCTCCAGGTTCTCCCAGCGGGACAGCGTCTTCACACTATACCCATTCATGCTTAGCGCCATCTGCACCAGCTCAAGAATGTCCAGGTCGTCATCGAGTACAAGAATACGCTTCATGTCGTAGAATTTAATATTGGTAATGAGAACCGGAACGCAGAGCCCCGCACCCTGGACTCCACCCAGATCCTCCCGTTATGCCGTTGGATGATATCCCGGCAGATATAAAGTCCAAGACCAAAACCCGAAATATGTTCGGCAACCTCTTTCGACCGATAGAACCGGTCGAAGATCACCTCCTCCTCACCGGGCGGAATGCCGGGCCCAAGATCCCGCACCTCGATGACCACATCAGCCTGTTCCACCTCACAGCTGACTACCACCTTCTCCTCCCCGGGCGAATACTTCACCGCATTCGAGAGCAGGTTCAACAGCACTTGCTCGATCCGCTGCCGGTCGGCAACCACCCGGCGGAACTTTGGCAACCCCTCCACTACGACCACATGCGTCCGGCTGACCATGCGAAACGCAGTGACCGCCTCTTCGATCAGCTCACCCAGGTCGAACGCCGACAGTTGCAGCTGTAGATGGCCCACCTGTAGCTTACTCACGTCCAACAGCTCCTGGATCAGCTTCTCCAGCTTCTTCGTATTCGCAAACGCCCGCTCCACCATCTGCTTCTTCGGCTGCGCGGTCTCCATCATCGTCAGCATTTCCAAATAACCTTTAATGCTCGTCAGCGGCGTCTTCAGCTCATGACTCGCCACACCGATGAATTCATCCTTCCGCCGTTCGTTCTCTTTCACCTTTTGCAGCAGGCTGTTGAAATTCCGGATCAGCGTCCCGATCTCATCCTCCCCGCTCTCCTCCATCGCCCGGGAATAGTCCCCCGTCCGGTTCACCTCGGTCATCACCTGCGCCAGCCGCTCCAACCGGTTGGACAGCGTGGCTTGCACGATCCGCGCGATCAGGAACGATGCCAACATGGCCACCGCCGTAAGGATCAACGCCATGCTCAGCAGGCTTCGTTTCATGGCCGATAGGTCCGAAAGCCGCGCCGAAAGCACGATCTTTCCCAACAGCTCCCCATTGCTTCGGATCGGAAAGCTCACCTCCAGCTGCATCCGGCTGGTATCCCCCTGCACCTTCCGGGCAAGAACAGCCCCCTTCTTGTCGAGGATGGTCGCGACGGCAATGTCCGGGGCCACGCTCTCCAATTCCCCAAGCATCTTCGCCGCCGCGTCATTGTCCTGAAACTGCAGCATCGAGATCGAATTGGCTGCGATCACCTGCGCCAGGCTCGTTATGCTCTCCTTCTTCCGCGTTTTATAGGCCCTGAACTCCGTGGCGATAAAGGTCCAGAACACAATGCCGAGCACCAGCATGCTGGTGAACACCTGCATCAGGATAAGCTTGTTCCGGATCGATATGTCGCGTATATTCTTCACTGCAACGATTATTGGACCATGATCGCCAGCTTCAACAGCTGACTGCTCGCTTTCAAACCCATTTTGTTGATGGCCTTCTCATTGGCCTCGAACTTCAGCTTCTCGTTCACCAGTACGAAATTCAACGCCACCCCTTCCCGCGCAAAGCCCTTTCGCTCTCCGATGGTCAATATTCCCTTGCCCAGCCTTTGCCAGGATGGAACGCACCGGGAACCCACACTTCGCCGGGATAAAAAGGATATGACAGTAGTCGATATCCTCCGGGCTGCTATAATGCCGCAGGACGATCCGGTGATTGTTGACCAGGTAATTTCTCGCAATGGTTCCCAACGCCGAATCCAACCCCGAATGGCCCATCTCGCCGATGATGAAATCGGGCTCCTCATGACCCGCCTCCCAGCTGATATACCTCGTGAAATTGTAGATATAGGCTGCCTTGAGATTGGGCTCCGTTTCTCCCGTCTGCGAGACGGCATGTCCCCCATAGAGAACCAACGCGGCAGCGATGAAAAAGGTTGTATGGTGGATGAAAGCGCGCAAGGTCTTGTTCTAAAGCGTGACACAGATTTTAAAAATGCCGTTCCTTCCCGGTTGCTCCAACACTGTCGAGTACACCAGTCCGTCGGCCGTCCGGAACCCCGGGTCCAGCCAACGGATATTGAAAAGGTTATGAACGGCCACACTCGCACTGATCCGTTTGTCGAAGATCTTCCCGGTAGTAAGCACAAAATTTGTCAGGAAATAGCCGGCAACGGCTCCATACGGATCTGTCCGCGGCGTATTTCGCTGGCCAATCCAGTTGCCCGTAAGGGTGACGCTGAAGACATCGCCGGCGTAAGCCGTTACTCCCACATTCCCCTTTACTCTCGCCACCCCCGGCGTCCGCACATGCACCCCCGTCGTCAGATTCTTCGCCATGGCGTCCTGGAAAGTGAAATTCGCAAAGGCCGACAATTCCTTCGACGGCTTGATAGTAAGGACAGCTTCCAACCCGGTCACGTGAATAACGCCCGGGTTCTTGTCGGGATTGAAACCGCTCAGGTTGGAAAGGATGATGACATCGGAGAGATTATTGCGAAACCCATTCACCTGCACGTTGACCGCCCCTGAAAAAGCATACAGGACACTCGCCTCATAAGACTCGATCTTTTCCGTCTCCAATTTGAAATTTCGTCCGGTCTGGTAGATCTCGAGATTGGTGGGCGCACGGAACGCATGGCCGTATTGCAGCTTGAACGTCAGTCTGTCCGTCGCCTCGTTGACGACAACAACCCGCGGGCTGACATTCGAACCGAAATAGCTGTTGTAATCATACCGAAGCCCGGCCGTCAGCGTCGTCTTGTTAAGAAATGGCGCTTCGAGCACGTATTGCAAATAGCTGCCGAAATTCTTGCGGATATCATACACCCGGGGCAGAAAGGTCGATCGTACATTCACCACCGTATCCTTCCCCTCTACCACATACTGCGTCGGATCATAGGTCGATCCCCTGGCGCCTTTTTCGACATTGTCACGGAAATACTGGAGATCCGGCTGCTCCAGGTCGCTATTTTCACACGGATCAAATGCGCTCCATCCGTGGTTATGTAGAGATAGCTGTCATTCCCCGTGCCCGTCTCCCGGTTCACCACCCGTCCAAAAAGACTCAGCCGGTCGGAAGGCCGCCACTCGTTTTGGAGATAAAGCGTTCGCAAAAAGGCGTCATCCAACCCCGAGCGCTCCCCCCGGAAATCGCTGGACAGAATACCCAGCACACCGGAATTGCCGTTCCCCTGCGGCGGCAGACCCAGGTACACGGTCGGACTGTTGGAATAGGTCCCCCAACCCATCGGCGTCCGGTATTCCCGGTAACCCAACGTGGTCACCGTCTTCCCGCCATAATAGCTGAGCGCGCCCTTCATCCCATAAGCCTTGCTGACATAGGAGGCCGAATAATTCGGGTCCCGGTTGGCAAACACCGGTCCATTCGAACTATATAACGTTCCCGAAGCCGCAACCTCCCAGTTTCCCCGCCTGACCCCCATGTTCAGCTTCTCGAAGATCGTGTTGAAGCTGCCGAACCCCTGCTCCGCGTGAAAGCCATTCATCTCCCGGCCCTTCTTCGTAATGATATTGATCACCCCGCCAAAGGCATTGGCCCCATAGATCGCCGACACCGGCCCCCAAATGATCTCGACCCGGTCGACGTCATGCAGACTGTACGCCGGACCGGCCATATCATTGCTGCCAAGGATATTGTTCTCCGCAATGCCATCGATCATCAGCAGCGCCCGCAGGTTCTCGGCCCCATACATCCCGCGAAAATAAATCAGCGTAGGCGCATACCCGTTGATGTGGATCATATCGATACCTGGCACATCCCGCAACGCATCCTCCAATTGCTCATAACCCCGCTCCCTGATCTGCTGGGCCGTGATGACGGTCACCGTCGACGGAGCCTGCGCCGCCGTCTGCAAAAAGCCCGACGCGGTCACTACTTTTATGTTCATCAATTGTTCAAGGGAAAGCCCCGCCAGCTTGCTTACTTCGGGGACGGTATCGTTCTGCGCATGGACAACGATCGGCAGAAGAAGACATAGGAGATAGCGGTGTAATAAATTCATCGGCGATTTGTAAGGCTAGGGTGACCTCTGAGAACGCACAAAAAACAAGCCGTCCTTTCGCCTGACCGCGCCCTGGCCGCAGGTGTGGAATAAATACCCCAGTATGGGGTGTCTTATTTCTTCTTCGCCGTCTCCTTCTTTGCTGTCTTTTTCCTCGGCGCCGCTTTCTTTTTTGACGCCGCTTTCTTTTTCTTTGGCGCTGCCTTCTTCTTGGAAGCCGCCTTCTTCGGTACCCTGGCCCCCGCCTTCCTCGCTTCCGATAATCCGATCGCGATCGCCTGCTTCCGGCTCTTCACCGTCTTCCCGCTCCGGCCACTCTTCAACTGGCCGCGCTTTTCCTCATGCATCGCCTTCTTCACCTTGTCCTGCGCCTTCTTGGAATACTTTGCCATAATAAAAATGGGTTTTATTGCAATTGTTTCAGGATCAAACGTTGTGCCTCCTTGGGACTCATCTTCTCCAGCGCCTTGAACTTCTTTCCCTCCAGCCGGTTGTACTCGATAAAGAACGCCTCCAGGTCGTCCGTGATCGTCTTGGGCAGGTCCTCCATCTTCCCGATATTCTGAAAGATGTTCGAAAACTTCGGAATAGCCAGGAACCTGTCGTTCCGGATCATCTTTTTCTTATCCTTCTCGTCCGACTGCTCGGCCTTGATACCCCCGATGACCCGGCACTTGATGATCACGCCGGGAAAACTGGTAAACTCCGAGATGACGATCACATCCAATGGATCGCCATCTTCCCCCTTCGACTTTGGAATAAATCCAAAATCATATGGGAACACCATCCCCGATGGCAGTATCTTCTTCATCCTGAAGAACGGCGTGTCCGGTACATATTCATATTTCTGGCAACTGCCCTTCGGCGTCTCGATCACTACTTCTATACTTTGCATAATAAGTGCCCTGTTAAAAAAGCGGGCCAATATTTGCGCCGGTTCCCAGGCAAACGCTCCAACCATGAATATTCTCCATACACTCTTCGGTGAAGGCAAAGAGCTCGATACTCTCCAGATGACCTGCCGGGCGATCGTCGCCTTCTTCCTCACCCTCATCATGATCCGCATCGCCGGCATCCGCACATTCGGCAAAAAGTCCGCCTTCGACAACGTCATCGTCATCCTGCTCGGCTCCATCTTCAGCCGTGTCGTCGTCGGCGCCTCTCCCTTTATCCCAACGACGATCGCCTGTACCGCCTTCGTGCTCGTCCATCGGCTGCTCGCCTGGATAAGCCTCTACAACGACACCATCGGCGGATGGGTAAAAGGCGAAGCCTCTACCCTCTATGCCGACGGTAAAAGGAACAGGAAGAACATGCGCAATGCGGTAATCAGCGAGAAGGACCTGCACGAAAGCATCCGCCATCAGCTCCACGAAGACAGCTTCGAACACGTCCAAGCGATCATCCAGGAACGAAACGGCGAGATCAGCATCATAAAAAAATAGGAAAGAATTTCCCCACTAGCGCCACCTTTTTGCAGCGGCATCGTCAAGGATCAACACCCAATCCTCCCGCTGCGAAGGCACCGGCGAAGCATCGGGTAGGGGAGGAGTAAAGCTAAGCGCCTTCGAGTTGTCAAAGCTCCCGATATATTTCATCTTGCCCGTCCGGGGATCATACCAACCCGCATCCAGCTTCGAACCCGGACCCGCATTGGCCCGGATCAAAATATCCCGGCCATAGGCAGTGTATACAAATGCATAATCCTTTCCCCTCGTGGCCTGTATCCGTTCCGATCCACAGCCTCCTTCACTGCCCAGCATTCCCTGCGCGGGGACCCGGTCTGCCATCGGTCTCGACTCCACCAGCCGGCGCAGATATTTCATCTCATTGGCTCCCGTAAAGTCAAGCGCCTCCTTCCAGCCATGCAGCGCCGAGAAGATGCCGCCCTTCGGCCCAAAGAAGATCACCGGCCCACAGCCGTAAGTATGCCCGCAGGCCCCCGCAAACACGCTCAGGTATGCTGACTTACGGACATCATACGCATTGGCATATCCCAGCTCCTTCGCATTGAAACACACCGGCATCTCCTCATAGATATTCTCGCCGTTGACCACCGGTTTCGCCGGCGTCCGGCTATAGTCGTTG
>Ga0310811_10009362_pt1 | contig 12638 bp, 10 predicted proteins | sample YCmetagenome_FD_207642 | JGI IMG/M metagenome (GOLD analysis project Ga0310811, IMG submission 207642) | Soil microbial communities from experimental microcosm in Duke University, North Carolina, United States - YC | ecosystem: Engineered > Artificial ecosystem > Soil microcosm > Unclassified ... | reverse complement strand
ATTGGTGAACCTGACAGGCCGGAACAATATCACGGAAGACGATATCGAACGTTATGTGGGAATCAGTAAGGAATATAATGTGTTCGAATTACAGGATGCCTTTGCCAAAAAGGATAGGGTCAAGGCTATCCGTATTATCCAGTATTTCGAGAGCAACCCCAAAGCCGCTCCCATCCAGCTCATCCTTCCCTCTCTTTATAACTTCTTCAGCAAGGCCTACATGACCTTTGGCCAGTCCTCCACCGATGAAAAGACCATTGCCGCCGCCATCGGGGTCAACTTTTATTTTGTAAAAGACTACATCACCGCCGTCCGGAATTACAAATATGAGGGCATCGAGAACGGCCTGCTGCTGCTCCACGCCTATAACCTGAAAAGTATCGGGGTCAACAGCACCGGCGCCGAAGACGCTTCTCTTCTGAAAGAGCTGGTGGTAAAGATTATGGCCTAGTCATCGCCTCCGTGGCCTGATCGGTCGCATAGCTATTATGGCCTGAGTGCTTCTATCGCATTTGCCTTATCCCTGGCCAGCTGCTCCTTCAATGCTTCGAGACCGGCAAACTTCTGTTCCGCCCGCAGATGCTTCTTCAGGAATACCCGCAGTGTCCGGCCATAGAGGTCGCCATTCCAGTCAAAAAGATTCACTTCGATCATATGCCGGGTGCCATCCACGGTAGGGCGCATCCCGATATTCATCATTCCTTTCAAACGACTAGCCTTACCCGCACCCAGGGGACTCTTGCCGGCCGCATCCACGTCGGTCATAGCGCCGGCCGCAGCCTCGGCGGCCGTATCGTCCCCTTCCACCACCTCCGCTTCCACCGCATAGACCCCATCTCCCGGAATCAGCTTCTCCGGGTCGGCAACCTGCAGGTTGGCCGTCGGATAACCTATCGTCCGGCCCAGCTTATTGCCCTCTGCCACCCGGCCCGAGAAAAAGAAATCATACCCCAACAGCTGGTTTGCCGTGGCGATATCTGCTTTTCCGATGGCCTCCCGGATACGGGTCGAACTGACGGACACCGCATTCAGCAAATGCACAGGGATCTCTTCCAGGACAAATCCTTCCTGCTTGCTGAAATCCTCCAGCAGATGATAATCCCCTTGCCGGCCCTTGCCGAACTGGTGGTCATAACCGATGATAATGGTGTGAGGATGGAACTTTTCCAACAGGAATTCTTTTACATATTGCTCCGCCGTAAGCTGAGAGAAAGCCTCCGTAAAGGGGACGATCACCAGGTGATCCACTTTCTTCCAGGCCAGCAGCGCTATCTTTTCTTCCAGGGTATTGATCAGGCGTATGGGGGTAGTTGTACCTTTTACGATCTTACGGGGGTGGGGGTGAAAGGTGATGATCACCGTCTCTCCATCGATACGTTCTGCTTCCTGCTGTAATTGTTCGAGGATCTGCTGATGACCGGTATGCACGCCGTCGAAAGTCCCGATCGTAATAACGGCACGGCGAAAAACAGGCAAATGGTCTATATCTCGGTATATATGCATGGTAAAAGAGGGGCCTTGGGGGGCCTGATTTGATTTGATGGGTGCAAAACTAACTGATTCATAGATAATTTCCCCGCTATCGGTTATCTTTGCGGCCTATGTCACTTTATGCGCAACGTGGGGTCTCCGCCCAGAAAGAAGAGGTTCATAAGGCCACCGAACGACTGGATAAAGGCCTCTATCCAAATGCTTTCTGTAAAATATATCCCGACTTCCTGGGCGGCGACCCCGCCTGGGTCAACCTCATGCATGCCGACGGGGCAGGGACCAAAAGTATCCTGGCCTACCTGTACTGGAAAGACACCGGCGATCTTTCCGTCTGGAAAGGCATCGCAAAAGACGCCATCGCGATGAACCTGGACGACCTGCTCTGCGTTGGGATCTATGACAACCTCCTGTTCTCCTCCACCATCGATCGTAATAAAAAGAATATCCCCGGAGACATTCTCGAAACCATCATCAATGGCTCTCAGGAATTCTTCGATGAATTGAAGGCCTTCGGCGTCAATATTCAATACCTGGGTGGAGAGACCGCCGACGTGGGAGATGTCGTTCGCACCATCGCCGTCAATGGCACGATGACCGCCCGCTGGCCCAAAGACAAGCTCGTTACCAATGATAAGATACAGGCAGGTGATGTCATTGTGGGATTCTCCAGCGCCGGACAGTCTACCTACGAGACGGCATACAACAGCGGCATCGGCAGCAACGGACTTACCAGCGCCCGGCATGATGTGTTGCATAAAACCTATGGCGCCCGCTTTCATGAATCTTATGATACCAGCCTCGACGAACACGTCGTTTATATCGGGCCTCACCGGATGACCGACCCGGTAGAGATACCCGGCTACCCCTCTCCGGCTGCCGGTCCGAATCCGTCCGGAACCGCAGGGGTTGCCGGTTCCAGGGGAGGCCCGGTCATGGACATAGGCCAGCTCCTCCTCAGCCCGACCCGCACCTATGCGCCACTCCTGAAACAATTGCTTACCCAACAATTCGGTCAGATCCACGGCCTCATCCACTGCAGCGGGGGCGGACAGACAAAATGTATGAAGTATCTGCCGGGTAATTTTAAAGTGATCAAGGATAACCTCTTCGAAGCCCCTCTTATCTTTAAACTGATCCAACAGGCTTCGGGCTCAGATAACCGGGAGATGTACCAGGTCTTTAACATGGGCCACCGCCTGGAGGTCTTCACCAGCGAAGCCGCTGCGGCAGACATGATCAGCGTGGGACAACAGTTCGGGATCGAGGCAAAAATAGTCGGCCGCTTAGAAGCGGCCGAACAAAAAAGTCTGGTATTAAAAGTAGGGGAGGAGGAAATTATCTATTGATCAAAAGGCAGGGGTAATTTCCGGAGCATTAGCCCCAAGCCTGCATCACTGCGCGGCTCCTTCATAATTTACGATCCCCTGTAATATGTTTTTGGCGACTTTATCCTGGTTTTCAGGGTTGGTAATAAAGGTCAGATCATCTGAATTATGCAGGTTCCCGCATTCTATCAGAATGGCCGGCATCTTGGTGGCTTTCAGTACGTGTACATTTTCCACCCGTTGCAATAGCTCCTGTGTGGCGAACATCTTCTTCATGGCTTCCACCATCGCCACGCCCAGCATCTGGCTCTTTTGGGGAAAGGCATTAGCGGAAGAAAGATACACCTGCATGCCACGGGCCGAATCCGGGGCATTATTGATATGGATGGATACAAACAAGTCCGCATGCTGCTCACTGGCAAAATCAGTGCGATAAAGCAACCCCTCTTCTTTGGTGGCCTTCCCCCCGGCCATGATGTCCGCATCGCGGGTAAGTAACACATTCACGTTATAGGTAGCGCTGAACTGCTTCACCTTCCGGGCAATGGCCAGTGTCAGGTCCTTTTCCTGGACTCCACCTGCGATAGTCCCCGGATCAAAACCTCCATGGCCGGCATCAATGACCACCGTCAGGTTTTTTTCCACCGGGTGGCGACCGGTGACACCATCCTTATGCAGCCGGAAGGCAAAGGCGCAGAATAAAAGGAACAGCAGGGGCAGGATCATAATACGGCTGAAATAGCCGGGCGGATTGGTTCTTGATTGTGTAAGCATGGTGATACGTCGTTTTAAATGAGTATTGAAAAAAGAGTTGGCGATAAGAGGATGGTGTGGGGTAATATGATGCCATACCAGCAATTCCGCATAGTCATGCCGGTCACTGCCTGCCACGGCATGGCGGTCAGCCAGGAATTCATGCGTGGCTTTTATTTCTTTGCGGATAAGATGAAAAAAGGGATTGCACCAGAAGACGATCCGAAGAACTTCCAGGTACAGGATATCTGCCGTATGCCCCTGTCTGACATGGTATAGCTCATGCTGGAATACCTGCCGGCTCTTTGTGCTGCTCAGATCCAGCTGCCGGTTCCAGAAGATATGCCGGAAAAAAGAGAAGGGCGTCCCGGGCTCATCGGTTACATAGAATTGTATTTTCCCCAAACTCTCCCGGAAGGGTAGAGGCAGCTTTCGGGCATCGGCTGCCCGGGAATAGGACCGGCACAGCCTTCGGATATAAAATAACGACCGGATCAGACTGGCCAGAAAACCACTCATGATTACCATATACCCCCCCCAATAAAGGCTTGGTGCGCTAAAGGATCTGCTTCCGGTACCAGGAGAAAAGGCCGGGGCGACAGATTCTTCCCAATGACCGGTGGTGAGGACATTCAACACCCGGACAGGAGCAGAATTCCAGGCACCTCCGGGCCATCCCGGGATAGGAAGGTCCAGGAATGGCAGCACCAGAGAGATCAACGGGATTCCTAACAGGTAACAGCGGTTGTAGGCATGAAAAGGCGCATTCCGGAGACAGCACCAGTAATAACTATACAGCATACCTGAGATCAGGATCACCTTGCCCAGGTAGAGGAGGACTGGATTCATGGCTGGGAGTTTTTAGCGTTCCGGATCTGCTGCAAAAGGTCTTCCAGTTCCTGCAGGCTGAGTTTATTGTCACTGACGAACTGGGAGATCAGCTTGGCGGGAGACCCCTCAAAATAGCCCTTTACCAGCTGTTGGGCGCTTTTCTTGCCATACTCCGTTTTACTGATCCGGGGCTGATAGCAGTTGTTGCGGCCCTGCACCTCGTACTCTACATACCCTTTTTCCACCAGTATCTTTAAAAGGGTGGCAATGGTATTGGAATGGGGTTTTGGCTCAGGCGTCTGATCGATGATATCTTTCAGAAACCCTCTGCCCAGTTTCCAGAGCACCAGCATCACCTGCTCCTCTGCTTTTGTAAGTGGCTTATTTACATTCATTTTATTCCTGATTTATGGCATAACTATTTTCTTAGTTATAAGGCGAATTTATAACTAGTTTTTTAGTTGTCAAACTTTTCAAGGTTTTTTTTGGAAAAAAACGCAGATTTTTTTTCCAGCCTCGAACAAATCCTATTCACAAATGTTAATAAATAGCCAAAGTCAATGTCCGCGCATCATCCGCATCGGGTATAACTATACTGCAAAGGGGCATAACAGTTACCTTCCCGATTAAAAAGAATAAAAATGGGATTAAAAATTTTCACTTTTAATCCCCAACGCTATGAATTTCCATTTTCCATGACTACTTTTGCAGACGGTTCTGGACGGATTGACATTAAATTTCAAACATCTTTTTGTTTATAACATCTTTTTTGCATCTTTCCGTGAACTCTCACTGCCTTGCTATTGTTTATTGATTAGTACCCGACAATCATTTTGTCACCTTTTTATTTTTAGATATGAGGCAACTCAAAATTGCTACACAGATTACAAACCGTGACTCCCAGGCGGTTGAGAAGTATTTGCAGGAAATTTCCAAGATTCCCATGATCACTCCTGAAGAGGAAACGGTCCTGGCTCAACGGATTAAGATGGGCGATCAGAAGGCTTTGGACAAATTAGTCCAGGCTAACTTACGTTTTGTGGTTTCCGTAGCAAAACAATACCAACACCAGGGGTTGTCGCTGAGTGATTTGATCAACGAGGGCAACCTCGGCTTAATTAAAGCGGCTCAACGCTTTGATGAAACAAAAGGTTTCAAGTTTATCTCATACGCCGTTTGGTGGATTCGCCAGTCCATTTTACAGGCGTTGGCAGAGCAGGGCAGATTAGTCCGCCTGCCTCAAAACAAAATTGGCACCTACAACAAGGCTAACAAAGCCTACATGGCTTTCGAACAAGAACATGAAAGAGAGCCTAGTACGGAAGAATTAGCAGAATTACTGGAAATGAGCGAGACGGAGATCAACAACATCTTCCAAAGCAATACCCGTCACAGTTCACTCGACGCCCCGGTACACGAGGCGGAAGACGTGGCAATGGGCGATTTACTGGAAGGTGGTGATGAAACGGATGATGACGTGATGAAAGATTCACTGCGTGCCGAGATCCGCCGGGTACTGAAATCCCTCAGCCCCCGCGAAGCGGAGATCGTCAACGCCTATTTCGGCCTGGATGGCGAAAATGGGGTTACCATTGAACAGATAGGCCAGAAATATGATCTGACGAAAGAACGTATCCGCCAGATCAAGGAAAGGGCTATCAAGCGTTTGCAGAAAGCCCGCTACAGCAATGCCTTAAAAGCATACCTGGGTTAGGTTAACTACCCGGATTCGTCCGGGACCAGACCTTGCATTATATCCATCTACTGTATTTCTATTAAAAGTCCCCCGGTATATACATGCCGGGACTTTTTTTGCCCCTACGGCATCCGATGCAAACCCTCATATCTTACCTTCCAGCGTCCATCTTTGGGCCAACCCGGCAGCGGCCCACTCCCTTCATAGCCTGCACACATCAAAGCTATGGCACTCAATAAGGCGCCATTGCCGGGCAGGTATACCCGCAATCTTTCATCCTGGTAATTATGCCCATTGACCAGCCAGGTATTCTTGCCCACCGGCATCATCAGCGCCGCAATCGCCTTTTCCGGCAACCCCAACCGCGTGGCCGACATCGCTACCATGGGAAAATCCCAACCCCATGTATGCCCCCAGGTCCAGTGATCCCATACCCAGTCGAAAGTAGCATGCATCCGGGCGGTATCCATAACCGGTAAGACAGGCAACATACCCAGGGCGCAGAGGACGGCAGGATGGTCTGTCCTGTATACGGAATTCGTATACGAATCTGTCGCACTCTCGGCAAACAAATAGCGGTCTCCCTGTACCGGCAGAGGCGACAGCTCTTTCAGGACGGCATCCCACTTTTTTTCCGGCCCCAGCTTCAGTCGTTCCCGCCATAATTGCGCTGTAGACAAAGCCCAATACCAGTAGGCCAACTCGAAGGTGGGATTATAGGTGTCTTCCGGATGATAACATTCCTGTGCAGGGATCAATCCTTTACCAAGCACATAACGGCGCTGTATACGATCATAACAAGCATAAGAAGCCATGAAATCAGCCGTGGCCAGTACCAGGTCCCTGTATTTTTTCAGCGTCGCAGGATCCGGGTGCGCGCGGTAGCATAACTCGGCCAGATAGATAAAATGGGGCTGCTGCCATAGTAGGAACGCACCCACCGAGGAAGGGGTTTCCCTCCCTTCAGGATCCGTCATTTTTTGCCACCGAAGACCCGCATATCCCTGCCGCCTGGCAATACCATAGGCCGTGGAAGCCGCCCTGGCATACCAGGTCAGGCTCTTCTCCAGCAGATCGGTACGCCCCCATAAGGCAAAATGAACCCCATGCCACCAGTGCATCTCCAGGTGGGGACGGCCATACCAGCTATTATAAGTAAGACCCGTCTCCTGCGGTGGCTGATCCCCTGCACATTGGATCCGGGTAAGATATAACGAGGTTATGACCCTTCTCTCCAGTTCGGATGCCCGGGGATCCGTGCTGCCGGAAAGGTCGATCATGCCGCCCCGGGACCAGAACCGGGTCCACTCCCGGATACTGCTTTCGGCCGTAGCGGAAAAGGAAGGGAGGGGTAGCCTGCTGTCTTCCGGATCAAACCGTACTGTCAATTCAAAAACACCGGCCGCTCTTGGTATAAGGAGGAAATAATGCGGCTCCGCCTCTTTCACTACCGCATCGCCCGACCATCGCAGCGTGGTATAATAGCGGGTACTGTCCAGCGTATGCTGCAACAAAACTCCTTGCCGCCATTGCCGGACAATAGCAGATTGATGCAATAAGTTCTCTTTCCAGTTGTTGCCATTGTCTCCCCACTGACCCGTAGGGTAGGGGAACCTGATCCTGACCCTGAGCCTTCCCTGTTTCAGCAGGGAAGACCGTACCTGGACACTGACAGCATCCTGCCCCGGGTGCCCATAGGTCACCACCTCTACCGCTGTCCCTTCCAGGATGAACCGCGAGTGTAACTGCCCTGTCCACATATCCAGCTCCTGTCTGACAGCGGACAGGTCTTTCAGCATAGCCAGGCTTCCATCCTTTTTGATCAGCTCGAAGCCGATATTGCCGAGTTGCAACCGGTGAGGATTTGCCCGAAGGTAGTCTGCCGCATCCCGGGTACGGCCGGGCTCCTTCCATTGCACCGCATAAGCCCGGTCCCGGTCATTAAAGTGATAATCTTTAAAAACCTCCTCCAGCCGGTAACCCATGCGGTTGGGAAAGCTATGCCAGCCCCACTCCGACTCGGTGCCCAACGGCACCCCTCCGGCATATTCATCCGGATAGGACTGTAACCCCGTCACATCTGCCGTAAACGAAAAACCCCCATTGCCTACCGAAAGGGAAGACAAGGGATCCGCTTTTTCTACCCGGATCGTATGCCGTCTCACCACGGCCTTACGGTCGATGGGCTGGGCGCCGGCAATCGTAAGAAGAGATAATAATGTCAGCGTCGCTGTAATCGGCGGCCATCGTTGCATCCAATGATTCATGGGCAGTGATTTTGAAAGATCGCGCGGGTCAAAATAATTAATTTATTCCGGATCACCTGCCTGCTCAGTCCTGCCTGCCGGTTTCCCAAACCCCTGGCCGGATGAGTCCTCCGGGAACCGCATCATCTGCATTGAACTGGTCCTGAACATATTATTCACACTCCTTCCACTGGTCATATAAACGACATTCTCTTTGCTCTTTTAGCTTTATTTTTGTCATCTTTAAATTTTTGAATAGCATGGAGCCAATCGTTAGCGAGAAAGTACATTGTTTGATCATAGGTTCGGGGCCCGCAGGATATACGGCAGCCGTTTATGCTGCACGTGCCAATATGAAACCGGTTCTTTATCAGGGTATACAGCCAGGAGGGCAATTGACTATTACCACCGAGGTGGAGAACTATCCCGGATACCCCGATGGCGTCCAGGGACCCGAAATGATGGTTCATTTTGAAAAACAAGCTACCCGCATGGGGGCAGATATTCGTTTTGGATTAGCCACTAAAGTGGATTTCTCCACACGCCCGCTGAAAGTCTGGATCGATGAGGATAAACTGATGGAAGCCGATTCAGTCATCATCGCTACCGGAGCCTCCGCCAAATGGCTGGGCCTGGAAAGCGAACAGCGTCTGAACGGCTACGGAGTGAGCGCCTGTGCCGTATGCGACGGATTTTTCTTCCGTGGCAAGGAAGTCGCCATCATCGGTGCCGGAGATACGGCCGCCGAAGAAGCTTTATACCTGTCTAAAATGTGCTCCACCGTACACATGCTGATCCGTCGTGATAAAATGAGGGCTTCCCGCGTCATGCAGGAAAGGGTTCAGCAGACTCCCAACATCAAAATATACTGGAACAGCGAAGCCGATGAAGTATTGGGAGAAAGCCGGGTGGAAGGCCTGCGGATCAATAACACCAAGACAGGAGAAAAGACTACCATCCCTCTCAGCGGCTTTTTCGTGGCAATAGGCCACCAGCCCAATTCGGCCATCTTTTCCAACTTCCTGGAGCTGGACGAGGCCGGCTATATCAGGACCGTTCCCGGCACTTCAAAAACCAATGTGGAAGGCGTATTTGCAGCCGGTGACGTACAGGATAAAATATACCGGCAGGCAGTAACGGCTGCCGGCAGCGGTTGCATGGCAGCCCTGGATGCGGAAAGATATCTGACCGCCCAGGGACTGGCTTAGCAGCTCATTAAATTAAAATAGCACCATGGTCACAGTTCAGCTGCACAACCTGATCTTTTCGGGCAATCACGGCGTTTTCAAAGAAGAATTGGCGACGGGTAATACTTTTGAAGTACACCTGGACGTACATTATGACGAAAGAGAGCGGCCCTTCGAAAGCCTGGAGACTATCATCAATTATGTAACCCTCTTTTCCATTATCAAACAAAGGATGCACCAGCCTTCCCCCTTACTGGAAAAGATAGCCGACGAGATCATCCGGAAGATCAAGGAGCAATATCCTTTCATCCGGGAGATCACCCTGTCGATCTACAAATTGCAGGCCCCTATCGGGAATTTCCAGGGAAAAGCAGGCATCTCTCTCAATAAAAAATTTGAGGATTAAATTTTCTTCCCCTTCCACCGCCCGCTCCGGATATACAGGAAGGAAAAAATAAAGGTGCTGCACCAGTATACCCATTCTGACATCCACCCATAGAGAATGGAGAGGTTCCGGTATTCTAAAATATAATATACATAACCACAATAGAACACCATCGTGATCAACTCTATCAGCAGGTTGATCCGGGTATTGCCCGTGCCCGTAACGGCATTCAGCCATATGGTGGCAAAAGACATCATTATCAGGGCGGAAGAAATAAGCCGGATAACAGGGATAGCAGCCTCTATAAAAGCAGCATCCTGCCCGTATACGGACAAAAAGGCCCGGGGGAACAGATTTAGCAGGATCGCAACAAGAGTGGCGAAACCCACGCTGAGTTTCAGGATCTTGTGGATTAGCTCGATCACCCGGTCCTCCTTCCCCTGGCCGATAATATTACTCACCATGGCATTGGTCGTCGAGGCAAAAGCCCAGGTAAAGACCCCGAACAGCCCGAAAATATTGCGCATGGTATTACTGATCGCCAGCGCCTGTCGTCCATGGTGCTCTACGAGGATATAAAAGTATATCCAGCTGAGGATGGCAAGCGAGTATTGAAAGATCAGGGGAGAAGACTGCACCAGGATCAGCCGTATGTTCTTTAGATCGATCCCCCATGATTGATACAACTGCAATTCCCTGCTGACCCCCTTGGCATGGATCACCAGAAATACGACCAGCATGCCCGCCGCTTCAGCGATAATGGAGGCAAAGGCTGCGCCGTTGAAGCCCAGGGCAGGAAAGCCAAAATGACCAAAGATCAGCCCATAGTCCAGGAATATATTCACGACCGTCTCCGCCAGGGTGCCATAGACGAGGAACTTACTTTGGTTAGTGCCAACCAGCAGTGCATTACGCATCTGGTAAACGTACAGGAAAGGCAGTCCCCAGATGCGGATCCGGAGGAATTGCATGGCCTCTTCCAGGAGTGGCTTCGACCGCAGTGACAGCGACAGCAGGGGAGGGGCAATAAAATAGGTCAACAGGATACCAGCCAGTGCCAGCGCCAGGGCAATCAACATTCCCTGGGAAAAAAGCCTGCCGATCTCCCCGATCCTTCCTTCCCCCGCCCTCCGGGCTATCAATGCCTGAAGCCCGTTATTCAGACCCTGACCGACAACAGCAAACAGCAGGTAATAGACCCCCGTAATGCCAGCTGTAGAGAGGGCTTCCGCATTCCTGTCCAGGTGCCCTAAAAAAATATTGTTCGTGATAAAATTGATCTGCGGCACCAGGATGGCCAGGCTGATCGGCAAGGCCATGACGAGGACACCCCGGCTGCTGATGGCTACTTTATAGGACTTTGTTTGGTCGGAAATGGTCATTTTGGAAAAAGAGGGCAAGATAGTACAGTTAGCCCGGATTATCGCAAGGAACCCGCCGGGGCTCCCCCTCACTTTCGCAGTTTTGTAGTATTATTGCACAACTGACAATTATGACCAAACCAGCTTTCCAGATAGAAGCATCGGATATAAAAGACGCTGACCTCCTGCAGTCCCGCCTGCTGGTAGAGGTCAACACCAATTCATTTAGCTATGTTCTGCTCAATCAACGGAACATGAGCCCCCTGGTAGTAAAATATTTTCAGCTTGATCATCCGAAAGACAGGCTCCTGACGGAGGTCCTCCGCGAGATCCTGCAGGAAGAAGACATCCTCCGGCGACCGGTAAAAGAGACCCTGCTGGTCTACAATTTCCCCGAAAGCAGCCTGGTGCCGGAACCCTTATTCAGCATGGACACTAACAGGGAGATCATTGATACCATCCATGGCAATCTGCACAAAGGTTTGATCCTGACCGAAAAAATACCTTGGTGGGAACTCTTCAATGTATATCGTATTTCCCCGGACCTGCATCACCTGCTGCAGCATCAGTTCACGGCAGGAAAATACTGGCACTACTATAGCCTGCTCCTGAAAAGCTATAAAATGTTCGACTCCGTGGAAGACCAGGATAGTCTTAAAGTCATCTTCTACTCCGATAAAATGGTGGCGCTGGTCATCAAAAAAGGAGTGGTACACCTGATGCAGACTTTTTACTATCAGGATACCAAAGACGTTGCCTACCATTTGCTGAATTGCTGTCACCAACTGGATATCCAACAGGACAACGTCCGGTTGCTGGTAGGAGGCCTTATCGACCGGCAGTCGGCTCTCAGCACTGAATTGCATAAATATTTCCTGCAGATCAGCTTTGAGGAGATAGACGAGAGTATCAAGGTTACCGATGAACTGAAGGAATTACCCCTGCACTATTTTTCATCCATGTTGAAAATGGCAGTATGCGCATAATCGGAGGTGAATTAGGAGGAAGAAGGGTCAACCCCCCTTCCAAAATGCCCTATACGCGGCCTACGACCGATATAGCGAAAGAAGGACTTTTTAATATCCTCGAAAACAATCTGGACCTCCCGGAACTGAAGACCCTCGACCTCTTCGGAGGCACAGGCAGCATCAGCTATGAACTGGCATCCCGGGGTGTAAAGGACCTCACCGTGGTAGAAAAAGATCCGGCTATGTCAGCTTTTATTCAAAAGAGTGCAAAGGAACTGGGCCTGGAGAACTACAAAGTGATCCGCATGGATGTATTCCGCTTCCTGGAGCTCAACACGGACAAATTCGACTTCATCTTTGCAGGCCCCCCCTATGCCCTGACAAATATTGATGAT
>Ga0310811_10009361_pt1 | contig 12639 bp, 9 predicted proteins | sample YCmetagenome_FD_207642 | JGI IMG/M metagenome (GOLD analysis project Ga0310811, IMG submission 207642) | Soil microbial communities from experimental microcosm in Duke University, North Carolina, United States - YC | ecosystem: Engineered > Artificial ecosystem > Soil microcosm > Unclassified ... | reverse complement strand
ACCTCAAACTGGACGCGCGGCTGGTGGCCAAGCTGCTGACCCAGTCTTACTCGCTCAGTCTCGGCGGTTGCCCACCGGGCCAGACCGCGGAGTCCGACACCTGTGATCCGGCCGTCGCCGGCAATCCGACGAGCATCTTCGACGACCCCGAGTTCCTCCAGCTCAATCCCGAGTACACCGCAGCGGAATTCGCCCAGGTCAGTCTTGCCCCGCAAGGCGGTTTCCTGCCCAGCGTGCTCGCGGGCGACAGCGACATGACCTACGAGCTGACCCGCTGGGTCGAGTCCGACCCGGACGCGAAGGCGTTCCTCGAGGGCGAGCCCGACCCGTGGGGCATGCACGTGAACACGTATTACGAGACGGGCCAGACCTACCCCGTCTCGCAGTTCCAGATCTTCGACCCCGGATACACCGCGCCGGCGAACCTGGCCGGCAGCACCGGGTTCCCGTGGCTGTCCACGATGCAGGTCTCCTGGAACCCGGTCACCGGCCTCGACAACGTCGCGTCGGGTCTGGCGGGCTGGACTCCCAGTGCCGATCTGTTCGCCGGCGCCTGCTCCGTCCCGGGTGACCAGTATCCGAACTGCACCCACGGTCCGATGATCAACCCCAAGCAACCCGCCCAGCAGTTCCCGCAGCGCGCGCTGTTCGCCGTCATGGACTCCGGCACCGCGGCCGCCTACCGCTTCCCGACCGCGCAACTGGTCAACCCGGCGGGCAACGCGGTGGCGCCGACCCTCGACTCGATGAGCGCGGCCGTGACCGCCATGAAGACCAACCCCGACGGCATCACCCAGTTCCAGGACTTCACCGACACCTCGCCGAACGCCTATCCGCTCACCGAGGTGCAGTACGCGATGGTGCCCACTTGCAAGCTCACGTCGTCGAAGGCCTCTGCGATCTCGACCTTCCTGCAGGACGTGCAGACCTCGCAGACCTACGGCGTCGGCCTCGGGCAGATCCCGCCGTTCGGCGGCTACCTCACGCTGACCACCGTGCAGAAGCAGCAGGACGCGAAGGCGGCGACCGCCGTGCAGCAGCAGACCTGCAAGTCCCCGCCGCCGGACACGACCGTCGACGGGGGCAAGCCGCCGACCGGGAGCGGCGGCGGGACCGGGGGCGGCCTCGGCGCCGGTTCCGGCTCAGGTACCGGGCCCGGCGGCGCCGGCCTGCCGGCCGGCTCGCCGAGCGCGTCGTCCACCGGTGCCGCCTCGGCGAGCACGTCGGCCTCGCCTTCCCCGACCGCGGTCGGCCTCGGTGAGAAGGCCGCCGACTCGAGCGGCATCAAGTGGATCCTGCCGGTGGCGCTCGCGGCAGGCGCGCTGCTCGCCGTCGGCGGTCCGCTCGCCTACGGTTTCGGCACCACCGGCGGGCTCTCCCTGCCGTTCCTGCGCCGGCGTGGAGCGGCGGGCGTTCCCGGCGACGAGGGCGCGGGCGGTGACGGCGCGGACGGCGGCGACGGTGACGGCGGCGCGGGCGGTCCGGGCGGTTCCGAGTCCGCGGGCGGTGGCGTCGATGGCTGACACGGCGCCCACCGAGATCCTCGGCCTGGGCGGCCTGCCCGGGCCGGGGTCGCCCGGCCCCGCGCCGGGCGGCGAGAGCGACGTGCCCCGGGTGATCTCGGCCAAGGTCTCCGGCGCGGACCGGGTCTTCCGCGCCGTGCTGCGCAGCGGCGGGATCGCGGTCTTCGCCATCACCGGTCTGATCGGATCGTTCCTGCTCATCAAGGCCTGGAGTTCCTACCATCAGGCCGGGTGGGGCTTCTTCACCACCTCGGCCTGGCTGGTGGGCGAGCACGACTTCGGCATCGCCTCGATCCTGCCCAACGGCATCCTGATCGCCGTGATCGCGCTCGTGGTGGCGGTGCCCTTCGCCGTCGTGGCCGCGCTGTTCATCTCCGAATACGCCCCCGTCGTGCTGCGGCGGCCGCTGATCGCGCTCATCGACCTGATGGCCGCGATCCCCAGCATCGTCTACGCGCTCTGGGGCGTGTTCTTCTTCCAGCCCGAGGTGCTCGGCTTCTGCCGCTGGCTGACCGACAGCGTCGGCCCGGTCTTCCCGCCGTTCCGGATCGTCGGGCAGGAGGGGCAGATCGTCTTCACCGCCTCGCCGTTCGTCGCGGGACTCGTCGTGTCGCTGATGGTGATCCCGATCATCACCTCGATCTGCCGCGAGGTCTTCTCGCAGGCGCCGCAGGGCGAGCGTGAGGGCGCCTACGCGCTCGGCGCCAGCCGCTGGGCGATGATCCGCACGGTCGTGCTTCCGTACGGGCGCGGCGGCATGATCGGCGCGATCATGCTGGGCTTCGGCCGCGCGATGGGCGAGACGATCGTCGTCTCGCTGATCATCTCGCCGGTGGCGTTCGTCAACTGGCACGTGCTGCAGACCGGCGGCATGTCCATCCCGGCGCTGATCGCCCTGCGCTACACCGAGTCCACGCCGGAGATCCTGTCCGCGCTGATGGCCGCAGGGCTCGTGCTGTTCGCGTTCACGCTGGCCGTCAACGCGGTGGCCGGCGTGATCATCACCCGTACCCGCTCCGGCGACCAGAGCGCCGACTGACAGGAGGGAGGCGCGATGACAGAGCTCTCCATTCCCGCGCCCGCGCAGGCGGCCCCGCCCGCGCCGGCGCACCCGGCGCCGGCCCGGCCGGCCGCGTCCCGCCCGGAACCGGACGGCGGCGGGCAGCGGCGGGTGCGCCGGCGCGTGGTCACCCTCGACGGGGCCTGCGCCCTGCTCGGCTCGGCGGCCGCCGCGCTCGGCCTGACCTGGGTCGCCTACGAGCGCATCCTGCCGACCACCGGCGTCCTGGGCTTCTGGGTGTCATGGTTCCTGGTGTTCCTCGCGTTCTACGCGGCCGTGACCGGGTTGCGCTGGGGCCTGCGGGCGGTGGTCGACCGGCTCGCGGCCGCGGTGATGGTCGTCGTCGGCCTGCTCATCGTGTTCGTCGTCGTCGACCAGGTCGCCTACACGATCTACCGCGGGCACGCGGCCCTCGGGCACTGGAGCTTCTTCACCCAGGACTCGCTGGACGCCACCTCGCTCAGCGCGCTGGGCCACGGCGGCATCCTCAACGCCCTGATCGGTTCGCTGGAGCAGATGGGCATCGCCACCGCCCTCGCGGTGCCGCTGGGCGTGCTCGCCGCGCTGTTCCTGGTCGAGGTGGGCGGGCCGATGGCGCGGCCGGTGCGTTCGCTCATCCAGGCCATGACCTCGCTGCCCGAGATCATCGCGGGCCTGTTCATCTACGCCCTGTTCATCCTCACGTTCGGACTGCGGCAGAGCGGCCTGGCCGCCGCGCTCGCCCTGACGATCATGATGATCCCGTTCGTCGCCCGCTCCTCCGAGGTCATGCTGCGGCTGGTGCCCGGCACCCTGCGCGAGGCCTCGTACGCGCTCGGCGCGAGCCAGTGGCGCACGGTGTGGAACGTGGTCCTGCCCACCGCGCGCTCCGGCCTGACCACGGCGATCGTGCTCGGCATGGCGCGCGCGATCGGCGAGACCGCGCCCATCCTGCTCACCTCCGGCTACACCGACTACGTCAACGCCAACCCGACGTACGGGTGGCAGACGAGCCTGCCGCTGTACATCTACGAGACCGTGCGCCAGCCGGCCGACGTGCAGCGCGTGCGCGCCTTCGGCGCCGCGGTCGTGCTCATCGCGCTCGTCCTGGTGCTGTTCGCGATCGCCCGCGTCCTCGGCGGCAAGGCGCCCGGCGAACTGACCCGGCGTCAGCGGCGCCGCGTGGCCCGCGACCGCCTGCGCGCCGCGTCCGCGCCGCGCCCCGACTTCGACTCCACCGCGCCCGCCGGCGCATCCCGGCAGGCGGCCGTCGTCACCGGCCCGCCCCTGCCCGACCCGGAAGGAGGGTCATGAGTCCGCGCAGACTCCGGCTCCGTGTTCTCCTCGCGACGGTGGCCGCGGCGCTCGCCTTCGCCACCGTCCCCGCTGCGCCGCAGGCGTCCGCCGCGAGCTACGTCACGCTCAACGGCGACGGCTCGTCCTGGGCGCAGCCCGCGATCCAGCAGTGGACGCGCGACATCGCCAACCAGGGCATCCAGATCAACTACACCGGCGACGGCTCCGCCCAGGGCCGGCAGAAGTACATCGAGGACCAGAACGACTTCGCCGGCTCCGACATCGCGTTCCTCACCCAGGGCGACCCCTTCGGCGCCGGCCTCGAGAAGGTGGGCTGGAACTACTCGTACATCCCGATCGTCGCAGGCGGGACCACGTTCATCTACAACCTGACCGTCGCCGGCAAGAAGGTCACCAACCTGCGCCTGTCCGGGCAGACGATCGCGCAGATCTTCACCGGTGCCATCAAGAACTGGGACGATCCTCGCATCACCCACGACTACGGCGCGCAGTTGCCGAACCAGCCGATCACGGTCGTCACCCGCTCGGACGGCTCGGGCGCGAGCTACATGTTCACGCGCTGGCTCTCCACGGAGTACAAGTCGATGTGGAACAGCTTCTGCGCCGCGCACGGCGGGCCCAAGACCTCGTGCGGGCCGACGGAGTTCTACCCGGGCTTCGGCAACTCGGTGCAGAAGGACGGCTCCGACCAGATGGCGACCTTCCTCGCGTCGTCGATCAGCAACGGGGCCATCGGGTACGACGAATACGCCTACGCGCTCAACTACGGCCTGCCCGCGGTGAAGATGCTCAACGCCGCCGGGTACTACTCGCTGCCGACGCCCTCGAACGTGGCGATCGCCCTGCAGGCGGCGATCATCAACAACAACCCGAAGAGCGTCGACTACCTCATGCAGGACCTTGACAATGTCTACACCTTCAAGGATCCCCGCACATATCCGCTTTCCAGCTACAGCTACCTGGTCATCCCGCGCGACGTGGGCGGCGGATCGAACAACGCGCCCCCGCCGACGTGGAGCACCGCCAAGGGCGCCACGCTGAGCACGTGGCTCGACTACGTCCTGTGCGGGGCGCAGAAGAGCGCCGGTAACCTCGGCTACTCGCCGCTGCCGGAGAACCTGGTCACCGGCGGGTTCGCGCAGGTCGCCCATGTGCCGGGGCACGTGCCCAACCCGAACATCTCGCAGCCGAAGACCTGTGACAGCCCGACGTTCCAGGGTGTGGGCGGGGGCAAGACCGCGAACCTCCTCATCCAGAACGCGCCGCTGCCGAGCCCCTGCGACTTCCACACCGCGCCGCTGAACTGCGTGGTCTCCGGCGGCAAGGCGAAGCCCGCCGGCGGGTCCGGCGGTTCGGGCGGTCCCGGGAGCGTGGGCCCCGGCAACGCGAACGCAGCCCAGACCGGCGGGCCCTCGGCGACGGCGGGCGCCGGGCCGAGCGCGAGCTTCGATCCGAACACCGGCCAGTTCGTGGGCGGCGGCAACGGCACCGCGGGCTCCCAGGACATCGCCGCGGAGCCGGTCGCGGTCGCCGCCCGCCCCGACGAGCAGTCGCTGCTCGCCGCGCTCACGGTGCTCGAGATCCTCGCGGCCGTGTCCGCCCCCGTAGCGGTGGGCGCGTGGCTGCAGCGGCGCCGGAAGCGGGGCTGAACATGGCCCTGTCCCAACTCCTCGAGAACGCGGCCGAGCCGGAGCCGCAGCCGGAGCCGGACGCCCCGCGCAAGCAGCGGCGGCGGCGGCGCGAGCGCGGGCCGCGGCCGCCGCGTCCGCAGCCCACGCCGCGCCCGGCCGCGGCCGGCACCCGGCGTCCGCTGGTGCAGGGCACGGGCGTCGCGCTGATGCTCGTCGCGTTGCTGGTCCTCGGTTTCTTCGTCTACCTCTACGGCCTGTCCGGGCTCAGCGAGCAGCGGGCGCAGTCGGTGCTGTACAAGACCTTCGCCGGACAGCTCTCTCAGGCCACCGCGCCGACCGGGCCGACCGGCGACGGGGCGCCGGTGGCGATCCTGAACATCCCGGCGCTCGGGATCAGCGACATGGTCGTGGTCGAGGGCACCTCGGCCGAGGACCTGACGCACGGCCCCGGCCACGTGCGCGCCACGGTGCTGCCCGGCCAGTTCGGGGCGAGCGTGATCTACGGGCGCACCTCGACCTACGGCGGGCCGTTCGCGCACCTGATGCGGCTCCAGCGCGGGGACAAGATCACGGTGACGACCGGCCAGGGCACCGCGACGTACGTCGTCGAGTCCTTCGGCACCACCGCGCATCCGTCGCCGGACACCACCAAGAACCGGCTGCTGCTCGAGACCGGCGAGGGCTCGACCGTCCCGACCTCGTGGGTGCAGGTGAGCGCCGATCTGTACAGCGCGCCGCAGCAGACCCCGACCGGGCAGCCGGCGGTCGCCGCGCAGGAGCTGGCGCTGGCCGGCAACCCGAACGCCCTGGTCCCGCTCGTGTTCTGGGCCCAGGCACTGGTGCTGGTCTCGCTCGCGGGCGCGCTCGCGGCGTACCGCTGGGCGCGCCTGCCCGCGCTGCTGTGCACGGCCCCGGCCGCGCTGGCGCTGGTCTGGGCCCTGTACGAGAACGTCTCGCTGCTGCTGCCGAACCTCTACTGAGGGAACTGATATGAGTACTCTGAACGAGACGGCGGTGTTCGAACCGGTCAAGGTCGGCGCCGCCGGCGGCGGGATCGTGCCGTGCGAGCCGGCGGGGCTGGAGACCAGGGCGGTCTCGGCCTGGTTCGGCGACCACAAGGTCCTCGAGAAGGTGTCCCTGACCATGGCGCCGGGCCGGGTCACCTCGCTGATCGGGCCGTCGGGCTGCGGCAAGTCCACCTACCTGCGCATCCTCAACCGGATGCACGAGATGGTGCGCGGCGCCTCGCTCGCCGGCGAGGTGCTGCTCGGCAAGGGCGACATCTACGACGCCGACGTGCGCCCGGCGGACGTGCGCAAGCGGATCGGCATGGTGTTCCAGAAGCCCAACCCGTTCCCGGCCATGACCGTCTACGAGAACGTCGCCAGCGGCCTGAAGCTGGCAGGGATCAAGGGCGTGGACAAGGACGGGGTGGTCGAGGACTCGCTGCGCCGGGCCGGGCTGTGGAACGAGGTGCACCGGCGGCTGCGCACCCCCGGCGGCGCGCTCTCCGGCGGTCAGCAGCAGCGGCTGTGCATCGCCCGCTCGCTCGCGGTCAGTCCGGACGTGCTGCTGATGGACGAACCCTGCTCCGCTCTGGACCCGACCTCCACCCGGCGGATCGAGGAGACCATCGCTGAGCTCGAAGGTCAGGTCACCATCGTCATCGTGACGCACAACATGCAACAGGCCGCGCGCGTGTCGCAGCACTGCGCGTTCTTCCTGGCAGGCGAGGACCAGCCGGGCCGCGTGGTCGAGTCGGGGCCGACCCGGCAGCTGTTCGAGCAGCCGGCCGACCCGCGCACCGCCGACTACGTGAACGGCCGCTTCGGCTGAGCCGTGTCGGGCCGGCCGCCGAGCCGGGTCGCGCGGTTCGTCCGCGTCACCCGGGTTCGGCGGCCGGCTCCTGCGCGGCGGCCTCGGGCTCGTGCTCGGCGGACGGGTGCGCCCGCAGATGGGAGACCGAGCCCAGCACGCCCGCGACGTAAGCCAGCACGCCGATCGCCGCGACGACCACCGAGTCCCACGGCCCCGGCAGGTCGTTGTCCCCGCCGAACGCGGCCGCGCCGAAGTACGAGACGAGCAGCAGCGCGCCGAGGTACACCAGCAGCCACACGCCCCGCCTGACGTCGTCGAGGTCGAATCCGTGCCGCACGCCGTCGGCCAGGTAGACCAGGATCGCGGCCAGCAGCACCGGAACCGCGATCTTCATCTCGGACCAGCCGGACCAGTAGAAGATCAGCGTCGCGAGGACGAAGCCGAGCGGCGCGAGGATCCGGCTGCCGCGCACCCAGCCCGCCGAGCGCTCCGGCTCGGCGCGGCCGAACCCGGTCACGCTGATCGCGGAGATCGAGTACGCGAACAGGCCCAGGATGCTCGTCGCCGCGATGATCTTGTGCCAGGAGTGCAGGGTGAGCAGGAACACCAGCCCGACCGCGAAGTTGGCCAGCAGCGCGCGGCGCGGCACCCCGGAGCGCCCGTCCACCTGCGCGAACCACTCGGGCAGGAAGCGGTTGCGGCTGAGCGAGTAGACCTCGCGGCTGGTCGCGGCCGTGAACACCAGCGCCGAGCCGCCGGGGGAGAGGATCGAGTCGGCGTAGAGCACCCAGGAGAACCAGGACAGGTTCAGCGCCACCGCGAGCTGCGCGTACGGCGAGGACAGGTCGATGCCCGCCCAGCCCCCGCCGCCGACCTTCACCGTGCCGAGGAAGACGAGTTCCAGCGCGACGTACAACAGGATCGAGAGCAGCAGCGCGGTCACCACCGCGCGCGGGATGTCCCGCTTGGCGTCGCGCGCCTCGCCGGAGACGTCCAGCGGGCCCTGGAAGCCGGTGTAGGCGTAGATGATGCCCGCGGTCGCGATGGCCGAGAGCGGCGCGGAGTAGCCGTACGGGGCGAAGCCGCCGTGCGCGGAGAAGTTCGAGCGGGTGAATCCGGCCGCCGCCAGCAGCACGACGGTCGCCATGGGCACCACGAACTTGGCGATGGTGACCGCCAGGTTCACCCGAGCGAATAAGAGCACGCCGAACCAGTTCGCGGCCACCAGCAGGATCATCAGCACCACGGCGACGACGATGCCGAGCGCGGTCAGCTGCCCGTTCCGATAGACGTGCCCGATGTGAGCACTCGAATACTGCAGCATCGCGGCGGCCTCGCTGGGCGGGTTCGTCGCGTAGGCGATCCAGATGCCCCAGCCCACCAGCGTCGCGACCAGCCGGCCGCTGCTCAGGAAGGGCCAGCGCACCAGCCCGCCGGACATCGGCCGGCCGCCGCCGAGCTCGACCATCACCAGGGCGATCACCAGCAGCGCGAGGCCGCCGACCACCCAGGTGAGGATCGATGCGGGACCGGCCGCGTTCGCCGCGTACAGCGCGCCGAGCAGCCAGCCGGAGCCGATCACCCCGCCGAGGCCGATCGCGGTCAGCTGCCAGTACCCGAGATCCCGTTTGAATCCGAACACGGCGAACCCCTCCCGTCTCGTCCCTGTATAGGGTTCATGGGAGGGGTTGCCGGTCCCGACACTTCTCAATCTGAACTTTTACACGTTCTTGGAACGCGGACTGCTGCTCAGCGCCGGAACTCGGACCGCTGCTCAGTGCTCTGCGGAGCTCAGCCGTTGGCGATGATGTGCACCACCTGGGCGGCCTCGTCCTCCCACTGGGCGTACAGGTAGCCGTTGAAGGAGCGCTGCACGTCCTGCGCGGCCTTGTGCAGGCTCATGTTCTCGTAGTTCGACGGCAGCGACTTCAGGAACGCCTTGGCCGCGTACGTCGGGTCCTCCAGCTGGGACGGGGAGCCCCAGCCGGTCGAAGGACGCTGCTGGAACAGGCCGAGCGAGTCGTGGTCGACCGCGACCGTCAGGTTCTGCAGCTTCGACTCCTGCATCGAGGTGGCCACGGCGATGGTCGCCGCGTACGGCGACATGCCGAGGTCGTGCGCCGCGTTGACGATCGTCGTCGCGTTCTGCCACTGGTCCGAGCTCAGCTTGATGTGGGACTGCGCGCCCACGGTGCCGGTCGGCTCCAGCGCGGAGAACGACGCGCCCGCGAAGGGCTTGGCCGGGGCCGCGGGGGCTGCGGCCTGCGGCGCGGCCGGGGCCGGCGCCTGGGCCGGCGGAGCGGCCGCGACCGGGGCCTTGGCCTGCGGCGCGGCGGCGGCCGGAGCGACCGCCTGGGCGGCCGAAGCGGGGGCCGCGGCCTTGACGGCCGTGTCCGGCGCGCCCGCGGTGATCGGGGCGGTGGCCGCGGCCGGCTTGGCCGAGGCGACGGTGGACGCGTCGGCCGAGGCGGTCAGCGGGGCCACCGCGACGCCGGCGGCGGCCACGGCCAGCACGGCGGCCGAGTACTTCTGGCCGGAGGTGAGCTTGGGGAGCACCGCTGCGTCGGAAACGCGCTGGTAGGCGGCGCGGAACGGGACACGCGAAATCGACTTGCGGAAAGCAAGGGCACGGTTCAGCACGGTGAAGACAACCTCTCCTTCAGCCGCCTACCGGGTTAGCTGACGGGTTCGGGCGGAAGGGGAGTTCGCCCTACGGCCGCACGCACCGTGAGGTATCGCGCACGCTCGGTGGCGCTGCGCTTCTCGTCGTGGTGGTGACGGGCCGATTCACCCCAGGGACCGCCGCGGCCTCGCGGCAGAAAAGTTGGGTCCCCGGCTCCGAGACGAACGCCGCGGGCTCTTCGGCCCGCCGCGCCGCCGTGATTCGGACTCGGCGGGTGCGTCCGGTGCCGGGTCGGTTTCCGCGGCGTCGGCCGGTCGCACAGTCATCGACCATACATACCTTGTCCCGACTTGTCACAATTCCTGAAAAACTTAGGCGGAGCGTAGTCGCCGTGCCACGCTCCGCCGAGGAAGATGGGCCGATTCCGGTGCGATTGCCCGCTTTCGGCACCACTCTTTCAAGCCGCTTATCCGGCTTTTGACGAGGTCGTATGCCCTTGTCGAAGCCTGCGACCGACACGTCTCGTGATCAGTTGCGAACGCAGAGTGCGCTCGCGCGGCGCGCTCGCCGTCCTGCGGCGCGCCGCCTCCCGGGAAACAGACAGAGCGTGGCCGAGGGGCCACGCTCTGTCGACGTACCGCCCTCTTTAGCTGGGGGCCTGGCCGTTCACGATGTCGTAGACCATGGTGGTCGCCTGTGACTGCCACTGTGCGTAAGCGGTCGGGAACCCGGAGCGCTGGACGTCCTGGGCGGCTTCCCACAGGTAGATGCTCTGGTAGTCCGGCGCGTCCTCCTGCAGCGCGGCCAGGAAGGCGTTCGCGGCATAGGACGGGGTGGTCAGCTGGTCCGCGGTACCCCAGCCCTGCGAGGGCCGCTGCTGGAACAGGCCGAGCGAGTCGGCGTTCGTCGCGTTCGTCAGGTTGATCAGCCGCGACTCCTGGATCGAGGTGGCCACCGCCACGACCGCCGCGTACAGCGGCATGCCGCGCTGCTCGGCCACCTGGACTATGGTGCGCGCGTTCTCCCATTGGTCCGAGGTGGGCGTGAACGTGTTCTGCGTCCCGTAGAACGCCACCGGCTCCAGCGCCCCCCACGTCACCGACGCGTAAGGGCTCGCAGACTCCGCGCCGGCCGAGGCCGAGGCCGACGCGCTCGCCGACGCCTTCGCGGCGGCGTCGCTCATGCTCGCGCTCGCGCTCGCGCTGGCACTGGCCGACGCGGACGCCGAGGCGGTCGCCGCGGCCTGCGCGGAGGCGGCGGCGGACGCCGAGGCCGAGGTCGACGCGGAGGCCGAGGTCTTGACCGAGGTGGCCACCGGGGCCGGGGAGGCGGGCTTCGAGGTCTGCGTGTCCACCGCGGCCGCCTGCGCCGGGATCGCGTCCGCGATCGCGGGGTTGGGCGCGGTGGAGGGGTGGTGCGCGAGGGACATCGCGGCGGCCACGCCGCCCGGTCCGCCGACCACCGTGCCCGCCAGCGCGGCGACCGTGATCGCCGGGTACTTGCGGGTCCACGACTGGCTCGCGTCGGAGCGCACGATCGGAGACTTGCGGCTGTGTTTCGAGTGACTGCCCACGGTCGGGTGTCCGGCCCTCTCCTTCGACCGCCTACCGGGTTAGCTGACGGGTTCGGGCGGAAGAGTCGCCCTACGGCCGGCCCGGAGGCGGCCGATTCACCCCGGGGTCCCGAGCGCTGGCGCACTCGGGCGTTGGGTCCCCGGCTCCCCCTGCGGGGACTCGGCGGGCGCCCCGGTGCCGCGGGATCGCGGCGTCCGCCGGAAGCGCTGGCCTCAGAACCTAACAGATCGACCCGCCCGATGTCACCGATTCGCATCAGAGTCGCCACAAGCTTGACTCGGTGTGAGATTCGGCTCACCGCCGGTGGATCCGCGACGTCGTCTCCGGTCCGCCGCGCCGCCGCCCGGAGCCGCAGCGAGGCGGTTCGGACGCACAGTGTGTTCCTGCGGTTAACCTTGACCCGTGAACGCCGAACCGACCGAGCCCCGGTCCGCCGCCGAGCCGGAGCCCAGCGCGCCCGCGCCCCTGTCCGCGGACCCGGCCGCCGCCGACCCGCAGGAGATCGCCAGGCTGCGGGTGGCCATCGGCCGGCTGCACCGCAGGATGGTGCAGTCCACCTCCGGCGATCTGACGTTCTCGCAGACCTCTGCGCTCGTCGCGGTCGAGAAGCTCGGCCCGATCCGGCTCGGCGAGCTCGCCGCCCGGGAGCGGGTGGCCGCGCCCTCGATGACCCGCACCGTCTCGGGTCTCGTCGAGGCCGGGCTGCTGCACCGGGCCGGGGACCCGCAGGACGGCCGGTCGTACCTGCTGAGCATCACCGACCGCGGCCGGCACTTCCTCGAGGAGCTGCGCACCGAGCGCAACGCCGCCCTGGCCCAGGGGATCTCGCACCTGTCGGTGCCCGAGTTCGACATCCTGCGGGCCGCGCTGCCGGTGCTCGAGCACCTCGCCGAGCAGGAGAACTAGCGGCGCCGGGTAATAGAGCCCACACGCGCCGGCGCGTCCCGGCGGGCTCGCCCGGCGCGTCGGGCCACCCCGGGCGTCGGGCGCCGGGGTACGGGTGGCAGCATGTCCGGCATGGACGTGCAGGACCAGACCCCCCAGCCCCCGGCCGACGACGTCGAGGAGGAGTGGCCGCCGCGCGAATGGCGCGAGACCACCCGGGCGGCCGGGC
>Ga0310811_10009359_pt1 | contig 12641 bp, 10 predicted proteins | sample YCmetagenome_FD_207642 | JGI IMG/M metagenome (GOLD analysis project Ga0310811, IMG submission 207642) | Soil microbial communities from experimental microcosm in Duke University, North Carolina, United States - YC | ecosystem: Engineered > Artificial ecosystem > Soil microcosm > Unclassified ... | reverse complement strand
TCTCGTTGTGGTGCACCGTACTATTCAACCCAGCGCCGACTTGCCTTCGTGCTTGCTGTAGTACGGCTGCTTGCCGCCGCTGTGGTCGGTGGCGTCGCGCACTGCGGTCACTTCGGGCACGCGTTCGCGCAAGGTCTTTTCCACGCCCTGCTTCAGGGTCACGTCGACCATGCCGCAGCCGTGGCAGCCACCGCCGAACTGCAGCTTCACCACGCCCTCGGCGTCGACCTCCAGCAGGGTGACGCGGCCGCCGTGCGAGGCCAGCCGCGGATTGATCTCCGCTTCCAGCACGTAGCGCACACGCTCGATCACCCCGGCTTCCAGCCCAGGCACATCGCCCTTGATCTTCGGCGCGCGGATGTTCAGCAGGCCGCCGGTGGCGTTCGGCTCGAAATCGATGCTGGCGCCGTCCAGCCACGACGCGCTGTCGCCCTCGACGTGGAAGTCGAAACCGGCGCACTCGATCGTCCACTCGTTGCCGAGCAGCTCGGCCGGTTCGCAGAACTCCAGCTCGCAGTTCGCAGCCGGCGTGCCCGGCGCGGTCACCTGCAGGCGGATGCCCAGTCCCTCGCTGCCCTGCTGCGCCAGCAGGCGGCGGAAATGCTGCTGCGCGCGTTCGGAAATCTCGATCATGCTTCACCTGTGGCGGATGCACGACGGGCGCGCCAGCGCGGCCCGTCGAATCAGCACCATTTTAGTACGGTTTCATGCCTGCCAGCAGGTTTTGACTTTTGCGCGCGCAACTTCGACGCTGCGCGCCTTGTCTTTGCCTTCTGATGGAGCGCCCATGAACATCCACGATTTCGCCAGCCAGCACTGCCAGCCGCGCAAGGGCAAGGACCACGCGCTGGGCGCGGACAAGGTCACCCAGCTGCTGCAACTGCTGCCCGGCTGGACGCTCACGGTGGACGGCCACGCCATCGTCAAGGACTTCCGCTTCCCCGATTTCCGCCACACGCTGGGGTTCATCAACGCGGTGGGCTACATGGCCAACCACGAGGATCACCACCCCGACATCGAGGCAGGCTACGGCCACTGCCAGCTCCTATGGTCCACCCACGATGTGGGCGGGCTCTCGCTCAACGACATCATCTGCGCGGCCAAGGTCGAGGCGCTGCTGGCGCGCTGAGCGTGCGGCGACCTGCTTCGCACCGATGGCTTGCCTGCGGCGGCTTCGTGCTGCTGGTGGCGCTGCTGTTGTTCGGCTTGCGCGTGCTGGCCGCGCGCTTCACCGCGGGGCATCTGCAACGTGTGGCGGACCGGCAACTGGCGCGGATCGAACACGGCGAACCGCTGTGGCAATGGCGCTTGCGCCAGCCGCACGACCTCGTTGCCGGTCGCGCCTTCGGTGCCGCCGACGTACGGCGCGACAAAGGCGGCTTGCGCATCGCCAGCCGTGACGGCACGCCGTTCGAACTGGGTTTGCCGCTGAGCGGCATGCTCGATACGGGCCACTGGCCGCTGTTGTCGTTGCGCGGCGAAGCCCATGCGCCGATCCGGCTGGGCGTGGCCTGGCGGCCACGGTTGGGGCAACCTGGTTGCCTCGGCTGGCAGGACGCACCTGTCGCGGCTGGCCCGCTGAACGCCATGATCGACCTGCGCCAGTTGCACTGGCGGACTGCCGACGGCAGCAAATGCGCCGCGCCACAACGAATCGAGATGCTGCGGCTGGAGCTGGCAATGCCTGCCGGCGCGTCGCTGCGCCTGGACGAAGTGGCGTTGCGTCGCGATGCTCCATTATCCGCACCCGCGCGACCCTCGCTGCAGCTGTCGCCCGAACCGGCGACAGCCGCACGGCAACTTGCCGATCCCGACCTGCCGGCCGCACCGTGGATCGCACTGCCTCCCAACGCCTCCGCTGAAACGCAATTGGCCCTGCGTCAGCTGGTCTGGCGGCAACGACCGGGAGCCTTGGTCCTGCCGCATGGCGACAGACCGGCGGCTGCGGCCGAACCCGGCAACCATGACTGGCTGGCGTGGAGCGGCACTGCCGGCTATCTGCTGGCGCTGATCGCATTGGCATGGTGGTCGCCACGCCTGCGCCAACGCCGCTGGCTGGAACTCGCCGCCTGCCTGACCGGGCCTTTGTGGCTGGTCATCGGTCTGCAACTCGGTTTGCGCCTGAGTCCGCCCGGCGTTCTGGTTTTTGCCGGCGCACTGCTGTTCGCGGCGCAGGCCGAATGGCGGCAGCGGCTTGGCGACTGGCGTTGGTTCGGCAACGACTGGCGTGCCTGGTTGCTGCCGTTCCTCATGCTGCCGCTGGCCTTGGTGTTGATCGCCGGCTACGGCGGACACGTCAAGGCGCCCGCACCTGGCCATGTACTGACCTATCTGCTGTGGGCCGTCCTGCAGCAATGGCTGATGCTGGCCGTGGTGCTGCGCCGCCTCGAAGGCGGGCAGATCCACCCTGCCCTCGCCGTGCTGCTCACCGCCCTCGTGTTTGCCCTGATGCACACGCCCAATGGCGTCCTGATGCAGCTCTGCCTGCTGGCTGAGCTGTGGTGGGCCTGGTGCTTCCTGCGCTCGCGCGCGTTGCTGCCGGTCGCTGCGGCGCATGCGGTCTGCGCCTTGCTGCTGGAAGCCGGCTTGGTGGGCGACCTGCTGCGCTCGCTGGAAGTCAGCGCCCGTTTCTTTCTTTAGCGGCGGCTTGGATGTACGGCAGGTGCTTGCCCTTCACCGCCAACACGTCGAGGAAAATCTTGAGGTCATCCGGCAACGGCGCGGAAAAGCTGTACAGACGCCCGTCCAGCTCGAAGCTGAGATGGGCAGCGTGCAGGAACAACCGCTGCAACCCCATCTCGCGGAAACGCTTGTTCATCTCGCGGTCGCCGTACTTCGGATCGCCCGCCAGCGGATGGCCGACGTGCGCGGCATGCACGCGGATCTGGTGGGTGCGGCCGGTGCCCAGCGTGGCCTGCATCAGGCGGGCGCCGGGGTACTGCTCCATTTCGCGGAAGAAGGTCAGTGCCGGCTTGCCGTCCTCGCTGACCCGCACCATCCGCTCGCCACCCTGCAGCGCGAACTTGCGCAGCGGCGCGTTGACGTCGAATTTTGCCTTGGACGGATGGCCGACCATCAGGCACAGGTACTGCTTGGTGACCTCGCCGGCGCGGATCGCCGCCTGCAGGCCAACCAGGCCCGCCCGCGTCCGGGCCAGCACCAGTACGCCGCTGGTGTCGCGGTCCAGCCGATGCACCAGCTCCAACGATTCGTGCGGGCGCGCCGCTCGCAGCAGCTCGATCGCGCCATGGCTCACCCCGCTGCCACCGTGACTGGCGATGCCCGAAGGCTTGTCGATCACCAGGAAGTGCTTGTCCTCGAAGATCACCGTCTCGGCCAGTGACGAGACCAAGGCATCGGGTGCCTCCCGCCCCTCGGGCCGCTCAGCCACCCGGATCGGCGGAATTCGCAGCATGTCGCCGTCACTTAGCCGCGTATCAGGCTTGGCCCGCTTGCCGTTCACGCGCACCTGCCCGGTGCGCAAAAGGCGGTAGATCATGCTTTTCGGCACGCCCTTGAGCAGAGTCGCCAGCGCATTGTCGATTCGCTGGCCGTCCCGCTCGGGGCCGATCGCGACTTGACGCACACCGTGAGGTACGTCGCGGGAAGTTGCCGTCTGCATTGAAAAAAACCTGTCGAAATAGGATACTCGGCGAGCGTCATTCCCTGCCCGCCGAGACCGGTTCGGGCCGGGGCCCCGCCCGTCACGTCGGCGAGGATTGCGCCGGATGCCCAAGGGATGACTCCCAGGCAGCGGTCGCGACTCCCTTTCATCGTAACGGTTCGGACCGTCGTTTGCCCGAAGCCTGACAGCCACGGCACGACAGACGCAGCTGACCGAACAATCCGGGCGCCGGGAACGGCGCCGTCACATGAGCCGCTCCACCGCTGCGGCGCGATCCCCGGCAGGCCGCCACCTCGGCGCCACCGTGGCACGCGACGCGCGGGCGAGCCGAGGAAAACTACAATGAAGCGCATGTTGATCAACGCAACTCAGCGTGAAGAGTTGCGCGTGGCCATCGTCGATGGCCAGAACCTCTACGACCTCGACATCGAAATCCCCTCCCGCGAGCAGAAAAAGGCCAATATCTACAAGGGCCGCATCACCCGCGTAGAGCAATCCCTGGAAGCCTGCTTCGTCGACTACGGCGCCGAACGACACGGCTTCCTGCCGCTGAAGGAAATCGCCGAGCAGTACTTCACCTCCGGCCTCAACCCGCACAAGTCGGGCATCCGCGACCTCCTCAAGGAAGGCCAGGAAGTCGTCGTCCAGGTCGAGAAGGAGGAGCGCGGCAACAAGGGCGCCGCCCTGACCACGTTCATCTCGCTGGCCGGCCGCTACATGGTGCTGATGCCGAACAACCCGAAGGCCGGCGGCGTCTCGCGCCGGATCGAGGGCGAGGACCGGCAGGCGCTCAAGGAAGCCCTGGAGCACGTCACCGTGCCCGACGACGTCGGCCTGATCGTGCGCACCGCCGGCCTCGGCCGCGACGCCGAAGAGCTGCAGTGGGACCTGGACTACCTGCTGACCCTGTGGCGCTCGATCTCCGAGGCCGCCAGCAAGCGCAAGGCGCCGTTCCTGATCTACCAGGAATCCAAGCTGTTCATCCGCGCCCTGCGCGACTACCTGCGCAGCGACATCGGCGAGATCCTGATCGACGAGGAATCGCTGTACGAGGACGCCCGCGAGTTCATGCAGCAGGTGATGCCCACCTCGCTGCGCAAGCTCAAGCTGTACAAGGACGACACCCCGCTGTTCAACCGCTACCAGATCGAGAGCCAGATCGAGAGCGTGTTCGACCGTCAGGTGCGCCTGCCCTCCGGCGGCTCGATCGTGATCGACCAGACCGAGGCGCTCACCGCCATCGACATCAACTCGGCCAAGGCCACCAAGGGCTCGGACATCGAGGAGACGGCGTTCAACACCAACCTCGAGGCCGCGGTGGAGATCGCCCGCCAGTGCCGCATCCGCGACGCCGGCGGCCTGATCGTGATCGACTTCATCGACATGGACAGCCCGCGCCACCAGCGCGAGGTCGAGGACAAGCTCAAGGATGCGCTGAAGCTGGACCGCGCCCGCGTGCAGGTGGGACGCATCAGCCGCTTCGGCCTGCTGGAGATGTCGCGCCAGCGCCTGCGCCCGAGCCTCGGCGAGGCGACCCAGATCGTCTGCCCGCGTTGCGAAGGCCACGGCCAGATCCGCAGCGTGGAATCGCTGGCGCTGTCCACCCTGCGCCTGATCGAAGAGCACGCGATGAAGGACAACACCGGCCAGGTGCTGGTGCAGGCGCCGCCGACGGTGGCCAACTTCCTGCTCAACGAGAAGCGCGCCAGCGTGGTCGAGATCGAGCTGCGCCACAAGGCGCACGTGGTGATCGTGGCCGACGACAAGCTGGAAACGCCGCACATCGAGATCCAGCGGATCAAGGAGGCGGACATGGGCGAGCACAGCAAGCCCAGCTACGAGCGCCTCACCGCGGTCGAAGCGACGCCGATCCCGAAGATGGGTCAGGCGCTGGGCAGCAACGAGCAGCCCGCGGTCAGCGGCATCGTGCCTGCCACGCCGGCGCCGGTGCGCGAGGAAACAGCCGCCCCCGTGCCGCAGCCCGTGCAGGCGCGTCGTCAGGCAGCGGCACCCGCTCCGGTCGCCGCCGCCCCGACCGCCGGCATCATCTCGCGCCTGTTCGGCTGGTTCCGTCACAGCGCCGCCGCCCCGGCCACTGCCGCGACGACCGCCACGCCGGCTGGTTCCAACGACAGCGGCCAGCCGCGCGGCAACCGCTCGCAGCAGCCGCGACGCGACGAGCGCAACCGCAATGCGCAGCAGGGCAACAATCGCCAGCGCCGCGATGGCGGCGCGCCGTCGGCCAAGCCGAACCAGCAGCCGCAACAGCAAAATCGCAACAACCGCCAGCAGGGCAACGAGGGCGGATCGCGCCAGCAGCAGACCAATGCGCAGGCGCCGAAGCAGGAACGTCAGCCGCCGCCGCGGAACAATGCCGCGGACAATAACAAGGCCGCCCTGCCGGAACGCGCCGAGCGCAAGCCGGCTCCCGCGCCCGCTGCGGCCGCGGCACCAAAGCCGGAAGCGCCGACGCCACGCCCTGCCGTTGCGCCCGCGCCCGCCGAGTCCGTCGACGAAACCAAGCTGGCCGCACTGCCGGCGGCCGGGGCTCCCGAAAGCGCCGATGCTGCCGGCGACGCCGAGAACCCCTCGCGCCGTCGCCGTGGTCGCCGTGGCGGTCGACGCCGTCGTCGCCACGAGGACGCCGCCGGCGTGCCGGAGAACGCCGACCAACTCAACGAGCTGGACGACGAGGACCGCGACGAGGCCGATGCCTCCGGTGGGGAGGAGCCCACGCCAGCGACGACGCCTTCGCCCGTCGACGCGGCAATCCCGGCCGTGGCCGACAAGGTCGCCGGCGAGACTGTCGCAGCGGCATCGCCCACTCCTGTCGCGCCTCGCGCCTCGCCCGCACCCCGCAGCACACAGGTGCAGGTCGAGCGTCCCGAGCCCGCGCGCGTGGTACTGACCGAAGCGCCGCTGGCCGCCGCGGTCGCCACCGCCTTCAGCCTGCCGCCGCTGCCGCCGATCCCGGAGAAGCCGGCATCGCCGGTCACCCCGGCGACGGACGTGGCGCGCCCGGTCGTGACGAACATCACCGCTGACGGCGAAGCAAGCCCGGCACGCGAATCCGCGTCAGCGGTCGTGGCGCCGAAGGAAGCTGCCGCACCGGCGCCAGTCCCGGCTTCCGCTCCGCTCCCGTCGGTGGATACGGCGACCCACGCCGAGCCCTCGCACGCCGCCGCCCTCAACGGGCACGCCGCGCCCGCGCCTGCCGTCGTGCAGCCGCGACAAGGCGACCTGCTTGGCCACGTCGAAGCCGCCAACACGCCGACTCCGGCCGCACCCGAGGCGAAGTCCGCCGACGCAGCGGAGGAAGATGAGCCCCGGCACGATGCGGCGCCCTGACGCCTGACCATGCGCCACGAAAAAGCCGGACTCACGTCCGGCTTTTTTGTCGCTGCGATGTCCGTCGGGTGATGTGCTCAGGCACCCACCTGATGGTTCGGCGCGTCGATCAGTCCATGCGCCGTCATCAGGTGGGCGAGCCCCAGCACGTGTTCCACGCGCAGCTTCTCCATCAGCCGCTGCTTGTAGGTCGACACCGTCTTCGGGCTCAGGTTGAGCTGTTCGCCGATCATCGTCAGCGGCTTGCCGCGCACCAGCATCATCGCCACTTCCAGCTCGCGACTGGATAGCGCATCGAACGGCGAGCTGCTGCCGTCCAGCGTGGCCAATGCCAGTTGCTGCGCCACTGCCGGCGCCAGGTAGCGCCGTCCAACGGCCACCTGGCGCACCGCCGACACCAGCTCATCGGCGCTGCAGCCCTTGGTGAGGTAGCCCGAGGCGCCGGCATCGAGCAGACGCTTGGGAAAGCGGCCGTCATCCACCACGGTGACCACCACGATGCGCGTGGCCAGTTCGGCCCGGCTCACCCGCTCGGTGAGCTCGATGCCGCTCATGCCCGGCATGTGCACGTCCACCAGGGCGATCTCGGGCTTGAGGCTGCGGATCAGGCGCAGGCCCTCCTCCGCGCTGGCCGCCTCGCCGCAAATGGCCATGTCCGGCTGCTGCTGCAGGATCATCCGGAAACCCGTGCGCACGAGTTCGTGGTCGTCGATCAAAACGATCTGGATCATGCCCTGCCCTCCCTGATGGATGCTCCTGGTTGCCGTCTGCCGCGATGCCATGGCGAATGCACGCACCACGGCTGCGTCCACGCGTGGAAGCTAGGTGGCTTTGCCGAAGGATGCAAGCGAAACACAGGCTTCGACAACATTCATGCCGCCACGGAATCGCCGGATGCGACACGTGTCGCATCCGGCGATGGTTTTACGTAAAGCGCCAGGTTGATTGGCCCGTCGACGCCGGGCATCTCCACGCCGATGTCGTGGCCGCGACGCAGATGCTCATCACGCGCGATCTCGCGTGCCAGCTTGATAGCCTGACCCAGCGTCAATCCGCGAAACAGGATGATGTTGCCGCGACGGATATTCCACAGGTCAGCTGCAGTCGGGGTGAGCGAGACAAGCATCATGTGGGCGATCCCAGTGCGCGGGCCGGAGGTGGCAAGACGACGGACATGTCGATTCCTCGCCCCACCGATTCCCCGCACTGTGTCACGCCTCGCCCGCGCGCTCTGTCGGCCGATGCCTACACAACGTGTCCGACTAGCGGACGGATCACAGTCACCATAAATCAAACTGCCGGAACTGCCGTGAGTTTTACTCACAGGCTTCGGCAAGAAAAAACCGCCAAGTGACGATTTCTTATGAAATTTACGGCTCCAGGAAATTCGCTTCAATGTTGGCCAGAGAAGCTCATCGTGGTCGCATCGCCAGCCCCGGGGCTGGTCTTCGTAGATTGAGATCAAATGGCTCACGCCCGCAAGGCCAATCCATTGCCATCCGCGAGGGGATACGCCTTCGGCTTGGGCCGGGCTTTGCTGATCTGTAGCCCGGTTAGAGGGGTGGGCAAGTTTGGGCATGTGGAGACCGTGGCCTGCAAGAGTTTGCGAATCATGCCCAAAATCATGCCCAAAAGTCCAAGCTCCCTTGATCGCCCCTGAGACACGCAGACACAAAAAACCCGCAGTTATGCGGGGTTATCTGTGTTTCAGAGACTTTATGAGACTCCCCGAAATTGCTATTGGTGCCGAGAGGGGACTCGAACTTCGCATAGAATCGGTGTCGCGCGAGTCGTCCAAAAAATATGCCCCCATAAATGCCCCCAGCTTGCAGCGACCGTGCCGAGAATGTCGTGGAAGATCGCGTGGAAGCGGACATAGCGGAATCCGAGCTCGTCGACCGCCAAACGCAGATGTGCCTGCGCGTCGGGGCGCATCAGCGTACCGGGGTAGGTCGATCCAGACCAGCGGCGCCGATCGCCCGAAGGGCGGTCGACAGCGCTTTGTGCGAAGTCCATGCTTCATTCTGATCAACGTTCATTTCGCCGTAGCCATGGCGATGGACCTGTACCTGAGAATTGATCCGTCATTTCCATCTCGATGGAGTCAGCGCTTGCGCCGCGGTGCGAGCAGTTCCGACCGCCCCACGGGCATCCGGGAAGGTTCTGGCGGTTCCGGATCCGAGAATCCCGCAGCCCTGATCGCCGCATCCAGCCCGCGATACCCGGCAACACGCTTTGGACTGCGCAGTGCATTGGTCCCTTCGTTCCAGGCATGCATCATCTGCTTGGCGATGCCTCGCCACTGCGGCTCATTCTTCGCGGCTTCGATGACCTCGCGGCCCGTCTCCACCGCCGACTCGCACAGCTGCTCGACCATTTGCGCGTAATCACGCGGTGCGATGCCCAGGCGCGTGTTGAAGAAACGCTCCAGCGACTTGCCCGGCGCCCAGGTCTGACGCCCTTCAATAGGCAGACCTGGAGGATTGTTTGCATAGCGCGGATAGGCCTGTGTGGTCACCACGTCATAGACCGGCGTATAGGCCACATCAGCCAGGGCGGTGTAGTACAGGGCAACGTTCTTGGCATGACAGTCCGCATTGCGCACGACATAGTTGGTCAGCAGATGCAATCCCAACCGCAGCAGCTGCGCCCGCGTCATACCCACGGGCAGATAGGCCCGGGTTGCGTTGAGTACCCTTTCCGTCGTCGTGGCGTACTTCTCATGCGGTGGCAGGCCCAGCAACCCGCACGCATCTTCCAGCCCGTAGAGCGGCAGTCCGTGCGCATCGACATCGAAACGATCCACGACCAGCACCCGGCCGTCCTGGGACATCTGCGCCTTGACGACCGGCACGACACCCAGGCGCTCCAACACCCGCAGACTGTAGAACTCGTTGAAGCCCAGATACGGGGTGCTGTCGTCCGAGCCCTTGATGATGTGACGGCTGGTCCGCAACGTCGGCTTGCCCAGCGGCATGGCCTCGCCACCGTCCGACTCCGGTGCGATGAACTTGGGCACGGCACCGGAGATGGCTGCCCGCGCATACCGGCGCACAAGCTCGGCAAAGTGCCCGGCCGTGTTGTCCCCCGCCAGCAGTTCCTCGACGTGCAAGGGTTCCAAGTCCGTGCCGGGTGGCACGCCTTCCGGCGTCACCGTCACGCGCCCGATGCCCATGCCGCCCACCACGGCCAGCAAGGACAAATCGGTGCCATCAAGCAAGGGACCAAAGGCCTCGCGGATGACCCCGAGCAGGTACCCTTCGGGCAGGTTCTGGCGAAAGAACGGATGCAGGTCGCGCGGCCAGCGCCAGGCCTGTTCGCGCACCGGTATGGTCAGGCTGACGAAATCCGTCGACGCCACACCCGGGTCGTACTGCAAGACGTACTCGTCGCGCTCGCGATAGAGCTGCGCCACCTTGCGCCCCAGCACTTGGACGTCGAGCCTCATGCACCGTCTCCCCGGCGCTGCTCAGCCAGGATGTCTTCGAGCGTTCTGGCATGCCCATGCTTGACCGCCTTCAGGTCGTAGCCGGCCGCGTCCAGCAGCCGCACCAGGGCGGACACACTCATGTCCCCCTTGGCCAGGGTTTCCATGCGCGCCACGGTGGTGCGCGCCACGCCGGCCCGGCTCGCCAGTTCTTCCTGAGAGAGCCCGGCTTCCCGGCGCGCCTGCTTCAGCAATTCAGCCACGTTCGCGAGCATCGTCATTTGTAGCCTCGGGGCATCATGGACGAGAGAACATGGATAAAATGTAGCCCGGGGGACACATTGTGTCAAGCCAATTTGTAGCCTAGAAGCTACATAAATCGCGTCAAGCAGCTATTTTGTGGCCCATGGGATACAAAATACAGCAATCAGACGGAACCGAAAACCGAGGGAGAAATCAGTTCGATGAAATCCAGTTCATCGAACTCTGCCCATCGGTGCCCCTGGCATCGGCTCCTCCCGCCCGTACAGCTGAAGCCATGGCAGATGCCCGATGTCTCGATCACCACCAAAGAGCCGGCTTCTCCGGCTCCGGGGCATCCAAAATGAGATCGGGGACGCGAATCATCGGATCCAGCCAGTCCGCCTTGGTGCCAATTACATCGAAGCATCAACTGCCTAGGCGAAGTGTTTGAAGACATCACGCACATGGCGTCCGTATGCCCATACGACGTACTTCGCTCTATAACGCTCAGATTCAAAGGCTGCGAGTCTGCCTGATGGGAATGACCCTGCCGCCCGCTCTCAGCTCGTCAAGATAATCCGCCCACGCCTGCATCATTCGGGTGCGCTCATCCAAGTACTGCGCGGCGTGCGTGTAGGCATCGCGGACCTTGTTCGATTCGGCATGCGCCAACTGGCGCTCGATGGCGTCGGCGTTCCAGCCCATCTCGTTGAGCCGCGTCGCCGCCATGCTGCGGAAGCCGTGACCGGTCATTTCATCGCCGGAATAGCCCAGCCGTCGCAGCGCGGCGTTCACGGTATTCTCGGACATGGGCCGGGACGAGGTACGTAAGCCGGGGAATACGTAGCGGCCGTCACCGGTCAACGGATATAGCTCTCGCAGGACAGCCACGGCTTGCGTGGACAGCGGGACCAAGTGCGCGGCGCCCATCTTCATTTTCTCGCCGGGGATGCGCCAGATAGCACCGTCTAGATCGAGTTCCCCCCATTCGGCGTTGCGCAGCTCGCCCGGGCGCACGAACACCAGCGGCGCCAACTTCAGCGCGGCCAGTGTGACGGGCTGGCCGGCGAAGCCGTTGATCGACCGGAGCAGCTCGCCCATACGGGTCGGGTCCGTCACTGCGGCATGGTGGTTGCCTTTCGGCGCCTTGAGTGCGCCCCGCAGGCTGGCCGTGGGGTCGCTCTCAGCCTTGCCCTCCAGCAGGGCATAGCGGAACACCTGTCCGGCCTTGATCTTGGCCCGCTTGGCGGTCTCCAGCTTGCCGCTTTCCTCGATCTTGCGCAGGGCCATCAGCAGCTCGCGCGGCGTAACCTCAGCAATCGGCCGGCCGCCGATTTCCGGAAACAGGAAGGTCTCCAGGATCCATCGGGTCTTGTTGGCCGTCACCTCGGCCACCTCCTGCCGGGCCATCCATTCTCGGGCGACCGCTTCAAAGGTGTCCCTGGCCGCCGTGGCTACTTCGACTTTCTGCTGTTTTGCCGCCTTGCGGGCCGCACCGGGATCAATGCCCTGGGCCAATAGCCGGTGAGCCTCCTGGCACCCTTGCCTGGCAGCGGACAGGGAAACCGTCGGATACACCCCCAGTGCCAATCGTTTCTCCCGGCCAGCGACCCGGTACTTGAGCCGCCAGTATTTCGCTCCGCCCGGCGTCACCTCGAGATACATGCCTCCGCCATCCGCCAGCCTGTACCGCTTGGCGCGCGGGGCGGCCTTGCGAACGGCTACATCGGTCAGTTTCATGCATCACCTCGGAATGCGATCGGTCGGTAGCGCACCCAACGCTCTAGTGGCGTTCTGTTCGATATCGAATGCTATGCGCACCAATCGAGATCTGGGGGCACAAATTCGCTCTGCCTGCTGCTGTTCAGCGATGTGCCCCCAAATATGCCCCAATTTTAGCCGGATTCAATCGGACGGCCTTGCACCGAATCGGACATCCAAGCATAAAAAAACCCGCCAAGCGGCGGGTTTTCCTAAGTTTTTCGGACTGTATCGGAC
>Ga0310811_10009358_pt1 | contig 12641 bp, 7 predicted proteins | sample YCmetagenome_FD_207642 | JGI IMG/M metagenome (GOLD analysis project Ga0310811, IMG submission 207642) | Soil microbial communities from experimental microcosm in Duke University, North Carolina, United States - YC | ecosystem: Engineered > Artificial ecosystem > Soil microcosm > Unclassified ... | reverse complement strand
CGAAAATTTATGGGGGAGCGTTCGTTGAATATTAAAATCAATTTGATCTTCTTCTTCATCTTTTATATTCAATCCTGAAACGTGGGTACTTGTCAGTAATAATTTCTCAGGTTGTTTGGCAAGTGGTCTGCTCTTTAAAGTTTTATCACCGTAAGAAATTTTCACATTTTGATTCGCCTTTACTGTGCTTACTTTACTGGTCTCTCCATTGGGCCATTCAACTATAAGAGAATCAATTGTTGATGATAAGCCTAAACCAAAATGTAACGTTTGGTCTACAGAAGATAGAAAGCCACGATATGGTTCGAGTTCACTAAACTGAATTTTTCCGTCATTATAAAACAGTGTTACTTTCGTGCCAGTTGCCAGTACATTATCAGCACTTCCTGTTAATTGAACATGCAGATAATTTTGTTTTACTGGCTGACCACGATTATTCAATGTATTTTCATAAACAGCAGCCGGGTCATTTATTTTACTCACAACGTAATCCAGATCACCATCATTGTCTAAATCTGCGAAGGCTGCTCCGTTTGAAAATGAAGGCAGATCGATACCCCATAATTTACTGACATCAGTAAATGTAAGATCACCATTATTTTTAAAAGCGTAACTGGATATTTTTACCGTCGGAATTAGTTTCATTAGACTCTCACGCGACGAAGTATTGTACGTCTCGACTCTATAGTTTGCGAAATCTTTATCCGTAATATCTTTTGGATATCCATTTGTAATCAATAAATCTTTCCATCCATCATTATCAAAATCAGCAAGTAATGGAGACCAGCTCCAGTCAGTTTGATAGATGCCTGCCATTTGCCCTATTTCACTAAACTTGATTTCCTTATCAAGGCCATTATTCAAATGCAACATGTTGCGCATAAATTGATACTGATATCGATAGTGCTCTGTGTTTTGATAGCTCTGATAACTTTTGTTTCCAATAGTAGTTTTCTTTCGATAGTTATTTTCAGGAAGCATATCCAGTGTGACGATATCAATCAAACCATCATTGTTGAAATCGGCAGCATCATTGCCCATTGAGAATTGACTTTGATGACCCGTGTATTGTGATGTTGCATTTCGAAAAGTTCCGTTCTTATTATTGATATATAGTATATCATTTGTCATAAAATCATTCGAAACATAAATATCTGGCCAGCTATCGTTATTGAAATCGGCAATTGAAAGACCAAGACCAAAGCCCTCTTCCAGAATACCGCTTTGGAGTGTAACATCAGAAAATGTTTCGTCGCCGTTATTTTTAAAAAGCTTATCATTATTCGCTGCCGACCCATCAACAATTTTTTCAAAATAATTAACAGGCCTGTCGTTTGTTTTTACATTGGTTAAAATGTAAAGATCAAGATCTCCATCATGGTCATAATCAAAGAATGCAGCCATTACACTATAGCCGCCATAAGCGATTTTATAGTTTTCAGCCATTTCCTTAAATGATGGAACTCCTTTATCATCCCATCCTTGATTGACATACAGTAAATTTTTTCTGTCTGCTGAATCCGGCATAGCTGTAGCGCAAACATAAATGTCCATCCGTCCATCATTATTGATATCCACTATCGAAACTCCCGAACTCCATCTTTTGGAATTAGTAATTCCTGATTCAGTTGAAACATCATCGAAATTTAAATCTCCCCGATTTAGATAGAGCTTATTAGAAACCTGGTTGCCACAAAAGAAAATATCTTTCAGACCATCATTGTTGAAATCGCTGATTCCCACCCCGGCACCATTATAGATGTATTCAAATGTAAGTATGTTAAAAGTATCAGACTCCTGAATAGTATTAACGAAGTCAATGCCGGTTTTTGATGAAGATAATAATTTAAAAAGTTTATCTCCTTTGTCTGATCTTTTGCAACTAACACAAAGTGTAATAATCGTTAGTATTGAAACCCAAATAAGGATTAATCTCATTTAAAGATCTTTATGGTATTTGTAAACACACCTCACCAACTTATAGTCGTGGAAGTTGATCTTTACCGTAAAGAAAAAAATATTTTTTTTTGTAGATAATCCTAAAAATTCAGGAAAAGAAATAACGCGAGGATAAAATCCTTTAGATGAGCGCGAAGTTGTTTTAAAGATTTAGTGAGATGGTATTCAATGGCACGCTCGGACAATTTCAGAAAATCTGCTATTTCAGAAACAGAACGGCCTTCAAGTCTGTTCAGCCTAAAAACTTGTTGCGACTTCTTCGGCAATTGTTGTATAGCCTGTTGAATTTCATTGGTGAGCTCGTTAAAAACAACAGTGCTTTCGGTCTCATCAACACTTTGAGGCATAAATTGCCTATAATAATTCCAGTACTTTTGTTGAACAATTTTAGATCTGATGGAGTCAATTATTTTTTTCTTTACAGAGCTCATCAGGTAATTTGAAAGATTTAGCACCTTAATTTCTTCTCTGCGAATCCAGAGTTTCAGAAAAATGTCCTGAAGAATCTCTTCTGCCTCTTCTTGCGATTTTAGAACTTTAACCGCAACGTTATAAAGTCTGTGCCAATGTCTGTTGTAAATCTCTTCAAAAGCTGACTTATCACTATTCTGAACAAAATTCAGAAGCTCTTCATCAGTATGGTTATTGAATTGATTCACCGTGTTTTAGTCAAACTTATTATAATTTTAAGCTAAACTGGAATAAAAATCAATTAACCTTCAATAATTAATAAATTTACGAGCTTCAAATCACAAGAAATCATCCTGCATATTCTATTAATTTTCTCGTCTGGAAGAGTTGTCTTGCAGGATATTAAAGCAAAAAATAATTACACATTTGGCATAGTTCGCAACAAAATAATTTACCGCACGTCTTAGTTCTTTCTTGAAAAAGAATAAGGCAGAGCTTCTTCACTTGTGCCTCTGCTCTTATTTGGAACAGATGTCATACTAAAATTTATCACGCCTCCCTTTATAAGCTCAGCGTGACTGAACCAATTTCTATCATAAGGTTTTCCATTCAAATTAACTGCATTTACATAGCGATTATCAACACTGTTATCAGGAGCATTGATTGTTATCGTTTTTCCATTTTCCAACGCAACTGTTGTTCTCTTAAATAAAGGTGCTCCTATTACATATTGATCAGTTGCTGGACAAACAGGGTAAAAGCCCATTGTTGAAAAAACATACCAGGCTGATGTCTGACCGTTGTCTTCATCTCCGCAATAACCATCAGGTGTTGCCACGTACAAGCGGTTCATAACTTCGCGTAACCAATATTGTGCTTTCCATGGCTCGCCTGCATAATTATAAAGATAGATCATGTGTTGTATTGGTTGATTTCCATGAGCATAGTTGCCCATGTTCATAATCTGCATTTCACGAATCTCATGAATCACAGAACCATAGTAAGATTCATCAAATACGGGAGGAACCACAAATACAGAATCAAGCATCTTTACAAATTCTTTTTTTCCTCCCATCATGTCTACCAGTCCCTGAACATCATGAAACACACTCCATGTATAATGCCAGCTATTGCCTTCTGTAAAAGCATCACCCCACTTGAATGGATTGAAGGGTGATTGAAACTTACCATCCTTATTTCGTCCACGCATAAGTTTAGTTTCTTTATCAAAAACATTTCTGTAATTCTGAGAGCGTTTGGCAAATCTTTCAAGTTCTTGTTTTGGTCTGTTTAATGCTTTCGCTAATTGGTAGATAGAAAAATCATCATAGGCATACTCCAATGTGCGAGCTGCATTTTCATTGATCTTCACATCGTATGGTACATATCCTAATGTGTTGTAGTACTTCACTCCTGCTCTGCCTACAGAACTAAGTGGCCCTTCATTTTCACTGTTCTTTAAAATTGCTTCATACAATATGTTAATATCAAAACCATGTGCACCTTTAAGATAAGCGTCGGCAATGATAGATGCAGAGTTTGAACCAATCATACAATCGCGATGGCCAGGACTGGCCCATTCAGGCAACCATCCACTCTCTTTATAAGTATTGACTAAGCCCTCCATAATCTGTGTATTGAGTGAAGGATACATCAAATTAAAAAATGGAAATACAGCTCTGAAAGTATCCCAGAATCCATTATCAGTAAATAGATAACCGGGCAAGACTTTTCCATTGTATGGACTATAGTGCACAACTTTTTCATTAATGTCGTATTCATAAAATTTTCTTGGAAAAAGTAGTGCGCGATATAAGCATGAATAAAATGTACGTGTTTGATCTACCGAACCTCCTTCTACTTTTATCCTGCTAAGTTCTTTGTTCCATGCAGCTTTGGCTTTTTGTTTTACAGTTTCAAAATCATCATTGCCAATCTCCTTTAAATTTAGTTCAGCTTGCTCTGGACTGATGAATGAAGATGCCACGCGCATAAAAACTTTTTCACCTTTCTTTGTTTTAAATCCAACTACTGCACCAACATGTTTATCTTTCAACTCCAATAAGTTTGAAACAAATTGTTTGTCTTTCCACGTAGACTTGAGTGTGAAAGGTTTGCTAAAATAAATCACGAAGTAGTTCTTAAAATTATCGGGAACACCGCCACTATTTTTTGTAGTGTATCCAATGATCTTGTTCTCTTCTGGAATAATTTTTATGTATGAGCCGTCGTCAAGTGCATCGACGACAACATACGATGAGTCTGAGGATGGAAATGTAAAGCGAAAGGCCGCTGCACGTTCTGTTGGTGTGATCTCTGTAGTAACATCATGATCGGCGAGGTAAACACTATAATAATATGGCTTTGCTATTTCAGCTTTATGAGAAAACCAGCTTGCTCTTTCGTTTTCATTAAAGCGAAGTTTTCCAGTAACAGGCATAATGGCGAATTGTCCGTAATCATTAATCCATGGACTTGGTTGATGAGTTTGCTTAAAGCCACGAATCTTAGCAGCGTCATATGTATATGCCCAACCATCTCCCATCTCACCTGTCTGCGCCATCCAGAAATTCATGCCCCACGGCAACGCTATGGCTGGATAGGTATTGCCAGTTGACAAACTATCACTAGAATTAGTACCCATCAACGGGTTAACCCATTCAACCGGATCTGAGACCTGATCAACCAATTGTGCTTCCATTGAGAGTGCAGAAAATGTTAGCATCAATGGCAGAAGTAATTTTTTCATGAACGCTGGCTTAAAGTTTAAGTAACAAAGAAGTATACAACGATAATAGTCTTTACCCCTACAATATCAATTTTTAAAATACACATTCAAATCATTTTATACTCCAACGGACATAAGTAGCCATAGACCTTGAATTGGGGAGTACATAGATGAATGCAACTCTTTGTAATAGTTTCTTTTTGATGATAAACACGGATAGAAATATGAAGAGAAATATTTTCTCTGGATAACTCATGGGATCAATAAAGAGATTGTGTATCGCTATGCATAACATGTAGCTGTCTGCTTCTCATAAAACCAATTATCAAAAGTTGAGATTCATCAATTTTACTGAAGAGAAGAAAAGCATTTTGTATAAGTATAAGAAAAATGCAAGCGTGCAATCGGTTGCTTTCTCATCAAAAAAATGTACACATCACACACATGAAGTTATTTTCACACACACGATTCTTACTAAGATTTCACGAAACCGGTTTCGTAAATAAAAATTCACCTGATGAAATTTTCATAGATATTATTTCTCAAGTTCGTACAGCCCACTCTCTAGAAATTGTTGCGACTAATAGGTCTGAAACTTCAATTACAAAATTTTAGAAGAATGGAAAAACTATCAGTCTCAGGTTTACCCTCATTTGAAAATCAAACCATCTGGCAAGTCAATTCCAATTCATCATTACAATCAGACTTCCATAAATCAGTTTCAGCAATCAGATACGCTTTCAGTTTTTGTCTCTGCTATGACTTAGCTAAATCATCTAAAATAAAAACTACGTGAGCCAGGTACCTGAACATTTTGATCTAGTAATCAATATAAAGAAAGGTGACCCTAAGAGTCTTGAATTATTATTCAGGAGAATGTATCCACAGCTGTGCGCCTATGCCAGAAAATTTCTAAACGATCCTGCCGACTCTGAGGAAATTGTTCAGGAGCTATTTTATTCCATTTGGAAACATCGTGACCGGCTCGATGAAAATCAATCACTAACATCTTATCTTTTTATCTCAGTAAAAAACAGATGCTTGAATTTTCTGGATGCTAAAAAAAACAGAACCAAGCATGCTGATCTGATGAGATACCTTTACACACATGAGGGGATTGATGGCGCTAACTCATATCATGCTTTATTAAAAAAAGAACTTGAAAAAGATTTTGATAAAGCACTAGAGGATTTACCACTGGAGTGCAGAAAAATATTTGAGCTAAGCCGACTTGAAGGTTTGAAGTATCAGGAAATTGCAGTTAAACTAAACATCTCAATTAAAACGGTTGAAACACAAATTTCACGCGCGCTTTCCAAATTGAGAGTAATGCTGAAAGAACATATTACTACCTGACCTATTTGACTTCTGGATTAATTTTTTCTTATTGTATTACAGTAGATCAACACAATTTTTCTGTGCTTTAGTGCACAGCATGCTATAGCTTCAAGAAGTACCTTCTCAGACCTAATACCTATGGATAATAACAAACAGGAACTGCACAGTATCCTTTGGAACTCTTTTAAAAAAGGAGACTGGGAAGCATATACCAGCCTTTATCATATCTATTATAGTCTGCTCAATAATTATGGTTATAAGTTTACGAAGGATGTAGACTTGATTGAAGATACAATTCATGATCTCTTTGTCAGGCTATGGACAAACAGAGACAATCTTGGTAATCCAATCTCAGTAAAAAATTATTTATTCAAATCGCTAAGAAATATTCTCTTCAGAAAAATCAAAACTCAATCCAGATTTTTTAATCTGCAGGAGGATGATGAGTCAATTCCTTTTGAAATATCTTTTGATAGTCAGCTGATTTTAAGTGAAGATGAAAAGGAATTACAGCAGGTTATAAAAAACGTTTTGAATAAACTCCCTGCACGTCAGCAAGAAGTAATATTCCTTCGGTTTTATGATGGCCTCTCCTATGAAGAAATTGCTGACATCATGGGCATCAATGTTAATTCAACTTATAAATTACTCTATAAAGCATTAGAGAATCTCAAGAACTCATTAGCATTCCTTGGTATTGGTGTGGCAGAGATCATTTCACACTTATTCCCCAAGCCACTAACACTAATACACGACTCTCTGTCTTCAGAAGACTGTTCAACATTAAGTATACCACCTATCGAGTCTTTAACAAATCTCGCAAGCTTCCCCTCAAGTCTGATCAGTAATCTCTAATCATTGATGGTGTGTTTTATTTCGCACATTTAACTAGTTAGAAAATATTCTTTTAAAATATTTTCTAAACCAAGGGATAATTCTGTCATATCAGGTCTAATCGTAATGAATTTAAAAGAATAAATTCTGACGTATGACCTTTCAAAAGTACACACACTACACACTCACAGATTTTTTAGAAGATGATTCATTTATTCAATGGGTAACTGTAGGCGATGAAAAAAGCAATTATTTCTGGCAGTCATTTTTAGATAATCATCCGGAGAAAAAAGAATTAATACGAGAAGCAACATCCATCATCCGGCTTTATCGTCTTCAAAATGAATTCAACAATGAAGGTCGTCGTGAAAATGTTTGGAATAGAATAAACACAACCATCTCGCACGAAAGTGATAAACGCAAAATATCATGGCATATACCGTTCTATGGTAAAATAGCAGCATCAATAATCTTCTTGCTTGCTTGTGGAATTGCGCTATGGCTTAATAGTCATAAAACAGAAACCATTACAACTGCTTATGGTGAAGTTAAAGCTGTAACACTTCCTGATCAATCAATAGTAATGCTAAATGGAAATTCTGTTCTAACCTATCAATCTACATGGAGTGATGCAGCACCACGCGAAGTCTGGATAAAAGGTGAAGCTTATTTTGATGTGAAACACTTTAACAAAGATATCAGTCATGTTTCGCCTGGAGAGAAATTTATTGTTCATAGCGGTGATATTGACATCAATGTACTCGGTACGTCATTCGATGTAAAGACAAGAAGAAACAAAACGAATGTTGCTTTGCTGAGCGGTAAAATTGAAGTCACGTATGCAAACAATCATGTACCCTCTGGCAAAAATCTGGTGCTTTCTCCAGGAGATTATGTAGTCTATACCGGGCAAAAATTACTTGCCATGAAAAGATTATCCAAGCCTCATAAAATGGTTACCTGGACGGTGCATGAAATTACTTTCACAGATCCATCACTTAGTGAGATCATTGAAACACTGCAGGATAATTATGGCTACTCTATTAAAGTTGAAGATAATAGTTTGACGAAGTTAAAAATTGAAGGAGAGATCAGTGTGACGAGTGTGAATGAACTTCTTTCACTAGTGTCTGCAACACTTGGAATTCGGATAGAAACTGTGGGCAAAGAAATCAGCATTGCCCGCAAATAAGTTCTATTGAATTTCAATTTACTCAGAACCTATAAACCTTTAAAACCTATACTATGAAAAAATTCGACTACTATGTTTTTAGCTTTTTCATGGTGATTGTTGTAAACATTTCACCACCTCTTTGTTACGGTCAGCAGTATGCAAGTGCTTTCTCAGGAAGAAATGCTTTGTTTCAAAAAACAAATTATACTGGTTCTCATTTTCCAGAAGATGGAAGCATAACATTGAAAGAAGCTTTAAAAGTAATTAAAGCGCATTATCACGTAAAGTTTGCTTTCAAAGAAGGATTACTTGAGGGAAAAACAGTTTCTCAATCATTGCTCAATAAAACCGAAAATTCACTAGAGGTCTTACTGGAAAAAATTCTGACAAGTGTGCAACTGGATTATAAACGAATTAATGAGAAGCAATTCACAATCTTCTCTTACAACGAGTTTAGTTCTGCATATCCCAAATACATGAACTTCGAAAAACCAGTTGATTCTCTTGCTGCAGGGAAATCAACTAGCAAACCCAGCAGCATTCAAATTTCAGGAACAGTAACTGCTAAAGAAGATAATCAGCCTCTACCTGGTGTTAGTGTTATCCTAAAAAGTTCAGGTAGCACAGGTACAACAACAGACGCCGATGGAAAGTATAGTCTCTCCGCTCCTGATGGCGATGGTGTTTTAATTTTTTCATTCATAGGTTACGCTACAAAGGAAATTCCTATTTCAAATCAGACTGTAATTAATGTCGTGCTGGAGCAGGAGGCACAGTCACTTGTGGAAGTTGTTGTTACTGCGTTAGGAATCGAGAAGAGCAAAAGTGCCATTGCTTATTCAGTAACAGAAGTAAAAGGAGATCAGTTTACACAAGCTCGCGAAAACAATGTGGCCAACGCGCTGACAGGTATGATTGCCGGTGTTAACTCAACAGGCCTCTCAACCGGGCCTGGTGGATCAAGCCGCGTTATCATACGAGGTAACGGTTCTCTCACTGGCAATAGTCAACCATTATATGTAATCAATGGTATGCCGATTGATAACTCTGTGCCTGGTGGAAGTTCCGATCCTAATGGTCTGGGTATTACAAATGCTGTTGACAGAGGAGATGGTATGGGTGCCATCAATCCTGATGACATTGAATCAATAACAGTTTTGAAAGGCGGAACGGCTGCTGCACTTTACGGTTCAAGAGGTGCAAATGGTGTAGTTCTGATCACTACTAAAAAAGGTAAAGCTCAAAGTGGTGTTGGCGTAGAGTATAATTCAACTTTTAGCATGGAAAAAGTTTCTGTGTTTCCTGACTTTCAATACGAGTATGGCCAGGGAGATGGTGGTGTAATGCCTACTACGTTAGCAGCTGCACAGGGCAGCGGACGCCGATCATTTGGAGCAAAGATTGATGGCTCTACAAACTACGTTGCAGCCGATGGTCTCAACCACCCGTACTCTGCACAGAAAAATAATTTGAAGAACTTTTATCAGACTGGAAATACAGCAACCAACTCCATTGGTCTTTCCGGAGGAAATGAATTAATTCTATATCGTTTATCATTCTCTGATTTGAATAGCAATAGTATTTTGCCAAACACAAAATATAACAGAAAGACAGCCAACCTCAACATCAGCGCTAAACTTACAAAGAAACTAAAGATCGAATCGGTTATACAATATTCTTTGGAAAAGGGAAATAACAGACCGATTGCTGGCGATGCACTTGGCAATCCTAATTGGACACCTTATGAAGTTGCCAACACAGTTGATGTTCGTTGGCTCAAGCCTGGTTATGATAAACAAGGAAACGAAGTAATCTGGAATGATGCGGCCATTGTTACTAACAGTTATTTCGTTGTCGATAAATTTAAAGAGCGGGACTTCAAGAACCGTTTCATCGGCCAGGCCTCTGTATCGTATGACATCCTCAAAAATCTAACAGTGAAAGGAACTCTCACCCGCGATTTTTATAATTACAACTTTACAAGCGTTCTTCCAACGGGGACATTATATGTTCCGAACGGTCAGTATTCAGGCATTAAATCAGATGTGTCTGAGACTAATGGAATGTTGACAGCTACATATAAAACAGAACTTAGAGATAAATTTGGTATCTCTGTTATGGGAGGTTTGAACGGTCGTCAATTTCAAAACAGAGAACTTGATCTGACAGGAACCAACTTCATCCAACCTTATTTTTACAGCTTCTCTAATCTGGGTAGCCCTATCACCAAACCGACCACCGGACGTGTCACTACCAATTCTATTTTTAGCTCAGTTGATTTAGATTATAAGAGTTTGCTATTCTTAACATTTACTGGTCGTAAGGATTGGTTCTCAACACTAAGTCCTTCGAACAACAGTATCTTTTACCCAAGCGTTGGAACAAGTTTCGTTTTATCTGATGCTCTTAATCTGCCTAAGGTTATCAGCAACGCAAGAGTAAGAGGTTCATGGGCGCAAGTAGGTGGCGGCGGTCCGAATCCTTATACTATCAATCTTACTTACAGCCCTGTAGCAAGTGCAAGTTCAGTACCACTACAGAACGTTACATCAGCAGAAATAACCAACGCTAAACTTAAACCATTTACTTCTACAACTACTGAAGTTGGTTTGAATGTCCAGCTTTTTGATAATCGCCTGGGATTAGATGTTGCAGTTTACGATCGTAAGTCTACAAATGATATTGTGAAAGTTCCAATCTCGTCTACATCAGGCTATAGTTCCGCGTATCTTAACTCCGGCCAGTTGAGCAACAAAGGCATAGAACTATTGCTGACTGCTTCACCAATAAAGGGAAGAGCGCTTAGTTGGAACACGAGTTATAATTTTGCTTACAACAAAAGTGAAGTGCTCAAACTTGCAGATGGCATAAGCACTTTCTCACTGGGCAATTCAGCCAATGGTAACGCCTATATAAATAATAACGTGGGCAGAACTTTCGGCGCAATCTATGGATACCGAATGCTTAAAGATGCGAGTGGTAATGTGATTTATGATACTAACTCTGGTTTACCAAAACAGACCGACATCAATCAGGAATTAGGAAAAGGTGTCCCTCCTATTACAATGGGGCTCACCAATGAATTTAAATATAAAAATTTCACACTGAGTTTTCTGATCGACGGTAAGTTTGGTAATAAGATCTTCTCTGTAATGGAAGTTTATGCTACTCGCTTAGGGTTATTAAAATCAACACTGCCGGGAAGAGAAGAAGGTTTGGTTTTAAATGGAGTCACTGACACTGGCGATCCGTATACAAGAACAGTACCTGTATCTCAGCTTCGTAGCGGTTATTATAACAGTCTCAACAGGTATACAGAATTATTTGTGCATGATGGCAGCTTTGTAAAATTACGTCAGGTTATTCTTTCGTATCGCATACCGTCTGATGCTCTTAAGAGACTTGGAATACAATCTGCCAGCATTGCTCTAGTAAGTCGTAACCTGCTTACACTTTACAAGAAGACTGTCAACTTCGATCCTGAGCAAAGTCTTACCAACGGTGCCGCACAAGGCATTGAATCAATCGGGCTGCCACGCACCCGTTCTTATGGTGTAAATCTGATGCTTAAATTTTAATCTAAAAAAGTAAGATCATGAAACAATCAATAAAAAAATATTCAAGCATGTTACTGTTGGTACAGGGTATGCTTTTCTTTCAGGGTTGCGACAAAAATTTCGAAGAGATAAATACTAACCCCGACGCCATCTCAACACCAACGCCACAATATATTTTCAGCAAAGCATTATACGATGGAGCTAATTACAGCGGAAATACTGAAACCCTGCTGCTCGGTACTATGCAGTACACTACCAGCTACAATGATGTTGAAGGCTTTGGCTCCAAATACATAGCTGCGAGAGTTGATCTATCTTATACAGTTTTTAACAACTCGTATCCAAATCAGATTAATGAAATTGGTGAGGTGATCAAAGCTGTAAAGGATGATCCTGATATGATAAACCTTTACGCCGTTGCCAGAATATGGCGTGTATTTTGTTTTAGCAGAATAACTGATTTGTATGGCGATGTACCATACTCACAAGCAGGGCAAGGCTACAACAAATCGATATTTCAGCCAGCGTATGATGCGCAGCAAGATATTTATGCAGACATGCTTAAGGAACTTGATGAAGCTGCACAAAGTCTCGACGCCAATAACACAACTACCTTCGGCGCTTCTGATTTGATCTACAA
>Ga0310811_10009357_pt1 | contig 12642 bp, 11 predicted proteins | sample YCmetagenome_FD_207642 | JGI IMG/M metagenome (GOLD analysis project Ga0310811, IMG submission 207642) | Soil microbial communities from experimental microcosm in Duke University, North Carolina, United States - YC | ecosystem: Engineered > Artificial ecosystem > Soil microcosm > Unclassified ... | reverse complement strand
GCCGCGGACGGTTGTGAGCCACTGATTTCGTTGAGGAAACCTGAGGCCACCGGACGGCCGACCGGCCCGGTTGTCGGGGCCGAAGCCATGCGTCCGCGTGAGTGATAAGCCGGGCTTATATAGGGGCGATCGGCGCGAAGCAAGGCGTGGCGCTCTTCCCTCTTCCCGTTCTTACGACCATTCCGTGTCCCGGGCGCAGCGCAGCACGCAGCGAAGCGAAGTGGTGCGCTGCAGACCCGAGCCCCCGGTTCGGCCAAGAAAGCTGGGTCCCGGCACTGCGGTGCACGGTTCCGCGCTGCAACGCGTCCGGGACACGAACGCCGCGAGCGGGTCGAGGTCCCTCTTACAGCGCCTCGACCTGGATGACGCCCGGCACCGCCTTGATGGCGCCTGCGATCTGCGGGGAGACTTTGAAGCGGCCCGGGAGCTTCACCTCGACCTCGGTGCCGCGGTCGAGCATCAACACCATGCTCACCTCTCCGTCCCCATTGGCACGATTGGGCACCTGCTCCAGCCGCTTAGCCACCGCATCGAGCGGGGCGTGATCGCGTAGGAACACGCGCAGGCCCTTCTGCAGATTGGCAGCCGCCGCATCGAGCGGCTCGGCCGACTGGATGCGGCAGCGCACCTCATCGCCCTGCACTTCCGCGGCCAGGAACATCAGCACGGCATTGCCGGGCTCGAGCAGGTCTCGATATTCGGCGAGCCCCTCCGAGAAGATGATCGCCTCATAGTGGCCGGTCGGATCGGACAGGCCGAAGATGCCCATCTTGTTGCCGGTCTTGGTGCGCCGCTCCTGCCGCGACACGACCGTGCCGGCGACGCGGCCGGCCGTCGCGCCATTCTTGACCGCGCGGGCGAACTCCGCCCAAGGCTGCACCCGCAGCTTCTTGAGCACGGCGGCGTAATCGTCGAGCGGATGACCGGAGAGAAAGAAGCCGACGGCTTCGTATTCGCGGCGCAGGCGCTCCGCCGGCAACCACGGCTCGACGTTCGGCAGCACGATCGCCTCCCGCTGGCCGCTGCCGCCGAACAGTTCGCTCTGGCCGATCGAGGCGCCCTCATGCGCGCGCTGGGCACGGCCGAGCACGACATCCATGCCTGAGAAGACGCGCGCGCGATGGCGGTCGAATTCATCGAAGGCGCCGGCGGCGGCGAGACTTTCCAGAACGCGCTTGTTCACGGCGCGCGGATTGATGCGCTCCGCGACGTCGGCGAGGTCCGCGAACTTGCCCTTCTCGCGCGCCTCGATGATCGTTTCCACGGCCTGCTTGCCGACGCCTTTGAGCGCGGCGAGCGCGTAGATGATCGTATTGCCTTCGACCTCGAAAGCGACGTGCGAGCGGTTGATCGACGGCGGATCGACCTTGATCCCCAACCGCTCGGCCTCGGCACGGAATTCCGACAGCTTGTCGGTATTGCCCATGTCGAGGGTCATGGTGGCGGCGAGGAATTCGACCGGATAGTTCGCCTTCATGTAGGCGGTCTGATAGGCCACCAGCGCATAAGCCGCCGCGTGGCTCTTGTTGAAGCCGTATTCGGCGAAGCGCTCGAGCAGGTCGAAGATCGCGTCGGCCTGCGCCTTCTCGATGCCGCGCTCGACGCAGCCGGAGACGAAGCGGCTGCGCTGCTTCTGCATTTCCTCGCGGATCTTCTTGCCCATGGCGCGGCGCAGGAGATCGGCTTCGCCAAGCGAGTAGCCGGCGAGAATCTGCGCCGCCTGCATCACCTGCTCCTGGTAGACGATGACGCCAAAGGTCTCCTTAAGCACCGTCTCCAGCTTCGGATGGATGTAGTCCGGCACTTCCAGGCCGTGCTTGCGCGCACAGTAGGTCGGGATGTTGGCCATCGGGCCCGGACGATAGAGCGCGACCAGCGCGATGATGTCGGTGAACGTGTCCGGCCGCATGTCGAGCAGCGCGCGCCGCATGCCCGCGCTTTCCAGCTGGAACACGCCGACGGCTTCCGCGCGGGCCAGGAGTTCGTATGTTTTCTTGTCGTCGAGCGGAATGGCGGAGAGATCGATATCGATGCCGCGCCGTTTCACCAGCGCGACCGCCGTCTGCAGCACCGTCAGCGTCTTGAGGCCGAGGAAGTCGAACTTCACCAGCCCCGCCTGCTCCACCCATTTCATGTTGAACTGGGTGACTGGCATATCCGACTTCGGATCGCGGTAGAGCGGCACGAGCTGCGACAGTGGCCGGTCGCCGATGACGATGCCGGCGGCGTGGGTCGAGGCGTGGCGATTGAGGCCTTCGAGCTTCTTGGCGATCTCGAAGGCGCGCTTGACCGTCGGATCGCTCTCGGCCTCCGCCTGGAGCTTAGGCTCGTCGTCGATCGCCTTGGCGAGGCTGATCGGATTGGCCGGGTTCTGCGGCACCAGCTTGCAGAGCTTGTCCACGTGGCCATAGGGCATCTGCAGCACGCGGCCGACATCGCGCAGCACGCCGCGCGCCTGCAGCGTACCGAAGGTGATGATCTGCGCCACCTGGTCGCGGCCGTAGCGCTCCTGCACGTAGCGGATCACCTCGTCGCGGCGGTCCTGACAGAAGTCGATGTCGAAGTCGGGCATCGACACGCGCTCGGGATTGAGGAAGCGCTCGAACAGAAGGCCGAAGCGGATCGGATCGAGATCGGTGATGGTCAGCGAATAGGCGACCAGCGAGCCGGCACCCGAGCCGCGGCCCGGGCCGACCGGAATGCCATGCGCCTTGGCCCACTTGATGAAGTCGGACACGATCAGGAAGTAGCCCGGGTACTTCATCCGCTCGATGACGCCGAGCTCAAACTCCAGCCGCTGGCGGTAGTCGTCTTCGGTCGTGCCTTCGGCGACGCCGGCCGTCGCGAGGCGGCGGGAAAGCCCCTCCTCGGCCTGCTTGCGCAGCTCGGCCGCCTCGTCCACCGCGGCGCCATCGTCACCGACCGAGAAACGCGGCAGGATCGGCTTGTGCGTGCGCGGGCGGAAGGCACAGCGCTCGGCGATCTCCACCGTCGAGGCCACCGCCTCGGGCAAATCGGCAAAGAGCTCAACCATTTCCGCGCGGGTCTTGAAGCGATGCTCCGCCGTGAGCTGGCGCCTATCGCCTTCGGAGATCAGCTTGCCTTCGGCGATGCAGATGAGGCCGTCATGCGCCTCGTAGTCGGCGGCGGTGGCGAAGTACGGCTCGTTGGTCGCGACCAGCGGGATGCCGTGCTTGTAGGCAAGCTCGACCAGCGCCGCTTCGGTGCGACGCTCGGCCGGCATGCCGTGGCGCTGCAGCTCCATATAGAGGCGGTCGCCGAACAGCTTGAGCAGCGCCTCGAGCCGCGTGCCGGCGAGATGGCCCTGCCCGCCATTGATGGCGTAATCGAGCGGGCCGCCCGGGCCGCCGGTGAGCGCGATGACACCGTCGGTCTCGCCCTCGAGCCAATCGAGCTTGATGCGCGGGGGTTCGTTCGACGGCGATTCCAGGAAGGCCCGCGAATTGAGCTTCATCAGGCTGCGGTAGCCTTCCGGACGCGCGGCGAGCAGAACGAGGCGGGAGCGCTCCGGCATCAGCGGGCCGCCGCGCGCGCCATGATCGGTGTCGGCAAAATCGATGGCGAGCGCACAGCCGACGATCGGCTGGATGCCATAACCGGCGAGCTTTTCCGAAAATTCGAGCCCGCCGAACATGTTGTCGGTGTCGGTGAGCGCCAGCGCCGGCTGCTTGTCGGCCTTCGCCAGCTCGGCGAGCTTACCAATCGGCAGCGCGCCTTCGAGCAGCGAATAGGACGAGTGCACATGCAGGTGCACGAAGTTCAGGCCGGCCATGGCGACTCGCGAGCTGGGTGATTCCGTGACGTCCTCCAGAGTGGGGAGCGCGGGCGCTCAAGTCCACCGCCGCGGCCGCATTGCTGGACCTATCCCCGTCATCCTGAGACGCGAGCGCGCCAACGGCGCGCGAGCCAGGAAGGATGAACGGCCGCCGCCCTTCGAGGCTCGCCGCTAGAGCGGCTCGCATCTCAGGGTGACGGGGCAGCGTCTGTGCCCGCCGCTATCAGGCTCCCGTCATGTCCGGCATCGGGCGCTCGGGGAACCGCCCTTTGGCCGGCCATGACAACGCGGGATACGCTACACGCAACGAACGCGACTAGAGCACGCGAACCAGAGGGGACGCGACAGGCGCTCAGAGGCTTCCCAGCACCTGCGACCAGATCAGGACCATTCCGACGAACAGCGACAACGAGGCAAGGGCAGCGGCTTCCTGGATGACGGCTTTGAGCATGGCGCTTCTCCATGAACGGACCAAGAACATAGTTCATGAAATGTTCTGGAGTCAAGCGCCTGTCGTTGGGTCAGAGGCGGCCCATATTCTCTAGGTTCCGACGCCCTCACCCCGAGGATCGCTCGAGGAAGAACCAAACCGTAGGGCCTCCAATGGACGGACCACAAACGGTCAGCGACCGGGCAAAATGAACTGAAAGATGGCCCCTTGAGGCGCGTTAGGGGCGGCCCATAACTTTCCGCCATGCGACGCGACGATGGCGCGGCAAATGGCAAGTCCCATGCCCATCCCATTCGGCTTCGTCGTATGGAAGGCATCGAACACGCGCTCGAGACTTTCTGGATTCAAACCTGTTCCGGAATCCCGGACCACGATCAGCACGCCGCCGGATTCGTACGCCTGGGAGGAAACAAATAACTCACGCGTCTGTTCATCAACATTGCTCATGGCCTCGATGGCGTTGCAGAGCAAATTGAGGATGACTTGCTGCAACTGTATCCGATCGCCCTGAACCGGCGGCAAATCAGGTGAGAACGTGGTCCGAAGCGAGACGCCGTTCTGCCGCATGTCGTTGTGCATCAAGGCAATCGTATCCGAGATTGTTTCATTGATGTTCAGCCAGTCCTTGCGAATAGCGGTTCCTTTCACAAGGGCACGAATGCGGCGCAGAATCTCGTCGGCGCGATTGGCATCGCGGATGATCTGTTCGACGGACAACTGCGCTCTCTGAAGATTGGGTGGCTGAAGCGCTAGCCAGCGCAGGCAGGCTTCCGAGCTCGCCATCACCGCGGCGAGCGGCTGGTTGACCTCATGTGCAATCGACGCCGTCATCTCGCCAAGAGTTATCAATCGCGTCAAACGCTCGATCTTCGCGCGTTGCAGTGCCAATTTTTCGGACTGGTTCTTCAAGGCTAAAAAGGTTGTGATCGCGATCGCCAGGATGTCGATGAGGCGATTGATGAGCGCTGTTTGTCCCCGTGGATCGCCCTCAGACAGGAAATGACTGCAAACGGTCGCCGCCATGCATGCCAAAGCCACGACAACCACCCAACGCGGCGAAAGGAAGCGCACAGCTAATAGAACGACGGCGACATAGAACACGCCGATGGCCGCCTCGACGGGCGTCACTGAATCGACAATGAAGATGACGGCCGCGAGGGCAAATGTCACGACCGCTAGGAGCCGTGATTTGGATGCGGTTGCGGGAGACAACGGATTTCCCATGGGATCCGCTCCGTCGGCCCATCAAACTAATCGCCCATAGTTGGCGCGTTTCCACCGATTGTCCACAACCGCAACTCGTCTGCACCCCGACGGCGTGGACTTCAAATCAGCCCAGCACCTCCGCCAGCTTCGTCATGAACGGCTCGTCGGTGAGATCGAGCCGCAGCGGCGTCACGGAGATGCGGTTTTCGTTCAGCGCCGCAAGGTCGCTGCCGGGCGCGGCGCCGGCGATGCCGCCGCGGCCGAAGGCGATCCAGTAATAGGGATTGCCGCGGCCGTCGTAGCGCGCATCGATACGCAGAAGCTCCTGGTCGCGCTTGCCCTGCATGGCGACGGCAATGCCCGCGACCGCGCCGGGCGCGCAATCGGGGAAATTCACGTTCACCAGCACGTCACGCGGCATGCCGGCCTCGAGCACACGGCGGATGACGCCCGGCGCATGCTCGATCGCCGTCTGCCACGGCGGCGCACTCTTGGTCGCGAAGGAATAGGCCTGCGACAGCGCGAAGGACGGGATGCCCAGCACCGTCCCCTCCATCGCGCCGGCGACCGTGCCCGAATAGGTCACGTCCTCGGCGGCGTTGCGGCCGCGGTTGACGCCGGAGAGCACGAGGTCGGGCTTCTCCTGCATGATGTGGCGTGCGCCCATGATGACGCAGTCGGTCGGCGTGCCCTTCACCGCGAAGTGGCGATCGTCGACCTCGCGCAGGCGCAAAGGATCGTTGAGCGACAGCGAATGCGAGACGCCGGACTGGTCGGTCTCCGGCGCGACGACCCATACATCGTCGGACAGCGCCCGGGCGATCTCCTCGCAGGCGGCGAGCCCCGGGGCGTGGATGCCGTCGTCATTGGTCACGAGAATGCGCATAGTTTCCCTTCGTGTCCCGAGCGCGGCGCAGCACGGAGTGATGCGCCCCAGAATCGGGACCCCGGTTTGTCAAAAAGAAAGCTGGGTCCCGGATCGGCGATACGAGGCCTAGCTTCGCTCGATCTTCGTCACGCCGCCCATATACGGCAAAAGCGCGTCCGGCACGGCGATGGCGCCGCCCTCCTGCTGATAGGTCTCCATCACCGCAATGAGCGCGCGGCCGACCGCCACGCCGGAGCCGTTGAGCGTGTGCACGTGGCGGACGCCGTCCTTGGCGCGATAGCGCGCGTTCATGCGCCGGGCCTGGAAGTCGCCGCAGACCGAGCAGGAAGAGATCTCGCGATACATGTTCTGACCCGGCAGCCAGACCTCGATGTCGTAGGTCTTCTGCGACGCGAAGCCCATGTCGCCGGTCGAGAGCGTCATCACGCGGTAGTGCAGATCGAGCTTCTTCAGCACCGCCTCAGCGCAGGCGAGCATGCGCTCGTGCTCTTCCTTCGATTTCTCCCGCGTGGTGATCGAGACCAGCTCGACCTTGGTGAACTGGTGCTGGCGGATCATGCCGCGCGTGTCGCGCCCGGCGGCGCCCGCCTCGGCGCGGAAGCACGGCGTGCAGGCCGTCAGGCGCAGCGGCAGTTCGTTTTCGTCGACGATGGACCCGCGTACGAGATTGGTGAGCGGCACCTCGGCCGTGGGGATCAGGCCCAAGCGGCCGCTCTTCATGTCGCTCGCGGCAGCGTTGTTCGCGAACACCTCGCCGCTCACGGCCCAGAACTGATCGTCCTCGAACTTCGGCAATTGCGCCGTCCCGAACATCGTCTCGTCGCGCACCAAGAGCGGCGGGCTGACCTCGGTGTAGCCGTGCTCGTCCGTGTGCATATCGAGGAACAACTGCCCCAGCGCACGCTCCATGCGCGCGAGGCCCTTCTGCAGCACGACGAAACGCGCGCCGGAGAGCTTGGCGGCCAGTTCGAAGTCCATCTGGCCCAGCGCTTCGCCCAATTCAAAATGCTGCTTCGGCGCGAACGCATAGTCGCGCTTGGCGCCCCAGGCGTGATGCTCGACATTGGCGTGCTCGTCGGCGCCGTCCGGCACCTCGTCGAGCGGCGTGTTGGGGATCTGCACCAGTTCCTTGTCGAGCTCGGCGGCAAGCGTCTTCTGCTCGTCCTCGAGCGCCGGCAGCGAGGTCTTGAGCTCGGCCACTTCGGCCATGAGCCCCGACGCGCGCGCATCGTCCTTGGCCTTCTTCGCCTCACCGATCTCCTTGGAGGCCGCGTTGCGCCGCGCCTGCGCCTGCTCGAAGCGGGTGATGGCGGCGCGGCGCTTCTCGTCGAGCGCCAGCAGCGTCTGCGACAGCGGCTGCAGGCCTCGGCGCGTCAGGCCGCGGTCGAAGACGTCAGCGTGCTCGCGAATCCATTTGATGTCGTACATGGGCGTCAGCCGTCACGGCCGGCTGGTGCCGGCCATCCCGATATGAGGGGCACGGCGTTGCCTACCTAAGCAGGATGCCCGGGACAAGCCCGGGCATGACAATAAGCGGAGCTTTTCCGTCCCGGTCATTCCGGGGCGCTCGCGTGAGCGGGCGAACCCGGGCTCCAAAGCCGGATACGGCATTTGTGGCTGGAGACCGGGTTCGCGCCTTCGGCTAGTCCCGGAACGACGGGAAATTGTCAGCCCAGCGCCACCTGCAGGAACGGCTGCAGTTCCGCCGGGATGTCGTCGCGCTTGGCGACGATGGCGGCGAGCGTCTTGTCGCGGCTGCAGTCGCTGATCAGGCGGGCGAAGCCGAATTCGGAGAATTGAGCGCCCTCGTTGGCGATGACCCGGTGCTTGACCGCCTTGTCGCCGCGGTCGACCAGCACGTCGGTGACCGCGTCGGTGATTTCCGGCCGCGCCGCGATGGCCATCAGGTGGCCCTGCCCCTTCGATTTGGCGATGCCGACGAGGTCGGTATCCGACAGCAGCTTTGACTTCTCCAGGATCGGGCCGGAGACCGAGATGTTGTCGCTGTTCGACAGCGCACCGATCGTGTCGACCGGAGCGGCATCCATCGCGGCCAGCATCTTGGCGAGCTCCGCCTGGCCACGCGGACCGATGTCCTTCGCGAGCCGCTGGATGACCGCGTCGAACACCGCGGTCTGCTCGACCGACCAGGCATCGGCGTGGGCGAGGAACAGGTCCGTGACCTGGCGCAGCATCATCAGATGACGTGAGGGAGAGACCTTGCTGAGAACCCGGTCGAGTTCGCCCAGCAACGATTGAGAGTCACACGACATGCGCAATACCACTCAAGTATTCCGAGCGGGACCGCACGTCCGCTACGAGGTTAGCCTGCTGCAATCATTTAGCGGCTAATCCCCCAATGAAAAATTAAGCGCCTTGACAGGCCCGTGACAGCGTCAACGGCGGTCGAAGACAGCCCGTAGAATTTAGCTAAAATTCGAATGATCCGCCTACTGCGCCGGCGTCCCACTTGCCGCGGCCTTGGCGGCAGCCTCGGCCCGCGCCCGCTTTTCCACCATCCGCACCGACCAGATTGAGCCTTCAAACAGGATCAGCAGCGGCACCGCCAGCGACATCTGGCTGATCACGTCCGGCGGGGTGAGCACGGCGGCGAGGATGAAGGCGCCGACGATGAAATAGCGGCGCTTCGCCTTGAGCTGGTCCGAAGTGATGAGACCGATGCGGCCCAGCAGCGTGAGGATCACGGGAAGCTGGAACGCGGCGCCAAAGGCGAGCACCAACGTCATCATCAGCGAGAGATACTCGCCGACCTTGGGCATCAGCGCGATGGACGCCTCGTTCGTCGTGCCCGGCTGCTGCATGTGCAGCGAGAACCGGATCAGCATCGGCAGGACGATGAAATAAACGACCAGGGCGCCAAGCGTGAAGAAGACCGGGGTCGCGAACAGATACGGCAGGAAGGCCTTGCGCTCGTGCTTATAGAGCCCCGGCGCCACGAACATGTAAATCTGCGAAGCGACGATCGGAAATGAGAGGAAGGCGGCGCCGAACATCGCCAGCTTGAGCTGGGTGATGAAGTATTCGAGCAGCGCCGTGTAGATGAATTTGGAGTTCTCCGGTCCGGCCACCCAGACGAAGGGCCAGACCAGGACGTTGTAGATGTCCTTGGCGAAGACGAAGCAGATCGCGAACATTACGGCGAAGGCGATGAGCGCCTTGATGAGCCGCGAACGCAGCTCGATCAGGTGCTCCATCAGGGGCGCCTTCGTCGCCTCGATGTCCTCGTGACTCATGCCCCGCTCCCGGCCCGCTTCTGCAGCTCCTCTGTCTCCGCCGGAGCCGGCTCAGCCGGCGCGAAGTCGGCATTGGTGACCGGGGGGACCGGATCGGGCAGCGGCACATCGATTGGCGGCGGCGAGGCGGCTTCAGCGGTCGGAATGGGCGGCTCGGCAGCGACCGCCTCCCCCTCGGGCGACGGCAGCGCCTCGGCGGACGCGGCGGCGTTGCTCTCGGCACCCGGCTCGACGGGCTTTGGTGTATCGTTGAGAGGATCGATCTTGGCGAAGTCGCTGACGGTGCTCTTGATGCTCTCGGCCTGCTGCTTCAGCTCGGACAGCTCGGCCTCCCGCAGAGCCTCTTGAAACTGTCCTTGAAACTCCGCCGACATGCGCCTGATCTTGGCCATGTATTGGCCGAGCGTGCGTAGGACAGTTGGCAGCTCTTTCGGCCCGATCGCGATCAGCGCGACGATGCCGATGACGACGAGCTCGCCCCAACCAATGTCGAACATGGATTAGCCAACTCCAAGAGCCCGGCGCTGCGCCGCCCCCACAACCGCCGGACACAGCGCGGCGGCGGGCCAGCCTTACCGCGCCGGCGCCCGCGCGGCTAGGAGCGAACGCCTTCGGCGCGGTGCTCGGTTTCCGTCTTGGGCGCGACGCTCGCCTGGCTGTCGATGCTTTTGACCGGCTCGCTCTTCGGCGGGGTATCGTCTTCCGCCATGCCCTTCTTGAAGGCCTTGATGCCGCCCGCCACGTCTCCCATCAGATCGGAAATCTTGCCGCGTCCGAACAGCAGGAGCACCACGACGATCACGATCATCCAGTGCCAGATGCTTAGAGAACCCATCACGTACCCTCCGCGGCGACGGGCAATGGGGGCTCGTCCCGCCTTATGTTTTCAACCCAGAAACTAGGCCCCGGGCGAGGCAAAAACAAGGGACCCTCGGCTCGTCCCCGAGGCCGATGATGTCGCACTAAGTCCTGGATTTGCCTTTATTTCGGCCGCGTCACGTCTCGTTGACCGGCGCCGGAGCGAGCCCCAGGTCGAGGTCGCCCGGCTCGAGCGGGTCCTCGTCCTCGCGCAGTGTCGAATCATCGGACGGCACCGGTACGGCGAAGCCCGCCGGCAGCGAGCCCTCAATGAGGCCGGCGCCCTTGAGCTCGTCGAGGCCCGGCAGGTCGCCGACTTCCTCCAAACCGAAATGCGACAGGAAGGCCTCGGTGGTGCCGTAAGTGATCGGACGGCCGGGCGCTTTGCGGCGGCCGCGCGGACGAATCCAGGCGGTCTTGAGCAGCACGTCGAGCGTACCGGCGGCGGTCTGCACGCCGCGGATTTCCTCAATTTCGGCGCGCGTCACCGGCTGGTGATAGGCGATGATGGCCAAGGTCTCGATCGCCGCGCGCGACAGCTTGCGCGATTCGACCGTCTCCTTGGTGAGGAGCCAGGAGAGATCGCCGGCGGTGCGGAACGTCCACTTCTTGCCGATATGCACGAGGTTGACGCCTCGCGTCGCATATTCGGCCGCGAGCTGAGCCAGCGATTCCTTAACGTTAACACCGTCTGGCAAGGCCTTGGCCAACGTGGCTTCGTCGAGCGGCTCGCCAGCGGCGAACAGGAGCGCTTCGAGGAGACGCAGGGCTTCCGGACGCGGCACGGGCTCGATGCTCGCTTCGTTCATGTCTTCACTCACCGCTTCACCCGTCGGCGCCGGCTCGTCGTTGTGAATGACTTCGAATTTCTGGGCCACGCTCGCCATCAAACCGGTTCTCCTTATGCGATGTCTCAACGCGGTCGGCTGTCGCGACCGCTTTATGCGCCGTCTTGCCCGTCCTGGACCGCCGCGACGGCATTGGCGCTGACGCGCTTGCGCATGTAGATCGGCGCGAACGATTCTTTCTGGTGGATCTCGGCCACACCCTCGCGCACGAGCTCGAGGGCCGACGCGAACGACGATGCGAAGACGGTCGACGCCAAGGCCGGCTCGACCACATAGCTGATGAGGTACTGGTCGATGCGCGACCAGTCGCCGGACTGGCCGATCAGCCGTTCGAGCGTCTGCCGCGCCTCGGCGAGCGACCAGACGGTGCGCTTCTTGAAGCGCACGCGCGAAAGCACGGTGCGCTGCCGCTGCGAGGCATAGGCGGAGAGCAAATCGTAGAGCGTCGCCGACCACTCCGGACGCTTGATCTCGGCGATCGGCTCCGGCTGACCGCGCGCGAAGATGTCTCGATTGAGCTGCGGCCGGTCCATGAGCTGGTTGGCGACGGCGCGGATCGCTTCGAGCCGGCGCAGCCGATTCGCGAGCGCCAAAGCCATGTCCTCGGCGCTCGGCCCCTCGCCCGGCGCCGCTTCCGGCAGCAGCAGGCGGGACTTGAGGTAAGCAAGCCAGGCCGCCATCACGAGATAGTCGGCCGCCAGTTCGAGGCGCAGCTTGCGCGCCTCCTCGATGAAGGAAAGGTACTGATCGGCCAGCGCCAGAATGGAAATCTTGGCGAGGTCGACCTTCTGCTGGCGCGCGAGCACGAGCAGCAGGTCGAGCGGGCCTTCGTAGCCCTCCACGTCGACGATCATCGCCGGCTCGGTTGATGCCCGATCCGCCTCGACCGTCGTGTCGAATTCCTCGGCGCTCATGAACCCGTCACCTGTTGCGTGGCCGGCGCGGAGCCGACCATGTCGTTGAAGATTTTGCGCGCGGCAGCCACATCGAATTCTTCCGGGGCCGAGCGCGCAGCCAGCGCCGCCTCGGCCCGGCGCGCCGCCTCCCCGCTCAGTTCGGGGACAACTGTGGCGACCGCAACCATCTCGTCGAAGTCGCCGTTGCAGTGCAAAACAACGTCGCAACCGGCCGCAAGCGCGCCCTGGCTGCGCTCGGCGATCGTGCCCGACAGGGCGTTCATTGAAACGTCATCACTCATCAGCAAGCCACGGAACCCGATGAAGCCACGAATCACCTCTTGCACCATTGTGACGGAAGTTGTGGCCGGCGCGATGGCGTCGATGGCGCTAAACACAACATGTGCAGTCATCCCGAGCGGGAGGCCGGCCAAAGGCCGGAAG
>Ga0310811_10009356_pt1 | contig 12642 bp, 9 predicted proteins | sample YCmetagenome_FD_207642 | JGI IMG/M metagenome (GOLD analysis project Ga0310811, IMG submission 207642) | Soil microbial communities from experimental microcosm in Duke University, North Carolina, United States - YC | ecosystem: Engineered > Artificial ecosystem > Soil microcosm > Unclassified ... | reverse complement strand
ATCCAGTAGCCCATCCGGCCGCGCCGTCCAGACCTGCACCGGAATTGTCTCCGCCATCATCCTGAAACGCGCCTCGCTTTCCTGCAGCGCCACCGCCAGGCGCTCGGCCGCTTTCGTCCGCGCGCGGAGCGCCGTCGTCGACCGCGCGCGCTTGATGATGTTCCTGGCCAACAGTGTCGCAGTCTCCGTGAGCGCGAGGTCGTCATCGGTTGGAGTGCGCGGCTCGTCGTAGTACATCGCGAAAGTGCCGAGCACGCTGCCGTCGAGATCCATGATCGGTGTCGACCAGCACGCGGCGAGACCGAAGGGCTCGGCGATCCGCCGATAATCATCCCACAGCGGGTCGGCGGAAATGTCGCGCACGACGACCCGCTGCTTCCGGAATGCAGCGGTTCCGCAACTGCCGGCGGCCGGGCCGATTCGAGCGCCATCGATCGCGCGGCAGTAGGGAGTGGGAAGATTGGGCGCGGCACCGTGGTGCAGTGTGACACCGTCCTTATCGAGTAGCAGAACCGAGCCGCGCATCCCGGGAGCGACGCGTTCGATGAGGCGGATCAGGGTCTCCAGTGATTCGCGCATGACGGTGCGCGATTGCACTTCTTCCTCGGCGGTCGGATCGAGGCTGTCGTCCTCGAAGATTTGCAGATCGGCGGGATAGCTGCGTGAAAGCTCGCGATCGGTGACGTGCTTTCCCGCCGTGGTGGCCGGGCCTGCGTCCGGTCGCCACAGCGTCGCATCGAGCAGGGCTTGTTCAGCCTTGCTGCTCAGATTCGCTTCTTCGCGCTGTGGGGTTGTCATACCGTCTCAATTTGATGATACGGTGGGCGCGGGCGATGGCAAGGCCTCGCACTCAGCGCGGCTGTCGCGACCTCCTACTTAGCGTAATGGCGCCCATAACCGATTGGGTAGAGCGGGTGTTTGGTGTCGTGCGGCAGATCGGAGTGTTGCGCCTCAACCTCCTGCATGGACGAGGGCAGCTCGAACGGCAGCCTCCCTTCAGGAGCCGCCACGCCCGTAATGACGTCGAGCAGGGCAGCGTCACTGACCCCAAAGTTTGCGATCAGCGCCGACGCGCGATCCTTTAGCGTCGTCAGAATCGCCGGGCGGTCGAGATAGACCGTAACTATGGTCGGCACCTTCGCCGCAATGCGCTCGATTTCCTTCAGCTCGGCGTTGTCGGCGGCGAAGCCAAGGTCGCCCTCGTGCTGCATCGCGCCGAACACGTAGTTGGGATGCAGAGTCTGGAATGGGGCGACCGTGCGCACGATCGCGAGATCGGCCTGCGACAAGTCGGAAACGACCTGGAAGCCGTAACGCGCGGCTGTCGCCGAGTCGATGTTGTGCAGGAAGACGCGGCGACCGCGCGCGGCGAGCGGCAGGAGGTTGTTCTTGTTCTCCAGGAGGACGAGGGCGCGGCGCTGCGCAGCGGTCGCTTCCGACTGGAACTCCGCGCTGCCGACCAGCGTACCGGCGGCAGTCGTATCGACGTAGGGATTCTCGAACAGTCCGAGCCTGAACTTCTGCTCGGCGATGCGGCGCGCAGATTCGTCGATGCGCTGCTCGCTGATTTTGCCGGAGTGCACGGCGTCGATTAGAAAACTCGCTTCCTCGGTGCCGCCGAACTGATCGACTCCGGCATTTACCGCCTTCGCGAAGCGATCGGCCTTGCTGAGGTCTTCGACGCCCCACGGCATTCCGATGGCCGAAAATGTGGGACGCTGGCCGGCGGGAAAGCCGTTGCGACAAAGCTCCGAGCAATCGTTGGTGACCGCCCAGTCGGTGACGATCACGCCGTCGAAGCCGTAGCGGTTGCGCAGGAGATCGGTGAGCAGCTGCTTGTTGTAGCCTGCCCCGACCTGCTCGAGCGGTTTTCCATCCACCCGCGCGCCCTGGAGAATCGAGTATGTCGGCATCACGCCGGCGACGTGCGCGGCGAAGGCGCCGCGGAACGGCTCGATGTGGGTGTCGAGATCGTTGTCGGAGAAATTCGCGTAGCGACCGTAGCTAGAGTGGCTGTCGAGCCCGTTCTTCTGCGCGCCGTAGCCGACCCAGTGCTTGACGACGGCGGCAACGCCGGCGGAGTCGACGCCGTTCGCCCCGTGTTGAAATCCGGTGACGTACGCGTACACCATGCGCCGCGCAAGAGCAGGATCTTCGCCGAAGGTGCCGTTGATGCGGCTCCAGCGGGGCTCGGTCGCGAGGTCGGCCTGGGGCGAAAGAGTTTCCCGAATCCCGACGGCGCGGTACTCCTGCCGCGCGATGTCGGCGAACTTGTGCACAAGAGCGGTGTCGCCGGTGGCGGCGAGGCCGAGGGTCTCGGGCCATTGTGAGAATCGGCCTCGCTGGACGCTGGCGCCGAGCACGTACTGGAAGTGATTTCTCGGATCGGTGCTGATGGTGAGCGGAATTCCCAACCGGGTATTCTCGGCGATTGCCTGCAGCTGATTGTTGGCGGCCGCGAGGGTGCGGGGATCGCCGCCGAGTCGGGTGATGAAGCTGTTGACGCCGACGTCACGAATGAGCTTGGCAGTCGCCGCGGTGTCGTATCCGGTTCCTACCCCGGCGCCGCCGGCTGGGCCGAGGCTGCGCGCGGTGCCGTGCATCATCAAGCCGGCTTTTTCCTCGAGCGACATTTTTGAGACGAGGTCGCGGGCGCGGGCGTTGGGCGGGAGACGCCAGTCCTCGTAGGGATCGAGGCGGCCGTTGTGATTCAGGTCTTTGAATCGGAGGCCGTTTTGTTCGATGATGGTTGTCGAGCGAGTGGTGACTGTTGGTTGGTGAGCTTGGGCTTGGGCGCTCGCTGCTGTGATGGCCAGGAGTACGGCGCTGAGTCGGAGATGGGTTTTGTTCATTGCTGTGAGCTAAGGGCTTTCAGCTATTTCTCGGCGTTGGGATCGGGAAGCTTCGTCGGCATCTAACAATACTAAAGCGGGCAGCTGCAAGCTTTACAGCTGCTACGCTAACAGCGACTGATAGGCCGACAACACCGCTTAGCGTACGATCGCGGTCACCAATTCAGATTGAGGCCGGCGTTCCAGCGGTTGCTTAATGTGGGATCGAGGATAGGACGAAGCCTTCGCGTCTTTGCAGCGTGTTTCGCGTTCGCTCGTTCGGCGGCGTGGCGGGAGTCGCGGGCGCTGGAGATCCACTTGTAGATACCGGCGCCGACCCCCAGGATGCCGATCAGTCGGTGGGGCCATTCAGGACCGGGATGACAATCGGGATTGAATAGCGCGAATGTGCAGTCATTTATCTCGTAGATCAGCATTCCACCGCCGATCCCGGATATAGTTGCGAGCCACGTCACGTAGCCACGCAAGTACTCGCCCGCGTAGACATAGCCCGCGCCGGGAATGATGCTTCCGAATGCGACAGCCGTCTGCGGATCGCGGTAGGGCTTTTCTATCTGTTGCGCGGTGGAATCGGGCGTTGCGGGAACGCCGGTTTGTGCCTGGATCGCCGTGGCAACAGAGACAAACAGAATCAAAACGGTAGCGAACCTCATCGCATCCTCCGGGCTGGGACTCGGAGTCACGATGTCGGGCGGCGGATCAAACGAGTATACGTAGCGCTACGTAGAACGGTCGCTCAATTCGGCGAGAGATCACTTCGTCCAGATCACGATGCTGCCGCAGCCGCTCAATCCGCGCTGGAATTGTGGAGGGGCGCTTTCAGTGTAGATCTCGATCCCCGCGATCTGCTTGGGCTGAACCCAGCTGTCGATGTCGTCGGGGCCGAGTTCCATCCGGGCTCCATTGATGTAGACATCCGGCACACATAAGCCGAAGGCGCCCCTCATCAGGATCGTATCGCCCCCGAAGCCGACGCGCTCCATTCGGAGGCCCGGAATAGATCGGAAAACGTCCGACGTTACCACGACGCCGCGGTTGGCGATGTCTTCGGGCGTCAGGTACCGGCCCATCCCTGACTTGCGCCGTTGATAGAACGCATTGATGTCGCGGCCGTGGAAGGGGCTCGCGGTGATTCGCACGGTATCGAGCACCGCTTCCAGCGTCGAAAGGGTGAGACGTACTGGCGGGGCGCCGGCCATGATGTTCACCGGACGCTTCAACGGATAAAAACCGAGGGCGCGTACTTCGAGCATCCGGCTGCCGACCGGCGCGTCCGTAATCGTCCACGCACCCTGGTCGTCGGCGTGGGTCGTCGGCCCATCAACGATACTGACCACCGCATTGCCGAGAGGACGGTTGCCGACCGCTGCCACCACCGTGCCGCTCAACCGGCCGTTCCCGTGACGAATGCGACGCGGGGCGAGGGTGAGACTGTCGGGACGCTTGATTGTGTCCTCGGCGATCACGGTCTGGGCTTCGCCCAGATACAGCTCGCGACGCGCGAATCCAGTCGCCGGAACTTCGATCTCGATCATGTCGGTGCTGTCGGCGTCGTGCGCGGCCATGAGCGTCATGCTCCCCGCGCTCGGGACGTTACACATCGCGAACCAGCCGTTGTCGCCGGTGACGGCGACGAGGCGCGGGACACTTCGCACCAGGCCGCCCCGCACCACGGATAGCTCGGTCCACTGCCCGTAAACCGTTGCGCGCGGAACTGGAGTCCCGTCGCGCGCATCGTGGACGGTTCCGACGATGAGGCCGACTGAATCAGAAGCGGCGCGCTGTCCACAGATGGTCGTGCGCAATCGCATCGCCGAAGGGGTCGCCAGATCGACGTGCGCCGGCTGCTGACCCTCGATCCTCACCTCGCGCGTCGGCGGCTCGACGCCGAGCGAATCGAGCATCGGATGAAAGAAGCCGAGTACGTAGCGACCATCGGGCACGGCTGCGATCAGAAACCTGCCCAGCGAATCCGCTACCGTCGTGCGCGCGAAACTCTCGGGGTTCTCGGCCGAGACGAGCTGCACCGTCGCGCCCGCCAGCGGAGTGTGGGCGATGCTGTCGCGCACCAGCCCCGAGATCACAGCACCTGAAGTTGGCTGGGTAGCCGTGACCTGCGCGTCGACGATGCGCGCGACGAGCGCGACGGCGAACAGGAGGAGGGTGCGCATGCGGAGGGCGGCAGCCATGGCTAAGTGCCCAATCTACAGGCGCGGCGAAAACGCGCGAGGAACCGGACGCTCTGCTAAGATTGAGAGCCGGAAACGTGGGCCTACAACCGCAGCCACCATGATCGTCCACCTAATCGACGGCACCTACGAGCTCTTCCGGCATTTCTACGGGCATCGCCGCTACAACCAGGGCAAGGACAAGCCGTACCAGGCAGTTGCCGGCGTACTCCACTCGATTCTCGAAATGGTGGAGACCGGCGGGACGCACATCGGCGTCGCCACCGATCACGTGATCGAGTCTTTCCGGAACGAGCTGTGGCCCGAGTACAAGACAGGTGAGGGAATCGAGCCCAATCTCTGGGCGCAATTCCAGCCGCTCGAGGACGCCCTCGCGGCGATGGGCGTCGCGGTGTGGCCGATGGTCGAGCTCGAGGCCGACGATGGACTCGCGTCGGCCGCCCACCTCGCCGATCAGGATACCCGTGTCGAGAAAATCTGCATCTGGGCCAACGACAAGGATCTCGGCCAGTGCGTGCGCGACGATCGGGTCGTGCAGATCATTCGCAAGGGCATGCAGGTACGAAACGCCGAGGCGGTGCGCAAAAAGTTCGGCGTCGAGCCGCAGCTGATTCCGGATTTCCTGGCGCTCGTCGGCGATGCACAGGACGGCTATCCGGGGATTCGCGGGATCGGGCCCTCGACGGCGGCCGCGCTCCTCAACAAGCACGGTCCGATCGAGTCCTTTCCCGAGGGAGCGCTTGGCGGCGAGCGCGAGAATGCACTGTTGTTCAAGAATCTCGCGACGCTGCGCATCGACGCTCCGCTTTTCTCCGACGTGGACGAGCTCGAGTGGACTGGGCCGACCGCGGCGTTCAAGGAGTGGGCGGAGCGGATCGCCGATCCACGGCTGCTGGCGCGCTGCGAGAAAGCGGCAGCATCGCGCACGTCGAGCTGAGCTAGGCTAAAGGCGGCGGCTCCGGCTTCTTCTTCTCCGCTGCGGTGGCGCCGAGCTTCTCGCGATCGGTCGATGATGGATCGAATCCGTCGGCGCGCACGTCGAGGACGAGCGCGTACGGACTTTTTGGAGCGTACTCTTCCCGGATCCGGATCGTCTCACCCGGCTCCGCTGTCGCCAGCTTCGTTTCAATCAGCTCGGCGAGGTGAGCGAGCTGCTGGAGTGAGCCGCGAATGGCGTGGCTGTCGAAACCGGGCTCGGGATACGTCATGATCTCGAGGGAGCCGTACGGCCCGAAGTGTTTCTTCGTTCCGTCAGCCGCGTTTTCGTGATCGTTGGTGAAGCCGAGCAGAAGGTCGGGGAAGTAGAGCAGTCCGCGGCGCGACCCGGTCAGGATCCAGGTTCTTTTCTGGTCGTCCAGCTCGCAAAAAAATCCGAGCTCGCGCCACTTCTGCTTGATCTGATCTTCCGTGAGCTGTGGGTGCGCCGCCGGCGCCGCGGTCTCACCGCGCAGGAGCTTGCGAATGTAGAAAAATCCGCCGACGACAATCGCGAGAAAGACGACCTGTAGCATTGTGGCTCGGTCAGTCGGCGCGCGCGATCACGACAGCGACGCCATGTCGATGACGAAGCGGTAACGGACGTCGCCTTTGAGCATCCGCTCGTAAGCCTGGTTGACGTACGAGATGTCGATGACCTCGACGTCGGACATGATCCCGTGTTTCCCGCAGTAGTCGAGCATCTCCTGGGTCTCGGGGACACCGCCAATACCGGATGAGGCAATGCTCCGGCGTGCGTCCATGAGAGTGAAGATCTCGACTTCCGCCGGAGTGGGCGGCGCGCCGACGCACGTCATCACGCCGTCGAGCCCGAGCAGCTTGAGGTACAGGTTGTAATCGTGCTTCGCCGAGACGGTGTCCAGAATGAAATCGAAGTATCCGCCGAGCGAGTCGAGGGTGGAGCGGTCGGTGGTGAGCGCGAACTTGTGGGCGCCGAGCCGCCGGGCGTCTTTCTCTTTCTCGGGCGACGTGCTGAGCATCGTCACTTCGGCGCCGAACGACGCGCCGAACTTGACCGCCATGTGCCCGAGCCCGCCGAGTCCGACGACGCCGAGCTTGCTGCCCTTGCCGACCTTCCAGTGGCGGAGCGGCGAGTAGGTGGTGATGCCGGCGCAGAGGAGCGGAGCAACGTTGGCGAGCGGCAGTTTTTTCGGAATCGTGTGGACGAACTCATCGTGCACGACGATTCGTTTCGAGTAGCCGCCCTGGGTCACCTCGCCGGTGCGCTTGTCGTGCGAGCTGTAGGTGAGAACGCTGCCGACGGTGCAGTACTGTTGCAGACCTCTTTTGCAGTTCTTGCATTCGCGGCATGAGTCAACAATCACACCCACGCCTGCGATGTCGCCGGGCTTGAACCGCTTGACCTTGTCGCCAACGCCGATGACCCGGCCGACGATCTCGTGACCCGGCACGACCGGATAGATGGTCTGCTTCCACTCGTTGCGCGCCATGTGCAGATCGGAATGGCAAACGCCGCAGTAGAGGATTTCGATCTGGACGTCGTGCGGACCGGCGGCGCGGCGCTGAATGGTGAACGGCGCGAGGGGGGTTTGGGGCGATTGAGCGGCGTAAGCTGGGCTCGGCCCTGCTGGAACCGAGCCGGGCCTCACGCCGGATTTCGGCGCTGCTTTGTTTGGTACGGAGCGTTTCGCCTTCGCGCGCTGGGTCTTCATTGTGTCACCCTCGATTTTCGCAGCATCCACCCGTACAGCCATACCACCGCCGCAACGAACAGCAGGAATCCGAGCCACGGCGCCGGCGCGAAGCTCTCGGGCACCAGCGCGATCGGCGCATCCTTGGAGAATCCGACAATCAGGCCGGCGTTGATCACGCCCCAGATGCTCTCGCCGACGATCAGACCCGATGCGACGAGAGTTCCAAGCCTGCGAGCACGCTCGGGATTGGGCATGGTGCTCACCCGGCGATCGTACCAGTGCGCGAGCACCGCACCGATGATCACCGCGAAAGTCGCCGACATCGGGAGATAGATGCCGATTCCCACAGCGAGTGGCGGAATGCGCAGCTTCTTCATCCAGCCCAGAATCTCGTCCAGGATCACCAGCCCGACACCGACCAGTGCGCCGATGCTGAGCATCTTCCACTCGAGGCTGCCGCCGATCACGCCCTGCGCCAGCGCCGCGATCAGGGTCGCCTGCGGAGCGGGCAATGGATTGGCTGCCACGACGTGAACGTTCGGCGCTCCCGCAAAGCCGTACGCGCGCGCGAGAAGATTCAGCACGAACGGAATCACCGACGCCCCCGCCGCGACGCCGACGATCAGCGCGATCTGCTGCCGCATCGGGGATGCGCCGACCAGCTGTCCCGTTTTCAGGTCCTGGAGGTTGTCGTTGGAGATCGTCGCGCACGCGAACACGATCGCCGTCACGAACAGCGCGACCGCGACCAGCGCCTGCCGGTTGTCCGCGGTCGGTGTCACCGCCAGCGCGAACACCGATGCGCAAACCACGATCGATAGAATGCCGACCCCGGAGATTGGGCTGTTCGACGCGCCGATGAGTCCGGCCATGTAGCCGCACACTCCCGCGATCACGAAGCCGATGATCAACACGAACGGCACCGAGATGAGCGTCAGTCGGAACGCGTGCGGCGCAAGCACCGTCGATCGCGCGAACTCGAACGCCAGCCACCCCGCGACCACCAGACATGCCGCCGTCAGTGCGAAGATCCACGACGGCGCCAGATCACGGTCTCGATCGTCCGACGTCGCTACCGCGCGTGATGCCGCGAGCGTGCTCACCAACCCGCCAACTACGGGTCGCGCCAGCCTGATCAGCGTGTAAACGGCGGCGACGGCGATGGTGCCGGCGCCGAGGAATCGAACCTGGGTCCGCCAGATGGCGATGGTGTGATCGGCGAGAGTCTGTCCGACCGTAGCGGGCTGCATCGAAGTAAGAATCGGGACGGCAATCACCCACGAAATGATCTGGCCAACCAGCATCGCCATTCCGACCGAGAGCCCGACGAGGTGTCCGGCGCCGAGCAGCGCCAGCGACCACGCGATGTCGTAGCCGGTCGATGCGCCCCCACTCAGCGCAATCGCGCCGCCGAGGGTGCCGGCGACGACTCTTGTCGCGCTGATAATCGCCAGTCCTGCCGACGCGACCGAGCCCAGAATTACGGCAACGAGTCCTTCTCTCGCCTCACCGGTATCGTCCTTCGTCTCACCGCGGGTACCCGATCCCACCTTGAGCACTTCGGCCGCCGCCACACCTTCGGGGTACGGCAGATCCGAGTTGGTTACCAGCGCTCGTCGCAACGGGATCGTGAACACCACACCCAGGATTCCGCCGCTCAGGCAAATGAAAAAGGATTCCCAGAACGGGAATCCTGTCCACCAGCCGATGATCACCAAACCGGGCAAGACGAAAATGATCGCCGAGAGCGTTCCCGCCGCCGACGCCACCGTCTGCACGATGTTGTTCTCGAGGATCGACGAGTCCTTGACCGCGCTCAGGATCGCCATCGAGATCACCGCCGCCGGAATCGACGACGCGAAGGTGAGTCCGACCTTGAGGCCGAGATAGACGTTCGCCGCCGTGAATACCGTCGTGATTAGCGCGCCGAGAATCAGGCCGCGCAGGGTAAGCTCTTTTGGTCTCATGGGACCAAATCTTACACCCAAACGGGTGTGCGCGACGAGTGCTACCGGTTTTGGAGCTTCCGGCAGGCCCTCTCGATCACGACCGCGATCGACAGCAACAGGATCGGATCGGGCTCTTTGTCGTCGATCTCGATCGCGTAAGTCTCGCTCGGCCGGAACCAGCGCTTGCTCATCGTCGCGATCTCCGAGCCCGCCCGCTTGATGACGTAAGTACGATCCAGGAAATCGGCGGTTGCCTCGAGATCGGCGGACTCACGCACCTCGATGCGGAAGCGATGCTGGAAGAACGAAGGATCGTCGCGTTTGACGTCAGCGAGGTACTTCCCGTCGCGACGGACCTGATAGCTTCTCGATCGGCTGACTACTCGCTGCTCGATTCGGGTGAGCTCCTTTCCGCTGGTGTCCTGAAAGGAGAGCTTCTCACCCAGCGCGAGGAGTGATCCGTTGACGCGGAACGCATCGCGGCCGCCACTGTCCCTGATCATGAAATTGTTGCCGAGGGACACCAGCCTTTGTTTTAGCACGTATCGCATAATGGTGGGTCATCGGACCCTGCTTATACGACGCTTTTTGGGCTTCTTGGAAACAGATTTTGGCTCCGCGAGCCTCCAGAACTGGCGCTCGCCAATCACGGTCACGTTGTGGCCCTGTTCCGCGAGCCGCCGGATCTCGAGCAGCTTCGTGCCCCCAGCTCTGCCGGCAATCTGTAAGGCGTTGAATCGCCCGCGGACGAGCACGTCCGAGGATGGGCCCGGCTTGGATACCACCGTTGCGCCCGCTTTACGGGCGGCGGCGATCGCCTCGCTGCGCGGCCGACTCAGAAATCCGGTGAAGGAGATCCTCCGGCCTTTGAGTGTCGACAGCCGGCCTGGCTGCGGCTGCTTCGGCCGATGTCGCAGCGCATCGATCAGCTCGCGCGCCGCCTCGTACCGCTTGCCACGCGCGCCCAGGCAGCGATAGATGACTTCCTTGAGGTGGTCGCTGCAGGGAAGCCCACGCACTTCGCGGCTGCTCACCGAGCGGGTGATGTCGCCGCGCAGAAGCATCGCGGCGATCAGACCGATCTGGTAAATGTCGTCGCGCTGCTGCCAACGGCGCACCCGGCCCCACGCGATCTCCATCGGCGCGTTGAACGGATTGAATGCGTCGGCGGTGACGCCGCGGTGACTCAGCTGGTGCGCGGCGATCCCGAAATCGCCGAGCTTTAGCTGGTCGTCGTCGCAGACGAAGATGTTGAATGGCGTGAGATCGCGGTGCAGCGCCTGGCCGCGATGCAGAGCGTCGAGCGCGCTCAGGATCGCGGCGATCTCGCGGCGCACGAAGCGCTCCGACTGCGCGCCCTGCTTCTCCAGCCACGCGCCCAGATCCCCGTTCACCGCGTACTCGAGCGCGATGCAATAGCGCATGCTACCGTCGCCAAGCTCGACGAAGCGATCGAACACTTTGAGGGCGCGCGGCTCGCGGAACAACAGCTCGGCGAAGTACGCCTCGCGCAGCCACGCCGAGATCCGGTCGGTGATCTTGATGCAGACCTGCGCGGGAAGACCGTCCTGCGGCGTTGGAGTGGCGAGATACACCTCGCCGAAGCCGCCCTTTCCGATCAGCTTGTCGAGGTGGTAGGTGCGGCCGGTCTCCGAGCTGTAAGCCGACGTGGCAGGTTTCATCGACCCAATCTTAAGAGCAAATTGCGGCATGGCCAAGAAACAGCCGCCTCAGGTCCTGACGCTGGACGGGCGCGAGGTCCAGATCACCAACCCGGACAAGCCGTATTTCTCCCGCGGCGTGAAGCTGACCAAGCTGGATGTCGTCAACTACTACATGGCTGTGGCCGACGGCGCGGTGCGTGGCGTGCGCGACCGGCCCAACATGCTGAAGCGATTCGTGAACGGCGCCGAGAAGGAGCCGTTTTACCAGAAACGCGCGCCGGACAACACTCCATCGTGGCTCAGAACGGTGACGCTCTCCTTTCCATCGGGACGCACCGCCGACGAGGTCGTAGTCGATGACGCCGCCGGACTGGCGTGGATCGTAAACCTCGGCTGCATCGAGCTGCATCCACACGCCGTCCGGACCAACGATCTCGACCATCCCGACGAGCTGCGGATCGACCTGGATCCCATTCCCGGCGTAAAGTGGGACGACGTGCGTCGCGTCGCGCTGGAGGTGAAGCAGCTGCTCGAGGAGCTCGGCCTGCGCGGATTCCCCAAGACCAGCGGCTCGCGCGGAATGCACGTCAACGTTCGGATCAAGCAGCGTTGGAGCTTCACCGAGGTGAGGCGCGCAGCGCTCGCGTTGTCGCGCGAGATCGAGCGGCGCGCGCCGAAGCTCGCTACGTCCAAGTGGTGGAAGGAAGAACGCCATGGCGTCTTCCTCGACTACAACCAGAACGCCAAAGACCGCACGACTTGCTCGGCGTACTCGATCCGGCCGCTACCCGACGCGCGCGTCTCGGCGCCACTGCGATGGGACGAGGTGCCGGATGTCGAGCCCGAGGATTTCACGGTGCTGACGATGCCCCCGCGTCTGCAAAAGATCGGCGACCCGAATGAATCGATGGACGAAAGCGCGGGATCGCTCGATCAGCTGCTGGAGCTTGCGGCACGCGACGAAGCCGCGGGCTTGGGCGATGCGCCGTGGCCGCCGCATTTCAAGAAAATGGAGGGCGAAGCGCCGCGGGTGGCGCCGTCGGCGCCGAAAACCAGATCGAAGATGCCGCTCATCGTCGTCGCGAACTCACCGCACAAGGAGCAAGCGCTGGCTGGTCTGGAGCGATGGAAGAAAAAGCATCCTGCTGCCGCGAGGCATCTCGCTGTCGACGACGTGCTGGTCGATTCGATGCGCGGGCGGTCATCGACCTGGACACGCATCCGCGTCAATCTCCGCAACGTTCCGGAGAAGATCAGGCCGAAGCAGGAGACGCCGGATCCCGACGACGATCCGACGCGGGCCTGGCGCGAAGGGGCGAAAGCGGGAGCCGCTAGCC
>Ga0310811_10009355_pt1 | contig 12643 bp, 9 predicted proteins | sample YCmetagenome_FD_207642 | JGI IMG/M metagenome (GOLD analysis project Ga0310811, IMG submission 207642) | Soil microbial communities from experimental microcosm in Duke University, North Carolina, United States - YC | ecosystem: Engineered > Artificial ecosystem > Soil microcosm > Unclassified ... | reverse complement strand
GCATACCTCGACGTACAGGACATTGCCCGGGGCGTTATCCGGCGCATCGGCTATACCAAGAGCGAATATATGTTCGAGGCCAATTCCTGTGGTATCTTCTCTGCCATTCACGAGCAATCGTCCGATATCAACCAGGGTGTCGACAAGAAGAAGAAGGAAGAACAAGGTGCGGGCGACCAGGGGATGATGTTCGGCTATGCCAGCAACGAAACAGAAGACTATATGCCGCTGGCGCTCGATCTGGCCCATAAGATCCTCCTCGAGCTGGCAGCGTTGCGCCGGGAGAACAAGCAGATCAAGTATCTGCGTCCCGATGCCAAGAGCCAGGTCACGCTGGAATACGATGATAATAACAAGCCTGTAAGAATAGATGCCATTGTAGTTTCGACGCAGCACGACGACTTTGATACCGAGGCGAAGATGCAGGCGAAGATCAAAAAGGATATCATCGAGATCCTTATCCCCCGCGTAAAGGCGAAGTACAAGAAATATTCCCGTCTGTTCAACGACCAGATCAAGTATCATATCAACCCCACCGGGAAGTTTGTTATCGGCGGACCGCATGGTGACACGGGTCTGACCGGCCGTAAGATCATCGTCGATACTTATGGTGGTAAGGGCGCCCATGGTGGCGGTGCATTCAGCGGGAAAGATCCTTCCAAGGTCGACCGTTCGGCTGCTTATGCCACCCGGCATATCGCCAAGAACCTGGTTGCTGCGGGGGTAGCCGATGAGGTCCTGGTACAGGTGTCCTACGCCATCGGTGTGGCACAGCCTACCAGCATCAACGTCAATACCTACGGTACGGCCAAGGTAAAGCTGACCGACGGCCAGATCGCCAAAAAGGTGATGGAGCTGTTCGATATGCGTCCCTATTTTATCGAGAACCGCCTGAAGCTGCGTAACCCCATCTATAGCGAGACCGCTGCTTATGGTCATATGGGCCGTCAGCCGCAGATCGTAGAAAAGACCTTTCTCTCTCCCGACGGGAAGGAAGTGAAGCGGAAGGTGGAGCTGTTCACCTGGGAAAAGCTGGATTATGTCCCCAAGGTCAAGAAGGCCTTTGGATTGAAATAAATTCATCTTATAAAATCGGAACCTCCCCTTCGGGGAGGTTTTTTACGTTATGACGAAAAATCCGTGGAAGGTATTGCAAGAGAGATCCGTTTATGACAACAAGTGGATCCAGGTGACCGAGTATGATGTGCTGAATCCCAGCGGGGGGAAGGGCATCTACGGCACCGTCCGGTTCAAGAACCTGGCCATCGGGGTATTGCCGCTCGATGAGGAAGGTTATACCTGGCTGGTGGGACAGTGGCGGTTCCCGCTGGAGATGTACAGCTGGGAGATCCCCGAGGGCGGTGGAGACCTGGCGTTGCCGGCGATCGAATCGGCGCGGCGGGAGCTAAAGGAAGAGACGGGGTTGGTGGCCAGCGAATGGACGCTGATCCAGGAGATGCACCTGTCCAATTCGGTGACCGATGAACGGGCGCTGATCTTTATGGCCCGCGGGTTGCGACAGGAGGAAGCGATGCCCGAGGAGACCGAGCAGCTGGTAGTCCGGCGGGTATCTTTTGATGAAGCCTTTGAGATGGTCGAGCGGGGAGAGATCACCGATTCGATGTCGGTAGCGGCAATCTTAAAAGTAAAATTATTGTTGACCAGTGGGGCCCTTATAATATGAAGCAAAGCAAACTTATCATCGGCAGACAGCCGCTTATCGAGGCGATCCGTGCGGGGAGGGCCGTGGACAAGATCCTGATGCAGCGAAATACGGCCGGGGATGTCGTTGCGGAGATCCGGCAGCTCGCGAGGGAGCACAATATCCCCATACAGGTTGTGCCGGTAGAGAAGCTGGGTTCCCTGACGAAGGCCAATCACCAGGGCGTGATCGCCTTTACGGGACTGGTACAATATATGGACCTGCAGCAGGTGATCGATCATGTGGTCGGAGCGGGGAGCGTGCCGTTGTTCATCATGCTGGACGGGGTCACCGACGTGCGGAATATCGGCGCCATTGCCCGGAGCGCCTTGTGCTGCGGAGCGCAGGCGCTGATCATCCCCGACAAAGGGGTGGGGGCGCTGAATGAGGAAGCCATGAAGTCATCGGCAGGTGCGCTGGAACAGATCCAGATCTGTCGCGTCCCCAGTCTGTTAAAGGCGGTGGATACCCTTCATCTGAATGGCATCAAGGTCTTTACAAGCGAGATGAAGGCAGAGAAGAGGGTATTTGAACTACCACTGGCCGAGCCTTGTTGTATCGTAATGGGAAGCGAGGATAAAGGAGTTCAGCCCTATATCCGTAAGGCGGCAGACGAGTTCTTTACGATCCCGATGGCGGGGAATTTCGATTCCTTCAATGTCTCGGTAGCGGCGGGAATTATTTTATATGAAGCAATGAAACATCGGCTATGATAACGCTTGTCGAATGTCCGCGGGATGCGATGCAAGGCTGGCCACAGCTCATTCCCACGGTCAAAAAGATCGAATATTTGAACTCGCTTTTGCGGGTAGGATTTGACGTGCTTGACTTTGGGAGCTTTGTATCGCCGAAAGCGATCCCGCAGATGGCCGACACGGCTGAAGTATTGGCGGGATTGCAGCTACGGGGCGTGAAGACCCGGCTGCTGGCTATCGTCGCGAACTTTCGGGGTGCTGAAGAGGCGGCAGGACATGAGGCGATACGGTACCTGGGGTTCCCGTTCTCGGTCTCGGAGACCTTTCAGCTACGGAATACCAATAAAACCATTGAAGGCAGCTTTGCTACGGTGGAGGAGATACAGGACCTGTGTGCGAGAACCCAGAAGGAGCTGGTGGTCTATCTATCGATGGGATTCGGCAATCCCTATGGCGAGCCGTGGAATGAAGAGGTAGTGTATCAGTGGTCCGCCGCACTGGCGAAATTGGGAGTGAAGACCTTGTCAGTGGCCGATACCGTGGGTGTTGCGACACCGGAGCATGTGTACTCGGTAGTGGACTATCTTATCCGGCAACTGCCGCAATGCACGATCGGGGTGCACCTGCATTCAACGCATCACAATCGAAAGGTGAAGGTCGATGCAGCGCTGGATGCCGGCTGCCGGCGATTTGACGGGGCACTGAAAGGCATCGGCGGATGCCCGATGGCGGGGGATGCCTTAGTGGGGAATATGGATACCGAGTGGATGATCCGGCATTTCCGGGAGAAAGGCTTGCTGGGGAAGTTGGATGAAGAGGCGTTGGCCGCCAGCCTGCGGCTGGCGGGGGAGGTGTTTGTATAACCATGGAATTTCAATTACCGATATTGCTTCCTTCGTTGCCTGTACCGATCCGGTACGGGGATAAACTATTGTTGACCGGTTCCTGTTTTACCGAGCATATCGGGACTGCGCTTGGGGAGTGGAAATTCGATGTGTTACAGAATCCCAACGGCATCCTTTTCGACCCGGCAAGCGTGGCGTCCAGCCTTATCTCTTATATCCAGCCCGAAGTGTATAGGGAAGCGGATGTGTTTTATTTGAACGAAGTCTGGCAAAGCTGGCAGCATCATAGCGTTTTTTCGAATATCGATCGGGTGGCGGCCCTGGCGGGGATCAATGCCTCGCAACAGCGGGCGCATGCTTTTTTAAAGCGGGCTGACTGGTTGATCATAACGCTGGGCAGCGCATTTTCCTATCGACTTCTTGAGGGCGGCCAGCCGGTGGCCAATTGTCACCGGGCGCTGGCGCAGACCTTCCGGAAGCACCTGATGAGCATCGAAGAGATCCATGCGGCATTCGACAGCTGTCTGTACCAGCTGTTCAATTTCAATCCCGGTCTGAAGGTGTTGTTCACGATCAGTCCCGTGCGGCATATCCGTGATGGGGTCGTGGATAACAACCGTAGCAAGGCCCGGCTGATCGAAGCCGTGCACCATCTTGTCAATAAGTTCGATCATATTTGGTATTTTCCCGCTTATGAGCTGGTGATCGATGTGCTTCGGGACTATCGATTTTATGATGTCGACATGGTCCATCCGAACTATCCAGCGACACAATTCGTACTGGAGAAATTTGTGCAGCAATGTCTGGATGCGGACGCCCGGGAGGTGCTTGAGGAAGTGAAGAAGATCGTTATTGCCCGAAAGCACAGGCCTTTTCAGCCGACCACGCAGGCGCACCGGCGCTTTCTGCAGGAGCAGCATAGCCGGGCTTTGGCGTTGACGGAACGGTATCCCTTTCTTGATCTTGCAGAAGAGATAAAATATTTTTCCGGGGAATGAGTTATGCTGCGGCTATATTGAAATTCTACAAAGGGTTGCGGCCAAATTTTCCCATGCCGGAGGGCGTCTCTGTCATGAACCCCTACAAGCAACCGCTCACGTGGGCAGTGGCCAGCCAGTTCTATCAGAAATTTTATGATGATGGGGAGCCGCGGGTCTTTATATTCGGGATCAACCCGGGGCGGCATGGTGCGGGATTGACGGGGGTACCGTTCACCGACCCGTTGCGGCTGGAAGAGAAATGCGGCATCCCGAACGAATGGAAGAAGAAGGCCGAGCTTTCTTCGCAATTCGTCTATGCCATGATCGACAAATATGGCGGAGTGGAAGCTTTTTACCGGCGATTTTATATCACGGCGCTTTCGCCGCTGGGTTTTGTCCGGGATGGAAAGAACCTGAACTATTATGACGACAAGGAGCTGATGCGGGATTTCGAGCCCTTTATGTTGCGGTGTATCCGGCGGCAGCTGGAAACGATGCCGACGACGGAGATCTGCTACTGCCTGGGTGAGGGAACGAATTTCAAATACTTCAGCAAGGTAAATGAGCGACATGGATTTTTTAAAGAGATCATTCCGTTGCCGCATCCCCGATGGGTGATGCAATACCGGCTCAAGCGGATGGAAGAGTTTGTCAACCTTTACCTGGAGAGGCTTAGTGTATCCGATCGCCCCGGACTTCCAGCGAATCCATGATCCGGGCTTCATAATCGAGCCATTCTTTCCAGCGGCGACGGACGGTATCTTTGTCGATGTAGGATTCGGCGAGCTCGATGAAGAGGTGATAGTGGCCGGCCTCGCTTTCCATGAATCTACGATAGAATTGCCGGAGGTAACTGTCTTCGAGACCTTCGCTGAGTCGTTTGAAGCGTTCGCAGCTGCGGGCTTCGATGAGGGCAAAGAGCAGGAGGCGATCGAGAAAGCGTTCTTCTTCGGAGGCGCCTTTTTTTTGGAATTCCATCAATTTGTTGACATAGGCGTCCTTTCGCTGGCGGCCGAGCTTGAGGCCGCGTTTCTGGAGTTCGGCCAGGACGAGGCGGAAATGGCCCCATTCTTCGGTAACGATCGGGGAGAGGTCCTGGACAAGGCGTTGCTTGTCGCTATAGCGCTGGATGAGGGAGATGCAGCTGGACGCCGCTTTTTGCTCGCACCAGGCGTGGTCGGTGAGAATGGCCTCGAGGGAGATGCTGCTGAGATGGACCCAGCGTGGGTCGGTGGGAAGCTGGAGTCCGAGGATGTTCTTTTGTCCGGTCGTGGTTTCCATGGGGCGAAATTACGTAGGTTTGCCGGAAATTTTGCGATGCGGGATGAGTCCTTTTTAGATCGAAAACTGGCTGAAAGGCGTGCGAATGCGGCCTTCCGGAAGCTGCGGCTGCCGGAGGGGAAGGTCGATCTTTGTTCGAATGATTATTTGGGGGTGGTGCGGGATGGGATGCTGACGGAGGGGGAGCCGGAGGCGTTGGCGCATGGCAGTGGGGGATCGCGGCTGCTTGCGGGAAATTATGCGTTGATCGAGGATGTGGAGCGGCAGCTGGCGGAGTTTCATGCGGCACCGGCGGCTTTGATCTATAATTCGGGATATGACGCGAACCTGGGTTTGCTGAGCTGTATACCGCAGCGGGGAGATGTAGTGCTTTACGATGCCCTTAGCCATGCTTCGATCCGGGATGGGATGCGATTGTCCTTTGCCCAGACCCATTCCTTTGCACATAACGATTGCGCCGATCTCGAGCGGCGGTTGTCGGCCCGTAGCGGGGGCGGCACTTGTTTTGTCGTGACCGAGTCGGTATTTTCGATGGATGGGGATCTGGCGCCTCTACCGGAGATGACGGCGCTGTGCCGGCAGCATGGCGCGCAGCTGATCGTCGATGAGGCGCATGCAACGGGGGTCATCGGCGCCAGGGGAGAGGGGCTTGTGCAGGCGTTGGGATTGCAGGAGGAGTGTTTTGCGCGCGTTCATACGTTTGGTAAGGCTGTGGGCTGCCATGGGGCGGCGGTGCTGGGCAGCTCACTTCTACGGGACTACCTGATCAATTTCAGCCGAAGCCTGATCTATACGACGGCATTGCCGCCAGCCAGTGTCCGGGCCATCGCCAGGGCCTATGCGTTGTTACCGAAGCTGGGGCCCCAGCGGGCGCAGCTGTCGCGGCTGATCGATCAATGGGGCGCGGAGGAGATCGGCTACCTGCGGCTCGACAGCCGGACTCCCATCCAGGTGGTGATCGTACCCGGGAATGATGCTGCGCGGGCGCTGGCGGAGAAGCTGCAGGCGGCGGGTCTGGATGTTCGTCCCATTCTTTACCCAACGGTGCCCAAGGGGAGCGAGCGGTTACGGATCGTGCTGCACGCTTTCAATACGCAGGAAGAGATCGGGAGGCTTGCGGGCTTGTTAAAAAAATAAGCCGTCTCATTGCTGAGCACGGCCTATTCATCTACCTGAACCACCTGAACTAACTTAAAGAGTACGTTTAGAGTACGACGTTTTACCGATACAAAATTGAGACGAAGAAGGCAACGAGACAATACCATTTTGTGGTAGTTTTGAAGTATTTTTAGTCGAATAATCGTTTCTTCATGAGAATAATCCCCTTTCTGCTTTCACTTCTCCTGACCGTAGGCCTGATCCTTTGTTTGAACCGGCAGTGGGGCGGGCTGCAGAAGACGCCGCCATTTGGTCCCTTCTTCAGTCCCCAGCACGGGTTCTGGCAGAATGCCGAGCCGGTGAACAAGAGTTTCGACGGGAGTCTGTCATTGCCGGGGTTGAAAGGAAAGGGGGATGTCTATTTCGACGAGAACCTGGTGCCGCATGTCTTTGCGGCCAATCATGTGGATGCCTCGTATATCCAGGGATATTTGCACGCGAGGTTCCGGCTCTGGCAGATGGAGTTCCAGACCTTTGCCGCGGCGGGCCGGGTGAGTGAGGTCCTTGGCGCGGGTCCGGGTAATGCCTATATCAATTATGATCGCAGCATGCGGCGGCTGGGAATGGTGACGGCGGCGAAGGCGGCGCTGGAGGAGATGGAGAAGGACAGTGTCGTGAAAGCGGACTGTGACGCCTACACGGCGGGCGTCAACGCTTATATCAGCCAACTAAAGGGCAGTGAGCTGCCGCTCGAATACAAGCTGCTGAATTATTCGCCCGAACCCTGGACGAACCTGAAGATCGCGCTTTTTGTCAAATACATGGCTTATGACCTTGCCGGTCACGACAATGACTTCGAGATGACGAACGCGAAGAGCTTCTTCAGCAAGGAAGATTTTGCCAAACTTTATCCCGAGGTGCAGGATAGCGTGGATCCGATCATCCCGAAAGGGACCCGTTTTTCACCCCCGGGCTTTGCGCCGAAGGCGCCGGCCACGGTGGATAGCCAGTATCTCCATTTCCCGCTGACAGTGACGGCGGCGGAGTCCAAGCCCGACCCGGACAACGGTAGCAATAACTGGGCGATCAGCGGGAGTAAGACGATGAGCCACCGGCCGATCCTTTGCAACGACCCCCATCTCAGCACCAATCTTCCGGCGATCTGGTACCAGATGCAGATCCATACCCCGGACTACAATGTCTATGGGGTCTCCTTTCCGGGAGCGCCCTATGTGATCATCGGGTTCAATGACAGCTGCGCCTGGGGGATCACCAATGCAGAGCGGGACGTCCGGGACTACTATACCATCAAATTCAAGGATGAGACCCGGAGAGAATACTGGTATAATGGGAAATGGGTACCGGCGGATCAGCGGGTGGACACGATCGTAGTCAAGGGTGGCCTGCCTTTTTACGATACCGTGGCCTCGACCGTTTTTGGCCCCGTGATGTATGATCCGAGCTTTCCCGGTTTTTCGGAGGAAGGGACCACCCGAAGCTATGCCGTTCACTGGAAGCCGGCTGAGCCGTCCGACGAGATCAGGACTTTTAGCCGGTTTCAATCGATGCGGAACTATTCGGATTATAAGGAGGCGATCGTGACCTTTAAGAGCCCGGGGCAGAATTTTGTTTTTGCGGATAAGGGCGGGGTCGTGGCCATCTGGCAGCAGGGCGAATTCCCGGCCAAATGGAAGGAACAGGGGCGGTTTGTGATGCCGGGCGAGGACAGCAGCTACCGGTGGCAGGGAAGTATCCCGCAACAGGAGAACCCGACGATGTTACTGGATACGCTCGACAGTGGCCGCGGTTTTGTCAGCAGCGCCAACCAGCTCCCGGTGGATACGAGCTATCCTTATTACCTGGGCATCGATTTTCCACCGTACCGGGGATTGATCATCAACCGGATGCTGAGCAGTATGAACTCCATCACCACGGCGGATATGATGTCGATGCAAAAGAACAACTATGACGTCTTTGCGGCGATGGCCAGACCCTTGCTGCTTCGGAATATCCACGAAGAGCGGCTGAGCACGGATGAGAAGAACTATCTCAATGTCTTCCGGAACTGGAACTGTCAGAATGATCCGAACGAGGAGGGGCCGGTGATCTTTCAGTACTGGTGGAGGCATCTTACGAAGGATATTTATGACGATGAGTTCTCGAAGTCGAGCCTGAATATGATGCGGCCTTACGAGAGCACGTTGCTGGAGTCGTTGCTGAAGGACTCGGCCTATTCCTTTATCGACAATGTCAATACGCCGGAGAAAGAGACCTTGCAACAGGTGGTCACCGCATCCTTCCTGCAGGCCGTCCCCGATCTCGCGGCGGCTGCCAACGCGGGGAAGCTCACCTGGGCAAAGAATAAAGATACCTGGGTCCGGCATCTGCTGCGGATTCCACAGTTGAGCCGTACGAACGTGCCGATCGGCGGAGGCGTGCACTGTATCAACGCGGCCAAGAAGCTGCATGGGCCCAGCTGGCGGATGATCGTTGAGTTGACGGATAAGACCCAGGCCTATGGCATCTACCCCGGCGGTCAGAGCGGCAACCCGGGTAGCCGGTACTACGACAACTTCGTCGACAAGTGGGCCGCAGGAGATTACAATTCCCTTTGGGTGATGGGACCAGGGGAAGTGAAGGATAGCCATGTAAAGTGGACCGTGCATTTTTCGAACCAATAATATTATTAGCCATGATAAAATTCTTTGTATCCATTTTGCTTATCGCCCTGCTGAGCTTTATCTGCGGGTTGTTCTTTCCCTGGTGGACCATCGCTATAGCGGCGTTTATCGTCAGCCTCCTGATCCCGCAGCGGCCCCTGGCTTCCTTCTTTGCCGGTTTCGTCGCGCTCTTTCTGCTTTGGGGCGGTCTGGCCGCCTATTTCGATATGGCCAATAACAGCATCCTGTCGGCAAGGATCGCCGGGATGGTCTATCTGCATGGGTCCTCCGTTGCCTTGCTGCTGGTGACGGGATTTATCGGTGCGCTGGTGGGTGGCGGTGGTTCGCTGACCGCCGCCTTCTTACGAAAATGAAATCAGGAGTAGTCTATGCGGAACCTTTTCTTTTTCGTACTCTCGGTTCTTTGCTCTACAGGGGTTCGGGCCACCCGGGTTACCGGCACTGTCCGGGATGAAAAGGGGGATGTGCTGCCTTATTCCTCTATCCTCGTCAAAGGAACCACCCGCGGAGTGACCGCGGGCGGTGACGGACGGTATAGCATCGAGCTGTCGCCGGGAGAGTTTACTCTGGTATGCCAGTATGTTGGTTACGCGCGGCAGGAGAAGACCGTCTTGGTGGGGTCGGTCCCGTCCGTGGTCGATTTCCGGCTCTCGCCGCTGCGGCTATCGATGGCCGAGGTGGTGGTGCGGCCCGGTGGCGAGGACCCGGCCTATGCCATTATCCGGCATGCCATCCAAAAGCGCCGGGATTACGAGAATCCGCTGGATTCCTTCACCTGCGAGGCCTATATCAAGACGTTGATGCGGACCAGGGGCCTGCCGAAGCGTGTCCTTGGACAGAAGATCCAAGAGTCGGATAAGAAGGATATGGGGGTCGATTCGGCGGGGAAGGGGATCATCTTTTTATCGGAATCCCTCACGAAGGTGGCTTTTAAGCGGCCTGATAAGATCAAGCTGGAAGTGTTGTCGGGACGGCAGAGCGGGAGCAACGGTTATGGCTTCAGCATTCCTACTTTTATCAATTTTTACAAGAACAATGTGGCCGTGCTGGGAGACCAGCTGAATCCGCGCGGGTTTGTTTCGCCGATCGCCGATGCGGCGCTGAATTATTACCGCTATAAATTCCTGGGGAGCTATTTTGAAGATGGGAAGGAGATCAACGAGATCCAGGTGATCCCCAGACGGAGATACGAACCCTTGTTTTCGGGGAAGATCGATATCGTCGAAGGGGAATGGAGGATCCACAGCCTCGATCTGCGCCTGTTGAAGGAGTCCCAGCTGGAAATACTGGATACGCTGGAGATAAAGCAGATCCATGCGCCGGTGGCGACCGGGACCTGGCTGGTGAAGAGCCAGGTCATTTATTTTACTTTCAACATCCTGGGCATCGATGCAGTGGGCAACTTTCTGAACGTTTACAACAACTATGATATCGCGCCGACGTTCCGGAAGAGATTCTTCAACAATGTCCTGATCCGTTATGACACGGCCGGGAACCGAAAGACAAAGGCGTACTGGGACAGCATCCGGCCATTGCCGCTCGAGCCGGACGAGAAGATAAACTATGTCATCCGGGACAGCATCTACCGGTATAGCCAGGATTCGATGGGGACGAGGCGGAACCGGGATTCGTTGTTGAAGCGGCAGGGGCACGTAACGGCGGAACAGTTGCTGGTCGGAGGATTTTCCCGGAGCGATTTCCGCCGGCCGCGGCCGTTGCGCTATTCGATGGAGGGGTTGTTGCCCAATGTGAGCTATAATACGGTAGAGGGGATCAACCTGAAGTTGGCAGGACGGATCAGTAAGCGGCTGCCGGGTGGGGCCGGTGACCTCAGCTTCTCGCCGCATCTCCGGTATGGCTTCAACAATAAGCTCTTTAACGCCTGGGGGGAGCTGAACCTTGACCGAAGATCGCTCAGCCGTGATGGCGAAGAGGTTTCGGCTGAACGGCAGAGCTGGACGTTGGCCGGGGGCAGGAGGGTGGCGCAGTACAACCCGGACAATCCCATTTCGGAGACGGTCAATGCCGTGTATACGCTTTTCTGGGGCCAAAACTATATGAAGATCTATGAAAGCCGTTTTGCCGAACTGAGGTCGGCGACGCGTTTTGACAACGGTATGCGGCTGAATATAAAGGCCCAGTATGAAGACCGGCAGCCTCTTGAGAATACAACCTATTATTCGTTCGTCAAGCAATCCAGCCGGGCCTTTACGCTCAATTACCCGGTGGAAATTCCATTGGCGCCTGAACTCATCCTCCCGCACCAGGCGCTGGTGACGACGATCAGTTGGGAATATCAGCCAGGCCAGCAGTTCATCGAATATCCCAACCGGAAGATATCGATCGGTTCGAAATATCCAACTTTTGCTGTCAGCTATGCCAAGGGCTGGGAGGTGCTGGGAAGCGATGTAAATTTCGACAAGTGGTCGTTCTCGGTTTGGGATGTCCTGAATTTCAAGTTGCGGGGAGAGCTGCGGTACCGGTTCTCGCTGGGGGGATTCCTCAATGCCAACTCTGTATATGTCCAGGATTACCAGCATTTCAACGGCAACCAGACGCTTGTCGCCAGCGAGTATCTCAACAGCTTCCAGGTGGCGCCCTACTATGCCAACAGTACGACCGGGAATTTCTATGCGACGGCGTATCTCGAGCATCATTTCAACGGGTTCCTGACCAATAAGATACCGTTGTTCCGGCGCCTGAACTGGCACCTGGTAGGTGGAGTTAATGCCTTCTATGTCAATGGAGGAAATCATTACGAGGAGATGTCCTGGGGGCTTGAGAATATCTTCAAGCTGCTACGGGTGGATGTCGTCAGCTCATGGCGGGACGGGCGGTATTGGCTCACGGGCGTACGGTTTGGCCTGGGGGGGCTCCTGGGCGGAGGGCGCGGTCAGCGGTGATGAATTTTTAGTAATTTTGGGGGATGGCCGCATTGCATAATCGTGTCTCGCAGAAGGAGATGAAGGAGCGCTTATACCAGGAATCCGATCCGCGGACGACGATCTCCTTTTACCGTTATTTTCCGATCGCCGATCCTCGGTTATTCCGGGATGAGCTGTATTCGGCGCTCTCCGCGCTGAAGGTCTTTGGCCGTATCTATGTGGCCAGGGAGGGGATCAACGCGCAGATAAGCGTTCCGCAGCCGAATTTTGAGCGCTTACGAACGACGTTGGAAGGGATCGCGGGTTTGGAGCAACTGCGGCTGAATATCGCCGTCGACGATGATGGGAAATCCTTTTGGGTGCTGAAGGTAAAGGTGCGGGACAAGATCGTAGCGGACGGGATCGAAGATGCCGATTTCGACATGAACCGCAAGGGGAAATATGTCGATGCGGAGACGTTCAACCGGCTGACCGAT
>Ga0310811_10009354_pt1 | contig 12643 bp, 10 predicted proteins | sample YCmetagenome_FD_207642 | JGI IMG/M metagenome (GOLD analysis project Ga0310811, IMG submission 207642) | Soil microbial communities from experimental microcosm in Duke University, North Carolina, United States - YC | ecosystem: Engineered > Artificial ecosystem > Soil microcosm > Unclassified ... | reverse complement strand
CACACTTATCGACTGTTACTTGTTAAAGAGCACGTCGCGCCACTCAGCTCGACTCAGGCCTAACCACCACCTCAGTACCGCTTCGTTTTGCGTTGCTGCGTCAGCAGCAGAGAAACGAGATTATGAACACTCTCTCGTACGCCGTCAACAGTTTTTTTAGACGATCACTTCAACACCGCCCAACCCCGTCAACGCCGCCCCGCCTTGCTTTCTCCGCGGGCCCCGTCTTGCGACGAGGAGCCGAATAGTAGGCCCTTCGACGCTTCGTGACAAGGGTGTGAGGCAAATATTTTTTCCTAGGGCAAGGGGCGTCTACCTTGCTTCGAACCACGCAAGCGGAACCGCTTCAGCCATTGCCGCATAGCCGGCATCGCTGGGATGCACATGGTCGCCGCTGTCGAATTTCGGCCGCATCCGCGTGGCACGTAACGGGTCGCGCAACGCGGCATCGAAATCGGCGACGCCATCGAAGACATCCTGTGTTCGTATCCACGTGTTCACCTTCACACGGGTCGACTCCCGGTCCGGCGGAAGGTCGGCCGGCGTCAGTGTCCCAATATAGATGCGCACGCCGCGACGGTGCGCCTCTGCCGCGAGTTGTCGATAACCGGCAATCAATCCCTGCGCGTCGACTGCGGTATGGGGGCTGTCGCAGTCGAGTCCGGCGCGCGCCGGCATGGCCGCGAAATTGATATCGTTGATTCCGATCAACACGATGGCGCCACGCACGCCCGGCTGATTCAGTGCGTCGCGGGCGAAGCGCCCGACCAGTTTTTCGCCATAGCAAGGCGAATCACTGAGCAGCCGGTTGCCGCTAATCCCGACATCGACCACCGACACGCCGCTTTTTCCGTCCTGCGCCAAGCGCCGCGCAAACCAGTCCGGCCAACGGTGATTCGCGTTCAGGGTCGAGCGTAAACCGTCGGTGATCGAATCGCCAATCGCGACAACCGCGTACGCTGGGGGCTGCCGCACCGCGTCGACCGCGAGCCCGTCGAGCCAAAGGTACGACGTGATGCGCTCGGTGAAGGCGGCGCCCGTCAGGTCGCCCGTGTGGTCTCCCGGCGCGGACATGTAGTTGACTTGGCCGCCGATCTTGTGCCACGTGGTTGGCGGCGGTTCGTTGGCGACAAACATGCTGACAGCGAGCGGCGCGCCCGACTCTACCCGCAGCGCGACTGGATCGCTGTCCAATTGCGCGCCGGGCGGGATCGTCGCGACTGGCTTTCCCCCAAAACTGACCGCTCGGTTGCTGCCAGGCGCTAGCGCGGCGCCCGATGCGGCAACGGCGATCTGCATGTGATCGACTCGCAACGCACGCGTGCCGTAACTGTTCGACAAGCGCAGGCGAACGCGGTCGCCCGCGATACGTGGGTAAATGATCTGGCGAATCGTGCGGCCCGCGACTGCGGGGGCGCGGTTGAACGACGGCGTCCGCGGGTGCTGGGAGACGGCTTGTGGCGCGGCGGCCCAGGCAGCCACCCAGTGATCCGCGCCGTTAACGCGGGCGGACGACGCCACGCCCCGGTCGAACTCCGTACCAGCACCCATTTCTGCCTTGGGTCCGGGGTTTGATTGGTTGGCGGTGCCTGAAACGGTCGCCGGCGCGGCAAAGGAATCGGCGACGGGAAACGCGAGCACGCCGATCGCTACGAAAACGGCGTATGCGACGCGGGGCAATAGGCCAAGGGAATGAGCAAGGCGCGCGCTGCCGCAAAAAGCATGCAATGCGCGATTGACGTTGAAAAGGGGCATGGTTGGACGGCAGCACAATGGATCAAGCGACGATTTTGCCGCATTCGGGTGCGCTACCTCCCCTCTTCGTCACGAAGATTGGCCGGGACAACGCCCATTTTTTATAAACCGTCCGGTCGGTTGGTTTATAATGACCAGCACTGGAGTTACGCGACAGAGAGTTCGTGCCATGTCCACGCAACCGCTCAACGTGCCCGACCACGTGACGCCGCTCGATAGCGCTCCGAGCACGGAAACCGCCGAGCAGCGCCGCTTCGATGGCAAGATGGCCGCCGACGACAAGGTCGAACCGCAAGACTGGATGCCCGACGCGTACCGCAAAACGCTGGTGCGTCAGATCTCGCAGCATGCCCACTCCGAAATCATCGGCATGCAGCCGGAAGGCAATTGGATCACCCGTGCGCCGAGCTTGAAGCGCAAGGCAATCCTTCTCGCCAAGGTGCAGGACGAGGGCGGGCATGGCCTCTATCTATATAGCGCGGCAGAAACACTCGGTGTGTCGCGCGATCAGTTGCTCGACGCTCTACATGTCGGCCGGGCGAAGTATTCGAGCATTTTCAACTATCCGACCCCTACCTGGGCGGATGTCGGCGTGATCGGCTGGCTGGTCGATGGCGCAGCCATCATGAACCAGATTCCGCTGTGCCGCTGCACATACGGACCCTACGCGCGGGCGATGATCCGGATTTGCAAAGAGGAGTCGTTCCACCAGCGGCAAGGCTTCGACGCACTGCTGACCATGATGCAAGGCACACGCGCCCAGCGCGAAATGGTCCAGCAGGCGGTCGATCGGTGGTGGTGGCCGGTGTTGATGATGTTCGGGCCAAGCGACAAGGACTCGGTGCATAGCAGCCAGTCGGCGAAATGGGGCATCAAGCGCGTTTCGAACGATGATTTGCGCCAGAAGTTTGTCGACGCGACGGTGGAGCAGGCCGTGGTGCTCGGCGTCACGCTCCCCGATCCCGACTTGAAATGGAATGAGACGCGGGGCCATTACGATTACGGCGCGCTCGATTGGGATGAATTCTGGCGCGTCGTCAACGGCGACGGACCTTGCAACAAGGAGCGGCTGAGCACGCGCGTCAAGGCGCACCAAGACGGCGCATGGGTTCGCGACGCCGCGCTCGCGTATGCGCAGAAGCAGGCCCAGCGAGCGGCGCCAACAGTGGCTTGAAGGGTGACTGCGACGGCATGTAACCCAAGGAGCGTGTCGATGAGCAAGGAATGGCCGATTTGGGAAGTGTTCGTGCGCAGCAAGCAAGGCCTCGACCACAAGCACTGCGGCAGCCTGCATGCGGCCGACGCGCAGATGGCGCTGCACATGGCGCGCGACGTCTACACGCGCCGCCAGGAAGGCGTAAGCATCTGGGTGGTTCCCTCGGTGGCGATTACTGCGTCGAATCCAAGTGACAAGGCGGAATTGTTCGACCCCGCCGGCGACAAGGTTTACCGCCATCCGACGTTCTATCTCCTGCCCGACGCGCTCAACCATATGTGACGCCGCGCCGACATGTCCACCCCGCAACATCTCGCATACGTGCTGCGCCTCGCCGATAACGCGCTGATCCTCGGCCAGCGCAACAGCGAGTGGACCGGCCACGGTCCGATCCTCGAGGAGGATATCGCCCTTACCAACGTCAGCCTGGACTTGATCGGACAGGCACGGCTGCTGTACGGCCGCGCGGCGAACCTGGAACCCGCGGGGCTTGGCGCTGGCGCCGCCAACACGAACGAGGACGACTACGCGTACTTTCGCACCGAACAGGCGTTCCGCAACTACACACTGATGGAATTGCCTCACTTCGTCCCGCTCGCTGGCGCTGCCCGCGCGGAACGCGATTACGCGGTGACCATCGTCCGCAACTTCCTGTATTCGACGCTGATGCTGCATCTGTGGGACGCGCTAACGCGCTCGACCGACGTGGAACTCTCGGCCATCGCGGCAAAGTCGATGAAAGAAGTCCGCTATCACAGGCATCACGCGCATGACTGGCTGGTGCGCTTCGGCGATGGTACGGACGAGTCGCATCGCCGCGCTCAGGCCGCACTCTACTTCCTGCTGCCGTACACCAGCGAGTTCTTTTCGACCGACCCGGTGGAGCAGCGCGTCGCGGCCGATGGCGTCGCGCCGTTGACCGCGACGCTTCGCCCGGCATGGATCGCCGACGTGCACCTCGCGCTCGACGAGGCAACCCTGGCGCCATCGCCGATGGGACCTCTGCGCACGGCCGGCAAGTACGGTGAGCATTCGGAACATATGGGTGTCCTGCTGGCCGAGATGCAGAGCCTTGCGCGTCAGCATCCGGGCGCAAGCTGGTAGATGACGAGCAGCAAGATGAATGAGATGCCAGGCGGTGTACAACGCATGCGGGACCGGGTCGAACAGGCGCGGCACGTCCTCGATAGTGTCGTCGATCCGGAGATCCCGATCGTGTCGATACGCGAACTCGGCATTCTGCGCGACGTGCGCGAGGGCGCGGACGGGGCGATCGAGGTCGCCATCACGCCGACCTATTCCGGCTGTCCTGCGATCGGCCAGATCGCCGAGGACATCGGCGTGGCGCTGCGCGCCGCCGGCCTGACGCCATACCGGATAGAAACTGCGCTGGCGCCCGCATGGACCACCGACTGGATCACCGATGCCGCGCGTGCGAAGCTGAACGCATACGGCATAGCACCGCCGTCTTGCAGCGACACCAACGCGTCCTCCACCGGGGCCGCGACCGCCGACCGCGCCACGGGACAGCCAGGCGACATCCAGCCGGTCCAGCAAATTTCACGTGCCGCACAGGCTGCCGCCAAAGCGCAACCGGCCTGCCCGCGCTGCGGCTCGCCGCGCACCGAGCGGCTATCCCAATTCGGTTCGACCGCCTGCAAGGCGCTTTATCGCTGCGTCAGCTGCGGCGAGCCCTTCGACTACTTCAAACCGCACTGATATGGCTACCCCGCACTTTCATAGCCTGCGCGTGCGCGAGGTGCGCATGCTCACGAGCGACGCGGTGGCCTTGTCGTTCGACGTTCCCGCGAAGCTGCGCGACACGTTCCGCTTCACCCAAGGACAGTTCGTCACGCTGAAGACCCACATCGATGGCGCCGAGACGCGCCGCGCCTATTCGATCTGCGTCGGCGTCGGCGACTATGAGCGCACGGGTGAACTGCGCGTCGGTATCAAGCGCGTGCCGGGTGGCGCATTGTCCAACTTCATCACGGACACACTGAAGCCCGGCCACATGATCGAGGTGATGCCGCCGGACGGCCGCTTCTATGCCAAACTCGATCCCGCGCATCGTAAGCACTATGTCGGCTTTGCGGGCGGGTCGGGCATCACGCCGATTCTCTCGCTGATCGCGACCACGCTGGAGATCGAGCCGCACAGCCAGTTCACGCTGATCTATGGCAACCGCGGCGTCGCTTCGATCATGTTCTCCGAAGAACTCGAGGACCTAAAGAACCGCTTTCTAGGACGCCTCTGCCTCTACTTCGTGCTGTCCGACGAACCGCAAGACGCCGATCTGTTCAGCGGGCTGCTCGATCAGGACAAGTGCGGTGCATTCCTCGACAGGTTGGTGCCGGCCGGTGAGATAGACGAAGCGTTCATCTGCGGCCCGGCGCCGATGATGGACGCCGCCGAAAGGGCGCTGCACAAAGCCGGCGTGGCGCACCGGAAAATCCACATCGAACGCTTCGGCGAGCCGATGCCCGCCTATCCCGCCGCGCAAGCGCTTCCGGTCGACGACAATACGCCCGCAGCGGATCTCGAGGTGATCGCCGACGGCCAAAAGCGCAAGCTGCGCCTGCCGTACCATGGCATTAGCGTGCTCGACGTCGGACTGCGCGCCGGTCTGGCCTTGCCGTACGCGTGCAAGGGCGGAATGTGCTGTACCTGCCGCGCGAAGGTGCTGGAAGGCGCGGTCACGATGGACAAAAACTACGCGCTGGAGCCGCATGAGGTTCAAGCGGGTTTCGTGCTGACATGTCAGTGTCATCCGCTTAGCCAGCGGGTGGTGGTCAGCTACGACGAGCGTTGATCCGGCCATCGCGACCAGGAATGGCGCCAAGCATGACGTCCGTCGGCCCCCGGCGCGGGCTTCGTCACCACGCAGCGTCGCGCCACGTCGCGTATCATCTGCGCCGTATCCGACCCATACTGAACCCATGGCCCGCACCCGCGCACACGACCATGACACGCAACGCGATCAGATCCTGAATCTGGCCGCCGAAAAATTTGCGCAAACCAGCTACCCCACCACGTCGATGGCCGACCTCGCCGCCGCAAGCGGCACCTCCAAGGCGCGTCTATATCACTACTACGACAGCAAGGAAGCGATCCTGTTCGACCTGCTAGACCGCTACACGAAACGCCTGTTGCTGATCGTCGCGGAGGTCCAAGGCGCGAGCGAGCGTCGCGGTCTCGGCGAGCGCGAAACTTTTGCCGAGCTGATCCGTGCGTTCCTGGTCGAGTATGAGACGTCGCACAGCCGCCATGTCGCGCTGCTGAACGACGTTAAATATCTGATCGACGCGCAACGCGACATCATCTTGAACCGGCAACGCGATATCGTCGCCGCTTTCGCGCACCAACTCGCGCGTGCTTACCCTGGGCGCGTCGATAAAGCTAATCAATCCGCGCTAACGATGATGGTCTTCGGCATGATCAACTGGACTTTCACCTGGCTGAAACCCGGCGGCCCCTTAACTTACGCCGCGTTTGCCGAACAAGTCGTCGCGGTGCTCGAAAACGGATTGGCGTCCGACTGACGCCAGCCCTCCGTCGTGCGACATGCGCCGACGTCGCCGTATTTCATCCGCGCCGCCGTCCGTGGCGCTTTTGCAACAGACCTCCCTGCCCCCTTTCATAAGGCTCGGCGAGCGATAACCCGGCTCGCCCATCGCATTTTGGTGGTATCCGGGTTTTCCCCTAGTGGGGCAGCGTTTTTCCTGTAGAATCCCTGCCGCAGTGCAACACGACGATATGAACGCGGCGCGCATGCGCGCCGCATGGCAGGAGTATGACCGTGGACATTTCGACCCAGCACACCGCCGACCAGCTCGTGACAAACGATCCTGTGCAGTCGGCTGTTGCACGTCAGGACGTTCTCGTACGCGAACTGACGTCGGCCGACCGTGACTGCTTGCTGCCCCACTTCCTGGCACTCAGCGAAAACGATCGCCTGTTGCGTTTCGGCCAGATCGTGCCCAACTCGGTGATTGAGAACTATGTGCGCGGCATCGATTTCGCCCGCGACGCGGTATTCGGCGTGTACGGCGACCACCTAGAACTTCTCGGCGTTGGCCATCTGGGATACCTGCCGGGCGAGGACACGCGCACCGCGGAACTCGGCATATCGGTACTTCAAAGCGCACGCGGGCGCACTATCGGCTCGAAGCTCTTCGAACGCGCAGCGATTCACTGTCGCAACACGCGCGTGACGGTGCTGTACATGCAATGTCTGTCGCGCAACGCGACGATGATGCATATCGCCAAGAAAGCCGGCATGCAGATCGAATACGTGCACGGCGAGGCCGATGCATTTCTCACGCTGCCGTCAGCCGATCAGTCGAGCATTGTGGCTGAAATGCTACAGGAGCAGGCTGCGTTATTCGACTACGCCATGAAGCACTACGCTCGCGGTGCAGCGCACATGCTCGAAGCCTTTCGCGTACCCCCTTACTCCGCAGGCTGAGCGCCGACCGATCTCGTGGTTCGACACCCGGCCCCCTCCTCTGTAAGTTCGTCAGCATGCGCCGATCGGTACCTTCGCGCACCGAATTAAACGCCTCCTAAAATGGGTGCTTTTCAGCAATTTTATTGCGTGAACCGCGCTTTTACGGCAATCTTTCTCTTGGCGCACCGTCTTACACTGTCGTCACGCCTTGACGATGCGACTGCGCATTTCACTGTGCACAGGCTTTGCACGGCGTGAGGAGACGAGCATGCAAGTCGCACCGTGGGACAATCCCGTCGGCACCGACGGTTTCGAATTCATCGAGTACACGGCCCCCGACCCCCAGGCGCTAGGCGAGCTGTTCCAGAAAATGGGCTTCACCGCGATCGCGAAGCACCGGCACAAGGACGTGACGCTGTACCGACAGGGCCAGATCAATTTCATCGTCAATGCCGAGCCCGATTCGTTCGCGCAACGCTTCGCGCGGCTACATGGCCCGTCGATCTGCGCTATCGCGTTCCGTGTGCAGGACGCCGCGAAGGCGTACCACTATGCCCTAGAACGCGGCGCGTGGGGTTTCGACCATCGGACCGGTCCGATGGAACTGAATATCCCCGCCATCAAAGGGGTTGGCGACTCGCTGATCTACTTTGTCGACCGCTGGCGCGGCAAGAACGACGCCACCCCGGGCAGCATCGGCGACATCGGCATCTATGACGTCGATTTCGAGCCGATCGCCGGCACGAACCCCGAGCCGGCCGGCCATGGCCTCACCTATATCGATCACCTGACGCACAACGTGCATCGTGGCCGTATGGACGAGTGGGCACAGTTCTATGAGCGCCTCTTCAACTTCCGCGAGATCCGTTATTTCGATATCGAAGGCCGGGTAACCGGCGTGAAGTCGAAGGCGATGACCTCACCGTGCGGCAAGATCCGCATTCCCATCAACGAAGAAGGGTCGGAGACGCCCGGGCAGATCCAAGAATATCTGGACGCGTATCACGGCGAGGGCATCCAGCACATCGCGCTCGGCGCGGCGGACATTTATACGACCGTCGACGGCCTGCGCGCGACCGGCATCGCATTGCTTGACACCGTCGATACCTATTACGAGATGGTCGAACGCCGCATTCCGAACCATGGTGAATCGCTCGACGCGCTGAGGAAGCGGAAGATTTTGATCGACGGCGCGGCAAAAGACCTGCTGCTGCAAATCTTTACCGAGAACCAGATCGGGCCCATATTTTTCGAGATCATTCAGCGCAAGGGCAACCAAGGCTTCGGGGAAGGCAACTTCAAGGCACTGTTCGAATCGATCGAACTCGACCAGATCCGGCGCGGCGTCGTGCGGGATGACACCGGGGCGTGACCGCCATGCCGGGTTGGCGCGGCTCAGTGTTCGCGTCGCCGCTCGCCGGCCCGCGCCTCGAGGGTGTTGGACTGCTGCTGGGTACGGCCGGCGGCGGCCAGTGTCGAGGCGCTGTTCGCCGTGCCGGTGTAGGCCGACGCGGCATTCGCCGTATTCATCGCAAAGAAAGCCGCGGAAACCATCAGGAAGGTCTGGATATTGCGTTTGTTCATTCAAGTCCTCCTTTTTGCATTGCTGAACTGCCCGCTTTTGCCCGCGTGACAAAAGCGTGGGTGATACGTCATGCCGAAGCCGATTAGACCGCTAAATCCGTCACGGTTCCAGGTGAATTGCCGCCCTTTTGCAACATTTACTTGCTGTTACACGCGCGTTACGTACACCGACGCGCTAGGCTCGGCGGGTTTATCCCGCTGGCAAGTTGCTTCGCACTGGCACACCATGGACACCATGGAAGCTTCGTCCTAGGCGCCCACGAGACGCCGAGGCAACGATGGTTTGGCGACCCCGAACCCATTGGAGAACGACATGAACGCTCCGCACGATTTGAAGGCGGACGGTCCGTCCGCGAATCCGCCCGACCCCACGCTCGCGGCCGTCACGCTGGAGGACAAATACGCGCTGCAGCGCGGCCGTGTCTATATGAGCGGCATCCAGGCCCTGGTGCGCCTGCCGATGCTGCAACGTGAGCGCGATCTGGCCGCCGGGCTCGATACCGCCGGCTTCATCTCGGGCTATCGCGGTTCGCCGCTCGGCGGCCTCGATCTCGCGCTATGGAAAGCGAAGCAGCATCTGGCATCGCATCAGGTCGTATTCCAGCCTGGCGTCAATGAGGATCTTGCCGCGACCGCCGTATGGGGTTCGCAGCAGGTCAACCTGTACCCCAGCGCGAAATACGATGGCGTCTTCTCCATGTGGTATGGCAAGGGTCCGGGCGTGGACCGCTCGGGCGATGTGCTCAAGCACGGCAATTCCGCCGGCTCGTCGCCACATGGCGGCGTGCTGGTGCTGGCCGGCGACGACCACGCGGCGAAATCGTCGACGCTCGCGCATCAGTCCGAGCACGTCTTCAAGGCCTGCGGGCTGCCGGTGCTGTTCCCCTCGAACGTGCAGGAATATCTCGATTTCGGCTTGCACGGCTGGGCGATGAGTCGCTATTCGGGCCTGTGGATCGCCATGAAATGCGTGACCGACGTGGTCGAGTCGTCCGCGTCGGTTGAGGTCGATCCGGCGCGCGTGCGCATCGTACTGCCGTGCGACTTCGCCATGCCCGAGGGCGGACTGAATATCCGCTGGCCCGATCCGCCCCTGGTACAGGAAGCGCGGATGATGGATTTCAAATGGTACGCGGCGCTGGCCTATGTGCGTGCCAACAAGCTCGACCGGATCGAAATCGATACGCCGCGCGCCCGCTTCGGCATCGTCACCGCCGGCAAGGCCTATCTGGACGTTAGGCAAGCGCTCGCGGACCTCGGCCTCGACGACCCGACCTGCCAGCGCATCGGCATTCGGCTCTATAAGGTCGGCTGCGTATGGCCGTTGGAGGCGCAGGGCGCGCAAGCGTTCGCGACAGGCCTAGATGAAATCCTGGTCGTGGAGGAAAAACGCCAGATCCTCGAATACGCGATCAAGGAGGAGTTGTACAACTGGCCGGACGGCCAGCGTCCGCGCGTCTATGGCAAGTTCGACGAGAAGGACGGCGCGGGCGGCGAATGGTCGGTGCCGATGGGCAACTGGCTGCTGCCCGCGCATTACGAGTTGTCGCCGGCGATCATTGCGAAGGCGATCGCCACGCGCCTCGACAAGTTCGATCTGCCGGCCGAGATTCGTGCGCGCATCGACGCGCGCATCGCGGTGATCGATGCGAAGGAGAAGGCCATGGCGAAACCGCGCGTCGAAGTGGAGCGCAAGCCTTGGTTCTGCTCGGGTTGTCCGCACAACACATCGACCCAGGTGCCCGAGGGGTCGCGCGCGATGGCCGGCATCGGTTGCCATTACATGACGCTCTGGATGGATCGCAACACCAGCACGTTCTCGCAGATGGGCGGCGAAGGGGTGGCGTGGGTGGGCCAGGCGCCGTTTTCGAACGACAAGCATGTGTTCGCGAATCTTGGCGACGGCACCTATTTCCACTCGGGCTTGTTGGCAATTCGCCAGGCCATCGCGTCAAGGACGAATATCACGTACAAGATCCTCTACAACGACGCGGTCGCGATGACCGGCGGCCAGCCGGTCGATGGCGTGCTGAGCGTGCCGCAAATGACGTTGCAACTGGCCGCCGAGGGCGCGGAGAAAATCGTCATCGTGACCGACGAGCCGGCCAAGTATCGCGGCGTAAAGCTGGCCGACGGCGTGCCGGTCCACCACCGCGACGATCTCGACGCGGTACAGCGCGAGCTACGCGAAATCGCGGGCACCACGGTGCTCATTTACGACCAGACTTGCGCGACGGAAAAACGCCGGCGCCGCAAACGCAACGCCTCGCTGGACCCCGCGCGTCGGGTAGTGATCAACGAGGCGGTCTGCGAAGGCTGCGGCGATTGCTCGGTGCAGTCCAACTGTCTGTCGGTCGAGCCGCTCGAAACCGAGTTCGGCACCAAACGGCGCATCAACCAGTCGAGCTGCAACAAGGATTTCTCTTGCCTGAAAGGCTTTTGCCCGAGCTTCGTGACGGTCGAAGGCGGCCAGTTGAGGAAGCCGCGCACGCTAGGCGACGATGCCAGCGCCGATGCGAATGATGTGGCCAAGGTGCTGTCCACGCTGCCCGAGCCCACGCTGCCGGCGATCGCGCGCCCCTATGGCGTGCTCGTGACTGGCGTCGGCGGCACCGGCGTGGTGACGATCGGCGCACTGCTCGGCATGGCCGCGCATCTCGAACACAAGGGCGTCACGGTGCTCGATGTAACCGGCCTGGCGCAGAAAGGCGGGGCGGTGATGAGCCATGTGCAGATCGCCAATGCGCCGGCCGACATCCACGCAACGCGGATCGCCATGGGTGAAGCGGAACTGGTGATAGGCTGCGATGAAATCGTGACCGCCAGCGACGAATGCTTGTCGCGCATGCAGCGAGGCGCGACGCGCGTGGTGGTCAACAGCGCCAAGACACCGACCGCCGCTTTCATCAAGAATCCGAACTGGCGCTTCCCCGGCGCGAGCACGGAACATGACATCCGGGAGGCGGCTGGCGATCGAGTCGAAACGGTCGACGCGAACCCATTCGCGGTCAGGCTGCTCGGCGACGCCATTTACACGAATCCATTCGTGCTGGGCTATGCCTGGCAGCGCGGTTGGCTGCCACTTGCGCACGCCTCGCTGGTGCGCGCGATCGAGCTGAACGGCGTGCAGGTGCAGAAAAATCTCGCGGCATTCGAATGGGGCCGACGCACCGCGCACGATCTCGCCAGCGTGCAACGTGCGGCGGCGCTTGCCGGGTCCGCGCGGGGCGAGACAGGTGCAACGATCATCGCGCTGCACACGCCGAAATCGCTCGATGCATTGATCGGCAAGCGCGTCGCGCACCTGAGCGCCTATCAGAACACCGCGTATGCGCGCCGCTATCGCACGCTGGTCGATGCGGTGCGCGCCGCCGAAAGCGCATTCACCGAAGCTGGCGTGCAGTTGCGCGTCACCGAGGCGGTCGCGAAGAACCTGCATAAGCTGATGGCGTACAAGGACGAGTACGAGGTCGCGCGCCTGCATGCCGATCCGGCCTTCGTCGACAAGCTTAAGGCGCAGTTCGAAGGCGACTGGACGCTGCGTTTTTACTTGGCCCCGCCGCTGCTCGCCAAGAAGGACGCTTACGGCCATCCGATGAAAAAGTCGTACGGGCCGTGGATGCTGACGGCATTCAAAC
>Ga0310811_10009353_pt1 | contig 12643 bp, 10 predicted proteins | sample YCmetagenome_FD_207642 | JGI IMG/M metagenome (GOLD analysis project Ga0310811, IMG submission 207642) | Soil microbial communities from experimental microcosm in Duke University, North Carolina, United States - YC | ecosystem: Engineered > Artificial ecosystem > Soil microcosm > Unclassified ... | reverse complement strand
GAATGAGTCCTTCTTTAATTGGAAGATAGAGATCCACTGACTCCCACAGAGGATCGAAGCCATACTGGTGGTTGTGCAGCAGAAGTTGGTCGCTGCCATACCCTTTGGCGATGGTGTAACGATAGTCGGTTCCGAAGAAGCCCGAGAGATGAAATCCCCAATCGAAGTGTTCATGTTGCAATGTGTCCGGCTGCCGCTCCAGCGTAAGCACAGCCTGATTCATCACGACGCGATTGGGAACGAACCCATAGGTCAACGGATAGTTGGTCTTCGAAGAGGTGCTGGCATTTCCCGACGCTTCGACCCAGCCGTAGAGTCGCGTTCGGCTACCTTCCTGACCGAAAACGGACATTGCCGGGTAAACATTCCCGTCCGGAACTCCGATCGTCGTGCACCCACCATAGGCCCAGTCCGACGAAGGAAAGGGTGGAGAATTCAGAGGAGCATCGAGTCCTCTCCGTGTCACAGGTGTTGTTGGTGCTCCTTGTGCTGCGCTCCAATCTGACAGGTAAAAGTGGCTCACCCTGTGCCATACACCGGTGCTCTGCCGAATACTATTTTGAGATGACTGGGGACTCGATCCTGCAAGCGGCAGGGAATCACTGTCAGAGGTGACCGCCGAAGTTGCGGGGCCATCGCTTGCACTGCCACGATCCAGATTCTTGTCTTCGGATCGCGCAGGACTAGCCGCAAATATCCAAATCAGGCCAAGGCAAGTAGCCCAGACCTTCCAGGTTTTTCTCAAGGGAATTTCTCCGTGGCTTTGTTCTCTCTGTTTTGGGTTTCCTACGTCGGAAACGAGAGCCGAAAAGCAGACCGGAGGAGTTTAACAACTTTTTAATGAAATCTAAAAGACTGAAAATGAAGAAGATATTTGTATAGACAACCGGACTGCAAATTCAGAGCGTTCGAAAAGGCATCTTCAGCTCAGTGAGTTGCCCCTAATCTCTTCCTGACCAGTCCTTAAGATCAAGACCTACAAATCTGATGGTCATACCAGTCAGGTTGGCCTAAGAAGATCGCTTTGAGTACGGATTCGGACGGCCATGCGCGGGGAAGAATTGGAAAGGCGAATCTTGCTTTAAAAAAACAGCGAACCCTGCAAAGGATTCGCTGCTGTCCTTCTATTAAATTAAGCTTCTGCTATACCGGGAACGGATTGCGCTCCGTAAACTGTGCCTGGTGCCAATAAGGATAGGTTTTCTGCACGTTGCTGGCCTCATCCAGTTTGGCAATCTGTTCCGAAGTCAGCTTCCAGCCCACAGCACCAAGATTCTGCTTCAACTGCTCCTCGTTGCGTGCGCCGATGATGAGCGTCGAAACCGTCGGGCGCTGCAGCAGCCAGTTCAAGGCAATCTGCGGAACCGTCTTGCCCGTCTCCTTCGCAATTTCGTCCAGCGCATCGACGACCTTGTACACATGCTCCTGATCGGGCTGCGGTCCCATGTCGTGTACAAGCTTCGACTGCAGACGGCTCTTCTCCGGCAGCGGCTGACCACGGCGAATCTTGCCGGTCAAACGTCCCCACCCAAGCGGCGACCACACCAACGCACCGACGCCCTGATCCAGCGCCAGCGGCATCAGCTCCCACTCATAGTCACGCCCCACCAGCGAGTAGTACACCTGATGGCCGACATACTTGGCCCATCCGTAACGCTCGCTCGTCGAAAGAGACTTCATCAGGTGCCAGCCCGAAAAGTTCGAGCACGCGATGTAACGCACCTTGCCTTCTCTCACAAAGTGGTCGAGCGTATACAGCACTTCATCCACCGGCGTCAGCGCATCGAAGGCGTGCATGTGATAGACGTCAACGTAATCTGTGCCCAGACGCTTCAGGCTTCCGTTCAGCTGCTGAATCATGTGATAGCGGCTGGAGCCCGTGTTGTTCGGACCCTCGCCAAAGCGAAAGGTCGTCTTCGTCGAGATCAGAACATCCTCGCGCTTGAGGGCCTTCAGTGACTTGCCCAGCACGTCCTCGCTTGAACCGTTCGAATACACATCGGCTGTGTCGAAAAAGTTCAGCCCAGCGTCCATACAGATGCCCACAATACGGTCCGCCTCGGCCTGGGTCGTCTCCGACCACGCCTTGAAGAACTCATTGTTCACGCCAAACGTGCCTGCACCGAAGCAGAGCTCCGGCACCTTCAATCCTGATCTTCCGAGAAGTCTGTATTCCATGTGTCTAGGATGCACCCGCTCTGCGCTGAGGTTCAATTCATCCCCGCTGACGCGCACGGATTTTACAAGAGAAAAATATTTGTCTTTGGCGTAAAAAGCTCTCGACAGATATATAAGCCGTGACTTATATATTAAGCCCATGAACGTCTCTCACCATGCCGAATTCTTCCAGATGCTCGGAGACCCGACACGACTGGCCATCTTCGATCATCTTTCGCGCGGTGAAACCAGTGTCGGTGAACTGGCCGGACATTTTCCCATCTCGCAACCCGCCGTCTCGCAGCACCTTGGCGTGCTTCGCGAGTGGGGACTGGTGGAGCGTCGCCGCGAAGGGCGCAACATGTACTACCGCACACGCTCCGAAGGTCTCGCTCCGCTCATCGACTGGCTCGCCCACTACCAGGCCTTCTGGCCCGAAAAGCTCGATCGCCTCAAATCCCTTATGAAGGAGATGCACCATGCCCCGCGGAAATGAATCCATCGAAGTCGACTACATCCTCGAACATCCACCCGAGCAGGTCTGGCGCCTGCTTACCGAACGCGAGCTGCTGGAAAAATGGCTCATGCCCAACGACATCGCGCCAGAAGTCGGTCACAAATTTAACTTCCGCACCAAGCCTGTGGGTAACTGGGATGGTGTGGTCTTCTGCGAGGTTCTTGAATCCTCTCCGGTCACACGCTTTGTCTACTCATGGAAAGGCGGCTCCGTCGATAACGCCAACTACGGCCACGAACTCGACACCGTCGTAACCTGGACCCTCACGCCGACGTCGGAGGGTGGAACTCTCTTGCATTTGAGTCACGACGGCTTCAATCCCGACGACTACGCCTTCAAGATCATGAGCGGAGGCTGGCGTCAGATGAACGCAGGCAACATCTTCTCCCGGCTGCTTAATGGGGAGCTTGTCGCGGCGCGCGAGTGCGACCGTTAGTCTTCCACCGGCTTGTCGACCTGTGACTGATACACCTCTTCGACACGCTCCACGGTGTCGATCTCATCGACCGGCTTGTCATCGCGGATACGCACGATGCGCGGAAAGCGTAGTGCGAATCCGCTGGCATGCCGGTCGCTGCGCATGATGTTGTTGAAAGCGACCTCGAGTATGCGCAGCGGCTCCACGGTGCGAAAGAAGCCGCGATCCTCGAGGGTGTGCTCCATCATCCACGCGCTTAACTCGGCAATCTCGGCATCGGTCAGGCCGGAGTACGCTTTGCCGACATTGAGTAGCTGGCCGTCACTGGCATAGTTCGGCCCGCGCACCGCAAAGGTGTAGTCGCTCAGAATGCCCGCGCGTTTGCCGTGACCAAATTCGGCTCCCGTGACGACGACATCCAGGGTTGCCAGCTCGCGTTTAAGCTTCAGCCATGCCAGACCGCGTCTGCCGGGCAGATAGGCGGAGTCCGCCGCCTTGAGCATCACCCCTTCATTCGCGCGGGCGCGAGCCTCGGCATAGGCGCGATCAATGTCTTCTGCGGACTCCACCATGCGCGAGGGCGAAATCATCAGGCGTTCTACTGACTCTCCTTCCGGCTCTTCGAACATCAATCCCTGCGGCGCTTTTTTCCGCTCGTCCACCGTCAGGGGAGACACCGCCACTTGCACCAGCTTCTCGGCCACAGCCTCAAGCCGGTTGCGGCGATCGCTCAGCGGAAGTCCGAGCAACAGATCGCCATCGGCATAGATCAGATCGAAGGCCATGAAGATCACCGGCACCTGTTCGCGCCATGCGTTCGAGACACGTTTGCGTCCGATGCGCTGTCCTAGCACGGCGAAGGGCAGTGCATGGCTCTCCTTCAAGTCCCAGCCAAGTATCTCGCCGTCAAAGATCAGCGGACCTGCTCCCGCTTCGCTCACTCTCGCAAACGCCTCTTCCAGATCCGGATAGCTCTCGGTCACATCCTCTTTGTTGCGCGAGTAGATCGCGACTCTGCCCGGATGCGCGGGATCGCCACAGTGCACCTGTGCCCGCATGCCGTCGTACTTGTCTTCGAGAAACGCTTCGATCCGAACCTCAGAGACCTCTTCTGAAGCTGCGGATGAAAACCGTTCTACTGCTTCTTCCGGCGAGTCCACCGGCGAAGCCAGCATAAAGCCCATGGGATGAAACAGGCGCATGCGCGCCTCATTGAGGGTGCCTGCAAATGCGCGCTCGACCGCAAGCGCAAGATCGGCCTCGAGCATCACTGCATGCCGCACCTCTGCGGCCGAGTTCGACGAGGCTGCTGCAATCGCTTCCTCGACCAGGCTCTGCTTTACTCCGATGCGCATGTCTCCCAGCATCAGCTTCAGCAGATACTTTGCCTCCAGCGCTGAAGCGCGTCGCAGCAACTCCTCTACCAGACCGGCGCGAACCGCGGTCGTGCGTGCCACCGCCATGGCCGCAAAGGTGTCGGCTACTTCGGCCAGTGTCAGGCCGCTGCCTGCGCTCTGCTTTGCCTGCAGAAGATCGAACCCTGCGGCCCCAAGATCACCGTAGCGCTTGTAAGCAGCGGTCAACTCAACCTGCGTCGCACCGCTTACCACGAACAATGCCTTCGACAACAACGCTCCACCCGCGTTCAGCTTGCGCGGGTCGGACTCTGCAAAGGGAGTGCCTGCAAGATACAGCGCAAACCGGCCCGCGTCTTCACTTTCGGGAGCGGCCTCATGAACTTTGCGAATCGCCTCTGCAATGGCGGCACGTTTTTTCAAACGGCCTGACTCGCCCGCCAGCATCTCCGCCAGATCCGCCAGATTCTGAAACAACGCCATGCTTCTTTTCCCTCGCTGTCTCTTGTATGGATGCGGAATCTCACAGGATTTCATCCAGAATTTCGTCAGTCCATACAAAACCAGCTATCGTTAGACGAAGAAAGAACTGTGTACCAGGAGGACAAATGGGAAGACAATATGCCAGTATCCTTGAGACCGTCGGAGATACTCCCGCCGTCAGAATTAACCGGCTGGCTCCTCCCGGTGTGAATCTCTTCGTCAAGATCGAAGCCTTCAATCCTCTCGGCTCCGTCAAGGACCGTCTCGCTCTCGGCGTGATTGAAGATGCCGAGCGTACCGGCAAGCTCAAACCCGGCCAGACTGTCGTCGAAGCGACCAGCGGCAACACCGGCATCGGCCTCGCCATGGTCTGCGCGGCTAAAGGATATCCACTGGTCCTCGTGATGGCTGAGACCTTCTCGGTCGAACGCCGCAAGCTGATGCGCTTCCTCGGAGCCAAAGTCATCCTTTCACCCGCCGCAAGCCGCGGCACCGGCATGGCCGCTAAAGCAGCCGAGCTCGCTGAAAAGCACGGCTGGTTCTACACGCGCCAGTTCACCAACGAGGCCAACGCGGATTTCCACTCCAAGACCACAGCCGTGGAAATCCTCGACGACTTTCCCAACGGCTCGCTCGACTACTGGGTCACCGGCTTCGGCACCGGAGGAACACTGAAGGGCGTTGCCCGTGTGCTCGCCAAAGAATCGCCCAAGACGAAGATCGTCGTCTGCGAGCCTGCCGACGCTCCCATGGTCTCGAGCGGTATGCCGCAGGAGCGCGATGCCAATGGCGACCCGACCTCCGGTCACCCGGCCTGGAAGCCGCACCCGCAGCAGGGCTGGAGCCCCGACTTCATCGCCAAGCTCGCCGGCGACGGCGTCAGCGACAACACAATCGATCAGGTGCTCACCATCGAGAACGCCGAAGCGATGAAGTGGAGCAGGGAACTCGCGCGTAAGGAAGGCATCCTTGTAGGCATCACCTCGGGAGCGACCTTTGCAGGTGCCCTGAAGGTCGCCGAAAAAGCACCGAAGGGCTCGACCATTCTCTGCATGCTGCCCGACACTGGCGAACGCTATCTCTCCACTCCGCTCTTTGGCGAAGTGCCTGTCGATATGACGGAAGAGGAGATCGAGATCATGCATTCCACGCCAAGTGCATGGATGGTACCGGCCTCGACCTAGATCATGAAGCTGATCTTTCTGCATGGACCGGCGGCTGCTGGAAAGCTCACGGTTGGACGAGCTCTCCAGCAGATGACCGGATTTCGGCTCTTTCACAACCACCTCGTCGTGGACACGCTTCTCTCTGTCTTCCAATTCGGAACACCCTCGTTCGTTCGCCTTCGGGAGCAGACATGGCTCTCCGTCTTTGAGGCCGCAGCCAAAGACGATATCTCCCTCATCTTCACCTTCGCTCCCGAGTCAACGGTGAACCCCGGATTTATCGAGTCAGCAATTGCCACCGTGCAAAAGGCTGGCGGCACGATCTGCTTCGTCGAGCTGACCTGCCCCATCGATGTGCTCGAGCAGCGCATGGAGAACACCTCGCGGACACCGTTCCTCAAACTGCGCTCGATCGATACCTTCCGTGAGCTACGGCGCAAGGGAGCCGATCGCTTTCCACGGCTTCCTGCGGATCTCTCGATCGACACCAGCACAGTAGAGCCGAAAGAGGCTGCCCAAAGAATCTGCGAACACTTCCGGCTTGAGGTTCTGGCTGCGCCTCCGATGATCCAGAACTATCCCGAAGCCTGAACGGGTCACTCCCGTCTTGGCAGAAACGTCGTCAGTCTCTCCAGCCTGTCACCCCGCCGAATCTTTCTCGCCTGACGGTGCAGATGCTTCGTCGGATCGTCAGGACCGCCGTCTCCATCCTCATCCACGTCTTCCTTCAGCTTCTCTTCGATAACGTATTTGTTTTGCGGTTCGGCGATGCTCTGAAGCTGATGGAGAGCATTGCCCAGAGCCGCTCCTGTGGGATAAAACCCCGCTGCCTTTCCCTGGCGCTTTCCTCTCCGCCATCGCCAGCGCCGATATAGAAATACGCACGCAAACAGGCAGCACAAGCCATCAAGGCCCACGGCCAGTATCTGGTCCGGATTCATCAAAAACCTTCTTTTCGCTGAAAAAGGAGTTCCCGCCGCTCTGGTTCAGAGGCGGTCCACGAGCGATTCGCTCGTGACCTCAGCAACTCTCAGGAGAAGGAAGGTGGAGGAGGGCGTTGGAAGAGCGCGGTCCGGTCAGGTTCTGAGCTCAGCCGAACATCGTCACCGTGGGAAGCCGCCGCCCATCGTGTGCTGTCCTCAAGCCGCCCGAACAGAAAGATCGGTAACAGCACCCAGCACAACGGCACAAAGACCGGATGGATCGCCGCCGAAACTGCCAGCAGCAGCATCAGAAAACCGGCAACTACCAGAATCCACGCTGGTATCCCGAGCACCCGCTGGTGGTTGCGCCTGATCACGTCGCTAGTATATCGATTGGGCCGGGCGCAACTTCCGGTATCTGAACCCGGCCCGACAGGAGTAACATCTAATTAAGCAATGCGATTTGCAGCGGAAATCCCGGTGTTTCTACCCGGCGTAACGCCCTCCCGTCACGACTTCGCCTAGCTGCGCCCAACGTTCGCCTCCGCTTACCCCTTTCTTTTCAGGTTCTCTTACGATCTCAGGAGTCATCATGTTTGAACGTCTCGACCAGATGGAAGCGCGCTACGAAGAGCTCGGCCAGCAACTTGCCGATCCCGCGCTCGTCACCGACCAGAAGAAGTTTTCCGCCACCGCCAAGGCTCACCGCGACCTCGAGCCAATCGTCGAGAAGTTCCGCGAGTACCAGCAGGTGAAGCAGGGCGTTGCCGATGCCAAAACCATGCTGGTCGAGGACGACGCCGATATCAAAGAGATGGCCGAAGCCGAGTTGCTCACGCTTGAGCCGCGTCTTGCCGAGATCGAGGAGGAGCTGAAGATCATGCTCCTGCCCAAAGATCCGAACGACGACAAGAACATCATCATCGAGTTGCGCGCCGGAACCGGCGGCGATGAGGCCGCCATCTTCGTCTCCGAGATGTTCCGCATGTACCTTCGCTTCGCCGAGCAGCATCGGTGGAAGGTCGAAGTCCTCTCCACGTCGGAGACCGGCATCGGCGGCGGCATGAAGGAAGTCACTGCTATCTTCGAAGGCGATAAGGTTTACTCGCAGATGAAGTACGAGTCCGGCGTGCACCGCGTGCAGCGCGTTCCTGCTACCGAGACCCAGGGCCGCGTCCACACTTCGGCCATCACGGTAGCTGTGCTTCCCGAGGCGGAAGAGGTCGACATCAAGATCGAGGCCAAGGACCTTCGCGTCGATACCTTCTGCTCTTCAGGCCCTGGAGGACAGTCGGTCAACACGACCTACTCGGCCGTGCGCATCACGCACATCCCAACGAATACTGTTGTCAGCTGCCAGGACGAGAAGTCTCAGATCAAGAACCGCGAGAAGGCCATGCGCGTCCTCCGCGCACGCCTTTACGAGGTCGAGGAAGAGCGTATCCATCAACAGCAGGCTAAAGATCGCAAATCGCAGGTCGGCTCCGGGGATCGCTCCGAGAAGATCCGCACCTACAACTTCCCGCAGAATCGCCTGACGGATCACCGCATCGGCCTGACCAACCACCAGCTCGCCATGGTGATGGAAGGCATGCTGCAGCCGACAGTCGATGCGCTCATCGCGCACGACATCGCCGAAAAGATGAAGGCCGAGACCACTGCGGCCTGATCCGCGGCACGGTCTCAATTCTTGATAAGCCGTATATCCATCTGGTAGAAGCGGAACGTGCTCTCGTCTCCTGCGACCTTGCTGTATCGGTCGAGTACGTCCGCTACAAACGGGGGCCTGCCGTTCTCCGGCAGATGTTTGGTCCACTCCACGAACGTCACCGCTCCAAACGCAGCAAAACCCGCGCGCGACCCGAAGTTCCAGGCCTTATCCTTCACCTCAAGATCGCGCACGCGCAGACCATTTTCCTCTGCCAGAGTGCTGTATTCATCCAGGGTCAGGTGAAGGTATGGATCATGAAACTCGTTGAAGTATTCACTCCACCTCTGCGACTTTCGAGTCTCCTCGATCACATCTTCCAGGCTCTTACGCCGACCCTTCGGCACTAGCCGCAACTGCGCGCAGGCACCTTTCTTCATTGCAGAACAGATCGTTCGCAGCGCCTCGCTCTGCTCTGGAATCCAGTGAAGGGCATTGAACGACACCACACCGTCGAATTCCTCCCGAAACGTAAGCCGTCGAATATCTCCCATCTGAAACCGAAGGTTCGGAAAGGTTGCCTCGGGAAAATGCTCTGATGCGAAGGCAATCATCTCTGCGGAAGCATCCACCCCGACGATGCTTCCCTGCTTGAGCCGTTCCGCAATCCCTGCCGTGATCCTGCCATTGCCGCAGCCGAGGTCGAGAACCCGTTCCGTGCCTTGCAGATCGGCCAGCGAAAGGGCCTCCGCTGCCATTGCCTGTTGCAGGGCGGAGATCCTTGCATACTCCGGCGCATTCCATTCCGTCATGCCATGCTCCCGTCTCAGCCATCAAACCCATCTTCTTTTCTGCCGTCAACGAAAATCCCTTGGCACAGGTCTCCTCTGTCAGCGAGAATGCACCGCATCTTTGTTCATGGGAGTAACCCGGTGCCATCCCCTCTATATATCGATCGCCTTGGCCAGGCTGTCCTGCTGGCTGGTCTTCTCTCCCTGAACTGCGCCGCACAACAACCTGAATCTCCTTCCCTCAATGACATCCTAGTCCGTATGCAGGCCAACCTGTCGGACTACCTCCACAACGTCCCGAACTTCTTCTGCGACGAGCGCGTCGATTCGCGCCTTCAACAACCGGGAGCCTCTGAGCAAAAGACCGTCACTGACTCCATCTTCCGGCTTCGACGATCCGTCACCCCCACAGACGAGTGGCAGTTCAGTGAAAGCCGCGAGATCAAAACCGTTAACAAGCAGGTCGCCAAAGGAGAGGACATTCAGGGCCCCGCCATCTTCAGCGGAGCCTTCACCAACGCCGCCGCCGTCGTCTCTCTCGAACTCTCCCACTGTTACGACTACAACCTCATCCCAGACGCCCGTCTCGGAAAATCGCCTGTCCTTCTCGTCGAGTTCGCTACGCAGGAGTCCGCAATCGGCGATAAATCCTGCCCAACCTCTGAGCGCGAAACTGGTCGCGCCTGGATCGATCCCAACAACTTTCATCTCCTTCGCGTCGAAGCCCGCATCCCCAACCACGAGGCCGTCGATGGAATCCTCGCTCTCTGGACCTGGGAGATCGAATACGCTCCCGTCACCTTCGATTCGCGGCAGTTCTGGATGCCCAAGACCATCGCCTCCAAGGCCGAAGCCAACGACAACCGCGCTGTCTGGTCGTTTACGGCGAACTACCGCAACTATCACAAGCTCACCGTCACCTCGCACATCATTACCGATGTCGACAAGAATCCTCCTTCCCCACCGCAGTAAGAACATCGACAATTGACAAAACCTGCCTAAAGTCAGTCTCATGAACTTCTTCAACGTTTTCAGGAGGACTTATATCCGCATGCGCCGTTGCCTTCTTCTTGTCGTCGCTCTTCTCGTTGCCTCTCTGCCCCTCACCGCTCAGAAACTCGCCGCCACGCCTCCCATGGGCTGGAACAGCTGGAACTGGTTTGCCGGCAAGGTTACCGATGCCGATATCCGCAAAGCAGCCGATCTCATGGTCTCCAGCGGCATGCGCGACGCAGGCTACGTCTACGTCAACATCGACGACACCTGGGAAGGCAAGCGCGACGCCAAGGGCAACATCCAGACCAACGAGAAGTTTCCCGATATGAAGGCGCTCGCCGACTACGTCCACTCCAAGGGACTCAAGATCGGCATCTACTCCTCGCCCGGGCCACAGACCTGCGCTCACTACGAGGGCTCTTTCGGTCACGAAGAGCAGGACGCCAAGACCTACGCCGCATGGGGATTCGACTATCTCAAGTACGACCTCTGCAGCTTCCGCAAGAACATGGAAGACGCTCACCCCGGCGACTACGCCGCGCAGAACCAGATGATGCGCGACGCTTACACCAAAATGCACAATGCGCTCGTAAAGACCGGACGCCCCATCGTCTTCTCGCTCTGCCAGTACGGCTTCGATCAGTCCTGGCAGTGGGCGCCGAGCGTAGGCGGCAATCTGTGGCGCACCACTGATGACATTCGCGCCAACTACGACAGCATGATCCTTATCGGCCTCTCGCAGGCCGGTATGTCGAAGTTCGCCGGGCCCGGCCACTGGAACGACCCCGACATGCTTGAGGTCGGCAACGGCAAGTTCAACCACGACGAAAACATCGCGCACATGACGATGTGGTCGATGCTCGCCGCGCCCCTCATCGCCGGCAACAACTTCACGGAGATGAATGACGACGTCCGCTCCATCCTCACCAATAAAGAAGCCATCGCCATCGATCAGGACAAGCTGGGTCATCAGGGCGATCGTGTCTGGGCCGGGGAAGAGACCGAGATCTGGTCACGCCCACTTGCCGACGGCTCCGTCGCTCTTGCCATCTTCAATCTCGCGAACAATCGCAGCACCATGCGCGGCCTTCGTCTTCATTTGAAAGAAGCAGGCTTCCCCTCCGGGTCAGCCCACGCACGCGATCTGTGGGCTCACAAAGATCTCGGCGTTCTCAAAGACACCGAGGTCTTCACCATTCCTCGCCACGGAGCCGTTCTGCTTAAGCTGACGAAGTAGCTCCTCGTTACAACTCTCATGAGGGCACGGATCATGCCGTGCTCTCTTTTTAAACGCAGTCGTGCTTCAGGTCTCTCTCCACTCTCTTCCCGCGATCTGCGAAAATCACTAACAGCATCACCTAAGGACCGAAGCTATGGTTAGAATCAGCACCTCTGCCCCCCTGCGCCGACTTGCATCCTTCGCCCTCGTTGTTCTTCTTACTCCCCTCGTTCATGCGCAGCAGCAGACCCCTCCTCTTGCCGGAATCGCGCATCTCGCCATCCGTGTTCGCTCCCTCGACGCCGCGCGCGAGTTCTACCAGAAGCTCGGCTTCGAAGAAGCTTTTTTTCTAAAGGACAAGGACGGCAAGCCCCGCGAGAGCTTCTTCAAGATCAACGACCATCAGTTCCTCGAGATCTATCCCTCCAATCCCGACGTTCCTAAAGAAGCCTCCGTCGGCTTCCTGCACGTCTGCTTTGAGGGCGACGACCTGCAGGCCATTCATGACGACTACGTTGCCCACGGCCTCGCTCCTACCGCCGTCCGCAAAGCCGGAGCCGGCAATATGCTCTTTACCCTTGCGGGCCCCATCACCGCGAACGGTACCGCGCAGAACATCGAGTACACCCAGTACATGCCGGACTCCATGCACTCCAAAGATCAGGGGCAGCACCTCGGCTCCGACCGCATCGCCGAATCCATCGGCTCCGTCTCGCTTGCCATGCGCGATCCTGCCGCCGCCCGCGACGTCTATCTCAATCAGCTCTCCTTCAAATCCATCCCCGGCGATCCCATGTTCCTCCACATGCCCGGCAACTCCGGCCAGGAGGTCGAGATCACCACTGCGGCCTCGCTTGGAGAGAAGGGGCGCTTTGTTCTGCGCACGGACAACCTGGCCAAAGCCGCCCGGATTCTCCACAAGCAGCACATCTCCGCGCTCAAATCGAAGGACACGCTCACCATCACCGAT
>Ga0310811_10009352_pt1 | contig 12644 bp, 9 predicted proteins | sample YCmetagenome_FD_207642 | JGI IMG/M metagenome (GOLD analysis project Ga0310811, IMG submission 207642) | Soil microbial communities from experimental microcosm in Duke University, North Carolina, United States - YC | ecosystem: Engineered > Artificial ecosystem > Soil microcosm > Unclassified ... | reverse complement strand
GAGTCGCTGCGCAACGAGATTTATCGCGCCGCCGCCCAGGCGCCGTCCACGGCGATGGACCTCGAGGTCTGGACCGCCGGCGATCCGGGGGCGATGCGCGAGCCGATACGCCTTGCGGTTGCGAGGGTCGATCCGCGCGCCGCGGTAGGAACGGTCTTGACCATGCGCGAAATGGAGGCGCGGCACATCTCTCCATTCTGGCTCATCGCCGACGTCGTGAACACGTTCGCGATCATCGTCGTGTTGATCGCGGTCGTCGGCCTGTACGGCGTGGTCGCCTACGGTGTCTCGCAGCGTCGCCGCGAGCTCGCCGTGCGCATGGCGCTGGGCGCGAGCCGGCGAGCCATCGTGTCGTACGTCGCCGGCGGCGCCGTACGCCTAACGACCATCGGCGTCGTCATCGGCGTCGGCGGCGCCGTGGCGTTCGCGCGGCTGCTCGCAGCGGTCCTGTACGGCGTGCCGGCTGGAGATCCCGCCACCCTGGTGATGGTCGCGGCCCTCCTCATCACCGCGTCCATCGCCGCCGCGCTCATTCCCTGCTGGCGCGCGGCACGCGTCCATCCCGCGCACAGCCTGAGCGAGTGAGTGCGCGGCCGAGCGCCTGAGACCGCCCCGACTGATCTGTCCGCAAACCGTTAGAAATCGCCCGTTGGGCGCACCCGCCCTTGAGAAACGAGCCAGGCGGAATCATGATCGCGTCTGGTGCCGGATCGCGATCTCCCTTGGCTTCGAGGCTGTTCCCATGCACGTGATTCGTTCAGCCGCCCTTGCCGCCGCACTGTGCGCAGCTCCGGTCATCGCTGCGGCGCAAAATCAGCCCTCCACGAAGCAGCCCCCGGCTCCCGCTGCCGCTCCGTCACGAGCTACCCCGGGCGTTCCCGACATCAAGTACACCAAGTTCGTGCTCGGCAATGGACTCACGGTGCTGGTGCACGAAGACCACAAAGCGCCGATCGTCGCCGTGAATCTGTGGTATCACGTCGGCTCGAAGAACGAGATCATCGGCAAGACCGGGTTCGCGCACCTGTTCGAGCACTTGATGTTCGCCGGCAGCGAGAACCACAACGATCGCTACATCCCCGCCGCCGAAGCGTTAGGCGCCACGGACCTCAACGGCACGACGAACGACGATCGCACCAACTACTTCGAGACCGTGCCGGTGACGGCGCTCGATCGCACGTTGTTCCTCGAATCGGATCGCATGGGCCATCTGTTAGGCGCGATCGACACGGCCCGTCTCAACCTGCAGCGCGGCGTCGTGCAGAACGAGAAGCGCCAGGGTGAAAACGAGCCCTACGGAAAGACCGACGTGATCATTCCCGAGAACACGTATCCAGCCGGCCATCCGTATTCCCACTCGGTCATCGGCTCGATGGACGATCTGGACGCCGCGTCGCTCGAAGACGTGAAAAACTGGTTCCGCACGTACTATGGGCCGGCCAACGTCACGCTGTCCATCGCCGGCGACATCACCGTCGAAACCGCGCGCCAGAAAGTGCAACAGTACTTCGGCGACATCCCGCCCGGGCCGCCGATCACCAAGCAGGGCACGTGGATCGCCAAGATGACCGGGGCGCACCACCAGATCATGCAGGACCGCGTCCCGCAGGCGCGCCTGTACCAGATCTGGAACGTCCCCGAATACGGCTCTGCCGACGCCACCTACCTCGGCCTGGTCGCCGACATCCTCGGCTCGGGCAAGTCGTCGCGCCTGTACAAACGCCTCGTCTACCGCGACCGCATCGCGACAGACGCGTTCGCGTACGTGGCGGCGCGCGAAATCGCCGGCCAGTTCAACATCATCGCGACGGCGCAGCCTAACGGAAACCTCGGCGATGTGGAGCGCGCGGTGGACGAGGAGGTCACCGCGTTCATTCGCAACGGTCCAACGGCGGCCGAGCTCGCCGAAGTGAAGACGGAGTATCGAGCCGACTTCGTTCGGCGCATGGAGCGCATCGGTGGTTTCGGCGGTACGTCGGACATTCTCGCGCGCGGCCAGACCTTCACCGGCAATCCCGACCAATACCAAGTCGACTTCGACCGCGTGCAGCGCGCGACATTGGCCGACCTGCGCGGCGCGGCCCAACGCTGGCTGAGCGACGGCGTCTACGCGCTCGACGTCGTCCCGTTCCCGGATTTCGCGGCCGCCAGCGGCGGCGTGGATCGCAAGACCTTCCCCGATGTGGGCACGCCCCCGGACGCCCCGCTCCCGCCCGCCGAGCACGCGACGCTGTCCAACGGACTCAAGGTCGTGCTCGCGCATCGCACGACCATCCCGATGGTGCGGATGTCGATGCTGCTCGACGCCGGCTTCGCCGCCGACAAGCCTAACGCACCGGGCGTGTCGTCGATGACCATGCGGATGCTCGACGAAGGCACGAGCACGCGCTCCGCTCCGCAAATCAGCGACGCCCTCGCCTCCCTCGGCGCCGATCTCAGTGCGCAGGCCGGCCTCGACGTGGCAACAGTGTCGCTCTCGGTCCTGCGCGACAAGCTCGACCCTGCGCTGTCGCTCTACTCGGACGTCATTCTCCATCCGGCGTTCCCCGCCGGCGACCTCGCGCGCGAAAAGCAGGCGACGCTCGCCAACATCCAGCAGGAAAAAGTCGAGCCCACGGGCCTCGCCCTGCGCGTGGTGCCGGCGCTCCTATACGGCGCCGGACACGCCTACTCGCAACCGCTCACCGGCAGCGGCACCGAGGAATCCGTGCGCGCGATGACGCGCGACGATCTCGCGACGTTCGCCCGCACGTGGTTCAAGCCGAACCACGCCACGCTGGTGGTCGTCGGCGACATCACCATGGCGGAGCTCACGCCCAAGCTCGAACGCGCATTCAAGGATTGGAAACCTGGCGACATTCCCGCCGAAAACATCGCGACGGTGCCGGGTCCCGCGAAAACCAAGGTGTACATTCTGGACCGGCCCGGCGCCGAGCAGTCGATCATCATCGGCGGCTCGCTGATCGCACCGACGGCGAATCCCGACGAGCTCGCATTCGAGACGCTCAACGACGCGTTCGGCGGCTCGTTCAGCTCGCGCATCAACATGAACCTGCGCGAGGACAAGCACTGGTCGTACGGCTCGTTCGCGTTCGCGCAGGATGCGCGCGGCCAGCGCCCGTGGTTCATCTACGCGCCGGTCCAGACGGACAAGACCAAGGAATCGTTAGGCGAGCTGGTGAAGGAGCTGCACGACATCGCCGCCTCGCGTCCGCTCAGTGCCGCCGAGGTCCAGGGCGCGAAGGATCGGCAGACGCTGACGCTGGCCGGCCGGTGGGAAACCGGCGGCGCCGTTCGGGGCGCGCTCTCCGAGATCGCGACGTACGGACTACCCGACAACTATTACCAGACGTACGAGTCGCGCATCCGCGCGCTGTCGCCGCAGGACATCGCCAAGGCGGTGTCGGCGTTCATCCAACCGGATCGCGAGATCTGGGTGGTGGTGGGCGACCGGTCGAAGATCGAGGCCGGCGTGCGACAGCTTGCGTTAGGCGACGTGACGTTCCTCGACGCCAACGGCAAACCCGAAACGACGACGCCGTAGGCTAGCCCCTGAGCACCGCGCGCGCGTATCTCGCCCACCCGCGCGCGTTGCGCATGTGCTCCGCCAGCCGCCGCGGCCCCGACATCCGTGTCGTTTCGTCGAACAACAGATCGTCGGTTCGGTCCCACGGACGCACCGTGCCGTGCCCGCTCCACTTGGGGCGCACGCCCACGCGCCACATCGTGCACGCCATCGCCACCGACGGGCACACGGACTCCGTGGGAAACAGATTCGCCGCGAAGTGTCGCTCCAGCCGCTGGAGTGCGAACTCGGGGATCGGCGGCTTGAGCGCCTCCAGCACGGGCGCCGGCACGCGCACGCCGGACAACCGGTGCGCCAGCCGGAACGTCCAGTAGCAGCAGGTGCCGCCGCGGCTCAGCTTCGCGAGCTGGACGAAATCGTCCCACCCGATATCGCCCGTCGCGATCAACGTGTGCAGATCGCGGAACGCGCGCCATGCGCCGGTCGCCATCATGTGCGACCACGCGAAGTGCAGGCACAGGTGCAGCAACTGGTCGTGCACCGACGGCACGCTGGTGCGCTGGCCGAATGCAATGATCGGCGTGGCGCGCGACCAGATGTCCTCGGGCGACAGGCGGAACGGATGCCCCTCGAAAAAGAGCGCCGTGTGCAGCTCGAGCTGCACGCCCGTGCCCCGCGCATCCTCGAGCGCCGGCAGATGCTGGTGCCCCTCGAAGAATTCGTGCAGCTGCTCGAGCTCGGTGGTCACCCACCCGGAGGTCAGGAGGGTCGCGCGCGCGCGACCGGCCACCGCGCTGCCGCCCCGCAGCAGCAGATCCAGGTCCGACATCGGGCGCCTAACGAAAGAGCCGTACACGGTGAGCGCGAGCGCCGCGCCCTTGAGCAGCATCGCCTCGATCCGCTCGCGCGCCAGCGCCGCCAGCGACTCGCCTAACCGCTGCTCCAGGTGCATCATGCGGAACTGCGACACGCGCGCGAGCCGCTCGAGCGGTGCCGCGCCGGCCGGGAGCCTGCCGCGCCGCGCGGACACGGTCCGCAGTCGCTCGTACAGCACGGGCTCCGCGCGCTCGCGCGTGGCGAGGGCGCAGAGCCGTTCCCAGTCCAGCGGACCGCTCGATAATTCGCGCAACCGCTCGTCGTTTTCCGGACCGCCCGCACTCAGCAGGAGCACTCTGGCTTCGGCGGACAAGGCACGTCCCCCGAGCGCGTCATCCACGAACGGGACGGCGTCAGTACTGGGCAAGCGTTCCGCTGCGACGAGCGTAGTGCAACGCCTCCGTGAGCGCGAACAGACTCAGCGCCGTGAGGAACAGAACGAAACCGATCAAGGTCGCCACGTCGGGAATGACGGCGCTGAACGGAATCCCTTCCAACAACGTCATGCGCAGGGCGCGCAGGCCGTACGTCAGGGGGATGGCGTCCGACAAACGGGGCAGCCACGATGGCATCACATGGGTCGGATAGTACACGCCGCCCAGAAAACTGGACGCAACGAGGACCGCCGAGGGCAGCGGCCCGGCCGTCCGGAACGCCAACTGGAGCGCCGCGGCGAAGATGCCGAACGGCAGGTACGCGAGCACGATGAGCGCCATGATGAACAGCGTCGGCAGCCAAGCGCTCCACACCAGGTGGACGCCTAACGCAAGACCGGCCGCCAGCATGACCACGCTCCTGAGCCCCGTCCACATGAAGTTGTAGCCGATGAGGCCGGACACGAGCTCGGGCAGCGACGCGCGCGTGCTGAGGAGCGCTTCGAGCGTCCCGGTCGCGATGCCGCTCGTGATCACCCCCGGTATCGCGTTCACCGCCGTCATGATGAACGTGAGCGCGATCATGCCGATGAGCAGGAAAGCAAAATACTCGCCGCCCTGCAGCTCGATCGACTTCGCCATCGTCGTCTGCAACGCACGGGCGACGAAGTACACGGGCACGATCCCGACAATGAGCGACACGAGCGAAAACGCCATCGACAGACGGTAGCTCAGCGCCGTTTTCCAACTGGCGACGATCAACGCCCAACACTCACGCATCCGCGGCCTCCGAGCGATCCTGTCGCTCCACGATGCGCTGGATGAGATCGGCCAACGACAGCGTCACGCGTTCGAACCGCGAGATCGGGATGTTCTGCTCGGTGAGGAAGGCCAGCACCTGCGCGGCGCGGTCGGGTCCGCCCGGAATTTCCATCTCGAGAATCGACCAGCCGTCGTCGTCCACTCCGCGCACCTCGACGTCGCGAGCGACGCCGCGCTCGACCAGCGCCGCGATCCCCGGTTGACGCGGATCGCGCATCCACAAACGATATCGCTCGTCACCGTTCTCGCGCGCGAGGCGCGCTGCCGTACCGGTAGCGAGCATGCGCCCATGATCGAGCACGGCCACACGGTCGCACAGCTCGAGCGCTTCCTCCGTGTTGTGCGTCGCGAGCAGCACGGTGCACTTCTGACGACCGGCAATCTCCTCTCGCAGGAACGCGCGAAATTGCCGCGCCGAAATCGGATCCAGGCTGCGCGTTGGCTCATCCAGCAGCAGCACGCGCGGGCCGCCGATGAGCGCGCGCGCAATGAGCAACCGCTGCTTCATGCCAGACGAGAACGAGGCGACGATCTTGATGCCCGTATCATCGAGGCCCACGACGCGCAGCAGATCATCCGCGCGCTCACCGGCCGCGCGGCGGTCGAGGCCCTGCAGCACGCCGTACAGCTCGAGGTTCTCACGCGCCGAGAGGCGCCAATAGAGGCTGCGCTCATCGGCGATCACCGGCGCGAGAACGCGCCGCACCTTCGGCGCTTCCTGGATGATGTCGAATCCGGCGATGCTCGCCGTTCCGGTGTCCGGGAGCACCAGGGTCGCCAGAATCTTGAACAACGTGGTCTTGCCCGCTCCGTTAGGCCCGAGCAGGCCGAAGAACTCGCCCTCGTACACCTCGGCACTCACGTTCTGCAGCACCGGCGTGTACGTGATGCGCCGCGGATGCCGCATCATCTGCATCCAGCCGCGCCGCACGGGAAAGCGCTTGCCGAGGCCGTCGAGGACGACCGACACCGGCCGCGCGGCGGCGGGCACCGGCGCCTGCAGCGGCGTCGGCGTCGCGGTTTCCGTCACGCCGCCGCCATGGGCGTGCGTGCGCCGTGCCACGCGAGGAGCTGCGAGACGACCTCCGGGACGCGCTCGAGACCCGGCACGACGTCGAGGCGATACACCGGAACCGCTTTGGCGAGCGACACGGCGCGGTCGAACACGACGCCGGCCTCGCTGCCGCCTAACAGAGCGCCCAACGTCGCTTGTCGCACGAGCGCGAGCGCCGAAACCATGTCGCCGAGTTTCGTGCGCACCGCGGCCGCATCGGGCGTCTGATCGCCCGTCACCGGCGCCAACAGGTAGCACGCCGCCAGCGGCGACCGGTCGGTCATGAGTGCCGTGTCCGAGAAATCGTGCACGAGGTGCTTTTCGCCGGCCTCCACGCCGTCGCGCGAGACGCCGAACAACGCGGCCGTGTCATCCCAGAGCTTGATCTGGTGGACGCCGGGAACCGCGGTGGGCGTCGTGCCTAACTCGACCGGCAGCACGTCGTCCGTGACCAGGCGTCCGCCGGCGCGCGCCAGCGCAATCGCGAGCGTCGACTTGCCGTGGAATTTGGGCGCGAGAAACGCGATGGTGCCGCCATCGAGCGCGACCGCGCTCCCGTGCAAACAGAGCAATCCAGCCGCGTGGAGCGCGGTCGCGAGCACGCGGCCGGTCACGTCGGCGCGCACGGCCGTCTGTGCCGGATTCGGCCCGCTCGTCCACACGATGGTGCGCCCATCGCGCGACACATCGTAGATGCCGGTATCGTCGTACGCGAGCCGGTAGCCCCGTGCGTGGCGCGACATGCGCACGCGACACGTCGGCGTCACCTCGAGCTCGCCTAACGACTCGGCGGACTCGACGGCGGACGCGCTGGTTCGCGCGGAAAACGTCCAGTTAGGCGCGACGTCCGACGACTCACGAAGCTCGGGAAAGACGATCTCGGAGCGCAGACACCCGCCGAAGATCGAGTAGTCGGGCATGCGAAGAAGGGGGAACCAGGGAGGCCGCCAGGAGATCGACGGCCTCCCCGGGTGAAGCGTTAGGAACCCGTCCTAGGACACGGGTTGTCGGGGGTCCCGCAGAAGTTGTTGCCGGTTCCGCCGATACCACAGATGGTGAAACCATCTGAGGAACCCTGCAGACCGATCTGCGTGAGCTCCCGGAACGTCCCGAAGCGCTCCACTTTCGGTTTCTGATACACGCGACGCCTCCCTGTGTCGTGTGGCCGGGCGGCTTGCCCAGCGGAAGTACGGCCCTCATGGCCGTCGAGCATACTGCACGACAACGATCGAATCTAACTCCGTCCAACTGTTTCGCGCGCGGTGTCCAACTCACCAACCAATGCATCAATCGGGCGAACGCGCGAACGCAACCACAGCTCCGTCTGCAAAGTGAAAAGCAACGTTACACCGAGTTGCTGGCCACCATTTCGTACGTAATAATCGGACCAACGCTGAAATTCCTCTGCATCGATTATTCCAACGTCTCGCAATGCGGAGTCTTGCATGAGGCCGTTCCACAGGCCCGGGAAGTGCTTGCGCATCGAATCATCGAAATAACCGGACGTCACGCCCGTGCGCGCCGCGCGCGGTGCTAACACACCATCAGGCACCAACCCCCGAACAGCGCGCCGCAACAGCAACTTCGTCTCGCGACCCGTCGCGCGCTCCCAGCGCGGACGCGTCGCGGCAAACTCGATCACTCTCCGATCGTAGAGTGGCGAGCGCGAAATCACACCTTCCTCGAGCGCAAAGCCCGCGACTGCCCCAAACACTCGGGGAAAGTACGCATGCGAGAGATACCATTCTGTCTCGAACGCAGCGCAACTGACGCGCCCCCGCTGTGGCGCAAATGCACGCTCGCGCTCCTCGAGCTGGTGCTCCTTCGCGAACTCACGACGAATCCACGATGGTGGACGCCGCTCGAGATAGCCCGTTGGGCGACGCCCGCGGCGCAACACCGTGATCGCACGGCGCGCTCGTTCGCTGACCAACGGATCCAGCACCGTGCGTACGAACTCGCGGGCATCGCGCACGCCGAACCCGCCGCCCCGTGCGCGCCAATCGCGCGCGAGCTCGATCCAGTGTCCGGTGCGGAGCAGATCCGCGAAATACACTTCGGACACCTGGAAGAGCTGATCGCCTCCCATTCCATCGAACGCCACTCGTGCACCGACTGCGCGCGTTCCGCGTGCCAGTGCGCGGTGCCACATCTCGAACGCGTGCGCGAATGGCTCGTCGCGACGCGCGGCGCGGTGCGCGGGTCGCTCGAAGAACGGGACATCGCCGATGCGCACCCAGTGCACCTCCGCGTCCCACCAGTCGGCAATGCTCTGGATGAGCTCGTCTTCACGCCCGGGATCGCCTGCCGGATAGCTCATCGAAACCGGCAGCACCAACCGCTTGTCACCGCGCTCCTGCAGAACCTGCTTTGCGACGCCAAACACGGCGGAGGAATCCCAACCACCACTCAACCATACCGCAGCTCGTCCCTGCGCCGGCATGCGCTCCAACGTGGCTCGCTCCAACAGCTCGCGCAGCTGCAGCGCACCATCGACGAACGACGGGCCGCTCCGACCGCGGTCATTCGCAACCGGCGGGATCCAGTGACGGAAGAGCTCGGCACGCTGCTCGGCTCGTCGCACCAGGGTCCAGCCCCCGGGCACCGTCTGGACAGCCGTGTATGCGGTTTCGTGACCCGCGGCGAACATGCCGCTCGCCGTCGCCGCAATCGCCGCGAGATTGAGCTCGGCCGGACACTCGGGGTGCGCCAGCACGCCGCTGACCGTCGATGCGATCACGAGGGTACCGCCTAACTGCGCGTACGCGAGCGTCCGTTTGCCGGCGAAATCCCGCGCCGCGCACACGCGGCCGGTTTTCCTGTTCCACACGATGAAGGCAAAGTCGCCCTCGAGACGCTCGGCGCAGTCGTCGCCCCAGGCGCGATACGCCGCCGCAACCAGGTGCGCCGGGTCATCGCCCTGCGGCATCACGCCGCATCTGCCTAACGCGGATCGCAGGTCGGCGCGGTAATAGAGCGACGCGTCGGCCGCCACCACCAGACCATCCCATTCCAAGATGAGCGTCTCGCCGGCGAGATCGGGCGCGCATTCCCAGACATGCCGCGATGCCGCCACCATCGCGCCATCGAAGGAGCGGATCTCGCTGATCTCGATGCCGCGCGCACGCATGGCTTCGAGCATGCGCCGCCCAACCGTCTCCGATGGTGTCCGCTTGTCGCCACCGGACGAGAACACGCCAAGGATCGCGGTCATGGCGCGTCCACCAGATGGACTTCCGCCAGCTCGGCGAACGACCCGACGTGCTCGATGTTGTCGCCTACGACGCGGCCGCCATACTCGACCCACGCATGCGCGCCAAAGCGCCCCCGCCGCATCCGGACGCCGATGCGAATACGGCTTCCGCGAATCCCGTGTCGCTCGAGCATTTTGTGGAGAGCCACGGCGCGGACCAGGCACAGGGGTCGGAACATTCCATAGTCCCCGGCCCGGCTCACAGCCAAACCCAACTGCTGAGCCCGGCCCATTAAGGCAGACGCAGAAGAAGACTGAGAGACGGCGTCATCGCGCGAGCCAGCGGGGCTCACGAGTCGTCCCGTGGGCCGCGTCCAAACCGACACTTGCGCTGCGAGAAGGGCCACCTGCGCCTGCAGGAGGTCAACCCACTCTCGCGGACTCAGTGTGGCCAGTTTGTGAAGGAGTCTCGTCACTCTGCTCATGCGTCCGCTCGCTACCGTGCGGAATGACTAGCCGATTGTTCGAGAGCTCCGTTATGAGCTCCATCACATCGGCTCGTATCATGGCCGGATCCGCGTCGGGGTACTGCACGGCAAGAGCCGCGCAGAGCTCGTCCAACGAGTTGGTGGCCGGCGGAAGGAGTTCCCATACGCGCGCCCCCACCTCGTTGAGACCGAAGTACACCTCTTCTTCGGTCGAGAAGAGCACCGCTTCGCCGTCGAGTAGCGACTTGTAGATGACCTTCGGGTTTGCAACCGGAAGCATGCAGTCCCCAGCAGGCGGATACCGAGGCCCCGGTCTACTTGCCTCGCCATTCGGCGAGCACCGCCGCTGCATCGCGGTCCGAGGCCCACTTCGGCACTAGAAACTCGGGTTCGGTATCGAACCCGACAGGGTTTCGAGCACCGAACGTGCCAGTGCCAATCTACCGCGCAGCGCGCCAACCTGGGCCGTATTAGCTCCCACTCGGTGACCCCTGTCACGAAGCGCAACACCGCACCCCGAGAATCGATAGTCGACCCGCGCTCCCGCTACACTGGAGTGCGAACGCGCCACATGCATACCAACGCCTTGAAGGCTTCCCGTCCCACTCGCCCGACCTTTCGAGCCAGGCTCGCCTCCAGCGACCGGGACTATTCCCCGGCTGCGCGGCCAATCATCATGACCATGTGCTTCGTAGCCAGCAAGGCCATTTGTCACATTGTCGTTGTGATCCTTTCTATGCGTTCGCCCCGTCGATCACGCTCATCGCCAAACGGCGTGTCGGCGTATTGTGGGCGTCGGCCGGCTGAGCGTGTCATGCGAAACCGCTCCCCTTTCACCTCGATCTCCCGAGGATTTCTGATGCATCCTTGCGCGCGCCTCCTGCTCGCCTCACTCATCTTCGCACCGTCCGCTCCCGCCCAACAAGCCGCGCCGCTTTCCGCGCCCGCGCCCTCCGTCACCGCCGCAGACTACGCCCGGGCCGAGAAGCTGCTCGCCTGGAACACCGCACCGCTCGTGTCTGGCGCGACGGTGCGCGTTGCATGGCTTCCCGGTGACAAGTTCTGGTACCGGAATTCGACACCCAAGGGCTATGAGTTCGTGATGGTCGATGCGGCGCGTCACACGCGCACGCGCGCCTTCGATCAGGAACGTGTCGCTTCGGCGCTCTCGGCCGCCGCCGGCCGCCCATACGATGCGTGGCACCTGCCGTTCATGCGCTTCGATCTGTCGGCCGACGGCCGGTCCATCACGTTCGAGACTGGCGACGCGCACCACACCTTTACGTGCGACGTCGCCGGCAATCGATGCACTGCGCAGAAAGCTGGCGCCGATGTGACCACCAGTGTGGTGTCGCCTAACGGTAAACTCGCGGCCTTCATCCGCAACGACAACTTGTGGGTGCGCGACCTGGCAACCGGTACCGATCGACAACTCACCACCGATGGCGTGAAGGATTTCGGCTACGCGACCGATAATGCTGGTTGGACCAAGAGCGACCGCCCGGTGCTCGCGTGGTCCGACGACTCGAAGAAGATCGCGACCTTCCAGCAGGATCAGCGAGGCGTGGGCGAGATGTACCTGGTCGAGACGCGCGTCGGTCACCCGGTGCTCGAGCAATGGAAGTATCCACTGCCGGGCGACAGTGTCATCTCGACGATTCAGCGTGTGATCATCGACCTCAACGGCCCGCGCGTGATCAGATTGCAGATGGCGCCGGATCAGCATCGGTCGACGACGTGCGATCACATCCTCTGCGGACGCCAGTTCGCCGACGTCGAATGGAGTGGCGACGGGTCGCACCTCGCGTTCGTGTCCACGTCGCGCGACCACAAGCACGAGACGCTGCGCGTGGCGGACGCCTCCAGCGGCGCCGTGCGCGACGTGCTGCAGGAGTCCGTGCCGACCTTCTATGAGTCCGGCTCCAACGCCGAGAATTGGCGTATGCTCGATACGCTGAAGCAGGTGCTCTGGTATTCCGAGCGCGACAACTGGGGCAACCTCTACCTGTACGACCTCGCGTCCGGTGCGTTAGTCAAGCAGATCACCACTGGTCCCGGCAACGTGCTCCAGGTTCTGCGCGTCGACCAGAAAAACAAGATCGTCTACTTCACGAGTGCGGGACGCGAACCCGGTGTGGATCCGTACTTCGTCCATCTCTATCGCGTTAGGCTCGACGGTACGCATCTCCAGCTGCTGACGCCGGAGAACGCCGACCACGAAGTGTCGCTGTCGCCCGATGGACAGTTCTTCGTGGACAGTTGGTCGCGCCCCGATGTGCCGCCGGTGACCGTCCTTCGGGATGTAGACGGC
>Ga0310811_10009351_pt1 | contig 12644 bp, 8 predicted proteins | sample YCmetagenome_FD_207642 | JGI IMG/M metagenome (GOLD analysis project Ga0310811, IMG submission 207642) | Soil microbial communities from experimental microcosm in Duke University, North Carolina, United States - YC | ecosystem: Engineered > Artificial ecosystem > Soil microcosm > Unclassified ... | reverse complement strand
ATGAAGGAGAGCATCACGCGCTCCAGTTCCGCCTCAGGCAGCTGACCATGCCCAATGACGATGCGCGCCTGTGGGACCAACTCACGAATCTTTGAGGCGATGTCGTAGATCGATTCGACACGGTTGTGGACGAAGTAAATCTGACCGCCGCGCTCAAGCTCCATCTCGACAGCGGTACGAATCAGCTTTTCATCGAACTTGGCGACGATCGTCTGGATGGCCATACGGTCCTTCGGGGGTGTCTCGATGACGCTCATATCGCGCAGACCAATAAGCGACATATGCAGAGTGCGGGGAATTGGTGTCGCGGACATAGACAGCACATCGATCGCGGCCCGCATCTGTTTCAGCCGCTCCTTGTGCCGCACTCCGAAGCGTTGTTCCTCGTCAACCACAAGCAAGCCGAGATCTTGAAACTTCAAATCCTTGGAGAGAATGCGATGAGTTCCAATCAGAATGTCGACTTTTCCGTCGGCAACCCGTTCCAAAATCTCCTTCTGCTCCTTGGGCGTACGGAAGCGAGAAATCATCTCGATATTGATCGGGAAATTCGCGAAGCGCCGTTTGAAGGACTCAAAGTGCTGGAAGCTGAGAACTGTCGTAGGCGTAAGAACAGCGACCTGCTTACCATCCTGGACAGCCTTGAATGCTGCGCGCATCGCGACTTCCGTCTTGCCATATCCCACGTCTCCGCAGAGCAGGCGGTCCATCGGCCGCGTGGATTCCATGTCGGCTTTGATGTCTGCAATCGCATTCAACTGATCGTCGGTCTCGTTGAAGTCGAAGGCATCTTCAAACTCGCGCTGCATATTGGTATCTGGCGAGAAGGGTGTTCCCTGCGCGGCCTCACGTTGCGCATAGAGCTTTAGCAACTCGGCCGTCATGTCGGCCATGGCCTTCTTTACGCGCGCTTTTGTCTTCTGCCAGCTCTGCGAGCCAAGCCGGTTGAGTTGCGGCGCGGGGCCGGTCTCGGTGGAACGATACTTCTGAATGAGATCGAGCCGGGTAAGCGGGACGTAGAGTTTGGCCTCTTCGGCGAACTCGAGAATCATCAGTTCAAGCGGAGGCTGATCGTTCTCCTCGATCACGCGCAGCCCCATATAACGCGCGATGCCATGTTCGACGTGGACGACATAATCGCCTATCCGAAGGTCGCGGAAGTCGGAGATGAAGGCAGCCGCCTTCGACCGGCCGCGACGAACCGGGCGGACTGTGGTGTCGGCTTCGTCAGAGAGGTCCTGCGCCCCGAAGAGCACAACCTGCCGGGCCGTAGTTCTGTCCAGATCGAGAATCTGCACGCCGGCGGCAATCGGGGTCTTCACGATGACCGGCACCCGCAAATCTCCTGCAAGATAGCTCGACTCCGAATAGACCGTGGACGATCCCTGCTGATCGGACCGCCAGCCAAGGCGATAGGGGACCTGATACTCCTGTAAAAGGCTGGCAAGCCGTTCGAGATCGCCCTGATTGGCCGCAGCGAGCAGGATTCGCGCCTCCTGACGCATCAGCGAGTTGATGGCCTCAATTAGCGCTGGAATGGAGCCATGAAAACGCTGAGTTGGCCGCGTGGCAAACTCGATCTCCGAGAGCTCGTTGCGCTCAGCATCGAGCACATCGACGGCGCCGAGCTGGTCGAGATCGCAGCCGGGAGTGCGACGCAGACGATCCTCAAGCTCCCACGGTGAGAGATAGATGTCCTCAGGTCGCACAAGCGATCCGATACCGGAGCGGTCGTGTCGCTGCTCAATCTTGTTCCACCACCGTTCGCCCTGGTTCTTGACCATCGCAGGCTCTTCGATAAAGACACGGGTCGATGTTCCCAGAAGATCAAGAAGAGTAAGATTTGCGCCGGCAACAGGAGCGAAAAATTCCCAGCCAGGAAAGACGGTGGCCTCTCCGGTACGGGTCGCCACACGCGTTTGAAGCTCCACCGGCTCCTCACCGCCTTCGAGCGCCGCACCTGCACTTCCGGCGCGGGTAAGTCGGGCATTAATTGCTGAGAGCAACTTTTCGCTGACCGGAGTTTCAGTCAGTGGCAGAAGAAGAACCTCATCCAGCGAAGAGCTGGAGCGTTGGGTATCGGGATCGAAACGCCGGATGGACTCAATCTCGTCGCCAAAGAAGTCGATGCGCACAGGACGATCCTGCTCCGGCGGATAGACATCCACGATGCCACCACGAATAGTCACCTGACCCGACATCTCGACGACATCGACACGGGTATAACCGACCGCAAGCAGGTGTTCGATCAGCATCTCCGGAATGTGTTCCTCGCCAACGCGAAGATGCAGTGCAAGTGCGGCGTAGTAGTCTCGCCCAAAGAGTCGCATGCAGGCCGACTCAATCGGAGCGATCACCAGGCGTGGTCTCTGCCCGCCGGTGCAGATCTTCCAGAGAGCGGCCGCGCGCGTCTCCTGAATCTCAGAGTGCGGCGAAAGATTCTCAAAGGGAAGAACATCATGGGCGGCCAAACGCAGCACCTGATCTGGATCGAGCGCTCCGGTCAGCTCACAGGCCGCCAGAACCCCGTCATGCAGCGCTTCCGCTGCCTTATTGTCGGAGACGATGACGAGTGCCGGCGTCTGTGAAGCACGAACTAAATAAGGCAGATAGAGTGCCCGAGCTGTAGCCGTCAGTCCAGAGACACGACGACGCCCCGATCCGCCGCTTAAATGGCGACGTACACGCTCAAAGGCATCGGAGTGTTCCAGGTCCGCGAGAATTTCGCGGACAAACGGCAAGATCATGCTTCCCTTATTTTAGTGGAACAACCGATGCTTCCGGAGACCCGAAGCACCAGAGCGGCACTCCGGGCCTTCTGCGGCTCAGGCCGTTCCCTCGCGGGCACCCTTCCAAAGATCGAGCGAGCCTTCCTTCGCGTACGTATCGATGTCGGTCAGCTCGGCTTCGTTGAACTGGAGATTCTTCACTGCATCGAGCGAATCATCGAGCTGCTCGACGTTCCGCGCTCCAATCAGCGCTGAGGTCACGCGCGAATCCCGCAACGTCCAGGCAATCGCCATCTGGGCTAATGTCTGGCCACGTCCCTTGGCAATCTCGTTGAGTGCACGGACCTTCTTGAGATTCTCTTCACTGAGAAAGTCCTTCTTCAAGGAGCCTTCGAGAGTAGCACGCGAGTTCTCCGGAACACCCTTCAGATACTTGCTGGTCAACAGACCCTGCGCCAGAGGCGAGAAGGCGATACAACCCACTCCCAGAGTGTCCAATGTGTCGAGAAGCTCCTGCTCGATCCAGCGGTTGAGCATCGAATACGAGGGCTGATGAATCAACAACGGCACACCTTCGCCGCGCAGAATCTCCGCTGCCTGGCGGGTGCGCTCCGGGCTATAGGAGGAGATGCCGACGTAGAGAGCCTTACCTTGTCGAACGGCCTGTACCAGCGCCCCCATTGTCTCTTCGAGCGGCGTATTCATGTCCGGGCGATGCGAGTAAAAGATGTCTACATAGTCCAGTCCCATGCGCCGCAGGCTGTCATCAAGCGAGGCAAGAAGATATTTGCGTGAACCGCCAAAACCATACGGCCCTGGCCACATGTCCCATCCGGCTTTGGTGGAGATGATCAACTCGTTGCGGTGGGGGTTCAGATCCTTATGCAAAATCTGTCCGAAGTTCTCCTCAGCCGATCCATAAGGAGGCCCGTAATTGTTGGCCAGATCGAAGTGGGTCACTCCGCGGTCGAAGGCTCGGAGAACCGTGGCGCGGCCGGTCTCAAAGACGTCGGCGCCTCCGAAGTTCTGCCACAGGCCAAGGGAGATGGGAGGAAGGACTATGCCGGATTGGCCGCAGCGACGAAATCCAGCCTGTTCGTATCTCTTTGCGTCAGCGATGTAACTCATTGAGTTATTAACCTTTATCCCTTAAGAACTTTGAATGTTTTGCCTGGCGAACCCTGCATGAAGATGTAACTACGATGCCAGTCAAACTTTTCAATAGCTTACTGCCACGAAATTACGGTATCTGTAACAGATATGCGTTTTGCTGTGGTTCTGTTTGTTTTTGCCTTGGGAATGTCTTCGGTTTCGAGCCTGGGTCAGGATACCGAGAAGTTTGGCTTCCTTACTTATCTTTACCGGAAGGTATGACGAAGCGGTCTCAGTACTACAACCGTTGTCCGACAAATCACCGGATGATGAAGGACTTCGAATTGATTTGGGCGGAGCGCAACTACACGCGGGAAAGACGGTAGAGGGTGAAAAAAATCTGGTCCTTGCTCTGAACCAAACCTCTGATCCGAATCAACTGAATGGCGCAGCCTACGAATTAGCGGTCGCAGGAGTGGACTTGGAAGTTGCGGAGAAGAGCGTCCGAAAGATTATCGATACGCTCACGACAGAATCTAAAGAATGGAGTCTAGATGCACCAGAATTAGAAGCCAAAAAAAAATCGGGCCATGCAGAATCTCCTTGTTGCTGCATGGGGCACACTCGGATGGATTCTTTATCAGCAGGGAAAATTCGAGGAGGCTGAAAATTATCTTCAGGCTTCTTGGAAAAATAATCAGAACGCGGAAGTAGCACTTCATCTGGGGCAGCTGGCCGAAAAACGTGGCCAGAAACAGGAAGCATTGCATCGCTACAGTCTGGGATTTGCCACCACGCGCAAAGCCTTGCCTGCAGCGGCGCCAATGAAACAACCGGACCTGATCAGCACCGTGCTACGAAAACGGATCGAAGCCCTGAAAAAACAGGGCTTCACAACGAATAATGCAGATCTCCCTGGAGAACTCACCAAATTAAGAGCATTTCACGTTGGATCTACAGAAAGACCAAATGCCATGCTTGAATGCTCTTTTGTCATCGACAAAGGAAAGATTACCCTCCTTCGGAGCACAAATTCTGGTCCCGTTCCGGAAAAGGATGATGCGATGATCAAACGGGCGAGCTTTCAGGATTGGATACCACGCGATTCGGATGCCCATCTTCTTCTCAAAGGGTTTCTAAATTGTCACAGCGGAACCTGCGAATTGATCACGTATCCAGAATAGGTGCCTATCCAAGAATGTTTCTTATTTCGCTACACTAAAAGGTAATGGCAATCATCAAGGCAGTACGCGGGACACGGGACCTTCTTCCCCGGGATACCACACTCTGGAATCATGTTGAGGCAACCGCCCGGTCAGTCTTTGCACGCTATGGATTCGGCGAAATCCGTACCCCTCTCTTCGAAGCGACAGAGCTGTTTGCGCGCAGCGTTGGCGAAGAGACCGATATCGTTTCCAAAGAGATGTACACCTGGGAGGATCGCGGACGCGCCGAAAGCGATCGCGGCCAGAGCCTGACGCTTCGCCCTGAAAATACAGCAGGCGTCGTCCGTGCTTACATCGAGCATGGAATGGCCGAAAGCGGCATGCTCGAGAAGCTTTTCTATATCGGGCCTCAATTCCGACGCGAACGGCCGCAACGTGGCCGATACAGGCAGTTCTGGCAGATTGGCGCGGAGGTTCTGGGACCGCCGTGGTCGGGCTCGGACTCCGCCCTGAGGGACGCCGAGGTGCTGGAGATGCTTGCCACCCTGCTGGATGAGCTGGGAGTGAAGGGATGGCGGCTGGCGCTGAACTCGGTCGGATCGGCCGAGGATCGTCAGCGCTACAGCGCAGCGCTGCGAGAGGCGCTGGCTCCCGTGAAGCACCTGATGTGCGAGGACAACCAGCGGCGAGCAGAGACAAATCCCCTTCGCGTGCTGGACTCCAAGGATCCGAACGACCAGAAGGTCATCGATGACCTACCCAAAATCGCCGACTTCCTAGACGAAGATTCGCGTACGCACTTTGAGCAGGTCAAGGCCGCTCTGGAAGCCTGCGGAGTTCCCTATACCGTCGATCCCCGGCTGGTACGCGGCCTCGACTATTACACCCGAACCACCTTCGAGTTCACCGTGCCCGATGGCAGCGGGTTGGGGACCCAGAATGCACTGCTCGGCGGCGGCCGCTATGACGGCTTGAGCGAGATGCTCGGCGGCCCCAGGGCTCCGGGAATCGGCTTCGCCATCGGCGAGGATCGTCTCATCCTCACGCTGCAGGCACAGGCCGAAGAACGGGAGCAGAAGAAGCTGGATGCCTTCATCGCTCCCATGGGGGTAGCACAGAATCCCGGCGCGCTGAAGCTCGCACAGGATCTGCGGCGTGGTGGCCTGACGGTCGAAGTCGGCGATGGCAACTTCCGTCTCAAGAAATCCTTCGAAGCCGCCGATAAGTTGGCGCGTCGCATGGTGATCTTCGGTGAAGATGAGGCGTCAAGCGGAGTTCTGACCGTAAAAGATTTTGCAAAAGGCGAGCAGACAAAGGTTCCGCAAGCGGAGCTGGTGGCAGCACTCAAACTTCAGTCTCAGGAAGGTTCAGATCAACCTCCAAAAAGATCTAATCTAGATTTGCTAATCGAAGCAGGGGTGATCAGTTCAGACTATTCAACTGAACAAGATTCTAAAGTGTTAGAAAAACTAAGTTCTACAGAAGTTGAATCGCTAATACGAATTCACAATACATTGAAAACCGAGAAAAACTTTAGTGACCGGAGACTTGGTCTAGAGATCAATCTCTAGGTAAAACCCACATCGAGAGATGCTCATGGAACGCAGAGGATTTTTCAAGATGGCTGCCGCCGCTGGATTTATGGGAACAGCGGGAGCCCAGAGCACATCCCAAACCACTACCCAGGCCACAACGCCGCCTGTCATCGAGCGCGCCAACCCCGACCATCCAGGCAGAGGGAAAGTCTTTGCACTGATTACGCCCCACCTCGATGACGGCCCCATCTTTGCTGGGGGCACGATTGCCAAGCTGCTGAACGAGGGCTACACAGGCTACTTCATTCGGGTAAGCAACGACGAGAAGGACTCCTACAATCTGACGCTGGGCGAGACGGTGCTGGCCAATGAGCAGGACGCCGCCCGGTTTGTCGAAGTAGCCGGGCTGAAGAAACGTTACGACCTGCAGTATCGCAATCACGGGCTTGACGATGTCTCGCGCATGGAGATTCGGGTACGCCTGATGTTTCTGTTCCGCATGCTCAAGGTCGATACCGTGCTCAGCTACGACCCCTGGGGACACTATGAGGAAAATCCCGATCACTATGTGACGGCTCAGGCAGTTGAGGCAGCCTGCTGGATGTCTGCCGACCATCTCGATTTTCCCGAGCAGTTCGATGCCGGCCTGAAGGTGCACGCCGTCGCAGAGAAGTACTACTTCGCGCGAGGCCCTCAGCTGGTAAACCGTGTCGTCGATATCGGGCCCACGATCCAGCAAAAGATTGCATATATCCAATCGTGCCGGACGATGATCACCAACATGGTGCGAGGCGCCAACGATTCACTGGCTGCACAAAAACTGCGAATTCCTGCCTTCGAGGGCAATCAGGAATCGGCGAACGACGCCTTCATCCATGCCGCATTTATCGACCGGGACCACGCCATCGGAACAAAATACGGCCTGGAGTACGCTGAGGAATTCCACTACATCGGGCCAGACCACTCGTTGGATGAGTACATTCGAGCCCATGCTGTGCGAATTTAGCGCTTAGCGAGGAGGCGGCTCCCACCCTGTTTAGGGCTAACCTCTCAAGGAAGCGTGCCTGCCCCGTCGCCTTTTCAAGTGATTTTCGTACAATAGGTAACATCGTGACACTCGACTTTTTAGGCAACTTACAGCGCACTCACAGGTGCGGCGAGCTCCGTGTGGAGCAGGACGGTCAGGACGTAGTTTTGATGGGCTGGGTCAACCGGCGTCGTGACCATGGCAATCTTATCTTCCTCGATCTTCGCGACCGAACCGGCATCACCCAGGTCGTCTTTGATAAAGAGATCTCGGGCCAGGCCCACGCCAAAGCAGAAGCCGCCCGGTCGGAGTATGTCGTTGCCATCAAGGGCCGTGTGCGCAAGCGCGGCGACGGCCTTGAGAACCCCAACATGGCCACGGGCGCCATTGAGGTCGTCGCGAAAGAAACGCTTCTCCTCAATGAAGCGAAGACACCTCCCTTCTCCCCTGCCGAAGAGGCCATCTCCAACGAAGAGGTCCGGTTGAAGTACCGCTATCTGGACCTCCGCCGCGAGCAGATGCAGTACAACTTCGCGCTTCGTCACAAGGTCGCCCGCGCCATTCGTGAATATCTCTCCGAGAACGACTTCCTTGAGATCGAAACGCCCTTCATGACACGTTCTACTCCCGAAGGGGCTCGAGATTACCTTGTTCCGAGCCGTGTTCATCCCGGCCACTTCTACGCGCTACCGCAGTCGCCGCAGATCTTCAAGCAGATCCTGATGATCTCCGGCTTCGATCGCTATTTCCAGGTCGCACGCTGCTTCCGCGATGAAGACCTTCGCGCCGATCGTCAGCCGGAGTTCACCCAGATCGACCTCGAGATGACCTTCCCCCGGCAAGAGACGGTCTTTCGCGTCGTCGAAGGCTTCCTGACTGCGGCTTTCAAAACTGCGGGGATCGAGCTCAAAGCCCCCTTTGTGCAGATGACCTACGACGATGCCATCCGGAGATACGGCATCGACAAGCCGGATATGCGCCTGCCCGCAATGGAGGAGCTGACCGAAGAGCTCACGCCATCGCTGCGCGAGACCCTGAAGATCGAGCAGAAGCTCCCCGTCCTTGGCTTCATCATTCCTAAAGCTGGTGGCCTGAGCGGAACTGAGCGAAAAAAACTCCTCAGCGAAGTCCGTGCCAGCTTTGGAGAGACCGGGTTGGACTTGCTCGACACCGAGCGCCTGAAGACCAATGAGGCGTTCTCGCCGCTGGCGAACACCATCTCCGCAAAGCTGGAAGCCACCCCTGAAGATCTGGTTGTGGTGGTTACGCCGAAGCTCGGCACCCCGGAAAAGTGGAACTTCGATCCGCAGTGGATCTACAAGCGCGTGGGAGCGTTGCGACTGCAGTTGGCTCAGAAGTTCGCCGACAAGCATGGCCGCTTCACGCAGACTGGTACGGCCGAAGACTTCAAGTTCCTCTGGGTTACCGACTTCCCTATGTACGAATGGAACGAAGAATCAAAGGCCTGGGATGCGGCACATCATCCGTTTACCTCGCCGCATGAAGACGACATCAAATCCGGAGCGCTGTTCAACGACAAGGGCTCAGTCCGCGCCCTCGCCTATGACGTGGTTCTCAATGGAACCGAACTTGGCTCCGGCTCCATTCGTATTCACCGCCAGGACGTGCAGAAGGAGATCTTCCGCTCCCTCGGTATGAGCGACGAAGAAGCCAAGGAGCGCTTCGGATTCTTCCTTGAAGCCCTGGAGTATGGCACGCCTCCGCACGGTGGCATCGCTCTTGGACTCGATCGCATCGTGATGATTCTGGCAGGGGCCACCAGCCTGCGCGAGGTGATCGCCTTCCCGAAGACGGCCAAAGCGATTGACCTGATGGTCGATGCTCCCAGCTTACCGACGGAACAACAAATGAGGGAACTGCATTTGAAGACTGTGGTGCGAAACTAGATCGGCAATTCACTTCGCGGAGCAGGTAAAGTTTGCAGCGTCATCAATGCTCCCGCTGCCGTTGTACCGTGCAATCTGAGGATAAGGACAGAGCGGGCGGGTTCTGTCCACCTTGCCTTCGCTGTGGTGCGAGGCGACGATTCTCGTCGGCGTCTTACCCTGCTCCACCCACTGTTCCATCACATGGATCTTATCGAAGCTATCGGGCCCTTCTCCCCCGGAACAGTGCCCCATGCCTGGAATCATGAACAGACGCATCCACTCTGACGCAGAGGCCGGATCGCCGCTCATCTTGGCTGCTTCCTGGTAAAAGTCGACGGTAGAACCCGGCGCAACCTGCTGATCGGCCCAGCCGTGATAAAGCAACAGCTTTCCACCGCGCTTGGCGAAGGCCGCCAGATTGGGGTTGAAATCATCCACGTCCTTGTCGATCGCATTCGCCTTTGTGGCGTCACGCTTTAGATCGAAGGTCTTCCAGTCCCAGTTCGGATCCTGATAGACCACATAGCGGAACTGATCGAGAAACAGATCGGCAGGCGCAGGTCCACCTGCCAGACGAGCCCAGCGGAGCTCCGTTCCCGGCTCCAATCGCGGAAACTGAACCTTGCCCGAAGAATCAGTTGCGGGACTGATCATCATTTGCGCACTATGAACTTGTCGAGGAGTCAGGCAATCGGAAGCATCTCCCTGCTTGCAGGTAAGAACTTTGAAATCGACCATGCAGCTCTCAGGATCTGAGATAAGTCCATCCTTCAAACCGTCCTTCGCATCGCAGGCATTTAAGACTGCACGATGAATCATGGGGTACTTCGAGGGTGGAATATAGTCCTCCGGATCTTTGAAGGTCTCATTCGCAAGCCAGAGCGCCCATGCGTTACGGCGCACATTCGCTGGATCGCCAGCGATAATGCCATCAAACTCCTCGGGATAGCGGTAAGCCTGCAACAACCCTTCCCTCCCGCCGCCGGAGCAGCCGTCCCAGTAGGCATAACGTGGCTCTCGACCATAAAAAGCCTTGATCAAAGCCTTGGCCTCCACGGCCGTCTCGTGCTCTGCACGATAAGCAAAGTCGACTAGCTTTTCTGGATGCCCCATTACAAAGCTTGCGCTCGGACCCTTGTGTCCATCATCGGTCGCAGAGGTTGCATAACCACGTCGCAAGGCATCTGCCATGGCGCTGTATGGGATAGAGCCGCCCCAGCCGCCGCTGCCTACGGCGAGATACTTGCCATTCCAATTCGAAGAGGGGAGCCACACCTCGGTATGAATCTCTGAGTCAGGCGTCGGCTTTAACACCGCGGCGATCTGGCAAAACGAAGGCAATCCGGAGATTTGCTTTCCATCAGCAGGCGTAAAACTACCCGACGAAACAGTCTTCGCTATCGTGATGGACATCTTTGGCGAAGAATGCGAAGAGAGCTTCTCGCATGATTGCCCTTGCAGCATAGGAGAAGCAGCAACTACGAGTACGATTCCAGCGAACCATGATCGTTCCATCATGGACGAACTATAGCCGTTTCCCTGGACTCAAACCATCCCCCTTTCTTATGCCGATTCTTAAAAGTGCGCGGCCGCACACTTTGCCTACAACGTGCGGCCGCTGGTTTGTCAGTGACGAAGCAGCCTTACTGCACCGTGATGGTGATGGTCTTAGTGCTGCGGTCAAACTGATTGGTGGCGTTGAGGGTATACGTCGTCGTAGCCGTCGGATGAACCGTCACGCTGTTTCCGCGCACCGGGCCAATCTCCGGGTTGACGACATAGTAGCTCGCGTTGTCCGCAGCCCAGCTCAAGGTGACCGCCTGTCCGGCCGAAACCGTCAGATTGTCCGCAGTAAAGCTGGTGATGTTCGGAGCGCTTCCCGTAGGAACGTTCGACGGCGTGTAGACCGTTCCCATCTGGACCACCTCGAACGCTGAAGCGGGAACCTGCCTCAAAGTACCGAGGTCGTCGTTATTCCAGCGGTCGTCCGGAGCACCAATGAGGAACATATTGCTTCCATTGTCGGCCATGATGGCTCCGTAGTTCTTCAACGCAGTCAGGATGACCTGGGCCTGCGGTGGGAACGACGAGATGTCATAGCTGGCTTTGAGCCTCATGCGCATGCCCATGGGCGCGGCATTCGGATCGGAAGAGTTTGGTGCCCAGTGCGAAGCCGGAGCCACAAAGGCCTGACGGCTATGCTGCAGTGTGATACGGATAGCATGGTCTACGTGACCTGCCGCAACCTCGTCGTACCGCACAAGGCCGGGGAAGACTGGAAGACCAGCTGCATCGGTTGAGGTCCACGTGTATGGACGCGCGTTCTGGTTGGTAAGATCCCATACCGTGCCGACAGCAGCCTGCCAGCTTCCGTCGCCCTGCGGGATAGCGCCGCCAAGCTCATAGAGCCAGCAGTTGTCCCGATCGAGCACCACGGAGTGCCGATCTCCGTCGAGGCTAGGATCGCCCTCCACCGGAGTGGCATTGGTGAAAGGCATCGGTCCAGGATCGCTTTCGCTGCCGTAGGCCGTGTAGTCGATATTCACCGGTTTCGTGCCGCTTACTACTGTGTAAGGAATACCCCATAGAAAGCCACCGTACGGCGCTCCAAAGTTGGCTTTGAGGCTCGCGCCTCCGATGGCATTAATCAGGTTCCCGGAGTTTCCATCGACCGGCGCATTGGCGATGTTCTGCCGCCATGCATTGTTGGTCTCAAACGGAAGATATCCGTTCAGGTTGGCTTCAGGGCCCAGACTCATAGCACTGCACGCTGAAGACGTTGGCGTGGTTGCTGGCGGACTCGATGGATCCGTTGGCGTCGTCGAAGGCGGTGTGGAAGGATCCGTCGGCGTCGTCGTCGGAGGGCTCGAGGGATCCGTCGGCGTTGTGGAAGGTGGAGTCGAGGGAGGCGATGTCGGATCCGTCGGTGTAGTTACTGGCGGACTGGTCGGCTCCGTTGGAGTCGTCGAGGGGGGAGTCGACGGGCCCGTTGGCGTGGTAGAAGGTGGCGTCGAGGGAGGAGCAGTGGGCGCCTTAAGCTTCAGAATGGTGTAACGGGTTGGAGTTGACGTGCCTTGTCCGAAAGCGAGAGTGCTTGCAGACAGGGCCATGAGAGCCAGCATGGGGAGGTTGCGTGGCATAGTGACACTTTTCTCCTTGAAGCTCTTAAATAAAAGAGCCTTGGTTGAACAAGTTAAACTCCAAGG
>Ga0310811_10009350_pt1 | contig 12645 bp, 12 predicted proteins | sample YCmetagenome_FD_207642 | JGI IMG/M metagenome (GOLD analysis project Ga0310811, IMG submission 207642) | Soil microbial communities from experimental microcosm in Duke University, North Carolina, United States - YC | ecosystem: Engineered > Artificial ecosystem > Soil microcosm > Unclassified ... | reverse complement strand
GGATCCTCCTCCTTTGGAACTCACGCCTAAAGGTGGATCCGTATTTCCGGGGCGGGCCAATGGTGTGTGGGTTCCCTAAACGAAATGTCAACGCTACCGCGTCATGTTCGGCTCCAACATTCGACGGAATGATCATGGCACTTGTCGCCGCGTTGGCCGGGCCGAAACGGTTCTTGGATCTGCTCGAGCAGGTCGCCGTGCTCGCGCTCTACAGCTGGCTCGTCTTGCGGCTGTGGCCGGCTGAGATTTCGCTGTCAAACTGGTATCCGCTGCTCCTGGTGCTTTCGGAGGGCCTAGTCGTCGTTCTGCTGCTCATTCGCAAGCCAACCAATCAAATCTCCATAAATGGCTTGGACTGGGCAGTGGCCGCGGGGGGAACCTTCGCCGTCTTACTCGTCGGTAAGGGTGGCGAACCGCTCCACGCGCCGCTTGGCGCCTTTCTTATACTGATGGGATTGGTCATCCATGTTGGAGCGAAGCTCAGTCTTCGCCGCAGTTTCGGTGTCGTTCCGGCCAATCGCGGAGTTAAGGTCGGCGGATTCTACCAGTTGGTGCGGCACCCGATGTATGCGGGCTATATGCTCACCCACATTGGATATTTATTTGTCGCGCCGTCGGTTTGGAATGTCGCCGTCTACGCCGGCGCGTGGGCGTTTCTGATCGCGCGCATCTACGCCGAGGAGCGCGTGCTGAGCGCGGATCCGGAATACCAGGTCTTCAAGTCCCGTGTCCGCTATCGCCTGATTCCCGGCGTTTTCTGACGGCTCCGTGGCGTGGACTCATCCGGTCCAATCCCCGACGGCGGCCGGAACTAGCCGATCGCATTGGCCGCGCCGATCTGATGGTCTCCAGCGTTCCGCGTCTCCCGCCAGCTTCGTATCCATCTTCGCGACGGTTCTCGCTGTCGAAGACGGCGCCAATCACCGCGGCGCGCCCTTTAACTATTTGAGACAGTTGGAACTACCGTCATCCGCGCCATCGCGTTCACTTCATTCGTTTACGGAAACTTAAGAGCTTGAGCACATTCATTCTCAGGCCGTTTCGGCGACTCGGCGTTAGGACTTTTCGGCCTGAAATGGCGCCAGACGCAGTGTCAGCTCTGCCGCCGGAAAGCGTCTCGGAAAGTTCGTCTCGAGGCGCTCGGAACCTGCGGCACGCGAAGCCAAGAGAGTCTGACCGGCGAATTGAGCGGTATGGCCGTTGCGAAGGTGGTGGAACAATGCCTGAGATCATCAGCCGATTCATGCGCCGTGATCGCCGCGGCGGAGTTCTCGCCGTTATCGGTATCTCGCTTCCGGTGTTGCTGGGGATCACCGCGTTGTCGGTCGATGTCGGCGTTTGGTACAACGCCCGCCGCGGGTATCAAACCGCCGCAGATTCGGCCGCGATCGGCGGAGCTTGGGCGCGTGTCAAAGGCGTCAGCTTGGTCACGTCCACGGCGGAGGCCGATGCAGCGCGCAATGGCTTCACCGCCAGCGGCACGTCGGTCATGACCGTGAACAATCCGCCCACCTCGGGCCCCAATGCTGGCCGCCTCGATGCGGTCGAGGTCATCATTACGGTTCCCGAGTCCACCATGCTTGCCAGCCTGGTCTTCTCGGGCAGCGTGACCAACAAGGTGCGCTCCGTTGCCGTAGTCGAAGTCACGGGTACGGCATGCGTGTTGGCCCTCAACGGCGCGGCGCAGTCGGCCCTCAAGATCTGGGGCAACACGAACGTCCAGGCGGAAGAATGCGTTCTTGCCTCGAATTCGGGCGCTTCGAATTCGATCGATATCGGCGGCTCGTCCATCCTCTCCGCGCAGTCGCTGTGGAGCGCCGGCGGCGCCCAGATCGCCGGGACCACGACTCTCGTGGATACGCCGATCACGAATGCCTGGGCACTGCCCGATCCTTATGACTCGTTGCAGGTGACCGGCATGCCCGGCACCTGCACCGTCAGCAATCCGCCGAATTACAACAGCTCATTGACGCTGAGCCCCGGCCGCTACTGCGGCAATGTCAGCTTCGGCTCGCAAGCGAATATCACGTTGAACCCAGGCACTTACTACATCGATCAGGGAAGTTTCACGGTCAACGGCGGCGCGATAATCCGATGCAATTGCGACTATTCCGACGGTGAAGGCGTCACATTCGTGCTCACCAGCAGCGGCAGCGCGAGCAACATCGGCACCGTGACGATCAACGGTGGCGCTGACATACAACTGAATGCCCCTACCTCCGGCTACTACAAGGGCGTCCTCTACTATCAGGATCAGAATGCGCCGAGCGGCACCGCCAAGTTCAACGGCGGAGCGACGCAGATCTTGAACGGCGCCATCTATTTCAAGAAACAGGAGATCCAATACAACGGCGATCACGGCGCCTCGGCCACGAGCTGCACACAGATCATCGGCGACACCGTCGAGTTCACCGGCAATTCGAGGGTTATCAACAACGGCTGCGCCGATGCCGGCATCACGCCCATCACGGTCCAAGGCGCTCGGCTCGTCGAATAGATGTCGACGCCTCAAGGTGCGGATAGCGGCCAAAGGGAACCAAAAACGATGTTATCGAAAAAGATCAGAGCTAAAGCACGGCTCCGGCGCATGGTCCCGGATGAGCGGGGCGGAGTCATCGTCGAGTTCGCGATTGGCGTGCCGGTATTGCTGCTGCTGCTTAGCGGCGCGATCGATCTCGGCCTCGCCCTCGATCAGTCGTCGTCGCTGAGAAGCGCGGCACGGGCGGGCGCCCAGTACGCGATGCGGTTTCCGTCGGACAGCACCGGCATATCCAGCGCTGTGAAGAACTCGGTGACGTTCGATCCGACAACTCTGACGGTGGCCTCTAGCGCGTTTTGCGAATGCCCCAGCGGCGGCACTGCCACGTGCGGCGATGCAAGCACCTGCAGCGGGCAGACTCCGTACACCTATGTGAGCGTAACGGTCTCGATGCCCTATTCCTCGCCCTTGCCGACCAGCATGATGTTGGGGGTCACGACTCTCTCGGGTTCGGCAGTTTTTCGTGCCAACTAGCGGGTGGTTAACGCGATGATGCTCGGATCACTCAATGCGGCGAAACGGGCGGTTCAGCTGGCGAAGAATCGGGGTGGGGCCGATCCGAGACGCGGCTCGGCTGCGCGCCGCCGATGGTCGCTGGCTGCTGCCGGCTTCATTGCAGCTCGGCGCGGCGCAGCCGTGGTCGAATTCGCGTTCGCCGCCCCAGTGCTGCTCCTCGCAATGCTCGGCATCATGGATTTCGGATACCTCTTGTGGAACCGTCATTCGCTCGAGCTGGCGACGGAGGAATCCGGGCGCATGGTGCTCACGCAGCAAACTATCGCCGACGACGCCATCATTGCGGACCTCAAGTCGCGCATCCTCAACATCGATACCGGCGCCGTTACCGCAAGCGTCGTACGCGAAACGATCGGCGCGACGACCTTTGTCACGATCAACGCGAGCTACACCTATCCTTTCTTGTTCGCCGGATTCCTCGGGGTCGATCCCGTGCTGATCAGCACCAAAACGCGAGTACCGTTGAGGCAGACAGACTGATAGATCGCGTTACGGTTCGCGCCCGGCAGGCCGTGGTAATGGATAGACCATGCATGGTTAGGTCGCCGCCGCGGCGAGTTCTCAAATACGCGGTGCTCGCCGCCGTGATGGCGGTGTGTAGCATCGCGGCGGTGGAAACGATGGGCACTTTCCTAACCCGCTCGTATACCGGGCTCGGCGGAAAGTTGGAGGCAGCGCCGTCTGCCGCTGCGCCTGCCTCGTCAAATATGCGATAATTTGGGTGCGCTGCGCGGGACCCTTGCCGGCGCTCCGGAACCCGCCTTCCGGAGCGACTTTCTTTTGTGCGTGGGAATGGGTCGGCACCTCGGCTGTGATGCCCCTTGAATTCCCTCCCGGCCTTCGGCCAAGGTCAGTCGTCGAACTTCGCGGCGCACCGGTGTCGGGCAAAGGCAGGGATCCATGCGCTCTCGTATTGCCGCTTTCGTTCTGCTTCTGCTCGCGATCGCGCGCCCGGCCGGCGGGCAGGCGCCGGAACGCGTCGATCTCGAGCTGGCCTTGGCCATCGATGTTTCGGGCAGCGTCGATCCGGAGGAAGCCGCGCTCCAGCGCGACGGCTATCTCAAGGCCTTCGTCGACCCCAAGGTCCTGAGCGCCATCTCGGGCGGCGAGCGGAAGAAGATCGCCGTCACCTATTTCGAATGGGCGAGCTACAGCTATCAGCGGCTGGTCGTGGATTGGACGGTGATCTCCGACGCGGCGAGCGCCGAAGCCTTCGTCAAGAAGCTGGCCGCCGTGCCGATTTCGACCGAGCGCTGGACCTCGATCAGCGGCGCGATCGAATTCGCGATGAAGCGTTTCGCCGAGAACCCCTATCGCGGCAGCCGGCGCATCATCGATATCTCGGGCGATGGCCGCAACAACAACGGCCGCGACCTGTCGGAGGCGCGCGCCGAGGCGCTGGCGCAAGGCATCACCATCAACGGCCTGCCGATCGTGAACGACCGTCCGACGCGCTGGGGCACGCCGCCCGAGCGCGACCTCGATGTGTATTACCGCGAGCAGGTCATCGGCGGCCGGGGATCGTTCTACATCGTCGCGGAAGGGTTCGAGTCGTTCGCCAACGCGATCCGCAGCAAGCTCGTGCGCGAGATCGCGGACCGAGGCGGCTCGTCTTTGGCCTCGGTTGGCGGCCGGCGCGTCCCGGCGGCGTCCTTCGGTGACAATGCGCAGTTCCTCGCACGGAAGCGATTCCACAGCACTTCGATCATTTGGACCATGTAAAAGGCGCGGCCGCGCCGCCGCGTGAATTGCGACGCGCATCTTGACCGCCTTGGAAGCCCGTCAGTTCTGGATTCGGAATACAGTCGGGCTCCTTCGGCTCGCTGCCAAGGCCATCAATCTCGTCACGATGCGTCTCTATTTCGCCGGCATGACATCACCTCGTGCGACGCGGTTCGGCCTGCGCCGTGCCCGGATGCTGCGTAGAATCGCGCGCGATATCGCTTTCGGACGGCGTTTGAACGACAGCCAACAAGAAATCATCAAGAACGCCGGGTAAGGTTCAACCCCGGGACTCATTGCCAGCCAATGGAATCCGGGCGCGCCACCCTGCGCCAGCGGATATGGAAATTCTGCTTGACCGGACGAAGAAGCCGAGCCTATGACCGCCCGCGCCTTCGGCAGTGCCGCCGCGGCCACTTCAACCGAGCAACGAGGACGATGGACAGCCACCCTAGCAGCGGCACCGCTTGCGCGGTGCCACCGCACAACGAGCGATTTCGCTCGGCCAGACGGTCCGGGTGAGCGGCGGCGCCAGAACCTAAGGGTCGGCCCTCGTTCGCCTCCGTCGATGGGCACTGTCGATGGAGGTGAATCATGATCAGGAACTTTCGCCTGAACGGCATTGCGCGCCGTGAATGCGTTCGCGCCCCCACGCAAACAACCACGGCGACTACCATCCGACTGGATGCATTCCGCTCGTGCGCCGTCCGCCTAGTGGCTAGGAATCGTCTGGTCTGCCGGTGGAATAGAAATCCATCGACAGGACGACTGGAGTGCCGTTGGTCCCCCGAGGGCAGGCCGGCGGCCGATATAGCCGATAAGTGCCGCGTGCCCGCGCTCAACCCCAGAAGCGACGCTGCGTACACGCTCTTGTCGTTGCGTTGCGCGGCGTAGCCGCGGCACGGGATAGGGGAGCGCGATCGAATGTCCCTGCGCACTGAGCCACCGGTCTCGGTCCGCGCTGGCAGACTCATCCTTGGAGTCTGGGACGTGCTTGCGATCGTGCTGGTGCTGGCCCTCATCGTCGTCGTCGCCCGCACCAGCCAGGGCATTCTCGCGCCGTTGAAGACGCTCGACAGCGAGCCGGTTACGCTCGATCTCGCGAACCTGCCCGGCTATGCCGGCCGCACCGCGCTGCGCATGCTCGCGGCACTGGCGCTGTCGCTCTTGTTCACCTTCACCTACGCAACTCTCGCCGCCAAGAGCCGGCGTGCGGAGATGATCCTCATCCCGGTGCTGGACATCCTGCAATCGGTGCCGATCCTCGGTTTCATTTCGGTAACGGTCATCTGGTTCATGTCGCTGGCGCCGGGGCGCGTTCTCGGCGCCGAGTTCGCGGCGGTCTTCGCCATCTTCACGAGTCAGGCGTGGAACATGGCTTTCAGCTTCTACCAATCGCTGCGCACGGTGCCTGACGATCTCGTCGAGGCTTCGCACAATCTCCAAATGAGCGGCTGGATGCGCTTCTGGCGCGTCGAGGTACCGTTCGCGATGCCCGCGCTGGTGTGGAACATGATGATGTCGATGTCCGGCGCCTGGTTCTTCGTCGTCGCGGCCGAGGCCATCAGCGTCGGCGATACGACGATCACGCTGCCCGGCATCGGCGCCTACATCGCGCTCGCGATTCAGCAAGAGAACCTCGCCGCGATCGGATGGGTGATCGCGACCATGCTGGTCGTGATCCTGATCTACGACCAGATCGTGTTCCGCCCGCTCGTCGCCTGGGTCGACCGCTTCCGCTACGAGCAGGAAGCCGGCGTGCGCGAGTCGCAGTCATGGGTGCTCGTGATACTGCGCCGTTCGGCCCTCTTGCACGCTGCACGTGCGGGCATTGCAGGTTTGATTGGCGCCGCCGGGCGACTGCGCGTTTTGCCCCAACGCAGGTCCCGGCCTATCCCCGATCCAGGACACCAACAGAGGGGCTGGGGCGATTGGGCGTGGCTGATCGCATTGGCCGCGACGGTCGCCTTGGCGCTCTGGGAGATAATCGAATTCGTCTTGGCAAGCCTCTCGGGAACCGATGTCGTTGACGCCGCCCTCCGCGGCGGCGCCACCTTCACCCGCGTGATCGTATTGATTGCGCTTGCGAGCTTGGTGTGGGTCCCCGTCGCCGTGTGGATCGGGTTGCGACCGCGCTGGGCCCAACGAATTCAGCCGCTGGTACAATTTTTGGCGGCGTTCCCGGCCAACGTCGCGTTTCCCGTCGCCGTCTCGGCAATCGTCGCCTTGCGCCTCGATCCCGACATCTGGTTGAGCCCGCTGATGGTGCTGGGGACGCAGTGGTACATCCTCTTCAATGTCATCGCCGGGGCATCGACAATTCCGAGCGAGCTACGCGATGTCAGCGCCAATCTTCAGGTCCACGGTTGGCTGTGGTGGCGGCGGGTCGCCCTCCCCGCGATCTTCCCCTATTATCTCACCGGCGCCATCACCGCCGCCGGCGGTTCGTGGAACGCAAGCATCGTGGCCGAACTGGCCAGTTGGGGCGATACGCAACTCGCGGCCTATGGCCTCGGTTCCTATATTGCGCGGGCGACGGCCAAGGCCGACTTTCCCCGCATCGTACTCGGCATAGCGGTCATGAGCGCGCTCGTCGTGCTGCTCAACCGCTTGTTCTGGCGGCCTCTATATCGATACGCCGAGCAACGGTTCCGCGCCGGCTGAGGAGATGGTCGATGGCTGAAGCACCGATTCTGTCCGTCACCAAGGTTCGACGCTCCTTCCCCCGGGCAGGCGGCGGCGAGCTCGTCGTGCTCGACGGCGTGAGCTTCGATCTCCGGGAGGACGAGATCGTCGGCATCCTCGGCCGCTCGGGCTGCGGGAAATCGACGCTGTTGCGCCTCATCGCCGGCCTGAAGCCGCCGACCGACGGGCAGGTCTACTATCTGGGAAAGCCGGTCTCCGGCCCGGCGCCCGGCATCGCGATGGTGTTCCAGTCCTTCGCGCTGTTCCCGTGGCTGACGGTGTTGGAGAACGTCCAGATCGGCCTCGAAGCGCTCGGTCTCGCGCCGCCTTTGATCCGCGAGCGGGCGCTGGCGGCGATCGACATGATCGGCCTCGACGGCTACGAGTCGGCCTATCCGCGCGAGCTCTCCGGCGGCATGCGCCAGCGCGTCGGCTTCGCGCGCGCGCTCGTCGTGCGGCCCAACATCCTGCTGATGGATGAGGCGTTCTCGGCCTTGGACGTGCTGACGGCCGAGACGCTGCGCAACGACTTCCTCGATCTCTGGTCCGAGGGCAAGCTTCCGATCAAATGCGTCGTGCTCGTCACGCACAATATCGAGGAAGCCGTTCTGATGTGCGACCGCATGCTCGTGTTCGCGAGCAATCCGGGGCGGCTGGTGGCGGATATTCCGGTGGACCTGCCGCAGCCGCGCGACCGCGGCGATCCGGCGTTCCGCGAGCTGGTCGAGAAGGTTTACGTGGCGATGACTGGGCCGGAGAAAGCGACGCCGGCCCCCGCGCGCGCCGATCGCTTGCCGGGTAGCGGGATCGCGACGATTATGCCGCGCGTTTCGACCAACCTACTGTCGGGCCTGCTCGAATCCCTCGCCCAGCCGCCCTATGGCGGCAAGGCCGATCTGCCGGTGATCGCCGCCGCCTTTCACTTCGAAGTCGACGATCTCTTTCCTGTCGCCGAAACGCTGCAGATGCTTCGCTTGGTCGAAGTCGAAGGCGGCGATATCAGGCTTACCGACGCCGGCCGGAAGTTCGCCGCGGCCGGATTGGAGGAGCGAAAGCAGATGTTCCGCCGGCATCTGGTGGGCCACGTTCCGCTGGCCGCGCACATCCGCCGCATCCTCGACGAGCGGCCGAGCCACCGCGCGCCCCGGAGCCGCTTCAGCGAGGAGCTCGAGGACCACATGAGCGAGGAAGCCGCGGAGCAGACGCTGCGCGCCGTGATCAGCTGGGCGCGCTATGGCGAACTGTTTGCCTACGACGATCAGACGCGGATGTTCACGCTCGAAAATCCGAGCTGAGACCCGGGCCTGTAATTGACCGTTATGATGCCGGGCAGTCGCGGCTGCTCGAAGGATCGCGCCGCAAATCAGCTGCGCCAAGCGCAATGCAAAACGCGCTGCTTGCGCCGCCGCCCTATGCCACTTGCGTTAACCGTCTCGGCCGTCATGCACTCGGCGAAGGGCGGCCCCTTCGATACTCGCCGCGGGGCTGTCGGGGCGGTTGGCGCCGATGCGAACCGCTTGCTATAACGCCTTGCGACCTCATGGATTTCGGGAGCCCACGTGGCCAAGCCGCCGCTCGTTTTCGTCCTGAACGGCCCCAATCTCAACATGCTCGGGCAGCGCCAGCCAAAGGTTTACGGCCGCGCCACCCTGGCCGATGTCGAGAAGCTCTGCCGCGCCCGAGCCGAAGTACTGGGCCTGGCCGTCGATTTCCGCCAATCCAACCACGAAGGCGAATTGGTCGGCTGGATTCAGGAGGCGCGGAAGGCGGCGGCAGGCATCGTGATTAATGCCGGAGCCTTCACCCACACCTCGGTGGCCATCCTTGACGCTTTGTTAACGGCGGAGAAGCCGGTGATCGAAGTCCATATCTCGAATGTCTTCCGGCGGGAAACCTTCCGCCACCACTCCTATGTCTCCGCCGCCGCCAGCGGCGTCATCGTCGGCTGCGGACCGCTCGGCTACGCGCTGGCGCTCGAAGCGCTGGCCGGCCAAATTCGCGGCACCCGGAAGAAGGCCGGTTAGATGCCCCCGCGAATCCTGATGCCCAAGAACATCAACGCCGACGCCGTGCGCCAGCTGGCCGCGCTCCTCGAGGAAACCGGCCTTACCGAGATCGAATATGCCACCGGCGCGTTCCGCATCCGCGTGGCGCGTCAGCAAACCGTCGTCGCCGAGTCGCCGGCGCCGCCCGCCTCCACCGCGCCGCCGGTCAGTACGCCGATCGCCGCCCCCGCCCTCACCGAGAAGGCCTACGACGCGACGCATCCCGGCGCGGTGAAGTCGCCGATGGTCGGCACCGCGTATCTCGCTCCCGAACCGGGCGCGGCCGCTTTCGTTTCCGCCGGCGACCGGGTCAAGGACGGCCAGACGCTGATGCTGATCGAGGCGATGAAGACCTTCAACGAGATCAAGTCGCCGCGCGCCGGCGTCGTGCGCAAGATCATGATCGAGAACCAGCAGCCGGTGGAATACGGCGACATTCTGATGATTATCGAATAGGCGGTTCCCTTGTTCGACAAGGTGCTCATCGCCAATCGCGGCGAGATCGCGCTCCGCATCCACCGCGCCTGCCGCGAGATGGGCATCAAGACCGTGGCCGTGCACTCGACCGCCGACGAAGGCGCCATGCACGTGCGCCTCGCCGACGAAAGCGTCTGCATCGGCCCGCCGCCGGCGCGCGACTCCTATCTCAACATGCCCGCGATCGTGTCGGCCGCGATCATCACCGGCGCCGACGCGATCCACCCCGGCTACGGCTTCCTTTCCGAGAACGCGAAGTTCGCCGAGATCGTCGAGGAGCACGGGCTCACCTTCATCGGTCCCTCGCCCGCGCACATCCGCATGATGGGCGACAAGGTCGCCGCCAAGAAGGCGATGCGCTCGCTGAAGGTGCCCTGCGTGCCCGGCACCGAGGACGCCATCACCGATATCGACGCCGCGAAAAAGGTCGCCGAGGAGATCGGCTATCCGGTGCTGATCAAGGCCGCGGGCGGCGGCGGCGGCAAGGGCATGAAGGTGGCCAACGCCGCCGGCGAGCTCGCCGACATGATGGCGCTGGCCAAGCGCGAGGCGATGACGAATTTCGGCAACGACGCCGTCTACATGGAGAAATACCTCTCCCACCCGCGCCACATCGAGCTGCAGATCCTCGCCGACACGCACGGCAACGTCGTGCATCTCGGCGAGCGCGATTGCTCGCTGCAGCGGAAGCATCAGAAGGTGCTCGAGGAAGCGCCCTCGCCCGCCCTCAACGACAAGGAGCGGAAGCGCTTGGGCGACATCGGCTGCTCCGCCATCAAGCAGCTCGGCTACAGGAACGCCGGCACGCTGGAATTCCTCTATCAGGACGGCGAGTTCTATTTCATCGAGATGAACACGCGGCTCCAGGTCGAGCACCCGATCACCGAGGCGATCTCCGACATCGACATCGTGCGCGAGATGATCCGCATCGCCTCGGGCGCGCCGATCTCGTTCCGCCAGGAAGACGTGACGTTCTTCGGCCACGCGATCGAGTGCCGCATCAACGCCGAGAACGCCGTCACCTTCAAGCCCTCGCCGGGCACGGTCACGGAGTATCACGCGCCGGGCGGCCTCGGCGTCCGCGTCGACTCGGCGCTCTATGCCGGCTACCGCGTGCCGCCGCATTACGACAGCCTCGTCGCCAAGCTCATCGTCCACGCCAGCACGCGCAACGAATGCCTGATGCGCCTGCGCCGCGCGCTCGAGGAGTTCGTCATCGGCGGCATCGAGACCACGATCCCGCTGCACGTCCGCCTCGTCGCCGACCAGGACTTCATCAACGGCGATTACGACATCCGCTGGCTCGAGCGCTTCGCGGCGCGCGCGGCCTGACGCCCACGGCGTGCCCCGCATGACGCGCTTCGCGCATTCGCATTGCGCGGGCGGCGCGGTTCGGGCCTAAATGGTGCCCGAATTCGTGCGTAGCTCACGGGCATGAGTCAGCGCAGCCTCAACGTCGAGATTCTGCTTCGCGCCTATTCGGCCGGCGTGTTCCCGATGGCCGATTCGCGCCAGGGGCGGAAGCTCTACTGGGTCGATCCCGAGTGGCGCGGCATCATCCCGCTCGACAGCTTCCACGTCCCGCGCCGGCTGCGCCGCACGGTGCGCCAGGGCCCGTTCGACGTGCGCTGCGACACCGCGTTCCGCGCCGTGATCAACGCCTGCGCCGAGCCCGCGCCGGGGCGCGAGGATTCGTGGATCACGGCCGAGATCGTCAACGCCTATTCCGAGATGTTCCAGCGCGGGCTCGCGCATTCGGTCGAGTGCTGGGACCGCGGCGAGCTCGTGGGCGGCCTCTACGGCGTCTCGATCGGCGGCGCCTTCTTCGGCGAGAGCATGTTCAGCCGCGCGACCGACGCGAGCAAGGTGGCGCTCGTGCACCTGGTGGCGCGCCTCATCGCCGGCGGCTATCGCCTGCTCGACACGCAGTTCATCACGGATCACCTGGCGCAGTTCGGCGCGATCGAGGTGCCGCGGCGCACCTATCGGCGCATGCTGGCGACGGCGCTCGGCGTCAAGGCGGAGTTTCCGGTGCGCTTCCCGCTCGAGCGGGTCGCGGCCTATTTGCAGTCCTTGACCCACACGTCGTAGACCGGGTGCTCCAGCGCCGAGATGGCCGGATTCGAGGAGAACATCCAGCCGCTGAAGATGCGCTTCTTCTCTTTGGTCGAGGGGTCGGTGTTGTCGATCTCGAGGAAGGCCGCGCGCTCGAGCTTCTGATCGGGCCGGCTCCTCTGGCAGCGCCGGACGGTGATCGCGAGCGAGCCGAACGTCACGGTCTTGCCGATATCGGCCTCGAGCGTGGAGATGCGCGCCGTCACCTTGTCGAGGCCCTGCAGCACGGCGCCCTTCCCTTCGACCTCGAGCTTGGGCTCGGCGGCGGCGGGCTCCTCTTTCTTGACCTCGGGCGGCTTCCGCTGCGCGCCGGCCGGCATCGCCGCCAGTGACAGCGCCATCAGCGCGAGAATCGTCGTTTTACGGGCCGTCACGGGGAACATCGAATTCGGGACCGAGCGTTGTGAGCCTGAAGCTATGCGGATTGGCTGAATCGATTGTTGCCTTGAAGCGCAAAGCGCTCGGGCTAACCGCTTATGCGGCGAACGCGACGAAATTGGGGCGGCGGCATCACGGCTTCACGGCCGCGAAGCGCAGGCGCACATA
>Ga0310811_10009349_pt1 | contig 12647 bp, 9 predicted proteins | sample YCmetagenome_FD_207642 | JGI IMG/M metagenome (GOLD analysis project Ga0310811, IMG submission 207642) | Soil microbial communities from experimental microcosm in Duke University, North Carolina, United States - YC | ecosystem: Engineered > Artificial ecosystem > Soil microcosm > Unclassified ... | reverse complement strand
AGGTCCTCCACCCAGGCCTGCTGCTTGGCCACGGTCTTCTCCACGTACCGGACGAGACCAGGGTCATCGAGCCGGCGGATCTCCTCCGGGGACAGGCCGAGGGCCTCGGCAGCGCAGTTCTCCAGCTGCCGGTAACCGTCGGTGTACCAGCGGATGTGGCCGTTGTTCGGGTCCTGCAGCCGGATCGTGGCCAGCGCCTTGACCCAGCCGAACAGGCTCTCCGGTTCACTCTCGATGTCCGGGTACCAGCTGGGTGGGGTGAACTGCATCAGCGCCGGGTTGCGCAGCATCTTCGGCAGCAGCGTCATGTGGTTGAGGTACTCGATGCGCGAGTTGTAGTACGCCTCGCCCTTGTGGTACTTCCACAGCCGCAGCTTGCTGGCCTCCTCGACGCCCCACATCTTCTCCGAGACGACGTGCTGCTTGGTGAACACCTCACCGCGCAGCGAGTAGAACAGCGGCGTGATGCGGCCGGTCCACACCGAGTCGGAGAACGCCCTGGTCAGGATGGCGTCGTCGTCGATCAGGGGCAGGTCGATGTAGTCCTCGAGGTCCTCGTCCCAGCTGAACTCGACGCCGGTGACGTCGCGGGACTGCAGCAGGTAGAGCTGCCCGTCGGCCAGCGCCCATTCGATGTCCTGGGGGAAGTCGCCGTTGTAGGCGGCCACCCGCTTGCCGAGCCGGCCCAGGTCGGCCAGCTGGTCGTCGGTGAGGCTGGGGCGGGCCTGCTCGGCGGCCGGCACGTCCTGGTGGATCACGCCGTGCGCGCGGTCGGGGTCGCGTACCACCCGGACCGCCTTCGAGCCGATGACCCGGTCCTTGATCCGCAGGTCCTCGCGCTGCAGGGTGAACTGGTCGGGCGTGAGGATGCCCGAGACGATGCCCTCGCCGAGCCCCCACGCCGCGTTGATCACGATCTCGTCGACGGCGGTGGTCATCGGGTTGGCCGTGAACATCACGCCCGACACCTCGGAGGCCACCATCTGCTGCACGACCACGGCGAGGCGCACGGTGGTGTGGTCGAAGCCCTTCTGCTGGCGGTAGGCGGTGGCCCGCGCGGTCCACAGCGACGCCCAGCAGCGGCGGACCGCGTCCAGCACGGCCTCGGTGCCCCGGACGTCGAGGTAGCTGTCGTGCTGGCCGGCGAAGGAGGCCTCGGCGAGGTCCTCGGCGGTGCCCGACGAGCGGACGGCGACGTAGAGGTCCGTCCCCAGGGCCGCGTACGCGCTCTCGATCTCACGCGCGATGTCGTCGGGGATCGGGGCGCTGGTGATCGCCTCCCGGATCTCCTCGGCGCGGCGCTCGACCTTGTCGAAGTCGGCCCCGTAGTCGGCACTGTCCAGGCCCAGCAGCGCGGTGTCGATGCGCTGCTGCAGGTCGTTGGCCTGCAGATGCGCGGAGTACGCCCCGGTGCTGACGACGAACCCCGGTGGGACCTCGAACCCGGCCTGCGCGAGCCGCGCCAGGCTCGAGCCCTTGCCCCCGGTGTTCTCGATGTCGACAGCCGCATCGCCGTCCGAGTCCCGATCGAAGAACAGCACACCCACGCCGAAACTCCTCATCAGTTGCAGCACACACATGGGCAACCCCGGATGTTCCGGAGCCGCCTGGCAACGTTCGAGTTCCCGCGGGGAACGCCGTGACCGACCCTAGGGGTGGCAGCGCTCACACGTCAACGATTTCGTGCGACAAAGTACTTATTCGTCTCACGAATTCGGCGGGCAGGTCTCAGAAGCGGCGGTGTCTCAGAAGCGGCCGCCCCCACCACGCCGGCCCCGGGTGGCCGATCCGCCGAAGCTGCCCGGGACACCTCCGGAACCAGCACCGGGACCGCCGCCGAACCCACCGCCGTACCCGCCTCCTCGGCCGGCCTCGCGCATCGCGCCGGACAGGATGCCGCCCAGCACCATTCCGCCCAGCTCAGCGGCTATCCCGCCACCGGAGCCGCCCCGCGTGCCGCCACCGCCGAAGCCCGACTGACCCGACCACCCCGAGACGTCCTCCCGGGCCAGCCGCAACGCCTCGTCGGCATAACCCTGGGCCTGCCGGGCCGACTCGAGCCTGGCCTCCAGCTCGGTGGTGCCGCCGCTCCCGTCCGGGCCGGTTCCTCCGCCGGCTACCGGGCCGGCTCCGCCGCCCGCTGCCGGGCCGACTCCACCGCCCGCCGCGGCCAGATGCCGGCGGGCCTCGGCCAGCCGGGTGCGGGCTGCGGCCCCGATCGCTCCCCGCCGGGTGGCCACGAAATCCTCGGCGGCCGACACCGACGCCCCCGCGGTGAGCAGCGCCTGCTCCAGCGCGGCCGCCGCGCGGCGGGCGCGGTCCCCGGCGGCCCGGGCCTCGGCGATCGCGGCGTCCAGCGCGGCGCCGGCCTCGTCGAGCAGCCGCAGCGCCGCCATCGGGTCGGGAGGGGTGGCGTGCACGGCGTCGTCGGCCGAGGCCAGCGCGGCGTCGGCCCTGGCCACGGCGCCGGCGTCCACCTCGGGCAGCGCGCGGGCCTCAGCGAGGTCCTGCGCCACCTCCGCCCGGGCGGACGGCACCCGCCGGGCCGCCTCGTCGAGCTCGGCCACCCGGCGGCCGATTCCGTCCAGCAACGTCTCGGCCTCGGTGAGGGCGTCCTCGGCGGCCCGCCCGGAGACGACGGCGTGCGCCGGAGCGGCACCGGCGACTTCGCCTCGGGCCTCGGCGATCTCGGTGCCGGCCTCGGCCAGCAGCGCGCGGGCGTGCCCCAGGTTGTCGGCCACGGGTTCCAGGGCGGTGGCGGCGAACCGGCCGCCCGCCGCCACCCAGTCCGCCTCGGCCGCCGGCAACCGGCCGCTGACCGCCGCCTGCCGCCGCGCCAAGCCCTCGACGTACCCGGGAGCGTCGGCCTCCAGGCCACGCAGCCGGTCGAACTCCTCGACCTCGGAATCCAGCCGCGCATCGGCCGACCCGGCCAGCCGGAGAACCTCCGCCCACATGCCCCGGCGGGTCACCTCGTCCAGACCGTGCTGGGCGGTTCCCCGGGCACCGCTCCGATCGGCTGCCTGGGCATCCGCGTCGTCGTCCAGCTGCTGGTTGATCTCGAACGCGGCCATCATCTCGGCCCGAGACCGGTCCAGTGCGGCGACGAAGCAGGCCACCGCCTCGTCCCCGAAGTGGGCCCGGGCGGCGGTCAACTCCTGCTCGGAGGTGCGGACCGCGTCGTCGACGTCGATCAGCGCCTTGCCCGCGCGACCGGCCAGGTCGTCGGTGGAGACGCCGGGGAAGGGATCGGCAGCCGGGGCAGCGCCCGGACCGGCGGGTTCCGGCTCGGACGCGGGATCCGGCTTTGCGGTGGGATCAGCGGCACCGGCCCGCCGGCGGCGGCGCGAGACGAGGTAGGCCCCGCCGGCGAACACGCCCACCCCGCCGACCAGCGCCCCGACCGGCAACCAGCCGTCCGAGCCACCACCCTTGCCACCCAGACCTTCGGCCGCGGCGACCGCCGCCCCGGCCCAGTCGCCGGCGGACAGCCTCGGCTCGACCTCGCGGCTGCGCACCCGGTCGAGGGTCGGCTCGGCGACCGGGAAGCCGTCGGCCACCGACATCCCGTACGCCCGGTCGTCCACCGCCACCGCAAGCAGCACGTCCTCGGACCCCAGCTGGGACAACCGCGCGGACTCGTCGGCCCACTCCTGTCCGGTCTGCCCGTCGAAGGTGCGGACGTAGACCACGAACAGGTCATAGCCGGTGTCGGTGTGCAGCCGGTTCAGCGCGTCGGTCACCCGGGCCCGGCCGGTCGCGTCAAGTACCCCGGCCCGGTCGGTGACCCGGTCGGCCGACCTCGCCGGCGGCTCGGCGACGGCGACCCCACCCGCCAGCGCCAATCCGGCCAGCACGAGCACGACGAGACCGGACAGCAAGCTGAGAATGCGGCGCACGACGCACATCATGGCGGCTCAAACCGACACAGCTACCGTGAGCCCATGCTGGTCCCCCGGATGCGGCCCTTCACCTCGACCGTCTTCGCCGAGATGTCGGCGCTCGCGCTGCGAACCGGCGCGATCAACCTCGGGCAGGGGTTCCCCGACACCGACGGCCCGCCGTCGCTGCTGGCCGGCGCCGCGTCGAACATCGAAGCAGGGCTCAACCAGTACCCGCCCGGGATCGGGGTGCCGGCGCTACGGGAAGCGGTGGCCGTCCACCAGAAGCGGTTCTACGGCCTGGACGTCGACCCGGAGACCGTGCTGGTCACCAGCGGGGCCACCGAGGCGATCGCGGCCGCCGTACTGGCGTTGTGCGAGCCGGGTGACGAGGTGGTCACCTTCGAGCCCTACTACGACTCCTACGCCGCGACGATCGCGCTGGCCGGGGCGGTGATGCGCCCGGTCGCGCTGAGACCGGTGCCGTCCACCTCCACGTTCGCGTTCGACCCCGACGAGCTGCGCCGGGCGTTCACCACGCGCACCCGCATGGTCCTGGTCAACACCCCGCACAACCCGACCGGGGCGGTGTTCGACGCCGCGCAGCTCACCCTGATCGGTGAGCTGGCCGCCGAGGCCGGGGCGCTGATCGTCACCGACGAGGTGTACGAGCACATGACCTTCGACGGCCGCCCGCACATCCCGATGGCCACGCTGCCCGGGATGGCCGAGCGGACCCTGACCATCTCCTCGGCCGGCAAGACGTTCTCGGTGACCGGCTGGAAGGTGGGCTGGGTGCAGGGCCCGGCCGAGCTGGTGGCCGCCGTGCGGGCGGTCAAGCAGTTCCTCACCTACGTCTCCGGTGCACCGTTCCAGCCCGCGATCGCCGAGGCGCTGGCGCTGCCGGACGAGTTCTACACCGACCTCGCCGGCTCGCTGCAGCGGAAGCGGGACCTGCTGGTCGACGGGCTGCGCGCCGCCGGGCTGACCGTGTACCCGCCGGCCGGGACCTACTTCGTGGTCACCGACGTGACGCCGCTGGGATTCCAGAACGGCGCGGAGCTGTGCTGGAGTCTGCCGGAGCGGGTCGGGGTGGCCGCGGTGCCCGTATCGGCGTTCTGCGTGGACCCGGACCTGGGCCGCACCCTGGTCCGGTTCGCGTTCTGCAAGCGCGACGAGGTGCTCACCGAGGCGGTCTCCCGGCTCCGTGAGCTACGCCCCGAGGCCTGAGCGCGCCTCCGGCTCGGCCTGTCAGGCGTAGGCCCTGGGGTCGTCGGCGACCAGGTCGAGGTCCTTGGCGTAACCGTCGGTGTAGCCGAGGGTGAAGTAGGTCTCGTAGCCCAGCAGCTTGCGCAACGTCGGGCTCAGCTCGGCGGCGAGCTCGGGCGTGACGACCCGGGTGAAGTTCTCCTGCTGCCGGATGAACGGCCGGCAGTAGTACGACAGGATGGCGTGCCGGCGCTGGTCGGCGGTGGTGTTCGCGCCGCTCTGGTGCAGCACCACGCCGTTGAACACGAACGCGCTGCCCGCCTTCCCGGTGACCGTGACGGGCTCGCCCATGAGGCTGTCGGTGGCCGGCCAGCACTGCGGCTCGGTCAGCGTGTGGGTGCCCGGGATGATCGCGGTGGCGCCGTTGTCCGCGGTGAAGTCGTCGATCATCCAGATCACGTTGCCGACCATCGGCCCCGGCCACGGCGGGGTCACGAACACCTGGTCCTGGTGCATCACGCCGGCCGCGCAACCGGGCAGCGTGATGTTCGCGCTGAAGCTGGAGAGCAGGAACTCGATGCCGTCGAGGTGGCCCGCGAGCATCGCCTCACCTTGCCGGTCGGGATCGACGAGCATGTGCGCCATCATCTCGATCGCCACCGGATGCTCGGCCACGTCACGGAACGGGCGCCCCTTGCTGATCAGGTTGAAGATGCGCTGGTTGCCGCCGCGGATCCAGCCCGACGGGTCGCGCTCCTCGAACGCCGCCCGCTCGACGAGCAGCGCCCGCAGCTCCGCCACCCGCTCCGGGCTCAGCACGTCAGGGATGACGGTGTAGCCGCGCTCGTCGAGTGCGGCCTTGTGCTCGTCGAGGACGGTGACGGTGCTCGTCATCGAGCGCTCCTTGTTAATAGTCGGCTATTATCGCCATACTGTACGCGTACGAACCCCGCCGCGAGCAACAGCTCTCAGCTGAGCCGAGCATCGGATGCCTCCATGACCCTCGTCGCGCCACCCACCGGGGCCCGCGGCCGCCCGAGGGGGCGGGCGCGCGAGCAGACCCGGCGGATGGTGCTCGACGCGGCGCTGGAGCGGTTCGCGGTGGCCGGCTGGCACGGCGCGACCACCCGGGCCATCGCCGCCGCCGCCGGAGTGACCCAGGGCGTGATCCACCAGCACTTCGGGTCCAAGCGGGAGCTGTACGAGGCGGTATTCCAGGAGGGCCACGAGGCCGCCGTACGCGGTATGCGCCGAGCCGTGGACACCGACTCGATCGCCGACGCCGCGATCAGGATCCTCCGATTCGCCGCCCGCGGCACGGCGTCGCGCCCCTACATCGCGCACTTCCTGGGCAGCGTGGAGATCGAGGCGGCACGCCATCCCCAGCTGGCTCACCTGAGCGCCGAACACCTCGCGCCCTACATCACCGAGTTCGGCGCCCTCGCGGAGCGCGCACGGTCCCGGGGGCCGCTGCCCGGAGGCGTGCGTCCGGAGGACGTCGTCCCCGCGCTGTGGGCCATGTTGATCGGCGCCACCCTCTACGCGGGCTGGGCCGACTCGTCCGGCGAGTACGCCGCACTGATCGAGGACATGGTCGCCTCGATCGCCGCCGGCGGGGGCCCCGGTGCCGGTCCGGTCGCGCCCGCGGGTTCCGTGGCCGACCGTCCCCCGTCGCGGCCCCTCGTGCTGCCCGCTGCCGAGGATCAGCCGAGCTCGACCGCCGCCCGGCTCGTGCGAGCGGCCACCGAGGTCTTCCCGCTGACCGGGTTCGAGTCCACCTCGGTCGCCGAGGTCGCGGCCGCGGCCGGGATGACCACCGGCGCGGTCTACCGGGGGTTCTCCTCGAAGGACGACCTCTTCGTGACCGCGTGCGGGGTGGCCGAAACGGAGTTCGAGACCTGTGTGCGGGCCGCGCTGGAGCAGTCCGATCCGGGGGCGGACCGGGTGGCGACCTACCTGCGATGCGTGGCGGCCTCGGCGGTCCAGCGCCCGGCGCTGGCGACCTTCCGCGCGACCGCCGGCGTGGAGCTCATGCGCTCCGCCGCCCTACGCGACCTGCGCGACGACGTGCTCGAACGGCGCCGGTGGTACCTCACCGACCTGCTGCAGACGACCGGGCCCGCCGGGTGCGCCGAAGCCTCCGAAGCACCCGCAGCGTCCGCAGCATCCGCAGCGTCCGCGGCCGAGGCGGACCGCCGGGCCCGGGTGGCCATGGTGCTGGCCGAGGGGCTCGGAAGCCTGCCGATCCAGGGCGGGCGGCTGCGCGACCTGGACGCCGAGCCCGCCGCCGTGATGCTCGCCGACCTGTTCCGGCCCGTTCCGACCTGACCCCGATACCCGAACCCAGTGCCCCAACCCGGTGCCCGAACCTAAGAGGAGACACCCGATGACGTCCACGACGACCGACCGGACCGCAGCGGCGAGGATGATCGACGCCTTCCAGGCGGGGGTGCCGGACCCGGACCTGTGCCTGCCCGACGCCACCGCCTGGCACAACTTCGACGAGGTGGACCTGGCCATCGCCGACAGCTTCGCCATGATCAGCGCCATCCTGGGGGTCGTCCCCGACTTCCGCTTCGACGACCGGCGCCACCACCAGGCCGGCGAGGGTGTGTCGGTCGCCCAGTACACCCTCACCGGCACGCTGCCCGACGGGTCGGCGCTGCGGATCCCCGCCTGCCTGGTCGTCTTCGAGACCGACGGCAAGGTGCGCCGGATCGAGGAGTACCTCGACATGGCCCAGCTCGCCCCGCTGGCCGCGCTGCTCACCGGCTGAGTAGCTGCTGGCCGGCCGAGCTACCGGGCGGTCGGTTCGCCGCCGGATCCGACGATGATGCGGGCCTTGCGCAGGGCGACCACGTAATAGGCGGCGAACCCGAAGCCGATGAGGGTGCACACCCCGTAGAACCAGCGCCCTGCGCCGGTCTCGCTGGCGAACGACCACCCGTTGATCACCCCCACCACCAGGAAGAACCACGGCGCCCACCGGTAGCGCCGCAGATAGGCGGCCATCGCGACGGTGGTGTCCCGGTGCGCGGGGTGGACCACACCACCGGGGCGCATCGCCCGGGCCGCCGCGCGCCGCTGCTCGCGGTCGAGGTTCATCGCCGGTGAGGGCTGCAGCCAGCGCACTCCCATCCGGCGCAGCCCGAGCATCCCGAGCACCACCGCGACCATGATCACGGCATTGGTCAACATCTCCGAGCCCAGCCGCCCGGCGCCCAGGGTGCCGGCGCGCTCGTCCTCGAACAGGTCGATGGTGGTGAGCACGGCCAGCACCGTCGCCGAGATCCCCACCAGCTGCCAGGCATGACGCCGCCGCGCGCGCGGGGTGAACCCGCCCGGGACGGGGCTCGGTGCGCCCTCGGGGCCGCTGGACTCGGACATGGATACCTCCGCTGGGATCGGCCGGGGAATCAGGCCGGGGATCGGACTGGGATCGGATTGAGGAACGGGTCGACCTCCCAAAGGGAGGCTGACCTGGGACGCTATGCATCCGAACCGCCCGGGACACTGGTGCGCACCCCCGCCCGGGACGGGGGACCTCCCCACCCCGGACGGTGGGGAGCACCCCGCTTCGTGGAAGGAGCCGCAGTGGAGGACGAGGCGCTGGACTACCTCGACGGCACGCGCATGTTCGCCGACCTGGTGCGGCGGATCGACCCGGCGACCTGGGATGGCCCCGGTCTGGGCGAGTGGGACCTGCGGGCGCTCGTCGGGCACACCAGCCGCTCGCTGACCACCGTGCTGACCTATCTCGACGAGCCGGCGACCACCGAGGCCATCGCGACCGCCCACGGCTACTACGCGATGATCGCCCGGCTGAGCATCGACCCGACCGACATCATCGAGCGCGGGCGGCAGGCCGGCGAGCAGCTCGGGGCGGACCCGGTCGCGGCGGTCGACTCCCTGGTCGCGCGGGTGACGGAGAGGCTCGACGGCATCGACCCGGACCTGCTGATCACCACGATCGGCGGCGGGATGCGGGTCGCCGCGTACCTGCCGACCCGCACGTTCGAGCTGGCCGTGCACTCCCTGGACATCACCGCCGCCACCGGACTGGACCTGGAGATGCCGGAGTCGGTGCTCCGCAGCAGCTCCCGGCTCGCGGTCGACACCGCCGTCGCGCTGGGATCCGGGCAGACGGTGCTCACCGCCCTAACCGGCCGCCGCGACCTCCCGCCCGGTTTCTCCGTGGTGATCTGACGGGTCCGGCACCTGGGCCGACCGCGTGTCGTAGACCCCGACGTCGAACCGCGCGCCCTCCCGCACGAGCTCGCGCATCGTCCCGGGGTAGACGGAGTAGTTGGTGCCGGTCGCGTCCATGTAGTAGCTGGTGCAGCCGCCGGCGTTCCACGTCGAGCCCGCCAGCCGTTCGTCGACGCCGGCCTTGTAGTCGCGCAGCACGTCCGGCTTCATCTCCACGCTGGTCAGGCCCCGCTCGCGCATCGCCCGCACGGCCGCGGTGACGTGGTTGAGCTGCCCCTCGAGCATCGGGAAGGCCGACACCGTGCCGATGTTCGGACCGAACAGCATGAACGCATTGGGGAAACCGGCGACGCTGGTGCCCAGGTACGCGCTCGGGTTGCCGGCCCAGGTCTGCGCCAGCGTTCGACCGTCGCGGCCCCGGATCCGCTCGGTGAACGGCAGGTCGGAGACGAAGAAGCCGGTGCCCCAGATGATCGTGTCGACCTCGTGCACCGAACCGTCGGCGGCCACCACCGCGTTCTCGCGCACCTCCCGGATCCCGTACGGCACGAGCTCGACGTTGTCCCGCTGCAGGGCCGGGTAGAACGAGTTGGACAGCAGGATGCGCTTGCACCCGAACGCGTAGTCCGGGGTCAGCGCGCGCCGCAGCTCGGGGTCACGGACCACGGCCCGCAGGTGGGCGCGGCCGAGCAGGTTCAGCAGCCGCGCGAGCCGGTGGTCGGCGTAGAGCTTGAGCAGGAGGTCGGAGAACACCCACTGTGCCCGCCGCGCCACCGCGTGCGCTCCGGGTAACCGCCGGTAGATCCAGCGTTCCAGCGCGGTGGTCGGCCAGTCGAGCTTGGGGATCAGCCAGCCCGGGGTGCGCTGCAGCACGGTCATCCTGGCCACCTTCGGCGCGATCTCCGGGACGAACTGGATGGCCGACGGCCCGGTTCCGACGACCGCGACCCGCTTCCCGGTGAGGTCGTGGTCGTGGTCCCAGCGCGCGGAGTGGAAGCTCGTCCCCGTGAAGGTGTCCAGGCCCGGCACGTCGGGGATCCGCGGCTCGTGCAGCGGCCCCGGCCCGAACAGCAGGATCGGCGCGGCGAACCGGCCCTTGGTGGTACGCAGCCGCCACAGCTGCGCGGGCTCGTCCCAGCTCGCCTCGAGCACGTCGGCGCCGAACACCGTGCGGGCGGGCACGTCGTGCTCCCGCGCCACCCGCTGCAGGTAGTCCCGGATCTCGGCCTGACCGGCGAAGACGCGCCGCCAGTCCGGGTTGGGCGCGAACTCGTAGGAGTAGAGCAGCGACGGGATGTCGCAGGCGCAGCCCGGGTAGGTGTTGTGCAGCCACGTGCCGCCGAGGGCCTCCGCGCGTTCCAGGATCAGCACGTCGCGCAGGCCGGCGTCGCGCCGCAGCCGGATCGAGGCCCCGATCCCCGACACCCCGCCGCCCACGATCAGCGCTTCGACGACCCGCTCGGGCCCGTACCCGCCTTCGGTGGACGCCTGCGCATCTCCATGATCCGTCACCCTGGACCTCCTAAGTCAGCGATAGCGACTTGCAAGTCAGCAATAGTGACTTAGTGGGACGCCGACGTCAACAGGGACCGCCCCGGCCGGCGGATCGCGGGAGGCGAGAGCCCGAGCTCAGCGCGGGCCGGTGGCGGTGATGCCGTAGAAGACCAGGTCGGTGAGCTCCCTGGCGAAGCCGGCCGAGTCATGGACGCCGTCCGAGTCCGGGGCGGCGCCGTCCGAGTCTGGTGCGGCGCCGTCCGAGTCCGGGGCGGCGCCGTCCGAGTCCGGGGCGGCGCCGTCGGTCGCCAGGTCGCATTCCAGTACGTGCCAGAGGCAGGTCGCCACGGTCACCCGCACCGCCAGCGGCGGGGAGAACGGCGGGTGGGCCCAGTTGCGCAGCTCGTCCTCCACCACCTGCTCCACCGAGCGCAACGCGGGCGCGAGGGCTCCGCGATAGAACGCCACGCCGTGCGAGCGCTCGCCGCACAGCAGGCTACCCATGGCCCGCAGTACCTCCGGGGGCATGTTGAGCAGCGTGAGGACGAACTCGTGGGTGAGCTGCCACTCGCGGCGTTCCCGCTCCTCGCTGAGCTCGCCCACCGCGAGTGCCCGGGTGCGCTCCAGCAGCCGCTCGACGGCCGCCTTGACCTCGGCGATGACCACCTCGGAGTAGAGGTTCTCCTTGCTGCCGAAGTGCCGGTAGATCAGCGCCTCGTCGATCCCGCCGCGCTCGGCGATCAGCCGCATCGAGACGCCGTTGATCCCCTCACCACGCTCCAGGAACGTCGAGCGCGCGACCTCGAGGATGCGGGCCCGCCGCTCGGGAGCCGACACCCGTTTCCGGGGCGCGTCCGGATCCTTCCGTCCCACCACGCCACCCCCTCGCCGACCCGCTCAGCCCACTCGATCGTAAGCGGGCCGGTCGGCGAACCGCGGATGAGCGACGGCATAGGAGGTCATGCCGCATCATCGGATTCCCCGCGCCCCGATCGCACGGCGTTGACCAGGCGTTACGAGACCCTACTCACGGTGTACCGCACCTCCGACCGGGTATTCGAGCACATCCACCCCTTTCCCTGAAGGAGAAACCGTGCACCTGACACCCCGCAAAACGGCTCGGCGGTTCGCCCCCGGCGCCGCGGTGTCCGCGGTGCTCCTGGCCGTCGCGACCGCTCTGACCGCCGGCTGCTCGGTGGCCCCCGCCCCGATACCGCGGGTACCGGTCGTCCAGATCCCGACCCAGACCGCCGGCCTCGCCGCCACCGCACCGGACGGGCGCGGAGCGATCCGACCGCTACCGGCGCCCACCGGGTGCGCCCGCACCGCGAGCGACCCCGCCGCCGCGCAACAGGCACTGATCGACGCCGTGCCGGGTGACCGGGTCTGCATCACCGGCGACCTCAGCGGATGGCGCCTGCGCGTGCTGTACTCCGGCACCGCCCAGGCGCCGATCCAGGTGGTCGGCGACGGGGACACCCGGGTGGGCGGCATCGAGATCGAGGCCCTCAACGTCGTCGTGGACGGGTTCACCGTGCTCAACGCGGCGTCCCCGGAGATCTCCATCAAGGGCGACAACGTCACCCTGAGCAACACCGTGGCCCGCAACCCGATCCGCCCCGGCTCCGACAACGTCCAGCTGACCGGCACCGGCATCACGCTCTCGCACAACACCCTCGGCCAGGGCAGCGGCGACGGCGGCAACGCCAGTCACAACGGTTCGAAGGCCAACTGTGTGGACGTGTTCACCGCCGACAGCGACGCGACCGCCGCGAACCACGTGCGCATCGTCGGCAACCGCTGTGAGAACACCGCCATCAACTGCCTGCGGGTGACCGGCGACCAGGCCGCGGA